>OAVL01000087.1_pt1 | contig 40435 bp, 35 predicted proteins | sample 1476411 | NCBI WGS metagenome assembly OAVL01 (sample SAMEA2580095, study PRJEB22360) | human gut metagenome | biome: human gut; feature: human-associated habitat; material: faeces | place: Denmark | collected 2008/2010
CAACAGTCACTTAGGCTGTTTTTTCTACACTAAGGATTTCTACAGAGTAGCTACCTGCTGGTGATTCGATAGCGACTTTGTCGCCAACTTTCTTACCAATCAAAGCTTGAGCAATTGGGCTTTCATTTGAAATCTTACCTGAGAAGATGTCAGCACCGGCTGCCCCAACGATATGATAAGTATCTTTGTCGTTTGTACCAACTTCTTGAACAACAACAGTTTTACCAATTGCAACCTCGTCATTAGCAACAGCATCACTATCAACGATTTCTGCATAACGAATTTTTGTTTCAAGAATCTGAATTTGTCCTTCAACAAAGGCTTGCTCGTCTTTGGCTGCTTCATACTCAGAGTTTTCTGAAAGGTCACCATAAGAACGTGCAATCTTAATACGTTCTACAACTTCTGGACGACGGACGAGTTTGTACTCCTCCAATTCCGCTTCAAGTTGTTCTTTCTCTGCTTGTGTCATTACATATGTTTTTTCTGCCATTTTTTTCTCTTTTCTATTTTTTGAGCCGTTGGCTGCATCATCAAAATCACTATTCGTTTGCTTGGTTTTAATGAGCCAATCAGACTATTTATCTTTTAGTTTGCTGTTAATGTAAGTTTCAACGTTATGCTGATGCTCTTCATAGCTTTCAGCAAAATAGACATTACCAGTGGTTACATCTGCCACAAAGTACATGTACTTGGTAGATGATGGATTGATAACCGCTTCAATCGCAGACAGACTAGGACTATCCACAGGACCTGGCATCAACCCCTTATGAACATAATCATTATAAGGGGAGTCAATGTTTGTGTCAATAGTTGCATCTTCTTTCAAGGTCGTTTCCTGACCAAGTTTTCCAAGAGCATAAAGAACTGCGATATTACTTTGTAGAGCCATGTCTGAGTTTAGACGATTATAGAAGACGCTAGCAATATTTTTACGGTCGTCATCTGTAGCTCCTTCTTTTTCAACAAGAGAAGCTAGGGTCAAAATCTCATTAACATTGTGTCCACTAGATGAAATCGTCGCATAGTAAGGTGATAGGTAGGTGTCCATCGTTGACAACATTTCCTCTGCCAAAGACTCCACCGTCGTATCATCATGAATGTTATAAGTCGCTGGGAACAGATAACCCTCTAGGACATACTTAGCATCCGTAGAATTCGGAAGGTTTGCCAACAAGGTTGGATACTTCGCTTTCATCTTAGTAATGAAAGCATCATCCTTCATCAATTTCAAGAAATCTTTCGCCTTAAGTCCAGTTGATGATTTTTTGCCTTTTTTAGCTGAAGAATTAACTTCAACTGCCTTGGAAATTTGATCAATGGTATATCCTTCTTTGACTAAGACCGTACCAAGAGATGGCTCCTGAGGTTTATCACTTCCTTTTTTCTGAAGTGCCTCAATAATTTCATCCATGGTCATGCTAGCCTGAAGGTTGTAATAACCACTTTTCAGATTTGAGATGTTCTTAAACTTGGTATAGTAATTAAAGACCTTACCAGACTTAATAACACCAGCTGATTCCAAGAGTTGGCCAATATAACTGCTACCTGAATTTTCGGGAATTTCAACACTAACAAACTTAGTTGAATTAACATCTTTTGCGCCAACAGCATCACTAACATAACGATAACCAAAGAATGTCGCTACTGACAAGATAAGAAGCAAGAAGATAATAATATTTCTTGCAATTTTCCCAGCACGGCGGTTATTTTTATTGCGTTTGTGATTTCGGTTAGAACGTGAAATCGGCTCTTCGTCGACAATGTCAGCCTGTTTACCATCTTTTGGTGAAGACTTTTTCTTCTTCACTTTCTTGCCTTTCTTTTTCTTAGGCTTTCCAGAGGGTTCTAGAGCAATACTCTCATCATCCTCATTACCATCAGCTACTAGCTCTGATTGAACCTTTTCTTGCGACGCTTGGTCACTTGTTTCATGATGTTCCTGCAAGAATGCTTCTTTTTGACGTTCTGAGGTCAATTTGGCCTCCAATTCTTTAGGGTCTGTATAAATAGCTTCGTTAGACTTAGCTTCAATGAGCTCCTTAGCCACATCTGCAGGAATATACTCCTCTTCAGATGCTTCGTTAAGACTAGTCTCCCAAACTGGACGTTTAAAACGGCGTTTCGACGTTTCAGTCTCCTGAGGAATATTTACCTTTGTCTCCTCCTCAATTGGCTCTTTAGGAATAGACGCTAGGTTTGAATGAGCATCAGATACTAAAGACTCCGCTTGGGAATCTGAAAACAAGCCAAGACTATCTTGTTGAGAATCTTGGGCTGTCTCAGAAGTCATAGATTTAGCAAAGGCACTGTGTGAAACAGAATGTGAACTAAAATCTTGGTTACTTACTTTATTAGACGCTGAATCACTACGAGTTGTAGCGCTCTCAGCTGACGTTGAAAGTGGTGTCTCGGGCATAGTTGCACTTTTATTATGCTCCTCCTCACGAAGAGAACGGAGCCGTGTCGCTTCTTGTAAGTCTCGGAGAATCTGATTTTTGAAGCTTAGGCTATCTTCAGAAGCTTCCGAGTGTTCATTAAACTTGTCCGTCAAGGCATACCTCCTCTATAGTAACAAACGCCATTATATCTTAAAAAGTCAGTTAATGCAAATCAATTGGTCCTTTGTCACAGTAACGTAACACTGAAATCAATGGGTTTCTGGGTTCTCCCAGACCATATTATACCAAGAGCTTCCACCATGATTTGATTCTGATTCTCCCTCATCAGTAAAACCATTCATCTCATAGTAGGCAATCAAGTAATCATGACAAGTCAAGCTAATACCTTGGCGTTTTTGAGCAATAGCCAGATCTTTAAGCGCTGCAATCAAGGCTGTTCCAATACCTTGCCCTTTAAAATCTTTGGAGATAGACAAACTAGTAACTGCAATAAAACCTCCTTGACTAGCATTAGGAGCCACCTTATGGAACAGGTCATCTGTGAGGTAACGTTCCGCAATCACAGGTCCTTCGATGTAGCCAGCTACAACGCCATCAATTTCAGCAATTAGAAAGGTATCACAAATCGTCTCTAAACGCTCCGCAATGGCCTCTGGAGTTGCAGCCTCTTCAGGCGAAAAATTTTCTTGTTCGATACGAACAACATCATCCCAATCATCCTCTCGGGCATGTCGAATAAGCATATCAAATTCCTTTCTATTAAGAGAAAGAGCTGAGCGAAATCGCTACAGCCCTTAATCTATTACATATGTGTTTGCAAGCTTGCTAGGAGCTCTTCAAACGAGCGTTCGTAAAGTTGGATGTCTCCAGCTCCCATAAAGACATAAACAGCATTGTCATGGTCAAGGAGAGGTGAGACATTTTCAACTGTAACCACTTTGGCAGGTTTATTGATCTTAGCGGCAAGATCTTCAACCTTAACATCACCATGGTCAACCTCACGCGCTGAACCGTAAATTTGTGCCAAATAAACAGCATCTGCTTCGTTCAAAGCTTCAGCAAATTCATCAAGAAGGGCGATGGTACGTGTGAAGGTATGTGGTTGGAAAATAGCAACAATCTCTTTAGATGGGTACTTTTGACGTGCTGCATCAAGCGTTGCAATAATTTCAGTTGGATGGTGGGCAAAGTCATCGATGACAACAGTACCACTGATAATTTTCTCTGTGAAACGGCGTTTAACACCTGAGAAAGTTTTAAGGTGTTCCGCAACCAAGTCCATGTCAAAACCGGCTACATAGAGGTTCCCAATAACCGCAGTTGCATTCAAAATATTGTGACGACCATAGGCTGGCACATGGAATTCTCCAAGGATTTGTCCATCATGTTTCACCTTAAAATTAGACCCTGTCGTTGTACGCACAATATCTGTTGCCATAAAGTCATCATTTTCTTCAAAACCGTAGTAATAGATTGGCGCATTGGCTGTAATCTTACGAAGGTGTGGATCCTCACCGTAAACAAAGAGTCCTTTTTGCACTTGCTTAGCATAGTCATCAAAGGCAGAGAACACATCATCGATACTTGTAAAGTAATCAGGATGGTCAAAGTCAATGTTAGTGATGATTGAGTATGCTGGGTGGTATGGCATGAAATGACGTTCATATTCATCAGACTCAAAGACAAAGTATTGTGCATTAGCAGAACCTCGTCCAGTTCCGTCACCGATAAGGTATGACGTGTCGGTGATATTTTTCATAACATGTGACAAGAGACCTGTTGTAGAAGTCTTACCATGTGCACCTGCCACACCAAAGCTAGTGAATTGATCCATGAAGTGACCCAAGAACTCGTGGTAACGCTTAAAGCTGTAGCCATTTTTAATTGCATAAGCAACTTCAACGTTGTTATCTTCACGAAAGGCATTTCCAGCAATCAATTCAACATCTTCTGTGATGTTTTTTTCATCGAAAGGAAGGATAGGAATACCTGCTTGCTCAAGACCACGTTGAGTGAAGTAATATTTTTCCACATCTGAACCTTGAACCTTGTGTCCCATTTGGTGGAGCATCAAAGCCAAAGCTGACATACCAGATCCTTTAATTCCAATAAAATGATAAGTTTTTGACATAGTTTCTCCTTACAATCGCACTGCGATTAGTTTGCGTCTTCTAAATGCGTCAAATTTAATTCTTGAGCAACTCGGTGTTCACGGTAAGTTTGACGTTCTGGGTAATTATAAACCTGGCTACGTTTCAAGAAGTCATAGCTATTTTTCTTGACGTTCTTACGAGATGGGTTACTAGGCTGTTGATAGGTTGGAGCCACTTCTGCCAAGATGTAAGAATCTTGTTGCAGACGATTTGCCAAGTGATGGATCTTTGAGTGCTTCCCATTAGGCGCTAAAGTTCGCTTGATAGCACTTACAGGAGCTCCCAAGATAGAGGCTGTCACTGGTCCTTTATCCGTTGTTACAGCAGCTGGCTCAACAGTGGCCTCAAAGCTTGGTTTAGCTTCTACCTTAGGCTTAGCAGTCAGTTGGCGGCTATTAGTATGTTTGGTTTGTTGAACTTCTTGGCGGAGGAATTTTTGTCGTTTCTCACGTACATCACGCTTAGCCTTTTCACGGGCTTCCTCAGCATAAGTCATGCCAGCCTCTTGTGTCTCCACTCGTTTTGGAGCCTGCTTACGATTGCTAGGCTTAGCTGACAAGAAATCATAGTTCGGCAACAAATCATTGTAGTCCTTATCTTGGTAAGGGCCACGGATATTTGTGATTAAATCTTCATTTTCGTATAGGCGCATAGAGACCGGTTCTTGCAAGCAAGGTTCCCCGTCTGGGATCAGCGGAAATTGTCGTCTTTGGCGATGCATAAAAGACTTCCTTTCATTTTCGAGATGATGCGTATCTTAATATAAACAATCGGGAATGGGAAGATACGTCTTGCAATATTCTATTATAGCCTAATTCAAAAGATTTGCCTAGTAGCATTTTTACCTCTTAGTATTTCAATATCAAATATAACAAATTAAGATATTGCAATACCAAGAATTTCTTTAATATCCTCAACGGTCATGCTGGCACGGCTTTCATTGCCATCCAAGACGGTTGTTACCAGGTTTTTCTTGCCTTCTTGAAGCTCAAGAATTTTCTCTTCGATAGTCCCTCTTGTAATCAAACGGTAAACTTCGACATTTTGTTCCTGACCAATACGGTGAGCACGACTAATAGCCTGCATTTCTACCGCTGGATTCCACCAAAGGTCAATCAGAATAACCGTATCAGCACCAGTTAGATTCAGTCCCACTCCTCCTGCTTTCAGAGAAATCAAAAAGGCATCTCGACTTCCTTGATTGAAGGCTCTGGTCATCTCCTGACGACTATCAGATGGCGTTGACCCTGTTAGCTTATATGAGGAAATTCCTAATTCTTGTAAGAGACTCTCTGTAATATCTAACATCCCACGAAATTGTGAAAAGATAAGGACACGATGGTCTGATTCCTTAATTTGGCTAAGCAACTCTCTAAGGCTATCTAATTTTCCGCTATCTCCCGCATAGTCCATAAAGAGAGCTGGGGTATCACAGATTTGTCGTAAGCGGGTAATTCCTGACAAGATTTCCACCTTACGACGGTTGATTTCCTGATCACTTGCCGAAATTAATCCTTGTTGCATCTGTTGCAATTGTGCTAAATAGATAGCCTTTTGAGCATCTGACAATTCACTTTGGTGAGTGATTTCAATCAAATCTGGTAGATCAGGAAGGACCTCTTCTTTTTTACGTCTTAGAATAAAGGGAGAAATATACCTAGCCACTTCCTTAGGTGTTAACTTAAGGAAAGTTTTTTTAGCTGGTAAAAGTCCTGGTAGAATAATCTGGAAAATAGACCAAATCTCCAACAAATGATTTTCAATAGGCGTTCCAGATAGTGCTAAGCAATGTGGAACAGAAAAATCACGTAGATATTGGGCAATCTTTGTCTGTGTATTCTTCATGACCTGAGCCTCATCGAGAATGAGATAGTCATATTGGCCAGCCTTGTAAGCATCAAAATCCTGACGGAAGGAAGCGTAGCTTGTAATAATAATCTGGTGGTCTTCAGCAATGATGTCATCACGTTTTGGCTTGAGTCCATAAGAAACCGCTACATCTAACTGAGGGGCAAACTTTTTAAACTCATCCTGCCAATTGTAAATCAGGCTTGATGGTGACAAAACCAAAACTCGTTGTCCTTCTTCTAAATGTGCAGAGAGATAGGCAATAGTTTGCAAAGTTTTCCCCAACCCCATATCATCGGCCAAGATACCGCCAAAACCATAGTGATGCAACATCGATAGCCACTGAACACCTCTTTCCTGGTAGGGACGAAGGCCAGCTTCTACCTTATAGGTTGGCAAATCAAAGGTCTCTGGCTTACTCAAATGTTGCGTTAAGAGTTGGAAATCTTTTGAAAAACGAACAGAATCACTTTCTGAAAGAGCATCCATCAATTGATAGGCAGTTAATTGATTGAGCTCTAGGTGACCTTTTCCTGAGTAACGAGCTCTCAGAGTTTTGAGACTCTCACTAATACGATGCGTCGCTTCGTCAAAAACAATCAACTGACCACTACGATTGATAAAATAGGGCGAGCTTTCCATTAAGGCTGCTAAAGCATGATCCACATCTTCGTCGTCAAGACTCGAAAAATCAAAGGAAATATCTAATAAATTTCCCTGACGCTCTACCTGAACCTGTGGACTCTGTTCAACCCGTAAGTCACGCAACTCCTGTCCAATCAGAACCGTTCCTGCATTTTCAAAATCTGGTAGAGTATTTGTAAAGAAATCATAGAGCTCTTGACTGCTACCTAATCGTTTAGATGACTGAAAATCAGGGGTGAATCCATGTTTAGACATCAAACGAAAAACAGCCTGCTCATGACGATAGTTACTAGTAAATCCTAAATGACTCAACTCTTGGCGATCATGTACCAAGAAACCATCAAAATCAAAGGCTAATGTAAGAATAACCTCACTGTCACCTTTCAGATCAAAGCGAAATCTCGGTGTAAAATCCTTGATATTAAAAGCTTTTGGTGCCTTAACCGGTCCCATAGTCCTAAAATCAAAAAGACTAGCAGCCAAGATGACTTGTTCATCGAGATTAAAGCTGATGTGCTTATTCAAATCGCTTCCGATTGGAAGAGAGCGTAAGCCAACCAAAAGTTTTTGTTGTTTTCGATTCAGACGATAAAAAACACCTTGATAAAAGAGAATACGATTATTAAAAAAGGCCTGACTATTCTTCTCAGCGACAGTCAATTCAATCATCTTGGGCTCGACACAAATATCAAACGAGAAGAGCTGAGCATCAGCAGTCAAATCCTCGACCAAAAGTTGGCGATATTCGGCTCCTTCCCATTCAAACCTAAAGCCATCCAAATCTTGCATCCGTCTCAAACCTTCTTCAAAAAAACCGTAAGGGAGACAAAGGTGACGTGCATTATTCGGTAAAATAAAATCTAAATTAGTCTTGGCTTCATCTGGAATCATCCGTCCTAGAAAGTCTAAAAATTCTTGTGAAGCCTGGTCAAATTGAATAAGTGATAGGGGTTCATAGTAGTTCTTACCTATCTGATAATAACCCTCAGCCTCTACAAGTTTGAGAAAGGCAGGAATATCTCGAATAACATAAGAACGTTCATCTGGTAAGCGACGTAAACGTATACTCCACCAAATCTCTGAACCAAAGGTAGATTCCTCTCCCTCTACCATCAAGCTATATCTAACGGTATCATCTTCATTCAGGGAAAGCCCTTCTAAAAATAAACCACCAAAAGAGTGACCTCGCTCTTGGCCTTGAGAGGATTCTTGTTCCTCTTCCAGTTCTGCCAAGAGACGCTGGCCTTCTTTATCATTTTTTAGATAATACTCAACCGCTGCCAAATGGGGACAATAGCCTTTTTGAGCGAAATAATCACAGTCACACGTGATTTCAGAATCATTGAGTGCATAAATTAAATGATGTTGGTCAACTGTTGTATCCAACTGAGTTTCTGAGACCTGATGAATGGTAATGAGATCCTTTTCAAAAAGTTCAATACCCTCATTACGGACTCTACCCGGCATCAATTTTGCCATAGTATTCACCCCTATCTTATCCCTCTATTATAGCACAAAATCCTTATAAACTAGGCCTTCACCAAGATAAAACAAAAAACACTCCCTAGGGAGTGTCGCAGATTATTATTAATAATCAAGTTTATCTGAGTGACCTGAACCATTACCAACATAATAACCTGTCTTACAGTTGATACTGAAGAGGTAAGTTCCATCTGGAAGGTACAAGTTGTAGTAACCATTACCATTGATGATGTTAACTGGTTCAAGGATGAAGTTATCTCCTGAGAAGTAACCACGTGAGTGTGATGTTTCAATAATCTTATCAAGAACACCATCAGCCCAAGTCCAAGCTGGGTTACTTGTATCTGCTACTACGTTTGCATTATAAGGCACACGTGAGCGGTCACGTTGAAGGATTGATGGGTTATAATTTGTGATTCCGCGTGTTACAACTGTTGAAGCTGCAGCTGAGCCACCAGTAGTTCCTCCAGTCGCACCAGCTAAACCTGTTGAACCTGCTGAGTTAGCTGCTCCATTTTGCGCTCCAGATGTATTTGATGCAGCCGCACCACCACCAGTAGAAGCTGCTCCAGACGTGTTATCACCTGAAGGTGCAGCAGGACTAGCAGTATTGGCGCTATCAGCAGCTGTCGCTGCAGATGTTGCGCTCGCAGCCTTAGCTTTTTCTTCAAGCTGAGTCTTACCACCCTTAATCGCTTCTTGGATAGTGCTATCAAGACTCGCATTTCCAGTTGTTGTTACACTTTCTGGCAGATTATTAAAGTTGGCATCGGATTTAACAGCGATAGAGGCATTATAGCTACCATCTACCAGAGCATCTGACTCAAACTGACTGTTAATCTTTTGTACAGCTTCAATTTGTTTCTTCAAGTTATCATATTTTTTCTTAGCTGCATCATAATACTTGGTTTTCTCCAATTTCTTGAGCAGTTTTTCCAAATCTGATAGCTTACCAAATTGATCATTAGCGAGTTTTGTTTGCTCATCATCTGTGAAGAAATTCTTATACATTTCTTCGAAGGCCTTATTATCAGCAGCTGCCGTGTCCTTGCTTGATGTTGACGTCACTGCTGAAGAAGCTGTGCTTGTTGTTTTTGCCGATTGGCTATGTGTTCCTTTATAAAGAGCATAGCTACCACCAATAATAGCTAAAGCAAGAACTGCTAGAGCACCGATAACAACACCTTTACGACGGTAAACTGGAATATCACCATCAAAGGCACTCTTATGCGATGGTGAAATAGACTCTGAAGAGATTCTGTCTTCTGCAGATGGGCGATTAACTGCCATAGACACTTTTGGTGTTGTCTTTTCTTCGTCAGCTTTTGCTCCAGTTACCCCTGCCACTGTTGAGGCAATAGCCGCCAAATCGATAGTGTCTGAGATAGCAACATCATCCAACAATGGTTTTGAAGCTTGCGGCTCAGTATCGTCAACATTGGCAACAACAGGATTTTGTGGTTCTGGATCATCGATGTTAGCAATCAAAGGATTGTTATCATCAATATTATCTACCAATGCATCGTTATAGGCTGGCGCTGGCTGATTAGTTGAAGTAGCTGAATCTGCTAGTGCATCACCCAGGTCAAATTTTTCTGTTTCTGACGTGATGAAACGATCAGCATTCGTTGACGTAATGATGACTTCAGAACTTTGACTTTCTGGTTCTGCAATAACCTCAGGTTCAACAGGAGCATTCGGCAACTGCTTGTCAATATGAGATTGAGTTTCATCAACCTTGTTATCTGTAGCACCAAAACCAAATGTGACTGGTGTTACTTCTTCAGTAGCTACTGTTGAGTTGATTGACTCATTAGCCATTGATTGACCAATCAAACCTGAATCCGCAAACTCCTGACGTTGCTTTTGAATAAAAGCATCCAAAGGTGATGTGTCGCCATCAGCTTCAATTTTCTTTGAAAATTTTTGTGAGGCAACTTCTTCGCGGTGTTGCTTGATATACTTATCCAAAATGCTATCTGTTTCTGTTACACCAGCATTAATCTCAGCTTCTTTGCGGACAGCCTCACCGACTGTCATTTCCTTGGCATCTTGGAAATCTAGCTCTTGGCTACCTTCATAGCCATTTTGTGTTTTATCTTCTGACACGTTTAATTTACCTTTCTAGCCTCAGAACGGCGAACACGCTCACCAAAATATTGATACAAATCAACACGGAGTGTCCCGTTATAAAGCTTACGTTTTTTATCGGCTTTCATACCGTATTTGCTTTCAAATTGTTCATCGCTGGTCAAGATAAACTTGCTCCAAGTTTTAAGTGGCGCAAAAGTTTGACCCATTTCATTATACAAGATATCCACAGCCTTGTCATCCAACAAACGCTCACCATAAGGAGGGTTTGAAATAATGACACCATTGATTTTATCTGTTTTCAGGTCCTGTAAACGCATTTGTTTCAATTTAATAACATCTTCAAGACCTGCCTCACGAGCATTGGCTTTTGCAATCTCAACCATACGGCCATCAATATCACAACCCATAATATCTAATTCAACATCATAGTTTGCCTTGCTATCTGCTTCATCACGTACCGACTGTACTAAATCTTTATCTACCCAATTCCATGCTTCAAAGGCAAAATCACGATTAAATCCTGGTGCAATGTTCATACCAATCATTGCAGCCTCAATACAGAAGGTCCCTGAACCACAAGTCGGGTCAATCAACGGTTTATCCGGATACCAGTTACTAAGTTCAAGGATAGCAGCCGCCATATTTTCCTTAATAGGTGCCCCACCTTTATCAGTACGATAGCCACGCTTAAAGAGACTAGCACCTGTGGTATCAATCAAAACTGTAGCCTTATCCTTTAAAATAGAAACTTCAATCTTAAATTCTGCTCCTGTTTCTTGAAGAGGCACTCCTTCTGGACGGTGGAAATATTTCTGCAATTTCTTAACGACAGCTTTTTTGGAAATCGCCTGAACAGATGGCTCATTATGAAGCTTTGATTTCACACATTTAGCTTTAGAAATTGGGAACTTTGCACCTAGCGGAAGATAATTTTCCCAGTCTAAGGCAAAAACTCCCTGAAAGAGTTCCTCAAAGGTACGTGCTGGAAATTCACCCACTACAATCTTGATACGGTCTGCTGCTCTCAACCAAAGGTTGGTCTCAGCAATTGCACGAACACCGCCTTGGAAACGCACCTTACCATTTTCAACCTGAGTGTCATAACCTAACTCACGTAATTCACGTCCAACCACAGCCTCAAGACCTGCTGCAGCAGTTGCTACTAATGTAAATGTTTCTTTCATTGTCATCCTTTTATCTCATTGTTACGAGTACAAACTTTTTTAACTGATGGCTTATTTTTCCACTCTTTTCTTTAGAAGATATAGTTGTAAAAGAGAGAATTCTTGCTAAAAGAAGGCTGAGACATGTGTCCCAGCCTCACCTATATGCAATTTTCTATAAGCCATGTTTTGTTCCAGAAGTGACTAGGTACCACTTCCTTCGATAATCATCTGTCTACTGCAAAGCAGTCAGGATGGTCCGTTCGTTTCCAGCCATCCCATGCCCCTACCAAAGTTTGGGTTGCTAGCTTGAGGGGTTTACCGCGTTCCACTTTTTAGGTTTCCCTAAAAACTCCGTCACTGTGGCACTTTCAGAGCTACTAAAACCTATCCGAAGACTTAGCCAGTTCACTCGCCGTAACTTGAAAATCAAGTCCCTAGGCTTATTAATTCACCTAGCACAAACACTACTGGCATCACAGCCAGTGCTAGCATGGACTTTCCTCATGGAAGACTAGCAACCATGCGATTATCCAAAAATTGCACAAACCAGTTTTATTCGACGATTTGTTTTCCAAAGACCTCTTTTTCCAAACGACTGATACGTTTTAAGATATCATAGTTTGAAGCCGAAGCAACATTGGCATTCGCACGTGATGGCTCACTTGTCGCGCTTGCGTATGCTGGGCGACTTGCAGGAGCTGATGAAGCTTTAGCCTTAAGTTTTGCATTTTCTTCTTGCAATTCCTTAACTAGAGCAATATAGACACCGTAATCTTTGATTACATCATCTAAAAACTCATCAACTTCTTTTTTATCGTAGCCACGCATGCTTGTTTTAAATTCTTGTTCGTAGATTTTCTTGGGCGTTAAATTAATCTTAGCCATTTTTATTCTCCAATACTTGTCTTATCTAACTTACTAATACTTTACTGTCTAATATTTTTATGATACAGAAAAAAAGATAAAAATGCAAGTTTAAAACTCAATTATATCCTATTCCGACATGACCTCATTGAGGTCATCAAAAGTCAGTCGAAATACGGGATAATCCCTTGCCTCTATCATCATACCGTAAAAATATTTCAGATTTGTTTCATTTTCAGGTTCATAAAATAAATAAGCCTGATCTGTATTGTCAATGAGAAACTGATTAAATTGTTTAAACTGTGCTGGAGATTGGTAAGCGGGGAAGCTATACTTGACAAAATCAACCTGCTTAAAGGCTGCTAGTTTCGTTTGATTCGCTTCATTCCAATTCTGACCATGAGTTTCAAAAGGGAAGAGTGTCGCTAACTTCAAAGGATAGTCTTGCTGAAGTTCTTTGGCTACTTCTAGTGCCCAAAATTCAAAGCCGAGGTTGCCGGTAAAAATCATCCAATCCACACCATCATCCAAGAAACGCTTAAAATCACGTTTAATTGCTTTCTTGATAATGGTTACTTTAGGGTCCTTGTCTTTAAAAATACCGAGTTCAAAGCTCTTATAACCAGTTACCAGTAGTGATGTCATTATTGTTTTCCTCGTTCATTTTATGGTATAATAAAATAGTCTTTATGCATATCTTATAAAGAAGAAGGGAAAGAAATGGTAAACTATCCCCATCAGATATCTCGTAAGATAGCACAAGTACGTCCTAAAAGATCAAATAGAGTTGACTTTGCCAATCGGGGGATGAGCTTTGAATCTGCTATTAACGCGACTAATGATTACTATTTGTCGCGTGGTTTAGCCGTTATTCATAAAAAACCCACTCCTGTTCAAATTGTCAAAGTCGATTATCCCAAACGCTCACGAGCAAAGATTGTAGAAGCTTACTTTAGACAAGCCTCTACTACCGACTACTCTGGTGTTTACAAAGGATACTACATTGATTTTGAAGCCAAAGAGACACGACAAAAGACATCCATGCCTATGAAAAACTTTCATGCGCATCAAATTGAGCACATGTCTCAGGTCATCAGTCAAGATGGGATCTGCTTCGTGCTACTTCACTTCTCGACGCTTAAGGAAACCTACCTTCTGCCTGCCAAAGACTTGATCGCTTTTTATCAAATTGATAAAGGGACGAAATCAATGCCTCTTGATTATATCAAAAAAAGAGGCTATGCAATTGCAGAAGCAGCTTATCCTCAAGTTCCTTATTTAGAAATCATTGAAAAATTATTAGGTGGTAACACATAATGGCTAAATTTAATTTCAGCAACTTTAAAGAATCACTTAACGGTTTGACTAAACGTGCTAAAAACATCAAGGTCAAGCGTTCAGATTCTTCTCGCTATAGCAAAGGAAAACGCTCTGCCGCTTCAGACCAAAGTTTGGGCTGGCGTATTGCAAAATACGGATTTATTGGACTGCTCACTTTCTTTGTAGTCTGTGTCATCGCTGGTGGTAGCCTCTTTGCCTACTATGTTAGCAGTGTCCCTAAACTTACCGAGAACAAACTGCAATCAACAAACTCAAGTAAGATTTACGACGCTAACGGTAGTCTTATTGCCGACTTGGGAGCTGAGAAGCGTGAGAGTGCATCAACAGATGAAATTCCAACAACTCTAGTTAATGCCATCACCTCTATCGAGGATAAACGTTTCTTCACACACCGTGGGATTGACGTCTACCGTATCATGGGAGCAGCTGTTAACAACCTTCGTCGTAGCAGTACCCAAGGGGGGTCTACACTTGACCAACAGTTGATTAAGTTGGCTTACTTCTCAACTAACACTTCTGACCAAACCCTTAAACGTAAGTCACAAGAAATCTGGTTGTCACTCCAAATGGAGCGTCAATTCACTAAACAAGAAATCTTGACCTTCTATATTAATAAGGTTTATATGGGTAATGGTTACTACGGTATGAAGACTGCAGCCAAATCTTACTTTGGTAAGGACTTGAGCGACCTCTCTGTTGCCCAAGCAGCTCTCCTTGCTGGTATTCCACAGGCACCAACACAATATGACCCTTATGCTAATCCAGATGCTGCCAAAGAGCGTCGTAACACTGTTCTTAGTGAAATGTATGAAGACAAAAACATTTCTAAAGAAGAGTACGAGCAAGCTAAAGCAACTGATGTATCAGATGGACTTCTTCCACTTACGAAGAAAGCTAGTTATGAGCCATACTTAGATAACTACATCAAACAAGTTATTGAACAAGTATCTACTGATGCCAATGCTGATATCTACTCAGCAGGTCTCGACGTCTACACTAACCTTAATCCAGATATTCAAAAATATATCTGGAACGTCTATAATACTAACGACTACGTATACTATCCAAACGATAGTCTCCAAGTTGCTTCTACTATTATTGATGTTACTAATGGTCGTGTCGTTGCCCAATTGGGATCACGTCACCAAGACGAAAACGTTGCACTTGGTACTAACCAAGCTGTTCAAACAGACCGTGACTGGGGTTCTACAATGAAACCAATCACTGACTATGCTCCTGCTATTGAAAAAGGTGTTTATACAAACACTGGTACGACTGTTTACGATAATCCTTACAATTTCCCAGGTTCTTCAACACCAGTTTACAACTGGGACCGTAAGTATTACGGAAGCATTTCATTGACTTATGCGCTTCAACAATCACGTAACGTTACAGCCGTTAAAGCTCTCCAAGCTGCTGGTTTGGAATATGCACAATCCTTCTTGAAAGATTTGGGTATCGAGTATCCAGAAATGTACTACTCAAATGCCATCTCATCTTCAACATCATCATCAGATCCTAAGTATGGTGCATCAAGTGAGAAGATGGCAGCAGCTTATGCAGCCTTTGCAAATGGTGGTACTTACTATAAACCTTCTTACATTAAATCAATCAAGTTTGAAGACGGTTCAACTAAATCATTTGATTCTAAAGGTGTCGAAGCCATGTCACCACAAACAGCCTACATGATGTCAAGTATGTTGAAACAAGTATTGACAGGTGGTACAGCAACTGAAGCTTATGTTCCTGGTACAATCAATGCTGGTAAGACTGGTACATCTAACTACGGTGACGATGAGTACTATAAAGTACAAAAAGAAAGTGGTGTCTATGCTGACCTTATGGTTCCGGATGAAACTTTCGTTGGTTACAATACTAAGTATGCAATGGCGATTTGGACAGGTTACAAGAACCGTAAAACACCACTTTATGGTTCAGACCTTGATATCGCTAAACAAATCTATGGTGTAACAAGTAGCTACCTTAACCAGATGTATGGTGCGGGTTCTGAAGATTTCGATATGCCTAGCGGTGTTTATAATAATGGTAGCTATGTCTTCCTTACTGGTTCTTCAACATCAAATGTTTACACAGGATCACTTGGAACATCTAGCTCATCATCAAGTTTAGACTCAAGCCAAAGCAGTGACTCATCAAGTTCACAAGATAGTCAACAGTACGGTCCTGATGCTTCAACAAATCCATCGACATCGGCCTCTAATGGCTCTGAACATTCAAATTCAAACACTGCTACAGCAGAAGAATAAGAAATAAAAAGGGTTATCCAAATGGATAACTCTTTTTTTACCGATAAATTTTAAAGAAGCTATGAAAAACCACTGGTATCATTTTCCAGTGGTTTCATATATTATCTTATTTTGAAGCAAGAGCTCCCATTGGATCCCAAGGAGCAAGTACTTGTGGCTCTGCTTCATAGGCTGCTAATTCTTCAGCTGTAAGGAAGTCTTTACGGACAACAATCTGATAAGTGTATTCATCCATCCAGGCGTCAGAAGCGACAAAGTAACCTTTTTGTCCGACCTTGTCTCCCCAAGAGTTTTCAACCTTCCATTTAACAGGTTTGCCATCAGCATCCAAATCAACCCCAGTCAATACCATGGCGTGAGTCATAAGAGATTCACTGTAATCCAAACGTCCTGCCTTGTCTTGAGTCAAGTTAATATCCATGCTAGCTGTAAAATCGTAAACATTAGTTGCAAGAATACCTTTTTGGCGGTCTGAAACTTGACCAACATCTGAACCAAACCAAACAGTCTCTCCAGCCTTCATCTGTGCAATGGCAAGCTCTTTGAATCGATCCATTGGGAGGTTAATATAACGCACACTTGGCGCACCTACAACATTACCCAACATCTCAACAGTATAAGATTTTCCGTAAGGTTTATCAGCTGTTGGAGCGTTGATAACTGACACATAATCACTAAGTTTAAGACCCACATATTTTTCAAAGAAAGCTTGTGGTGTGATATTTTTCTCAGATTGGTAGTTGTCATCTTTATCTCGGTAGGCAAAATCAAACTGACGTGGTGGTAAACCAAGAGTCATGGCAAGATAATTGAAAATTTCTTGAAGAAACTCTTCCTTCTTAGCTTGAACAGCAGCTTGATCAGCACCACCAGCAATCAAATCACGCAAGATTTGAGCATCTTGACGAAGAAGCTTATTGAGGTATTGATTAAGCTCACGACTATTGCTTGAAGCTACAGATTCTGGATAAACTGATTTTGGTACAACACCATATTTTTCAAAAAGTGATACGACCATATCCCATTGTCCACCATCTTGTTGAGGGGTATCCAAAAGGAATTTAACCTTACGACTGCCAATCTCTTGATCTGCTGTAGCAATGATTTGCTCCAAGAACCAGTTTGATTTTTCATACTTGTCCCAGAAGAAGGTGTGGGCTTGAGAAAGCTCGAAACTTTCCAATTTAAAGTCTGAGATTAATTTGTGACGGAAAGTATTAAGAGCCGCAAACATCCAGCAACGTCCTGAAGCTTTCTGGTTAGACACCTCATCTTTAGTCAAATCGATTGAGAAAACATGGTCATTTTCAACTTCTGATTGACGTGTTTCGATAGATTTGAGCAAGCCATTGTGAGTTACAGCATTTTCGATAGCACTGTATTTGGCATTGGCCTCATAGTCTGCAAATAGTTTATCTGTGAAATCTGTTGATAGTGAAGTCATAAGATTCCTCCTTTTAAGCCTTATTCCTCTCTATTTTATCACTAATTTCTGAAAATTCAATTTAAAAATAACCCTAGGTTAAACCTAGGGTTACGACAATCTTATTCCACTTTATCAACCAGCGTTTCAGGTACTGGTTTCGTTGGTTGACAAGACATGATAAGGAGGACAATGCTTCCAATCAATGAGAAGATAGCCAAGATTGGTATAAGACCTATATAACTTAGAAGTACCCAAGCCGGATGAAATCCTGCATCTCTCAAACGACGGATTTGTAGAGACAATTGAGGGATAAGTTCAATTAAGCTAAAAAGCATTAGTGGCCAAGCATAGGTAATAATTATTTTTTGCAGTTCAGTCGGATTATTCGACAGAGCTGGGTCACTAAGATCAACATTACTGAAGAAAGGAATAAGAACACAAAAAACAGTAAGAATAGTAATAATAATGACATTAACCAAGTAAGCCCACCAGTAGTCTGGACGATTCGAACGTCCGCTAAAGTCAAAGGCACGTTTCCAAAAATCAATATAAGCTTTGATCATAACTCATTTCTCCTCTTATTTCCAAAAATCATCAAAAATAGTGATTGGTAGGTGACGTTTGTGTTGACCTTTACGCCACCAATTCTCAATCGTTTCCTGAGCTTTGGCTGAGACTTCCTTACCTTCAAGGTAGTCATCAATTTCACGATAGGTCACTCCAAGTGCCACTTCATCAGCGATTCCTGGTTTGTCCTCTTCCAAGTCAGCTGTTGGTACTTTTTCATAAAGGGCCTTGTCCGCACCAAGTTCTGCAAGAAGGGCTGCACCTTGACGTTTGTTTAGACGAAAGAGTGGCAAGATATCTGCACCACCATCACCAAATTTTGTGAAGAAGCCTGTAAGGTTTTCAGCGGCGTGGTCTGTCCCGATAACTGCCCCACTATTTTCACCAGCAACCGCATATTGGGTTATCATACGTTGGCGGGCCTTGATATTTCCCTTGTTGAAGTCAGAAACGGTGACACCTGCCTTGGCAAGTTCAGCAACCTGACCATCAACAGCCTCTTTGATATTAACCGTAAGACTCACATCTGGCTTGATAAAAGCAAGAGCACGTTGGGCATCATCTTCATCTGCTTGAACTCCATATGGTAAACGAATGGCGATAAACTGATAGTCTTTTCCTGTCTCTGCACGGAGCTCTTCAATCGCAAGTTGTGCCAGACGACCAGCCAATGTAGAATCTTGACCTCCTGAAATCCCCAAAACATATGTTTTAAGGAATGGATGTTTGAGCATGTAGGCCTTCAAAAAATCAACGGATTTTCGAATTTCTTCCTTTGGATCAATGCTAGGTTTAACGCCTAGTTGAGCAATAATAGTTTCTTGCAAAGTCATAATTTCTCCTTTTACTCTGACAAGTCATGGGCTTTCTTACGGACATTATCAATCAAGGTCATCTTGTTATCCCAGACATCTTTAGCCAAGTCAACTGGATAATCTTGAGGGTTAAGCACACGCTTGTACTCATTCCAAAGTTCGTCCAATTCCTTAGTCGCATAAGCCTTGATTTCATCAAGACTTGGCAACTCATAGATCAGTTGCCCCTTGTCGTAGATTGGGACCAAGAGTGGCACTGCATCAAAATCACGAACCGTCTTATTGATGTAGGTATATGTTGGGTGGAACATATTAATTTCATCTAAAGCATTAACATCCGTATCTGCGAAAGTGATATAGTCACCTTCTGATTTGCCCTTAGCACGACTCGTAATACGCCAAACTTGCTTCTTACCTGGTGTCGAAACCTTCTCAGCATTATTGGACAACTTGATAGTATCATGCATGACTCCCTGATCATCCTCGATTGAAACAATCTTGTAGACAGCACCCAAGGCTGGTTGGTCATAGGCAGTGATAAGCTTAGTACCTACTCCCCAAACATCAATCTTAGCCTTCTGCATCTTCAAGTTAAGGATAGTATTTTCATCAAGGTCGTTTGAAGCGTAAATCTTGGCATCAGGGAAACCAGCTGCATCCAGTTGCTTACGGACCTGCTTCGATAGATAAGCCAAGTCACCTGAATCAAGACGAACACCCAAGAAATTGATCTTATCACCTAGCTCTTTAGCGACACGGATAGCATTAGGTACACCAATCTTAAGGGTGTCATAGGTATCTACAAGGAATACACAGTCCTTATGAGTAGATGCATAGGCTTTAAAGGCGTCATAATCGTTACCATAGGCTTGAACAAGGGCATGGGCATGAGTACCAGAAACTGGGATGCCAAAAATCTTGCCGGCACGTACATTTGATGTTGCATCAGCACCACCAATCACGGCTGCACGTGTTCCCCAGATTGCTGCATCCATCTCTTGTGCACGACGTGTCCCAAATTCCAACAGAGGAGCATCCTCAATGACAGAACGAATACGAGCTGCCTTGGTAGCAATAAGAATCTGGTAATTGAGGATATTTAGCAAGGCAGTCTCTACAAGCTGACACTGGGCCAAGGGACCTTCCACTTGGAAAATCGGTTCATTAGCAAATACCAAATCACCCTCAAGGGCCGAATTGATAGTCAACTCGAGTTTTAGGTTGGCTAGATAGTCCAGAAAATCCTCGGGATAACCTAAATCTTTTAGATAAGCAATATCAGTTTCTGAGAAAGTCAGACTTTCAAGATAGTTGACAATACGCTCCAGACCTGCGAACACAGCAAAGCCATTTTTAAACGGAAGTTGACGGAAATAAACTTCGAAAACGGCCTTTTTATTGTGAATACCTTGGTTAAAGTAAACCTGCATCATATTGATTTGATACAAGTCAGTGTGCAAGGTTAAACTGTCATCTTTATACATGGAATTCCTCCTATCGAATAGGTACTTCTTTTTTTGTTATTAATAGCCTGTATATGCTGACTATTATAGCATTTTTGAGCAATTGTCTCCACTTTTCAGAAAGTTAATTATTGTTTGGATTTTCCGAATTTTCTAATGCTTATTTTGACGAAAAAGAGCAGTCTAGGTAGACTACTCTTCATTTCTATTCATATCTTAGGGACTCGACAGGGTCCATTTTACTGATTTTACGGGCTGGAAGGTAGGCTGACACATAGCCCATCAAGAGTGAGAAGCCAAACATGATGAGAATTGAGGTCAGATTTAGGTCAAACACCTTGCTGACACTTGGGTAGAGATGTGAAACAATCATGTTGGCTAAGCTTCCAATACCCTGCGATACAAGGAGGGCAAGAGCTAGTGAGGTACCCGTAATCCATAGGGCCTCATAAACAAAGATAGCTTTCACGTCACGATTAAGATAACCGACAGCCTTCATAACACCAATCTCTTTTGAGCGTTGCATAATATTAATATAGATGATAATTCCAATCATAACAGCTGAAACTAGGATAGCTTGTGACGAAAGGATAATCAAGAGGGCCTGGATCACACGGATGAATTTAATAATGACATCTAGGATGGCCTGCTGTGAAAGAACCAGATACTTCTTGTTTTTCTGCAATTTTTTAGTGACTTCCTTAGTCTTGGCTGGATCTTTGAGCTCCAAAAGCATGTAAGAGACTGTTTTGGTAAAGCCATTTTCTTTGAGAAATTCTTCCAATTGTTTAGCTGGCATATAGCTATTGCTCTCTTCAGCATCCTCGCTGTCATCAACAATACGGACAATCTTAGTCTTGATATCCGCTACTTTAGTTCCCTCAGCAGTATTTTCAACAATCTGAGCTGAAATTTCTTTACCGATAAAGTCTTTAGCCTTGAGCTTCTTCCCTGTTTCTTGGTTGTAGCGTTTGACAAAACTCATCGGAAGGGTTAAGCCATTTTCATCTTCAGATTTAAAAGGTTTCCCAGCTGAAATTTTATCCTTATCATTGCGAGATGTAGAGATTTTTGTGTTCTTGTAAAGACTGATAACCTGAGAATAGTTAGGAAGGTCCTTACTGAAATCCATGGTCTTGCCATCAAGGGTAAGACTTGCCATATTCATTCCAAAGGGACTCTCCAAATACTTAATGTCATCACTCTTAATCTGGCTACGAATAAACTTCTCGTCATCCGCATTTAGAACCCCTCTGGCTGCTGATTTAGCACTAAGACTGATCTGAATTTGGGATGGAATGTTACTACCATCGGTACTGTCATTAATCATACCAACAATAGCATTTCCCAAACCAAAGGAAATTAAGACACCGATAAAACCAATGGAAGTTGCCGTCGCAATCAAAAGATTACGCCACTTACGTTCCATAAAGTTGTTCAATGACAATTTGAGTTTATTCTTGAGGGTCAACCCCTTATTTTTCGATTGTTTCAACGACTTCACCATCCTTCATTTTAATGACAACATCCGCATAATCCGCCACTTCAGGGTTATGGGTTACGATAATCACAGTTTTACCTGCCTCGGCTAGCTCTTTAAAAATTTCGAGAACATTTTCCTGAGACTGAGAATCAAGAGAACCTGTCGGTTCATCAGCCACAATCATTTCTGGATTGTTGACCAGGGCACGGGCAATTGCTACACGTTGTTTTTGCCCACCAGAAAGCTGCTTAACATTTTTCTTGATAAAGTCTCCGATTCCAAGACGGCTAAGCTCCCTTTCCGCAATCTCGACCATCTCTTTATCAGTCATATTTTTAACGTAAAGAGGCATCTTGACATTTTCAAGGACTGATTGATGAGGAATAAGATTGAAATTTTGAAAGACAAAGCCAATATGAGCCTTTCTAAAATAGGTCAAGTCACGCTCTGAAAAATCTCGCATGTTTTGATTTTTGAAATAAAGATTTCCTTGATACTGACTATCCAAGCCACTAATAATACTAAGCAGACTGGTCTTTCCACAGCCAGATGGACCGTAGATAGCAGTGATCTTTCCTGGTGCAATCTCAAGTGTAACATCGTTCAAAGCGCGCTCTTGGTTCGTACCGTCGAGATTATAGTACTTTGAGATGTGGTCGATGGTTAAAATGGACATGATTTCCTCCGTAAATTTGATTTAGATTAGAATTTGATTAACTTTACTCCGCTTATCTGCAAGAAAATTTCAAGCAAAATAGCAGAAACACTTAACCAATCGCCTTCTAAAACGATACATTAATTATAAACATTAAATGATTATAAAAATAGTGACATAAATGTCACTATGGCATGAAAAAAGCCAAAGTCCCTAAGACTTTGGCTTTAGTTTATTGACAATAAATACGAATAGCTTCTGCGAGAAAGGCGGCAGTACCCGATCCTCCGACTTTATCGATAAAACTAGAAAAGCGATTATCTGTTTGATACATCTGACCTAGACCAGCTAATACCGTTTGGTCACATGGATAAAAATGCTGACTAATATAATCTTGTAACGCCTTTACTTGCTCCTGAACACTATCATCACCAGGATTATACTCCTTGAGCTGTCCAAAGGTAGACATGATTGCAGTCATCTCCTTTGTAACTTCAGGGAAGGACTCCTCTTCCTTAGCCGCAAAAGCTTGATAAGCTTCTGTCTGACCCCATCTAGCCTGAGCTTCTTCCTGAAAGGCTTTTACAGCTTTTTGATCAAATGCTTCAAATGACATTTCTTCTTCCTCCATTTGTAAGGCCTTGGCATGAGCTATGACGGCTTCCAACCGGGACTTTTTCAGCTCTAAGAGCTTAATCTGATTCCTAAGCGCTTGAACTTTGTCATAACCTGGTTGACCTACGATTTCCTTAATTTTTTTGAGAGGAAAGTCTAACTCACGGTAAAGCAATATTTCCTGCAAACGGACAACCGCATCGCGATTATAGTAACGGTAACCATTTTCAGCCACAACTGACGGTTTCAGCAAATCAATTTCGTCATAATAATGAAGGGTGCGCACACTGACACCTGATAGTTGGCTCACTTCTTTTACAGATTTCATTAGAACTCCTCTCTGATTAAGAGTATAGGCTATGACGTGGCGTGAGGGTCAAGAGGAAAAAGAGTATTTTTTTGAAGTTTACTATAATTTATTACTTTTCTTTTTCTGGCTTCGACGATGCAGTAAAGCTTGATTAATACGCTGTGTTCTCATATGCATTTGCCAAATGAGATAAAGCCAGATAATAATATAAACAAAAATGAAAACAATCCAGATAGCAGGGTTCGTTAAAGCCTCATACCAGCCTGATATCAGACAAGTCACTGTAAGTACAATCGCCGTCAACAAGAAATGCAAGACTACTCTTAATCTGTACGACATGCGGTCAAGCTCTTCCAAAATCCACGAGAGCATTCCCATTAAACCACTCATCATAAAGAGGGCTAAAATATTTCCTACACTAACTTTGGGATAGATAATCTGGGGAAATAATTGACCAAGTAAAAGGAGTGCAAGGTAAAAGAACGATCCCGTTCTCACGCCGGATACAAAATAAGCAATTAAACGTTTCATTGGTTCCTCCTACACCCCTAAATAATCCATCAAAGATTTGACATATTTTCGGCTGACACTAGACTTAACTCCACCTGTCATTTTAGCCATCATATTGCCAGAAAAACTATCCGATAGTGATTCCAAATGATCTATATTCATAACAGCATGACGTGATATCTGTAAAAAACTTCGACGATTGATGCGATGCTGAAAGTTTGTCAGTGTCTCTCTCATCGTATAGGTATTGTTTACGGTATAAATCGTTAACACATTCTTCTCAATCTCAGCTAGAATAATGTCATCAATTTTTACCATAACCAAATGATCATCCGTTTTAATAGGAATCACCACTTGATTTACAACTGAAAATTGTTCGAGATAATCCATTACCTCTCGTGCTTGATCAGACAATCGCTCTGCTTGGATGACCACACAGGGATCCTTTACCGAAATATCTGATTTTTCTTCAAAACGAAGTTTCATTCCTATTCCAACTCTCACTTATTTTTTCTGGCTAGTTCTTTTCACTAAAACAATCCAAAGAATACTTGCTAGAAGAATACCTCCTAACACTATAAGGTAAGTATTTTCCTTTGTCAACAAACCTTGCCACTTGAGCTGAACGCCCATTTTTTCTTGGAACTCTCGAAGAAGGTTATCTTGACCTTTAAAGGTCTCACTTAATGTTTCTTTCATGAGTACTTGCCGATAAAGTGCAGCAATATAAGTTGCTGGAGTACATTTCATTAGTAGTTGTGCAAAATCAGGTAAAACGCCCAAAGGTACATAAGTTCCTACCAAAAAACCAGAAGCTGTCCCCACTATGGTCGCAAACTTCCCCAAACTGTCTACAGATTGGAAAAAATAAACAAAAATGGCATTCACTAAACTAGAAAGCAGGCTACTAAGCAGCATGATGAGGAGCACCTCAGGTAATAGAGAAAGGGTTGGAACTTCTCTAAAATAGCCACACATCAGTACATACATTAGGACTTGCATGGCAAAAGAAATGATGATTGCACTCGCTAGATACGAAAATGGTAACCGCCATTTCCCATGATTCGATAAATAAAGATCCTGATCTACTTGATGTTCACGGTCCTTTACCAACTGAGTCAGGGCAGCCAGACTCGTCGTTGTCCCTGTCACAGCCAGCGCCCCACTCATTAACCAATTATTTAACAAAGGACCACTATTGGGTAGCTGATTCCAAGCATCTGTTAGATTTTTTTGAAGAAAAATAATATAGAGAATAAAGGAAATCAAGGCTCCCAACAAGGAGAAGAAAACTCCTGAACGATTCCTGAAGTACAATAAAAAATTTCGCTTTAGTAAAGCTAGCATTAGCGAACCTCCCTTCCTGTAAGTGCAATAAAGGCGTCATCCATGGTCCCTGGACGAAACTCAAAATGGGCTATTCTATCTCTAACTTGTGCCAGGTAATCAATAGCTTCCCTTTCACTCTCGGGTTGAAAAACATACTCCATTTGACTTTGTTGCTCTACTGACATTCCCGAAGTTTTAAGACTTTCTATCTGCTCTATCTCCTTGAAACGAATCTTCAAGATGTTTTTTGCATACTGGCTCTTAATATCTAATGCCGATCCCTGAGCAATCACTTTCCCATGGTCCACAATATAAATCTGATCAGCTTCATCTGCTTCGTCAAGATAATGCGTGGTCAGTACAACGGTCATTCCCTCTTCTCTCTGCAATTGATAGAGCAAATCCCAAATAGACTTCCGAGTTTGGATATCTAAACCTGTCGTTGGCTCATCTAAGAACAGAATATCTGGTTGTGAGAGTAGAGCACGCGCAATGTCAACCCGACGCTTTTGGCCACCTGAAAGCGTCCCGTATCTCTGCTTTTGGAAAGCTGATAGGCCTAGCCGACCAATGAGATCAGACACACGATCGGGTTTTAAGCCTTTATACTGTTTCGCACGAATAGTCAGATTTTCCCTAACCGTCAGCATCTCATCTAAAACACTGGTTTGGAAGACCATACCAATTTTAGCACCTGGTTCGTAGATGATTTCACCTTTCGTTGGCTGTTTCAAACCAATCAACATGGAAATCGTCGTTGATTTCCCCGCCCCATTTGGTCCTAGAATCGCATTAAACGTTCCCTTTTCAAACTGTAAGTGAATATTGTTTACGGCTAAATGATTTCCATATCGTTTGCTTATGTTTTTAGCTTGTAATATCATTTTTCTCTCCTTTTGATAGAATCAGTCTAGCAAAAAAGCCGTTTAAAAAACGGCTTTTGGGGATAAGTGGTCAAAATGAAGAGATGAGTGGCGAGATGGAAGAGCTTAACAGTATTTTTCATAAAAATCAATTCCCCTAATAAAAAAAGACAAACTGACTTTCAATTTTAATTGCCGGTAAAACAGAACAAAATCTCTCACTATAAGAACCCATCAAAAGGGGGAATGAATTACTTTTTTATATCCTTTCCATAGGATTTGTAGCATCGCTTCTTCAAATGCCTATCAAAAAAATGAATTGTAGCCAACCAAGAATCCTTACTCTCTTTCATCAATAAACGCCAATCTTTTCGATAGCGATGGTTGGGTTGATAAGCCACTGTCAACATGTGACCTGTTTCATGATATTTTTTAAATATAATGTTGTGTCCTTTATAATGTGAGACAATATCATCAATTGCTGACGAGGCATCCCATATTTCATCAACAGTACTTCCGAGCAATAAAATTGGCGAATGTAATTGACTAATGTCTATCCTAGTAGAGCAATCTTTAGGGATAGGTTTTCTAAAAAGTTTGCTGAACAGATAATCTCTAAGTCGAAACTTTTGATAGGGAAGTTCTTTTTGCAAATGCGTCCAAGAAGAAGTATGAGAGTTCCATTTCCCTTCTATCCCTTCATACACCACATCAGAGGGTGAATTTAGTACCAAACATTGAACGTCATTAAAAAGGCTCTCCTCAACTAAAACCAATTCTGCTCCCTTAGATCGTCCATAGATTCCAATTCTTTCACTATCTACTTGAGGATGCTGACGTAGATAATCCTTTACTTCCACAAGACACTCTAAAGGAATACGTTCCAAATGTTTTGGTAACCCCTCTAAACCAAAGTAGGCAACTGCTAGACAAATATAACCTCTAGAAGATAAAAGCTGAGCTATATTCTGTGCCTTTTCAATCCGTCCTTCACTACCGCTCACAATAATCAATGCTGGTGTTTTTATTGCCTTTTTATCATAGAAGAGTCTCCCTTGAAAATATTTCCCGTAAATATCTTTATGACTAATTTGCGAACTCATGTAATGTCTTGTGAAAGTTCTCTCTGCAATGACAGTATTTCCTTGCATAATTTTGATTTCCACAAAAAATCGATCTAGTAAAGGAATTTTAGAAAGAGAGGTTGGGAGCTTCTTTTTCTTATTGGTCAAGGGCTTTGCATTAAAAAATAGTCCCATTGTTGAAATACCTTCATAAGATCCGGAACAAGATGGAGTTTGTGACATATCAATAATACCATTCTTATCTGATACAAAAGTCGCTGTTGATTTCCATAAACCATCATGAGCTAAAAGCATGGGAGCATTGATACAATAATAATCGGATAGAAACATTTCGACTCGATATGTTTCTCTTGGGTTTAAGCCATCGATGACAATACTAAAAGATTCGTCTGCCAACTCAGACTCTGAGATTAGTTCAATTTTTATAGTCATATCTTCCTCTTTTTTGTTAATGTAATTAACAATGTAGTTTTAAAATTACCGTGATTTTTACCACGGTAATTCTCGCCATACCTGTTCAACATCATCCATCAGTTTCATAACCATTTGAAGGTCCTCCTCACTATAGTTTCTTAAAACTGAAAAAATGGCTTTTTCAATATGTTCTTGCTGCTCTTTATGGACGTTAAAAACGTCAACCCCTTTTTTGGATAATATCAGATATTTATTTTTTTCATTATCCGGTGCAAATTCAAAAGAAACGAGGTCTTTCTTGGTTAAACGTCTAACACTCTGAGTAACGGCACTCCTTGATACTTCAAGTAACTCAGATAATTTTACTAGATTCACAGGCTGATTCCGACCTATCAGGTCAATCAAATGGACTTCATTAATAGTGATTGATTTATCAATACTATTCCTATGCTGATCCTTTTTCAACCGTTCAAAGGCTAAGGCAAAGCTGTTAAAACGATTATTAAACTTATGCAGTTCTTTCTTATTCATAGTTTCCTTCTTTTTGTTAATGATATTAACAAAATATCATTTTCTTGTCAAGAAGAGTAAAAAATCCTCCAGAGCTTAGCTCTGAAGGATTCACTTTTATTTCACAACAATGTTAACAAGTTTATTAGGCTCAAACAGTTCGGGAAACTGTTTGAGGTTGAGCATGAACAAATAAATCGGTTATTTCACAACAATGTTGACAAGTTTGTTCGGCTTCAATAGTCCAGTGGACTGTTGAAGGTAGCAGATAAGGCTAATAAACTCGTTATTTAACGACAATATTAACGAGTTTATTAGGTACACTAATTACTTTCACAATTTCCTTGCCATCGATCTCTGCTTTGACTTTTTCGTTAGCAAGAGCTACTTCTTGCAACTCTTCGCGTGAAAGATCTTTAGCGACCATCAATTTGGCACGGACTTTACCTTTGATTTGAACAACGATTTCGATTTCGTCTTCAACCAATTTACTTTCGTCCCATGTTGGCCAAGCTACATAAGAGATAGACTCACCGGTTGCTGCGACTGTTTGCCAGAGTTCTTCTGCCAAGTGAGGCGCAAATGGAGCAATCAATTGGATAAAGCCTTTGGCGTAATCCACATAGAGTTTATCTTCCTTGTTGGCAGCATTGACAAAGACCATGAGTTGGGCAATAGCTGTGTTGAATTTCATAGACTCGATTTGCTCAGTGACAGATTTAACGGTTTCGTTATAAACCTTGTCAAGAGCGCCATTGTTTTCCGCAACGATTTCTTTACTTGTAATCAAACGGTAAACACGGTCAAGGAATTTACGGCTTCCTTCCAATCCTTCTTCAGACCAAGCGATTGAAGCATCGAGTGGTCCCATGAACATTTCATAGACACGAAGGGTATCAGCACCGTATTGTTCCACCACATCGTCTGGGTTGACAACGTTCTTGAGGGATTTAGACATTTTGGCTGGTGCTTGCTCCAACTCTTCCCCTGTTTCCACATGGAAGAAGGAACCATCACGTTTTTCAACCTTGTCCGTTGCCACAAGAGCTCCACGGTGGTCACGGTAGCTAGTTCCCAAGATCATTCCTTGGTTGAAGAGTTTTTGGAATGGCTCTTTAGTCGGTACAACACCAAGGTCATAGAGGAATTTATGCCAGAAACGAGCGTAAAGCAAGTGAAGCACGGCGTGTTCTGCACCACCTACGTAGATATCTACTGGCAACCATTGTTTGAGGAGGTCCTCATCAGCCAATTTCTCTGTATTGTGTGGATCGATATAGCGGAGGTAGTACCAGCTTGAACCTGCCCATTGTGGCATAGTATTAGTCTCACGACGACCTTTGACACCATCCTCACGAGTCACTTCAAGCCAGTCTGTCAAGTTAGCCAATGGGCTTTCACCAGTACCTGAAGGGCGAATGTCCTTGGTTACTGGCAAGACAAGTGGGAGTTCACTTTCTGGAACAGCTGTTGAAGTACCATCTTCCCAATGAATAATTGGGATTGGTTCACCCCAGTAACGTTGACGGCTAAAGAGCCAGTCACGAAGACGGTAAGTGATTTTTTCTTGACCAAAGCCTTTTTCTTCCAACCAAGCCACGATTTTAGCAATCGCTTCTTCTTTGTTGAGACCGTTCAAGAAGTCAGAGTTGACGTGAAGGCCATCTTCTGTGTAAGCAGCCTCTTCAACGTTTCCACCTTCCAACACTTCTACGATTGGAAGGTCAAACTGTTTTGCAAATTCCCAGTCACGCTCATCGTGGGCAGGTACGGCCATAACAGCACCTGTTCCGTAGCTGGCAAGAACATAGTCCGCAATCCAGATTGGAATTTCTTTACCATTGACAGGGTTGACGGCATAAGCACCAGTCCAAACCCCTGTTTTTTCCTTAGCAAGGTCTGTACGAGCCAAGTCTGATTTAAGGCTGGCTTGGTGTTTGTAGTCAGCTACAGCCTCAGCTTGTTCAGGTGTTGTGATGGCATCTACTAGTTCATGCTCAGGAGCCAAAACAGTGAAGGTCGCACCAAAAAGAGTATCTGGACGTGTCGTAAAGACAGTGAATTCCTTGTCTGTTCCTTTTACTTTGAAAGTTACGTTAGCACCAGTTGATTTACCAATCCAGTTGCGTTGCATGTCCTTGATAGACTCTGGCCAGTCAAGGTCATCCAAGTCATTGAGCAAGCGCTCCGCATAGGCAGTGATTTTGAGCATCCATTGACGCATTGGTTTACGAACAACTGGATAGCCACCACGCTCAGATGTTCCATCTGGAAGAACTTCTTCGTTGGCGATAGCTGTTCCCAATTCTTCAACCCAGTTTACTGGCACTTCAGCTTCATAAGCCAAACCTTTTTCGTAAAGCTTAGTGAAGATCCATTGCGTCCACTTGTAGTAGTTTGGATCTGTAGTATTGACTTCACGGTCCCAGTCGTAAGAGAATCCAAGTGCATTGATTTGGCGTTTGAAGTTGGCAATGTTTTCTGCTGTGAATTCCGCTGGGTCATTACCAGTATCCATAGCGTATTGCTCTGCAGGCAAACCAAAGGCATCCCATCCCATTGGGTGAAGGACGTTGTAGCCTTGCGCACGTTTGAAACGGCTAAGGATATCTGTTGCCGTATAACCTTCTGGGTGTCCTACGTGAAGACCCGCTCCAGATGGGTAAGGGAACATGTCAAGCGCATAAAACTTAGGTTTTGAGGCATCTGTTCCTGTCTTAAAAGTGTGATTGTCAGCCCAGTATTTTTGCCACTTAGGCTCGATTTCTTTATGATTGTAAAAACTCATGGTTTCTCTCCAATATTCGTAATGCTTCTATTATAGCATTTTTGAAGGATTTTTAAAGATGATAAGGGAACTTTAAGAGGCAAATTCACCTGAGCCTATTTTGCATCTTTTTCATTCTTTTTAAGTTTTTTTGCGTTTTTGTGTTGCAAAAAAGCAAAAAGATGCTATACTAGTATCAGAAAGAAGGTGACACATGTATCAGGAACAACGATTAGAGAAAATATTAACACTCTTGGAAGAGCGAGGAAGCCTTTCTGTCAAGGAAATGGTTGACGCATTGGGTGTTTCCAAAGATACCGTCAGAAGAGATTTCGACTGCCTCAGCCAGAGGAATTTGGCTCAGCGTACCCATGGTGGCATTCTTCCAGTTAAAAATACCACTGTTCTTGGCTTCCAAGAACGTCAGGAAGAACTCACTGAAGACAAGAAAAAATTGGCAGACCTAGCGCTTAGCTTTGTCAAAGACCAATCTCTTCTCTTCTTCGATGTCTCTACCTTGATGCTTGAAGTTTCACAAAAATTGACTAAAAGCGTCACTGTCTACTCCCACTCTTTGGACACTGCCTTGGTCCTAAGTGGCAAAGAAGGAATCGACTTTCATCTCTTGGGAGGAAGATTTTACAGCAAAAACCGCTTCTACTATTCGCTTCACGAAACTCAGCTCTTGCAACATCTACAGTTTGACTTAGCCTTCTTCGGAGCGGCTAGTCTCAGTCAAGGAGTGGTCAGCTATGAAGATGAAGAAGACGTTGCTGTCAAACAACTGGCCATGCAAGCTGCTAGAACCAAGATTCTTATTGCTGAATCTGATAAATATGAAAAGCACTCCAAATATATCTTGAGCAAAATTGAAGACTTTGACTACTGGATTACAGATAAAGAACCTGATCCTGATTTGGTCGAGTCTCTTAAAGATAAAGTAACGATTTTATACGATGGAAAGGATAGCGATTATGAGTAATATTCGTTTGATTATCAGTGACATTGATGGCACTATTCTCACTAGTAACCACCAGGTGGATGAGCAACTGATTGAGGTAATGCCAGAGCTTGAAAAGGCAAATATTCCCTTTGTTTTAGCTTCTGCCCGTTCTCCACTAGGGATGCAACCAATTGCTCATAAACTGGGACTTCATGACAATCCCATCGCTTGCTACAACGGTGCCTTAGTACTTGAGGGGGATCGTACTATCATACAACACCCTGTGGATAAAGCTGAAATCCAAGAACTTCTTAACTACTTATCCACAGATTATCCAAGTGTCTCTGTGAATATCTACTCTGGCAAGGACTGGATCACCAACGAACTAGACAAATGGTCTCAGCTAGAAGGAAGTATTACGGGTGAATCTCCTATCATTAAGGAACTGCAAGACACGGTCTCAGACTCAGAACCACCTATCCACAAGCTATTGTTGATTGATGAGCCTGAAGTTATCCAGGACCTCCACCAAAAACTCCTAAGCATGGATTTTCCACAGACAGCCTTCTACTTATCTAAAGATAACTACCTTGAAGTCACTGCCAAACATGTTTCTAAAGAACATGCTCTCCTTGAGCTTGCCAAATATTATGACCTTCCTCTTGAACAAGTCATGACTATCGGAGATAACTTCAACGATAGTCCTATGCTAGCTCTAGCTGGCCTAGGAATTGCTATGGGCAATGCACCTGAAGGGGTTAAGGAAACTGCAAACTTAGTAACTGCTTCAAATGATGAGCATGGTGTCGCTCAAGCTATTAGAAAACATGTCCTAAACTAAGCTAATATCTAATGGTGGGAACAACCTTTAATCGCCAACTCGAATTTTAGAACAAAAGGAAAGGTGCCCTATAGGTGCCTTTCCTTTTTCAACGAAAAAAGCCTTCCTCTCTCGAAGAAGACCCAAATTTTCTAAAGATAAAGAAGAAGACCTACAAGAATCCCAATGACATAGCCTGCCAAAACATCACTAGGATAGTGAACACCACCTAGCACACGCAAAAGAGCTAGAGCGCCCGCCAGAAAAAGCATAGCCCCACCTAGCCAGGGGTTAAGCGTCAATGCCAACATAGCAATGACAGTCGCTGAGAAAACATGCCGACTGGGAAAGGACTTGCCTAGACTGTCCTTCTTAATAAGGGGCTGAATCTCCCAGGACTGGTATGGACGTGGTCGGTTATAAAGGCTACGACCAAGAGAAAGAAGGATAAAGCCTCCCCCCATAATAAGCACCGTCGTAGAGAAAACAAACCAACCATTCCTTAGCCAAACCCAAATAAGGAATATAGGAAAAAGCAGGTAAAAAGTCCTAGTTATAAGCTTGTTCAACCCTTCTAAAACCTTAGCGTAAGAACGCAAAGGAGCGCTAATCCTATCGTAAAATTGTTTGTAATTCATCATCATCCGTTAGAAAAAAAGGGAGTGACACAGAACTAAATTTCAGAAATCTAGCTTCTAGCCTCTCCCCTCAAGTTTAATGAGATAGTCTTCCAAGGTTGAATTCTCTTAGCCCAACCTCTTTTTGTCTATCTTAAAGTTCAGCGATTTGGTAAAGTTCAAGTTCAGCAGCTGTTTCTGAACCAAACATGTTAATCATGATTTTAACCTTGTTGTTTTCAATTTCTACAACACGGCCTTCTTGACCCATAAAGGCACCATCGATGATTTGAACCACATCACCAACCTTGATATTAGTATCAAAGACATCAACGGTTTGACCCATTGAAATCAAGATTTGACGGATTTCTTCTTCCAAAAGTGGTGTTGGTTTAGAACGGTTACCGTGAGAACCAACGAAACCAGTAACGTTCGGAGTATTACGAACAACGAACCATGCTTCGTCTGTCATTACCATCTCAACAAGAACGTAACCAGGGAAGCGGTTTTCTTCTACTTCTTTAACTTTACCGTTTTTCTCAACATTGACCGTTTGAGTTGGGATTTCAACACGCAAGATATTTTCAAGCATGTTATAAGTTTGGGCACGTTGCAAAAGGTTTTCTTTAACTTTGTTTTCGTATCCTGAATAAGTTTGAAGGACGAACCAGCCCTTGTCGAATGAATCTAGCATTTTAGGATTCCTTTCTTTTTTCTAAATGACACTTAAACACCTTCGGCTAGCTATCTTCTAGATGCGAGTGTTAAATGTCAATGAATGTCTATGGTTTAATTCAAAGCGTAATAAAAAAGCCTGGTGGCCCTCGTTCTCGCTTTTATCTGCATTTATTATAACAAAAAAGAGCAGGCATTCCTACTCTTTTTGTGTTTTCTTTAGAAAAAGTTAATCAGTGCTGACATAGCGCGACTCAACAATTCATCAAACGCATAGATGATGACAGTGAAGAACGCAGTATACTCAAGAACTGAAATAAAATCGTGCCAGCGTTGTTTACGGTCTGGCCAAGTCGTGTCTTTCAAGACTTTGAAAATACTTCCAGTTTGTCTCACGGTGTCTCCTATCTTGTTTCCTTATGCAAGGTGTATTTTTTACAATGTTTACAAAATTTGTTAACTTCTAGTCGTGTTGGTTTGGGAGTGCTACTCACATTAATTGAGTAGTTTCGGCTCCCACATTCAGCACACGCTAGGCTTGCTTTTTTCTGTGCCATAACGCCTCCGTTCTTTTTATCTTACCACTTTTAAATGCAATTGACAAGCTATCTGAATAGACCTGAGAAGGAGTCTGTAATCTTATCCCAAAGGCTGCTTGCCTGATCTTTAACGTCATTCACAACGTCTGATGCCTTGTCTGTCCATGACTTGTTACTACTATTGCGCGAGTCATTTGGATCTGCCGTATAGTCTAGGGTTTGACCATCAGCTGCATAGGCATTTTCAACGGTAAACTCAGTACCTGGTGTATTTGGCAAAACATCCGCAGCAATGTAGCTAAAAATCGTCGAGGCTGTTCCCGAGCTAGCTCCTGTTAGGTAGTGACTCTCGTCAGTCTTATCAAAACCGATCCAGGTCGTCATAACCACATCAGGAGTATAACCAATCACCCACTGGTCACTAGTCAAATCCTTGTTAAATTCAGCCTGAACAGTACCTGTCTTACCTGCCATAGTATAACCTGTGTAGTTGGCATTCACAGCAGAACCATTTGAGAAGGTACCAAGCATCATGCTGGTCATCTGGTTAGCTACTGACTGGCTGATAACACGTTTAGACTTCTTACTATGGGTAGCAATAATGTCACCACTGGCATTTTCAATTTTAGTAATGAAATAAGCTGTGTTCATCTCACCACCATTAGCAAAGGTCGCATATGCCTGAGCCATTTGAAGAGGACTGGCTGTCACACCACCACCAAGTGAAATTCCCAGTTCTTCTGGAACATTGTCAAAGTTAAGACCGAATTTTTGACCGTAACTAATCCCTTTTTGAATACCGATTTGGTTAAAGAGGTAAACTGCTGGGATATTGTAGGAGTTGGCCAAAGCTTGATACATGGGCACATCCTCTGTCTCAACACCACCGTAGTTGGTTGGGGTATAGCCATTATAGTCGATTGGTTTATTCGGAAGGTCCTTATTGATGCTCCATCCTGAAGCCAGAGCTGGGGCATAGACCACTAAAGGTTTGATGGTCGAACCAGGACTACGCTTCCCTTGGGTTGCATAGTTAAAGTTACGGAAGGTTGTATCACTGGTACCACCTACACGACCTACCAGACCACGGACAGCTCCAGTTGTTGGATCAAGTGCCACACTAGCTGACTGAGCTGTACTACCATCACTTTCTGATGTAGGGAAGAGATAGGTATTTTCGTAGGTTTGCTGCATGTTAGCTTGTGAGTTGGCATCCATCTCTGTGTAGATTTTGTAGCCATTTTTAACGATTTCATCCTCACTCAAACCATAAGTTTTCGTAGCTTCTTCAATGACGGCATCAAAGTAAGACGGATACTTGTAGTCATCGCCAGTCCCTTGATAGGTATCATCCAGACGACTAGCCATATCAACTCCAGCCGCACTGTCGGCATCTGCCTGACTCAACTTCTTGTCATCAACCATGTTGGCGAGGACAGTGTTTCGACGGTTAGTCGCATTTTGGATATTATCGATTGGGTTATAAATTTCAGGTCCCTTAAGCATACCAGCGAGGGTCGCTGCTTCATCAACGGTTAGATTGGCAGCACTTGTCCCGAAGTATTTTTGGCTGGCGTCTTCAACACCCCAAACCCCATTTCCGAAGTAGGCATTATTGAGGTACATGGTAAGGATTTCTTGCTTGCTGTATTTCTTGGTTAATTCCAAAGAGAGGAAGAATTCCTTGGCCTTACGAGTGACTGTCTGTTCTTGTGTCAAGAAGGCATTTTTAGCCAACTGTTGGGTAATGGTCGAACCACCACCAAAGCGTCCCATAGACACAATGGCCAAGAGGAATCGCTTGACGTTAACCCCGCTATTTTCATAGAAGGTACGGTCCTCAGTTGCTATAACAGCGTTCTCTAGGCTATCACTAATGGCATCCAGCTCCACATAGGTCCCTTTTTGCCCTGACAAAGAACCAGCTTGATTGCCTTCTTTGTCATAGATAACCGTCGTAGCTTTCAAGGCATCTTGAAGGTCTGAAACATTGGTCGTCTTGGCAATATAGAAAAGGTAGGAACCTACTGTCAGAACCAGCACAGCTACCATGATAAAGAGAATTTTACCAATATGATAACGACGCCAGAAACGGCGAATAGGATTTCTTGGCGAAAGTGTAAACTTGCTCAAGAACGCCTGAACCTTACCTAAAGGTTGGGTCGTATCAATAGGTTTCTTTTGCTTAGAACGTTGATAACGTGACGTCTCTTGACTTTCCTGAGACATATCTAGGTCTTCAACGGCTTGTTCAACCTCATCAGGTTTCTTAGCAAAGAGTCCCTTTATCTTATTTTGTAAATTCTTCGATTTTTCAGCAGGCTGGGAATCCTTGCCCTTTCCGCTATTTTCTTCTTTAAAAAGTTTGTTTTTTAGATTATCAAAAAATGTCATAACCCTATTATACCAAGTTTTTACAGATTCTGTCCTCTTTTAAACGTTCATGATATAATGAAACCATGACTTTACACGTAGAAATTATCAACCCCTATCCTGCAACAACTGTCAAAGACTTGCTAGAAACCAAGCTCCTCATTCCTCGTAAGATTCGTCATTTCCTACGCACGAAAAAGCACGTCCTCATCAATGGAGAAGCTATTAACTGGCAGAGTCCTGTTGAAAAAGGTGATAAGATTAGCCTGACCTTTGATACAGAGGACTACCCTGAAAAAATTATCCCTATGGGAAATGCCAGTTTAGTAGAACCTCTCTACGAGGATCAGCATCTCATCGTGGTCAATAAACCTGAAGGAATGAAAACACATGGTAATGAACCCACAGAAATTGCACTACTTAACCATGTTTCAGCCTATTGTGGGCAAACCTGTTACGTCGTTCATCGACTAGATATGGAAACTAGTGGAGCTGTGCTTTTCGCAAAAAATCCCTTTATCCTGCCAATTCTCAATCGACTCTTGGAAGATAAGAAGATTCAGCGTCAATACTGGGCTTTGGCTGAAGGTAAATTTCAGACCAAGGAGACTGTGTACAAAGACAAGATTGGACGCGACCGCCATGACCGTAGAAAACGGGTGGTTGATCCTAGAAAAGGGCAGGTTGCCTATACAACCATCACGCGCCTCAAAGCCTTCAAAGGAGCTAGTCTGGTCAACTGTCAACTAAAAACCGGCCGGACCCACCAAATTCGTGTGCATCTGGCCCACCATGGGCATGCCATTCTGGGGGACCCTCTTTATAGCCACCGACCCGTATCTCGACTTATGCTCCACGCCCACACCCTTAGTTTCACCCATCCCTTAACACTCGACAAAATCACTGTTAAGGCGAGCTCAGACAGTTTTGAACAAGGGTTGAGAAATTATAAACCATAGAAGCAAGCTCACTCTCAGACATGGCGCGAAAGGATTATCCTAATGATCCTCAAGTTATAAGATAGTGGAAGCTTGCAAATAAGTTGCTTATATTGGCTTCGAAAGCCTTGACCACCTTGAATCTCCCTGAACATTATGTTAAGCTTTACATATCATATAAATTAGAGGAGTATTTCATTATGAATCCAGCAGATCAATGGTTAGCTATCAATGCCAAGTATTTCCCAACAGAACAAGTGCAGTACATCCGCCAACGCCTTGAGGCACTTCCTGAACAACAGCTTTCAATGCTTTACTCAATCAGCTTCCAAGATCCTACAATGATGCTTATTATCTCACTTTTCGGTGGTTCTCTTGGAATTGACCGTTTTATCTTAGGACACGTTGGCTTAGGTGTTGGTAAACTATTGACATGCGGTGGCTGTGGTATCTGGACTATCGTCGACTGGTTCCTTATCATGGATGCTACTCGCCAATCAAACGCTCAAAAACTCTTTGCAGTTATTGGCTAATGAAAAACTATTTCACACGCTTGTGGGCCTACCACCAGCGTTTTTTTAGATTATATCTCTTAGTTTTAGTGGCAGTTTATGGAGTCTACCTTTTGCATCTGCCAACACCACTCAGTTTAATCCTAAGACCATTTGGACTTAAGGGTTGGAGCGCAGGCCTAACACGCGCTAGTGTTAGGCTCTTACACCTAGATTGGCAAGGAGCCTGGAACTATAATCCACTGATATATCCTCTAGTGGTCTATATCCTAACCTATTTCTTTCTCTTTCCCATCTTTAGTGATAAGAAGATTATTAGGAAATAAAGCAAACACTCTTATTCGATTCCCATTGCCGTTCCCTTACACTATTGCTATAATTGTAACTATCAACATTTTTATAATCAAGTTATCTGGAGGTTATACACATGAAACAACAAGATTGGATTGATTTTTTCCAAGCAGTTAATGGTCGTAATCCAAGTATTCAAGAAATGGCTGAAGCAGCCAATCGAGGCGAGTTTGTCCGAGAAACTCCCAAACAAACTGTCGAAGCAACAAAAAATCTCTCACAAAAAGAGACTGTAGAAACTGCCGAAAATGATGTTGACAATTATGATGTTGCTGAAGAACCACTAGCTGATACCAACTTAGAGGAACTACAGGATTTACCAAATACTAGCCCCGCGTCAAGTCAGACTAATGCTACCTTCCAACATCCAAATCATAACTTTAACGAGACTTGGACGCAACACGAAAGTAAGTCTCAAACAAACCTCATCATGATAGCCATCGCTTCTATCCCAGTTATCCTCTGGGCTCTTGCAATGATACTCTTTGGAATTGCCAGTGATGAGCTTAGTGGCGGCTTGCTCACGGCTTTTCTCTCCATCATCATTTCTTTACCCTTGGTAGTACTTCAAATATTACCAGCTCTTCTAAATAAAACCGATAAAAAATGGCCAATCTTTATCCTATCCTTTCTTCTAGGATGGACATTCATCGGTTGGGTTATCTTTCTTGTTATTTCTATCAATACGAATAAGGAAGCAGAGCGCATTAGACAGCAACAAATGATGATGCAGATGTCAGGTAAACAAGGAAGTTCTGACATGTTTAACCCTTTTCACTGATTAACAATAAATAATAAAAAGAAAACCCAGAAAAAGTTTCTCTACTTTTCCTAGGTTTTTTGCTTTCTTAAATCTTAGTAACCCATCATTCCTGGATCCATAGCTGGCGCTGCTGGAGCCTCTGGTTCAGGTTTGTTGGCAACGACTGCTTCGGTTGTCAAGATAAGACTTGCTACTGAAGCGGCATTTTGAAGGGCAGAACGCGTTACCTTAACTGGGTCAATGATTCCTGCTTCAACCATATCTACCCATTCACCGTTAGCAGCGTTAAAGCCTGTACCAACTGGGCTATTCTTCAATTTATCGATGATAACTGAACCTTCATAACCAGCGTTATAAGCAATTTGGCGAACTGGTTCTTCCAAAGCACGAAGAACAATATTACGTCCTGTAGCGTCGTCACCTTCAAGATCAAGTTCAGCAACCTTAGCAATGACGTTAACTAAGGCTGTACCTCCACCTGCTACGATACCTTCTTCAACAGCGGCACGAGTAGCGTTAAGGGCATCTTCGATACGAAGTTTCATTTCTTTAAGAGCTGTTTCAGTAGCTGCACCAACCTTAACAACTGCAACCCCACCTGACAATTTAGCCAAACGTTCTTGAAGTTTTTCACGGTCAAATTCAGATGTTGTTGTTTCCAATTGAGACTTGATGAGGTTTACACGGTTAGCAATCGCTTCTGCGCTTCCTGCACCTTCAACGATAACTGTACTATCTTTATCCACAGTTACTTTAGAGGCTTGACCAAGTGCTGCCATCGTTGCATCCTTAAGCTCAAGACCAAGATCCTCAGTAATAACAGTTGCTCC
>OAVL01000103.1_pt1 | contig 33888 bp, 26 predicted proteins | sample 1476411 | NCBI WGS metagenome assembly OAVL01 (sample SAMEA2580095, study PRJEB22360) | human gut metagenome | biome: human gut; feature: human-associated habitat; material: faeces | place: Denmark | collected 2008/2010
CTGCTCCCACAAGGCCGGGCCACGGTTATAAGCACCACAAAAGTTCCTATAGGCCGGGTTATAGGCCAAAATGTATGTCCGGCGGTCTAGTCGTTCGACTGCCATTCGACCCTGGTGTGGAACTCGTTCCAGTCGATGCCGGTGCCGTGTCTCATGGGAATGCCGAACGTCTCGTGCATGCTCTGCGGGCTTCTCTCCCATGCCCGCCGGTAGAGGCGCTCGAGTCGTTCGTCGGTCATCGCGTTGGCCGCGAGCCACGCGTCGCTTTCGGGCCGTTCCGTGTGCTGGTGGCACCACCAGCAGATCGCCTTCAGCCGTCTGACCAGCCGCAGTCCGCGGTGGCGGCGCGGCATGTCGCGCAGGCGTGCGTTCCATGATTCGACGAGGTTGTTCGTGGACGGCACTGGGCCGGCTGCCGCGAGCCCCTCGTCGAGGAACATGAACGGTTGGCCCTCCCGGATGCGCCTGCGGATCATGCGCCGCGCCTTGACGAGCCTTTGGTGCATGTCGTTCACGCTGCCGCAATCAACGACATGGTTTGCATGTACCTGACGATGTACAAGTGGTCGGCTTCGATAACGTGCCGGAAGCCGAGTACTCGGTGCCGGCGCTGACCACCATCGATCCTCATATCGATGATTATGCCAAGCATGCCGTTGACATGCTTATCGACCGCATCGAAGGATACTCAGGCCCGGCCCGTACGTACACCACCGATTTCACATTGGTGGAACGTGCCTCAACTCGACTTGCCCACTAGCATCCAACAAGTTCGCATCGGCTTCGTGAGGAGTGTGTGTCTACTCGAACAATGCGGCGTCAGTCGCTGGGTAGCCAAGTTGGAACGCGGTGTAGGCGTGCTTGGCGGCCAGTGCGGCGAGGATGAGCAGCGTATCGCTCTCGGTGGAAGATTTCGATTCGGTCACGGCCTTGATCTGCGCGCGGGCGCAGTCCATTTCGATGGCGGCGGCGGTCGGTACGGTTTGGCCGCTTGCCTTGTCGGCGATGGTGGTGGGGTTGGCCAGTAGTTGGTCGATGGCATAGACCTTTTGGCGGGGGTCGTTTTGGCCGGAAGAACTGGATTGTGCGCCGGAATCATCAAAATTGCCGTTCGCCAGCGCAACCAACTGCTGCCCGGCGGTCTTATGCATATCGCTCAACGCCAACGTAGCCCCAGCGGTCTGTCCTCGTGCGGCCAAGACCTCGATAGCGAATCCGGCGCGATCCTCGGCCACGGCCATCGCATCCAATACCGATCGATCAACGTTGGCGGACGTGACGCCATCAAGACGCGCCGGCGTCACCTCAGGCGCGGACTGCCCGAATTTATCGGCCAGAAAAGCCAGCCATTGCTTGGTCTGCGCGTCACGTAACGTTCCCTCGGCAAAACGACCCGAACAATACCCGGCAACGTCAATCCAAGCCAGGGGAGCGGCCAGACCGGTGGCATACTGCTCTAATAACGGCGTGCCTTCAGCCGGATGGGTGGCGTAGCCCGCCAACGTCATCGCTTTCTCGCAAGGGGTCATTTGAGCTTCTGCCTCGGCCCGTCCGGCCAGTCGCGGCATCGAACACGCCGAAAGCGAACACAGCATCGCGCTCGCGCATAGTACGGATGCCAAGCGCCGGGTAAACCGTCCTGAAGAGAAGCGTGTCTGCATGGAAACATACACTAATAGCTAACTGTGACTACTCATAGGCCATGCGCCACATAACTTCATAGGAGGTACGGATCGATGGAACTGGACCTGACAGGAATACACAAGCTCGCCGCCGAGCAAGGAATCGACCCCGAAACCCTGGATGATGCGCTGGCAGAGGCCCTGCGCCTCGCCTACCTCAAGACCCCGCACGCCGCCAAGCACGCGCGCGTGGAGCTTGACGAACGTTCCGGCAACTTCACCGTGTGGGCCGCCGACGAAATTCCGGTCGAACCCACCGAAGACAACCCTTACCCCGTTCCCAAGCTGGGCGAGGAATACGATGACACCCCGCGTGACTTCGGCCGTCTCGCCGCAGCCACCGCACGCCAGGTCATCACCCAGCTGTTCCGCCGCGCCGAAGATGAGAAGGTATTCGGTGCGTTCTCCGGCCAGAAGGGCAAGCTCATCACCGGCATCATCCAGCAGGATGCTTCCGACCCCTCCAACGTGCATGTCGCGATGGGCGATGTCGAAGCCATTCTGCCTCGCCGTGAGCAGGTGCCCGGCGAACGTTACCGCCACGGCGAACGCATCCGCGTGTACGTGGTGAACGTGGCCCGTGGCATCAAGGGCCCGGAAATCGTGGTGTCCCGCTCCCACCCGGAGCTGGTCCGCAAGCTGTTCGAGCGCGAAGTGCCGGAACTGGTCTCCGGTGCCGTGTCCATCATGGCCATCGCTCGTGAGGCCGGTGCCCGCACCAAGATCGCGGTCAAGGCCAACACCGATGGCGTGAACCCGAAGGGCGCGCTGATCGGCCCCGGCGGCGCTCGCGTGCGTGCCGTTATGGAGAACCTTGGCCCGGAGAAGATCGACATCGTCGACTACTCCGACGATCCGGCCAAGTTCGTGGCAGCCGCGCTGTCCCCGGCTGTGGCCACCGGCGTGCAGGTGATCAGCGAGAAGAACAAGACCGCCATCGCCTTCATCCACGACGACCAGCTGTCCCTGGCCATCGGCAAGGAAGGCCAGAACGCACGACTGGCAGCCAAGCTGACCGGCTGGAAGATCGGCATCGAATCCGCCGAGGCCCATGCCAAGAAGGTCGCCGCCGAAAAGGCCGCCCAGGCTGCGGCCGAGGCTGCTGCTCCGGAAGCCGAATAGGCCGCCGGGCTCGAAGGCGAATGATCTTCAGGGCGCATTATTTCCTGATACGAGCCGCGTCAGCAATGGCGCGGCTCGCTGCGTCTACGCTATCCAGCGCTATGAGTATGCTTGATTGGCGTATGTGGGCTGGCGCAGTGTGCGCGAAATCGCCCACACCAGAGACGAGGTAACACGATCATGGTCGCACGATGAGACAGGGTAGGCTTGCCGTCATCACCAACTGACCACGCCCATGCACGCGCGTGGTCACAGAATAGGAGTAATTAGTGGCGAAACCACGCGTATACGAACTGGCTAAGGTTTTGAATGTCGATAGCAAAACCGTGCTTGAGAAGCTTAAGGACATGGGAGAATTCGTCAAGTCCGCTTCTTCTACGATTGAACCGCCGGTAGCCCGGCGTCTGAAGGCAGAGTTCGCCAAGGACAACGCCAAGGGCGATTTCAAGCCCGTGCAGCAGCGCCGCCCGGCCGCACCTTCGGCCCCGGCTTCCACTTCATCTTCCGCACCGACTCCGGCCGCTCCCGCACGTCAGGCATCGCCTGCCTCGGCACATCAGCAGGCTCCGACTCCGGGTGCACCGACACCGCGTCCGCAGGGCGGCGCACGCCCCGGCATGCCGACCCCCGGCCGCCACGGTCAGAACGACAACCGTGAGAATGGTCGCGATAATCGCGAAGGCCGTGAGAACGGTCGTCAGAGTCGCCCGAACGATCGCCGTAACAACGATCGTCGTAACAACCAGGGCCGTCCGAACAATGGCCAGCCGGTTCAGCATCAGAACAACCGCGGCAATGCTTCGGCTCCGCGCCCGCACGCTCAGGGCGGCGCCGGTGCCAATGGCGGCAATGCCGCTTCAAATGCGATTCCGCGCCCGCACGCTCAGGGCCCGCGCCCGGGCAACAACCCGTTCTCCCGCAAGCAGGGTATGCACACCCCGACGCCGGGTGATATTCCGCGTCCGCATCCGATGGCTCGTCCGACTGCTGATAACGGTCGTGGCGGTCGTCCGGGCCGTCCCGGCCAAGGCCAGGGGCAGGGCCGCGGCTTCCGTGGCGGTCGTCCGGGCCAAGGTGGTCAGGGCGGTCCGCGTCCCGGCCAGTGGGGCCACAACCGTCCGGGTCAGGGCGGCGGCTCCCAGGGTGCCGGTCAGGGCGGCGCACGCGGCGGCTTCCGTGGGGGCCAAGGCGGCGGCAATAACTTCCAGGGCGGCGGTGCACCGAGCAACGGTCCCGCACGTGGCGGCGGTCGCGGCGGTCGCGGCGGTGCCGCAGGCGCATTCGGACGTCAGGGCGGCAAGTCTTCAAAGGCCCGTAAGAACCGTCTGGCAAAGCGCCATGAGTATGAGGAGCTGAAAGCACCGACCATCGGCGGCGTTCGCATCCCCAACGGCAACGGCCAGACCATCCGTCTGCGTCAGGGCGCGTCCCTGGCCGATCTTGCGGAGAAGATCAACGTCAACCAGGCCGCGCTGGTCACCGTGCTCTTCCACCTGGGTCAGATGGCTACCGCCACCCAGTCCTTGGATGAGGAGACCTTCCAGATTCTGGGCGAAGAGATCGGCTGGAACATCCAGCTCGTCTCCGCAGAAGAGGAAGACAAGGAACTGCTCCAGCAGTTCGACATCAACCTTGACGAGGAAGAACTGCAGGATGACGAGGATCTCAAGCCTCGCCCGCCGGTCGTTACCGTCATGGGCCACGTCGACCACGGTAAGACACGACTGCTGGATACCATCCGCAAGACCAACGTCATCGCACGTGAGGCCGGCGGCATTACCCAGCGCATCGGTGCCTACCAGGTCACCGTGAACCTTGAAGGCGAACCGCGCAAGATCACCTTCCTCGATACCCCTGGCCACGAGGCGTTCACCGCCATGCGTGCCCGTGGTGCCGAGCTCACTGACGTCGCGATCCTCGTGGTCGCCGCCGACGATGGTGTGATGCCCCAGACCGTTGAGGCCATCAACCACGCTCAGGCCGCCAAGGTGCCGATCGTCGTGGCCGTCAACAAGATCGATGTGCCCGGTGCCAACCCGGAGAAGGTCCGCGGCCAGCTCACCGAGTTCGGCTTGGTCCCTGAAGAGTATGGTGGCGACACCATGTTCGTCGACATCTCCGCCAAGCAGAACCTGCACGTCGACAAGCTGCTCGAAGCCGTGCTGCTCACGGCTGACGCTGAGCTGGACCTCCGCGCCAACCCCGACATGGACGCCCGTGGTGCCACCGTCGAAGCCCGACTCGATAAGGGTCGTGGTGCCGTGGCCACTGTGCTGGTTCAGCAGGGTACGCTCCACGTGGGCGATGCCATCGTGGCCGGCACTTCGTACGGCCGCGTGCGTGCCATGCTCGACGAGAACGGTCAGCCGATGGAAGCGGCCGGTCCGTCCACACCTGTTCAGGTGCTGGGCTTGACCTCCGTGCCCACCGCCGGTGACCTCTTCCTGGTCGCCTCCGATGATCGTGCCGCTCGCCAGATTGCCGAGAAGCGTCAGGCCACCGAGCGTGCCGCCCAGCTGGCCAAGCGTCGCAAGGTCGTCTCCCTCGAGGACTTCAAGAAGAAGTTCGCCGAGTCCGAGATCGACATGCTCAATATTGTCATCAAGGGCGATTCGTCCGGTTCTGTCGAGGCGCTCGAGGATTCCTTGATGAAGATCGAGGTATCCGACGAGGTCGGCATCCAGGTCATCCACCGCGGCGTCGGTGCGATCACCCAGAATGATGTCAACCTGGCCACGGTCGACAAGGCCGTTATCATCGGTTTCAACGTGCGTCCGAACCGTCAGGTCGCGGACCTCGCCGAGCGCGAGGGCGTGGAGATCAAGTACTACTCGGTCATCTACCGTGCGATCGAAGACATCGAGGCATCCCTCAAGGGCATGCTCAAGCCGGAATACGAAGAGGTCGTCACCTCTCACTCCGAGATCCGCGAGATCTTCCGCTCCTCCAAGTTCGGCAACATCGCCGGCGTTATGGTGCAGGACGGCGAGGTCAAGCGTGGTACGAAGTGCCGTATCCTGCGCAACGGCGTGGCCACGGTCAACGACCTCGAGATCTCCTCGCTGCGTCGCTTCAAGGACGACGTTCAGTCCGTCAAGGAAGGCTACGAGGCTGGTATCAACCTCGGCACCTTCAACGACATTGAACTCGGCGACATCATCGAGACCTTCGAGATGCGGGAAGTCGAGCGCAAGTAGTCATTGTTAAGCCCCCTCTGACGAGGGGGCTGTCAGCCGCAGGCTGACTGGGGGAGAGACATGGTAGTTCCATGATTTTCTCTCCCCCAGCCTCACTGCGTTCGGCAGCCCCTCGTCAGAGGGGGCTCAAGTCTAGAAAAGGAAATTCCTATGGCAGGAACCAACCCGCGCGCCGCACGTATTGCGGCCTTGATTCAGCGTGTCGTCGCCTCCTCCATTGAGCGCGAACTGCATGACAAGCGACTCGCCAGCATCACCGTCACCGAAGTTCGTGTGACCAACGATTTGCAGATCGCCAAGGTCTACTGGACCCAGCTCGGCCACGAAGGCCACGAGGAAGGCGAACGCAAGCGCGCCCAGCAGGCACTCGATCAGGCCAAGGGCCACCTGCGTTCTCTGGTGGGCCACAAGGCTGGCCTGCGCCTGACTCCGCAGCTCCAATTCGTGTTCGATGAAGTGCCCGGCGAGGCTCACGAGATCGAAGACATACTCGCCGTGGCCAAGAAGCGTGATGAAGAACTCGCCCGTGCTCGCGCCACCGCCCAGTACGCCGGCGACGCCGATCCGTACAAGCATGACGACGAGCCCAGCGACGACTTCGAAGACGACTCTGACGAGGAGTAGTGTGCTTCATACAACACCCAGCGGTCTGCTCATCATCGACAAGCCGCAAGGCGTGACCAGCTTCGACGCCGTCGCCGCCGTGCGCGGCGCGTTGCACATCAAGAAGGTCGGTCACGCCGGCACCCTTGACCCCATGGCCACTGGCACGCTGGTCATCGCCTTCGGCCACGCCACACGACTGCTCAACGCCATCGTGGCGCATGACAAAACCTACGAGGCCACCATACGCCTCGGCCTGCGCACCACTACCGACGATGCCGAAGGCGAGGTGCTTGTCGATGGTGAAGCCCGTTCCCGCTGGCAAACGCTATCAGCGCAGCTGACTGAGGGTGGCCAGAGCGGCGAACCAACGGCGTTACCAACTGCCTCATGGCAAGACCTGCTCACACGCACCATCGCCACCAATTTCACCGGCGATATCGAACAAGTCCCCAATACGTTCTCCGCCATCAAAATCAACGGCCAGCGTGCCTACGACTTGGCTCGCGAAGGCAAGGATGTGGAACTCAAACCCCGCCCGGTCACCATCAGCGAATTCACCGTGCTGGATATCCGCAGCGGATTCGTAGCAGGGGAGCAGACCGCTGAACCATTGCGGGAAGACGCGAACACGAGAGCGATTCCCGCACTTGATGTTGACGTGCGGATCAGCTGTTCATCGGGCACCTATATCCGTGCGCTCGCCCGCGACCTCGGCAAAGAACTTGGCGTCGGCGGATACCTGACCCGTTTGCGCCGTACGCGAGTCGGCCGATTCGCGTTGCCGGACGATGCCAGCGGACTTATCGCTCCTGAGGCGATGCTTGACACGCGAACCCATACCGTCACCGCACATACCGATCAGAAGACGTTCACTAATCGGGAAGGGCAAACCGTCACGCGCAACAAGTGCGTATTGGACACTCCTGAAGGTCTTGCCGGTGACGAGCGCCGCAACTGGCTGCTTGACCATGCCCTTACCATGGAACAGGCCGCTCGAGGTGCGATGCCGGCGCTTGACATCACTCCTGAGGAGGCCAGCGAATTACGCTTCGGCCGCCGTATTGAGCGTACAATCAGCGAGCCCACTGCCGCCATTGTGCCGCAAACGCATGATGTGGCGGCGATTATCGAGCGTGCAAACGCTCATCAGGCCAAGCCGGTCACCGTATTCCCCCTCGCGTAAAGTAGACGCGGTGAAAAGTGCAGCTTGATACAGGCCGCGCACAACAACGTCTATATTGCATGAATAACATCGCACGGATAAAAGGAACAGCACACTGATGGATATCACGCACCTGACCCCTGACGCCGAAGGTTCGATTGAATGGCCCTCGTTCAGTAACGATAAGAAGGCCGTGGTGACATTGGGCGCATTTGATGGCATGCACTTGGGTCATCAGGCGGTGATCAAGCGTGTGGTGGAACTCGCGCACCAGCATGATGCTTTTTCCGTGGTGATTCTGTTTGACCCGCGCCCCGCATTCGTGCACGGCTGGGTCATCTCGCACCATGGCGAAGAGCCCGCGGTTCAGAACGTGGATGCCGAAGCATTGACCAGTGTGGATGATCGACTGCACCGCATGGAACAGTTCGGCGTGGACCATGTGCTGGTGGTGCACTACACGCTGGCCTTCGCAGCTATGTCATACATTTTCTTCCTTGGCCGACTCACCGGCAAGCTGGGTATGCGCACGTTGGTCCTTGGGCAGGATGCCGCCATGGGCAAGGGTCGAGAAGGTGATGTGAAGCATATCGCCAATCTTGCCGCCGCCACCGGTGTATTCGAACTTGATGTGGTCGATGACCGTGGCCCGGGTGAAGTGCGTATTCCGCGCGATTTCAAGCCGGAAGCCCCGAGCGAATGGGGAGAGCCCGTCGATCCGCTGGCCAATGCCACCAAAGCCGAGCGCCGCGCATGGAGCAAGAAGAACCAGGCCAAGGCAATGCGCGCCTGGAGCTCCACCAATGTGCGCTACCTGCTGGCTCATGGCCGAATCCAGGACGCCAACGCCATTCTGGGTGCTCCGCACTCCATCGAGGGCGAAGTGGTGCATGGTGAGGAGCGTGGCCGCACCATCGGATTCCCCACCGCCAATCTTGGCTCCGACATTGCAGGCTACATTCCGGTCGACGGCGTCTATGCCGGTTGGCTGGTAGATGGTGAAAACCGTTGGCCCGCCGCCATCTCCATTGGCACCAAACCCACCTTCAGTGAAAAAACCGGCCTTAATGAGCGTGTGGTGGAGGCCTACTGCATCACTGAAGAATGGATCGACCTGTACGACCACAAGGTTCGCGTCGAATTCGTCGGCTTCCTGCGCCCGCAGGTCAAGTTTGATGGCCCCGACCAACTCGTCGACGAACTCAAGCGCAACGTCGAGGAGACCAAGCGTCTTACCGCCTGAGGCATATCTCAGGGCTATTTACGCACTCCCAAGGCGTCTAATGCGTCGGACAATGTGTTGGACTCCACCAGCTGAAGTCCCTCGACATGCACCGGCTTGCGCAGTGGCGGAATGACCGCCGTGGTGAAGCCGAGGCGTGCGGCCTCGCGAAGGCGATATTCCATACGCGGTACCGGGCGCACCTGACCGGTCAGGGAAATCTCACCAATGGCGCACGTGGCTCGCGCAATGGGTTTTGACGTGGCGGCGCTCGCCAGTGCCGCCACTATCGCCAAGTCGGAACCGGGCTCCTTGGCCTGGCCCCCGGCAATAGTGGAGATATACAGGTCGTTGGACAGCAGGTTGAGCTTGCTGTGACGGTAGAGCACCGCGACCAGCATGGCGATACGGCTGGGATCCACGCCATTGACCGCACGACGGGGTGTGGGCAGCACCGACGTGGTGACCAGAGCCTGTACTTCGATAGGCAGACTGCGATGCCCATCCAATGTGAACGTCACGCAGGTGCCTTCCACGGGTGCCGCGTTGGCCGCATCAGGGCCGTCTCCAGACAGGAACAATCCGGCGGGATCGGTGACCTCTTCGATGCCTTCACCGCTCATGTCGAAACAGCCGACTTCATCGGTCGGGCCAAAACGATTCTTCACCGCGCGCAGCATTCTCAGCGCAGTCTCGCTGTCGCCTTCGAATTGGCAGACCACATCGACCAGATGCTCCAATGTGCGCGGGCCTGCAATCGAACCATCCTTGGTCACATGACCAACCAGAAATACTGGAATGTCAAGTGTCTTAGCGGTATCTATCAGCGCGCTTGCCACTTCGCGCACCTGAGTCGAACCGCCGGAAATGCCATCGACCTCCTGCGAGACGATGGTCTGCGCCGAATCCACAATGGCCAAGGCCGGCTTGTTCTGTTCGATCAGCCCCAATACTGTGGACAGGTCGGTGGTGGAGGCCAGTAACAAGTTCGGCTCCACCGCATTGATGCGGGAAGCGCGCAAACGAACCTGCGCCTGTGATTCCTCGCCGGAAATGTACAGCACGGTGTTGGCGTGTGTTGATGATGCGTTGCCCCGCATCGGCACCGTGTTCGATGCGTTGCCCTGCGCCCGGCCCGACTGTTGGGCAGACCGCTGACCTGCCCCTCGGAACGTACTGTCTCCCGCCACAACGCGCGCGATATTGCCGGCCGTCTGCAACAGCAATGTCGACTTGCCGATACCCGGTTCGCCCGCTATCAGCGTTACTGAACCCGGCACCACGCCACCGCCGAGCACACGGTCGAATTCGGAAAACCCGGTACCGAGCCGCTCGACGCTTTCCGTGCCCACTTCGGTAATCGGACGGGCTGCAGATCTGGCGTTGTTGGCAACCGTAACCGACTGCGTGCGTGATGTTCGGCCGGGAGCGGCCGTGCGAGAGCCTGCCGCCGGCCGAGCCTCGTGAAATTCCTCGACCGTGCCCCACTGACCACACTCGGGGCAACGGCCGTACCACTTCGGCCCGTTCCAACCGCATTCGGAACATACATACTGCACACTTGATTTCGCCATGGTCTCACCCTAACCCAAACACCAGCGGACGGTAAATTTTTACCGTTCACAAGAGTTTCACGCGGCTTGCGCACAACGACTAAAATTACGGCCGCCTAGCGTCACGCGGCTGTGAGAGAATCGGGGCATGACTAATAGTGAGAACTCCTCGACCACGCAATCCCATGGCAAGTTGATTGCAGTGGTGGTTGCCGCAGCTGTTGTGATTATCCTGGCAGTGCTTTCGGCCTTTGTGTGGCCGGGTTGGGCCATCCAGAAGAATGATGGCACCTCCACTACCACCCAAAACAGCCAGCAGAAAACCGAATCATCCGAGCCGACCAAGCCGACCATCGACGCCACAGCTTTGCCGGATGATGCCAGTGAGCTGTTGAAGGCCATGCCGGGCAGCGTGCTGAATTACGCGCGTACCAAGGCGGATGCCTCCACGACGTGGAATTCCGCGTCGCCGCTCGAGGAGTACACTCTGACCTACTCCACTGGTGATGCCGCCAAGGATGTCACGCTGGTCGCCGCGCAGTGGTCGTCGGCGGACAATGCCAAGACCCAGTACGATGCGTTGGTCGCTGCGCAGACCGGCGATGAGTCGGCATCCGGCAACGTCAAGGTTTCCGGCAACGTCACGGGCGCGTACGTGGTGAAGGCCGATGCCTCCAACAGCAAGAACGCCGTTGCCATCTGGCAGAACGATACCGTGGTCTTCCAAGCTACCGGCACCAAGGAAGCGGTCGATCGCTTCTACCAGAAGTTCCCGATGTAGTATCTAGTATCGGCTGTCAGCTGCTGCACAAACTTATGAACGTTGGGGCATCCACATTGCTGATGTGGATGCCCTAACTGCGTTCAGGGCATATGCGGACTATCGACAACATACTGGTTTCCTCTGTCTGGCAACACGTGTATTATGGTGCGAGTTGCAACTTTTACGATTAATCGAAATGGAGGCTTCAGATGGGTTCTGTCATCAAGAAGCGCCGCAAGCGGATGAGCAAGAAGAAGCACCGCAAACTGCTGCGTAAGACCCGCCACCAGCGTAAGTAGTCTTACCTGCAATCAAGGCATTAGAAACCCCGTGATCGTTATGGTCGCGGGGTTTCTCTTTTGCTTGGCTCTTTGCCTTGTTCGGGCAACAGTAAAGCCCGCACCTGCGATGTGCAGATGCGGGCTTGGAAAAGCTTAGTGGTGTGAGACGATCACTTGTTGGCGTTGGTCATCACGCGCGGGCCGTTCGGGTCGCCGACGATGACCTTGTCGACCATGTTGAGGAACAGGCCGTGCTCCACCACGCCGACCGTGTTGATGAGGTCTTCGGCCAGCTCCTGCGGGTGATCGATGCGCTCCAGGTGCAGGTCCACCACGAAGTTGTTCTCGTCGGTGCGCACTTCCTTGCCGTCGGCGTCAAGACGAAGCACCGGCTTGTAGCCGCGGGCCTCGAACTTCTTGATGACTTGGCCGGCACCGAACGGAATGACCTCGACCGGCAGCGGGAACTTGCCGATGGTGTCCACAACCTTGGACTCGTCCACGATCCACACGATCTGGTTGGAGTTGGTGGCCACGATCTTCTCCCACAGCAGAGCAGCGCCGCCGCCCTTGATGCCGTTGAAGTTCTTGTCGACTTCGTCGGCGCCGTCAATGGTCACGTCGATGTGGTCCACGTCGTCGATGTCCACGATCTTGATGCCGTAGCTCTCGGCCTGGGCCTGCGTGCGGCGAGACGTGGTCACGCCAGTGAACTCAAGACCTTCCTCCTGATGACGGCGGCCGAGCTCGTCCACCAGGAACTTCACGGTCGAACCAGTGCCGAGGCCTGCGATCATGCCGTTTTCAACGAGCTTGGCGGCTTCGATGCCGGCCGCCTTCTTCAGCGCATCCTGCTGTGCCTTATCCATGGTTTCTCCTTTGCCATCCTTGCCTCCGCCGCATGGATCAACGGCGTGAAGCCTTATCTCCTATCCTAACGCGAATGAGCGATTTTGTGTCATCGTGTCCGATTGCGGTACATATTCGTGTGTTTGGGTGTCAGTGTCGTACGAATGGTGCGTTGGTGATGGTCAGGTTGCCGTCGCCGTCCACATAGCCTTCGATTTCGATGCTGCCTTTGATCGGCATCGGCTGCCCGTTGAAATACGGGCTCGTTTTCGGCGCGGGGGAGAAGGTCAGCGTACCGGATACCGTCAGCCCACTGGGCTTTGCGGGGGGTACGGGTTGTGTTGATTGTACAGGTTGCGTTGATTGTACAGGTTGCGTTGATTGTACCGCTAAGGGTGACGAAGACTTGGTCTCCGGCCTTGCGGCATCCGTCTGATCCGTCGCCGCAGCCGGCTTGCGCAAACTTGCCGCATCCGCTTTGCCGTCCAATACCAATTGCACGTCTGGAGGCACATCGGTGCCATGTGCGTATTCGGAGCCCAGCAGCGACTGCCAGCCTTCAATCGGTAGATAGCCGTCGCGCGCACCCGAACGGCAATCGCCCGCATAGGTGCGTGCCAGTTCATCGACCAGCTCATTGCCTTCGTTGCCGGCGTGACCTTTGACCCATCGGAAATCCACCGGGCCAGGGCGTTGTGAGATTTCGCGGTCGATCGCCTGAATAAGCTCTTTGTTCTTCACAGGTTTTTTCTGTGAATTTTTCCAGCCGTTCTTCTTCCAGCCTTTGACCCACTTGGTCGAGCAATTGATGGCGTATTGCGAATCCGATTCGATGAGCAATGGCTCAGGGCCCGGATGCGCTCGCAAAGCTTCCAACACTGCGCACAGTTCGCCAATCTGGTTGGTGCCGTTGGTCGCGCCGCCGGCGTCGTAGCCGTGGTCGTCGTGCTTATGGCCAGGCTTGCCGCCGGCGTTCTGCTCATGATCGGCCCAGGCCCAGCCCATTGGCCCGTTTGGATTCCCTAATGCGGAACCGTCTGTGGATACTGTGATAGTCATGTTCTCCACCCTAACGCAAGCTGTGCAATCTCTTGCTGAAGTGGGGCTGCCCAGCGCGAGGCAAAACAACGTAGTGGAGGGTGTGGATAACATCACACCTATTGACTTTGCTTGAAAAACATGCCATCGCGCGCGTGACCGTGGCACTCGGTTCAGGCGGCGTGGCCTTGGCTTCCGGCCTGCCGCTCGGTCTTGGCTGGTTCATCCGACGCCGCTTAGGATTGGATGCCTCCGACATTCTGGACCGTAAGCTCGGCTTGAAGTAACGGCTGGTTCGGACGTGATTGCTGTCACGTACGGATCATGACGACAGCGCGAAGGTCCTCATCGGTTTACGTCGATGAGGACCTTCGCGCGCATTAGGGGAGTCTGTTGCGGGCTGCGCTACGCGGGTCATGCTGCGCGGGCGTGCTATGCGAACAAACTACGCGAACAAGTCGTTCAGTGCCTCGGCAATCGTCGGATGCGTGAACACCATATCGCGCAACGTGCTGGCCGGCGCGTCAAGATCCATCGCCAACTTGACGATATTGATCACCTCGTGCGACTCGACGGAAAGCAGCATCGCACCCAGAATGCGGCCAGTATTGCGTTCCACAATCGCCTTCATCAGACCATCCGGTCGCCGCATTACCTGGGCCTTCGGCACAGCGGCCACCGGCAATCGCTTGACCACATAATCCAATCCAGCCGCCTTCGCCTCGCGCTCATTCAATCCCACGCGCGAGTAAGGCGTGGCGAGGAATGTGCTCGACGGCACATGCTTGCGGTCCTTCACCGTGTACGGACGGTCGGAACCATTGAGCTGCGACCACACCACGCGATAGTCATCCAGCGAAATGTACGTGTGCTGCGGGCCGCCGTTCACATCGCCCAGAGCCCAAATGTCGGCTGCTGTGGTGCGCAGAAGATCGTCGACTTTCACGGCACCGCGTTCGGTGAGCTCCACGCCAGCTGCCTCAAGATGCAGTCCCTCGACGTTCGGCGTACGTCCGGTGGCCACCAGTACCGCGTCGGTGGTCAGGCAGAATCGGGCTTCAGCCGGCTCGGCGAACCGCGGCTCGCCATCGTCTGATGGTTTCGTTTGAACGTGTGACATCGTGGCGTGATCGGTCGGGTTGCTAGTGGGGCTGGTGGTTGTTGTAGTGTCGGTGGCGCCGGTGATATCGGTATGAGCGTTCCCGGTGCCGGCGGGGGTGGAATCGCAAGCTTGCGATGCGCCGCGAGTCATACCCTTCACCGCAACGGACAACCTGACGCCGCCGTCAGCAGCAGGCGCGATGGCCTTGGTATCCGCGTTGAACAGGAACTTGACGCCCTGCGCTTCCAACTGTGCGCGAATCGCGGCCGCCACATCCGCATCCTCGCGCGGCAGGAACTCGGCATTGTGCTGCAGCACGGTAACCGCCGTGCCGAAATCGGCAAACATCGAGGCAAACTCAAGTCCAATGAATCCTGAACCGATAATCACCAGTCGCTGCGGCATATCGTCGAGATCCATCAGTCCAGTGCTGGTGTAGACGCCGGGCGTAGTGTGGATACCGGGAATATCCGGAATGCGCGGCGTGGCACCGGTATTGATGAAGATCTTGCTGGCGGTCACGGCGACCGGGCCCTCAGCGGTGGCGATTTCCACGCTATGAGGGCCGGTGAAGTGAGCGCGGCCGGTGATTACGGTGATGTTGTCTTGGTCGGCGAGCTTGTGATAGTTCTTGTCGCGCAGCATCGAAGTGACGCGGCGCTTCTCCTTGATAGCAGCCTCGAACGCTGCTTCGCGGGTTTCGGGAGTACTGTTCGCGCCATCCCGCCGCGCCTGTTCGGCGGACAAAATCAGTGACTTGGACGGCAAGCATCCGATATTGATGCAGGTGCCGCCGTACATGTCGGCGCTTGCCTCGGCGACGACGACCTTGCGGCCGGCTGCACTGAGCTTGGCAGCCAAGGTTTTGCCGCCCTTGCCGAATCCAATGATCAGGGCGTCGGTGGTGATAGTGGGGGAGGTGTTGGGTGTGCTGATGGCATTGGGTGTGCTGATGGACATGGTTACTTCCTTACGTATTCGAGTGATAAGAGTGCGTTGTGCTGATGTGTTGTGTGCCGTGCGGCGTCTGTTTTCTTCTTTGACTGCCGAAGCGTTATCGACTGATGCTGGCTAGGGGAAACGCGCGGGATTATTAGCCTTTGCGCTCGCTGAATATCTGTTCGGTGATGTCGTGGATGGTGGTGTGTTCGAGTTGTTCGAGGCAAGTGCGGTTGAGCCCGGCATAGATGTCGTTCATCACTGCGCCCATTGAAGATGACACCAGACAGTCCTCGTGTACGTCGCCCGGTGTCCAGTTCACTTTCACAAAAGTGGTGCCGGTGGCTTCCGCTACCGCGCGCAAAGTGATTTCGGCGGCGGGCCGGGCCAGAGCGTACCCGCCTTCAGCACCCTCTTTAGTGGCGATGAGTCCGGCTGAGGCGAGCGGTCGCATTACTTTGCGCACGCGCGCCGCATTGGTACATATGTTCTCGGCCAGGATCTGACTGGGCAGGTGTGTGGCGCGATGGTCAAGGTAGACCAATGCGTGCACTGCCAGTGAATGGTCGCCGTTCATGAAACGACCTCCTTACCGAGTCGATACTGTAACTATGATGTGTACAGTTATGATACTGTAATCATATCAGATACAGTTAGTGTGTCAAATCGGGGTTGAAGAGGTGGGTGACTATGTGTATAAGTGAGGTGTCCACATGGTTATCCACAATGAATGTGCGTAAGTGAAGCTAGGACCACATACCTCGGATCGGCTTCCGTTTCCGCACCCACTACCCATATGGTGGTGTCATGAACAGGATGACCGACGGCATCACCAACTATGGAGCTCTGCCAGGCTCTATATACGATCAGCCTCCGGAAGAATCGGAGGCAGTTTTTGTTCCGCCCGAATTTGCGGGGTCATTTTCTACTGACTCGAAATACCCGACTTCTCGCGACTCGTCATCGCCGAACAGTGGTGCACATGATTCTGCAGCGACACCGACCATGAGCGAAAGCCTCGCCCAGCGCAAACGCGACATGGTCGCACGCTGCACTGAGGAAGCGAAACGGGCGGGCAAGAAGCTGCTTTTCGGCATGACCACTTCCCTCGCTCTGCAATCCGTACCGATTCCCGCCGATTGCGACCTCGACTCGGCCAAGCTGCACACTGTATCCAGCGTTAAGAGCAAGCGGTTTCGTACACGCCATGCACCACTGCAAACGCATATTTGGAAACATGCGGCTAAAGCCGCCAATGTGGAAATGAACCAACACGTGTTTGCGCTGGACCTGTTTCACGTATGGGCTCAACTTGCCCCGTATGTTTCTTTTGAGTCTCTGATTGTGCTCGGGGATGCCGTCATTACTGCTACGAGCAAACAGCCAGTATTGGCCAAGGATCGTGATGCTGCTGCAATCTATCAGGATCTGGTGAAGTTCGTGGAGCAATTTACCCGATTCAGAGGGCGCCCGTCCTGCGTTCGAGCATTGCCTCTGATATCACCTGGTGCTGATTCGCCCAAAGAATCAGAAGAACGACTCTCTCTGGTGGCGCATGGGATTCCACAGCCGGTTGCGAACTATGTGGTGCCGGACGCGGCTTTTGCATCTGGAGCTCCCATAACGTTGGACTTAGCGTGGCCAGAGTTCAAGGTCGCTGTTGAATATGATGGCGATCATCATCGTACGAGTAAGACTCAATGGCGCCGTGACCAAGAGAAAAGGGGCATGCTGGTCGGGCGGAGATGGCTGGTCTTCATCGCCACGGCGGCAAGTATCGCTAACGAGGATACTCGTGCTGAATTCGCTTTCAACGTGGCGAGGGCGCTTGCTTCGCGCGGTGCCGTATTCGAGTTTCATGTAGTTGCCATGTCTCTTGAAGAGTTGGCGCAGAGCCTGCTGTGACCATGATGTTCGAAACGGACTGATGTAAAGGCAATATTTGTACGACCTGTTGTTGTGGTGTGTGCTTGATATTGCATGCCGTTCGATTGCGATGCCTCGTAGTGATGGATTTCGTGAATGACTAGTGTTCGATTGTGGAGGGAAATGTGTCATAGTGGTCGATTGGGGGTGTTGTCGGTGCATTGAGCGTGGATTTGCGCCAATGGGTGTGGGACGCTACGCGTGTTTTGCCGATTTTTGCGTGGCGTCCCACGGCCCCTCGGGTAATGGCTGTGACGGGTGTGGCAGGAATGGCGTCTTTCCGGGGTTTCCAGTTTGAGTGTGTGGGATGGGGAAAATGTAAAACGATTGACTTAGCTGTTGTCCCACGCTTTTGTGGGATGGCAACTCTGGAATGGGCAAATTCGTCGTGGCGTCCCACAACGATGTTAAAACTCGACCATGATGCAAGCCGACCGAACGCTTCGGTGGTCATCTGGCCGCTGTGACCCCACAATGATGATGGGAAACTCGGTCATAATGTAGGCAGGCGAACGTTTCGCGGCCATATGGCCGTCCTGCCCTGCAGTGATGTTGAGAAAATGCGGTCACGGTGCATGAGGAGAACCGTTGACCTGCGTGTTTCAGTGGTCGCGAACTGCATATGCGCTAAAAAAAGCTCTGCAGTGGATTGCATGAATCCAATGCAGAGCCTTATTGGTTGCTGTGAACGCGGCTAACGCAGCGATTTCACTCGCTCAGGGCCTTGTCTACCACGACGGTGGCCTCGTCGAGCACCTTGTCCAGAGCCTCGGGGGAGACGAAGGACTCGGCGTACACCTTGTAGATGTTCTCGGTGCCGGAGGGGCGGGCGGCGAACCAGTTGTCCTTGGTGGTGACCTTCAGACCGCCGATCTTGGCGTGGTTGCCCGGTGCCTCGGTCAGCTTGGCGGTGATGTCTTCGCCAGCCAGCTGCGTGGCGGCCACATCATCACCGGTCAGCTTGGCGAACTTGGCCTTCTGCTCCAGCGTGGTCGGGGTGTCGACGCGCTTGTACCAAGACTCGCCGAAGCGCTCGACCTGCTCCTGGTGAAGCTGGGCCGGGTTCTTGCCGGTCTTGGCGGTGATCTCGGCGGCCAGCAGGTCGGGGATCAGACCATCCTTATCGGTGGTCCACACGCGGCCGTCCTTGCGCAGGAAGCTCATGCCGGAGCTCTCCTCGCCGCCGAAGGCGACTTCGCCGCTGAACAGCGGGTCCACGAACCACTTGAAGCCCACCGGCACTTCGATGACCTTCGCGTTGATCGATGCGGCCACGCGGTCGATCAGGGAAGAGGAGACCAGCGTCTTGCCCACGGCTGCGCCCTCAGGCCAGCCCGGACGGTTGCCGCCGAACAGGTACTCCACGCACACGGCGATGTAGTGGTTCGGGTTCATCACGCCCCAGTTCGGGCAGACGATGCCGTGACGGTCGGCGTCCGGGTCGGTGCCGCCGACCAGATCGTACTTGTCCCAAGCGCCGGCGTTGAGCTCGTCGACCAGGCCCTTCATGGCGTACGGGGAAGACGGGTCCATGCGGATCTTGCCGTCGTGGTCGATGGTCATGAAGCGCCAGGTCGGGTCGACCTCGGGGCGCACCACGCCGATGTTCAGGCCGTACTTCTCGTTGATGAGCGGCCAATAGTTCACGGAGGCGCCGCCAAGCGGATCGATGCCCAGGCGCACGCCGGAGTCGCGGATCACGTCGAAGTCGATGACGTTGCCCAGGTCGGCGACGTAGTGCTCGCGGAAGTCGAAGCCCTCGACGTACTCGGACTTGATGGCCTCCTCGTAGGGCACACGCTTGATGGACTTGAAGTCGCCGAGCAGCTCGTTGGCGCGAGCGGCGATGGCATTGGTGGTCTCGGCCGGAGCCGGGCCGCCGGTGACGGGGTCGTACTTGAAGCCACCGTCGGTGGGCGGGTTGTGGGACGGCGTGACGACGATGCCGTCGGCGAGGCCCTCGCCCTCGAAGCGCTGGGTGCCGTCGGCCGCACGGTTGTGGGTCAGGATGGCCTGGGAGACCACCGGGGTGGGCACGAAGTCGTCACGGGAATCGACGCGTACGTGCACGCCGTTGGCGACGAGCACCTCGATGGCGGTCTTCTTGGCCGGGCCGGACAGCGCGTGGGTGTCGGAGCCGAGGTACAGCGGGCCGGTGACGCCGGCCTTCTTGCGGTATTCGGCGATGGCCTGGGAGATGGCGATGATGTGGGCCTCGTTGAACGAGGTCTTCAGGGACGATCCGCGGTGGCCGGAGGTGCCGAAGATGACACGCTGCTCGGGGACTTCGGGATCGGGGACGAGGTCATAGTATTTGCCGATAACCTCATCGACATTGATCAGATCTGCTGGGGTGGCGGGCTGACCCGCATTGTTTGCTACCATGCTCCCTATTCTGCCACGTTTTTTCGCCACGTTGGGTACGATTATGTTAAGAGTTGTCAACTTTTGTGCGAATCGTGTGCCGGTTGTCTAGCGCTTGGTCATTTCCTCCTCGATTTCCTCCAGCGACTTGCCGTTGGTCTCGGGCACCAAGCGCATCACGAACGGGATGGACAGGGCCGAAAACACGCCGAAAATCGCGAACGGGCCGCCCACATTGTTGCCGAACGCATCGAGCAGCACGAGGAAGAACTGGGAGACGATGAAGTTGCCCAGCCAGTTCGCCGCCGAGCCGAAGGAGGAGCCGATGCCGCGCACGCTCAGCGGGAAGATCTCGCCGATAAGCACCCAGGCGATCGGGCCCCACGAGACCGCAAAGCCGAGGATATAGAAAGCGATGAGAATCATCGTCGGCACGGCCAGCACGGCCACGTCGCCCACGAAGTTCATCACGGCGAGCACTGCGAGCGAAACGGTCATCACGATGGAACCGAAGATCAGCACGCCCTTGCGCGGGAAACGATCCATGATAAGCGTGGCCACGATGGTGCTCACGAAGTTCACCACGCCGATGCCCACCGACACCCAGATCGCGTCGCCTTCAGGGAAGCCGAAGCCCTTGATGAACACCTGCGGCAGGAAGTAGATCACCGAGTTGATGCCCACGAGCTGCTGGAACAGCATGATACCGATGGCGGCCACCAGCGCCGGACGAGCGATACGGAACAGTTCGCGCACACCACCCTTGGTGTCCTGTGCGGCCACGGCCTTGATCTCGTCCAGCTCAATCTGCACCTGGGTCTGATCCACGTCCTTGCGAATCAGCGTAAGCACTTTGAAGGCGTTGCGGGTGTCGCCCTTGTTCACCAGATAACGCGGGGATTCGGGCAGCAACAGGCCGCCGAGCAGCAACAAGGCGGCCGGCACCAGCGCCGAACCGAGCATCCAGCGCCAGTCGCGGATGCCGAAGAGGTTGTGGTTCAGGAATCCGAGGTTGGAGGCGTAGGCCAGCAGAATGCCGAAGGTGACCATGAGCTGGAACAGCGTGGACAGCGAGCCGCGACGCTCCTTCGGCGCCAGTTCGGCCAAGTACGCCGGGGTCAGGGCAGAAGCCGCGCCGACCGCGAGGCCCAGGATGATGCGGGCGCACACCATCATCGCGAATCCGGTGGAGGAGGCGCACAGGCCTGAGCCGAGCAGGAACAGCAGCGCGGAGACGATGAGCAGCTTCTTGCGGCCGAACCGGTCAGACAGCGCGCCGATCGACAACGCGCCTGCGCACGAGCCGATCAGCACCGAGGAGGTGATGAAGCCGGTCTGGGAGACGCTCAGGCCGAAGTCCGATTCGATAAGCGGGGAGGCGCCGGAGATAATGCCGGTGTCGAAACCGAACAGCATGCCGCCGAGCGCGCCGAAGGTGAAGATGAATGCGCTGTTGAGCGGGAAGCGCGTGGAGAAGCCGCGTGATTCGGCGGCTTCGAGGTCCTCGATTGCGTTTGCTGCCGCGTTTGTGGCCGCGTCCGCCACCCCGGCCACGCCGGTTTCGATGGTTTCGATTGCGGTGGCCGCTGCACCGGTTGCGCCGGTCTCCTGTGCCGCGGATGCCGTCTGCTTCGATACGGGTGATGCCGTCGTCGTCATTGCCTTGTCCTTTCGCCGTTGACGGGCCGCGCCTGCCGCGTGGCCCCTCTGCCGCATGCAAGGTCAGGCTTCGATTGCCTGAAGTCGCCCGAAAACAAAAAAGACCTGGAACAACGTGGAATTCGCATATTACGATACGCAAATTCCACGTCACTCCAGGTCTTGCCTCATTTTGAGTAACAACCCTGCTACGCAACGTGTGTGAAAGATAGGATACGACTTTCTCGGTCGCGACACTCCGAATAGGCGGCAAAAAACGATGATTTTTGACAACGATTGCAGGATTCTGCATGGTGGAATGAAGTCGGAATGGGCGCTGCGGCAAATACGGAGAACGGGTGCGGCGGAACACCATAGCGGAACGCTATCGCGGAGCACCGTAGCGCATAGTTGCCGTTTCGCGATGCTTTGCCGGCATTGCCGTGCTTTTGGGGCACCCAGCGCCGATAATGGAACACAGTGGCATACGGCAGCAAGGAGGAACCGTGGCGAACGCATCGAACGCAACGCCTGCAGTGATTGCGGCGTGCATCGTTGATGCCGTCGGCGGCTCCGCGAACATCACCAACCTGACCCATTGCGCCACGCGACTGCACTTCGAACTGGACGACGCCGGCCAGGTCAGCCAGCACGGTCTCGAATCCATCCCCGGAGTCCTCGGCGCATTCCCGCGAACCGGCAATCGTTATCAGGTCATCATCGGCGGAGCGGTCGCCTCGGTGTACGAGCAGATCGTTCGGATGCAGGCAGCGCGATTGACTCCGGCAACGCAATTACCATCGGCGGCGTCGCGGCCAACGCAGTCCGCGCAATCCACTCAGTCAACGCAATCCACTCAGTCAACGCAATCCACTCAGCCTACGCAGCCTACGCAGTCCGCGCCGAACCTTTCCGACGACGTCGCACCATTGCGCGATACCGACACCGAGCAGAGTCACGGCCCAGCCAATACATCCCGTCACTTCATGCCTCGTACCATCCGCGAGTGGGGCAGTGCCGCCCGTGCCCGGGCTGCCGCGTTTTTCGACTACCTGTCCGACTCGTTCCGCCCGATTCTGGGCGTGCTACTCGGTGCCTCGCTGGTCATCGCCATCGTCAACGTGATCGTTGCACTCGGCATTGTGCCTGATGGCGAGACGTCCACCGGTTGGATACTACTCAAGGCGATTTGGGAGGGTGTGTTCACCGTTCTGCCGATTATGATCGCTTACAATGCGGCCAAGAAACTGGACGTCGACCCTTGGCTCGGCGGTGCGATTATGGCCGCGCTTATGACCCCGCAGCTTACTGGCGTGATGTCCGGAATGTCCGGGACGTCCGTATCCAGCGCTCTCTCCGGGGAGATTCAATGCTCGGCCACCGCCACATTCGGCACCGAAACCTGCACCGTGTCGGCGTTCGGCATACCGATTCAACTCAACGACTACAGTGGCAACATCTTCGTACCATTGCTCATGGCCGCCGTGCTCGCCGTGGTCTACCGCGGGCTGAAGCGCGTCATTCCCGACAGCGTACAGCTGGTGTTCGTGCCATTCCTCTCACTGGTCGTCGTTTTTGCGCTCACCATACTGGTTATCGGGCCTCTGGGAATATGGCTCGGCAGCGGGCTGGGAGCGGCCACAGCATGGCTTAACGCGCACGTGCCATTCCTGTTCGCGCTCATCATCCCGATGCTCTACCCGTTTCTCGTGCCGCTCGGTCTGCACTGGCCGTTGAACGCCCTGATACTGATGAACATTCAGACGCTCGGCTACGACTTCGTCCAAGGTCCGATGGGTGTATGGAACTTCGCCTGCTTCGGTGCCACCGCCGGCGTACTCGTGCTGGCCGTACGCGGCAAGGATTCGGCCATGCGGCAGACCGCGGTGGGGGCGTTGCTCGCGGGATTGCTGGGTGGCGTTTCGGAACTGAGCCTGTACGGCATCCATCTGCATCACCGCCGCGTCTACCGCTGGCTGCTCGCCGGCTGCGCGGCCGGCGGGGTGACCAGCGCGGTGTTCGGCTGGCTGTTCCCGTCCGTGCTGCCATCCGGACAGATGGTCCGGGGCGTTACGACTACGGCATTCGCCTTCTCCTCGTTGCTGACGATTCCGGTGTTCGATCGGATGTGGGTGTACGCGCTGTCCATCGCCGTTGCGTTTGTAATGGCGATGGTGTTGACGGTGTTGTTCGGGTATCGCACGCCGTCGCGCGCCACCAAGACGCAGATGGTCTCGGCAGACGAGAACGCACGCCCGCAGGATATGGCGAGTGGGATTGACACGACCGTGTCGGATGTGGAGTCTGCGGAAGATTCTCCATCGCGGGCTGCCCCTGATCGGGCTCTTGACTCCAACGCCATCTTGTCGCCGGTCGCCGGCCGGCTGGTGAATCTGGAAGCGACTGGCGATCCGGTGTTCGCCTCCCGCGCGCTGGGGGAGGGCGTAGGCGTCGTGCCGGAGACGACCGGTGAGACAGCCGTGCTCGCACCGGTCAGTGGCATACTGAAAACCGTGGCCCGAACCGGCCATGCCTTCGGCATTAAAACCGATGGCGGCATCGAGGTGCTGGTTCATATCGGCATTGACACCGTCGATATGGATGGCGAGGGATTCGCTGTGGTCGTGGCTAAAGGCGAGCGGATCGCGGCGGGAGAGCCACTGGCCACCGTGGATTTCGGCAAAGTCGCGGCGGCCGGGCATAGCGTTGTGGTGGTGGTGACGGTGGTCAACGCCGCTGAACTGACCGTGGTCACGCCGTTGATTGGCGACGGTAGCGGCGACAACAACGGCGGCAACGGCGGTGACTGCAAAACCGTATCAGCCGGCAGCCCGATCATCGATGTGGAACAATGACGTTGCGAAAGGATGCCATGGAAATACTGCGAGTGTTCAACAACAACGTCGTGCTCGCCAAAGGCGGCGACGGCGGTGAGGTGATTCTCACCGGCCGCGGACTGGGGTTCCAGGCCAAGCCGGGGCAGACGGTCGACGAGTCGAAAGTCGTGCGCACCTTCGTGCCGTCGGACGGGCGTGACCCGGACCATCTGGCGCAGATGCTGGCGGACATTCCGCCCGAAATCATCCGCGTGGTCGTCGAATCCATGCAGGAAGCCGGACTGGGGGAGCGTGAGACCGGCAGCACCACGCTGGTCATGGCCCTGTCGGATCACGTGGCGAATGCGGTGGAGCGGGTGCGGCGCGGCATCGACATTACCTACCCGCTGCTCGGCGAGGTGAACAACCTGTACCCGCAGGAATACGCGCAGGGGTGTGCGATGCTCGCATCGCTCAATGCGCGGCTCGACGTCACGCTGCCGGACGGCGAGGCCACCGCGCTTGCCATGCATCTGGTCAACGCCGGCTTCGCCACCGGCGACCTGTCCTATACGTATACGATGACGGGCGTGATCCAGCAACTGCTTGACATCATCGACCACAGCTACGGCATCACGTTGGACCGCAGTTCCGTGAATGTGGGCAGGTTCATCACCCATCTGCGTTACCTGTTCGTACGCATCCACCAGCACCAGCAACTGACGGATGAGCCGGCACCGGTGATGAAGGTGATTCGTGAGTCCTATCCCGCCGCGCTGCGCTGCGCGCGAACCATCGCCTCCCTGCTCGAACTGCGCCTCGACACGGATATCAGCGACGACGAAACCGCCTATCTGGCAATGCACGTCGCCCGAGTCACTGGCCACGCATCGTAGCGGATCAGCGAATCGGCTCGAGCGTGCCGGTCATTTCGGCGAAATCCGAGGTGGCGTTTGAGGCAGCGGCCTGCGCGGTCTTTTCCAGCGCGGAGGCGTCGGGTACGCGCACGATCAGCGCGCGGTGATCCACTGAGAAACGAATATGTTTGGTTTCCGGTAGCATGTCGCCGTCCACCTGCGCTTTGGCCGGCTTTTCCAATGTGATTTCGGCACTGACGCCCTGAACCTGTTCGATGGTCGAGTTCGTGGACAGCGGGTTCTGTTCGGGCTTGCCGATAATCGTCTGATGCACCACGTCGCCGAATAGATTGGCCCAGCCAAGGATGCCGCCGGTGGTGTCGATGATTTCGAAGTCCAGCAGACCATCGTCATAGGATGCCGCCGGCATCAGCGAGAACATGGGAATCTGGCCGCAGTTGCCGGCCATCACCGTGCGGAAATCGAGATTCTTGATGGTGTGGGTCGAGCCGTCGGCGCTGGTGACTGTCAGCGTGCCGCGGAACTTCGGCGCGAACAGGTTCTTCACGCCGCCCACGAAGTAGGCGAGCCAGCTGATGTTCGCCTTGAGCTCGGGGTTGGTGTCGTCGATCATGGCCGCATCGAAGCCGATGCCGGCGATGATGAGGAAGGCGTGGCCGTGGTCGTCCTCCGGGTGGTCGAGCAGGGTGAGACGGCCCATGTCCACCAGGCGGGAGCCGTGGGAGGTGGCCACGGTCAGCGCGGCGTCGATATCGTCCACGGGAACGCCCATATTGCGGGCAAACAGGTTGCCGGTGCCGATGGGGATGATGCCCAGCGCATGGCCGGTGCCGGAGACGGCGCTCGCCACCGTGCGCACCGTGCCGTCGCCGCCGACCGCGATCACCACGTCGGCGCCGTCCTCCAGCGCCTCAAGCGCGCAGACCCTGCCGTCCTTGTCAAGCTGGGTGTCGTAGAAGCGGATGCGATTGAGCCCCTTGGCCTCGCAGAACCTCTGGATATGCAGCCTGCGGGCTTCGGCCTGCGGTTTGGACGGATTCACGATGAAGGCGTACTGCACCTCGTCGTCCCGGCGCTTCTCCAGCGTCTGAGCCAGCTTGCGGCGGCGCTGCGCGCGCAGAGCGATGACGATGACGGCGATGAGCACCGCCACAATGGCGATTGCGGCGATGATCAGAAACACGGTGAGGGCAGGCTGAGGCATGGCTCTTATTGTTATCGGTGGGGAGGTCGTTTGCGGCCATGATGCGCCGTACGTGAACATTTCCTGCACGCAACAGCCCCGTGGGGCGTGATTATGGTTCAATCGCGTCTCATCTGACGAAATTGGCCGGGTAGACCCGTCCGCGGACTTTCCCGGGCTTCCCTGTGATTTCCGCGTGACTTGCGCGCATTCGGCCATTGTCGGTGTCTGCTTACGCGGCTAGTCTGGTGCCCATGCTTGATATTCAATTCATCCGTGAACACACCGATATCGTCAAGGAATCCCAGCGCAAGCGCGGCGAGTCCGTGGAGCTCGTCGACGAAGTGCTCTCCTCCGACACCGCACGTCGTGAGGCGCTGAAGGCCTTCGAAGAGGCTCGCGCCCAGCAGAAGGAAATCGGCAAGAAGGTCGCCTCCGCCCCGGCGGACGAGAAGGCCAAGCTCATCGCCGAGACCAAGGAACTGTCCCAGAAGGTCTCCGAATACAAGTCCAAGGCCGATTCCGCAGCCGAGGAATACACCACCGCCATGTGGAAGCTCTCCAACATCGTGGAGCCCGAAGCTCCCGAAGGCGGCGAGGATGACTACGTGGTCGTCAAGAAGGTTGGCCAGATTCGCGACTTCGCGGCCGAAGGCTTCGAGCCCAAGGACCACCTGACCCTCGGCACCGGCGTGGCCGGCATCGATATGCGCCGCGGCGTCAAGGTCGGCGGCTCCCGCTTCTATTTCCTGCGTGGCCAGGTGGCCCGCATGCAGATTGCCATGCTCACCATGGCCGTGGACCAGGCCGAAGAGCACGGCTTCACGCTGGCCATCACCCCGACGCTCGTGCGCCCCGAGGTCATGCGCGGCACCGGCTTCCTGAACTCCCACGCCGACGAGATCTACCGTCTGCGCGAGCCCGATGACCAGTACCTGGTCGGCACTTCCGAAGTGGCGCTCGCCGGCATGCACGAGAACGAGATCCTCGACCTCGGCAACGGCCCGCTGCGCTACTGCGGTTGGTCCTCCTGCTACCGCCGCGAGGCCGGTGCCGCAGGCAAGGATACTTCCGGCATCATCCGCGTCCACCAGTTCGACAAGGTGGAGATGTTCGTTTACGCCAAGCAGGAGGACTCCTACAAGGAGCACGAGCACCTGCTGGCCATGGAACAGGAGATGCTCGCCAAGGTCGAGGTGCCCTACCGCATCATCGATACCGCCGCCGGCGACCTCGGTTCCTCCGCCGCCCGTAAGTTCGACTGCGAGGCTTGGGTGCCGACCCAGGGCCGTTACCGCGAGCTCACCTCCACCTCGAACTGCACCGAGTACCAGGCTCGCCGCCTGAACATCCGCGAGCGTATGGAAGACGGCGGCACCCGCCCGGTCTCCACCCTGAACGGCACGCTGGCCACCACCCGTTGGCTGGTCGCTATCATGGAGAACCACCAGCAGAAGGACGGCTCCATCGAGATCCCGAAGGCCATGCGCGCCTACATGGGCGGCAAGGAAGTTATCGAGCCCACGAAGTGGGAGGCCTGAGTCTCATCGTGCTTTAGCTCCCTCTGATGAGGGAGCTGTCAGCGTAGCTGACTGAGGGAGAGATTACTGAGGGAGAGATCGCTGATAGCCAGCAGGCGAATCCAAGACCGACCGCACTGCCGAATATCAACATCCCTCCCTTCTGTATAATGAATACTTGCGCGTGTGAACGCGCATCAGGACAGGTGTCTGAGCGGCCTAAAGAGACGGTCTTGAAAACCGTTGAGGGGCAACCCTCCGCGAGTTCGAATCTCGCCCTGTCCGCGAACCGAGGCCTGGGCAACATGCCCAGGCCTTTTTTTCTTTTTCTGGAACCTGTCTTCTTGATTGCCACCGGGGTGCTGATATATTGGTTTGTGATGCCGTAACATGCGGTGTCCCCGTTGATATGACGGGCCGATCGGCGTGAGCCGATAAGAAAAGGCCCGACGTTTGCAGCATCGGGCCTTTGCGTTGATTACCGGCTTGCGCCTTTAATCAACAAGGTTGCAAGATGAATCATATCACGATGCACGGTAGTCTGACCGTGAACGGGCGCACCGTGATCGTCCATATGGGCGATGGCGAGGCGAACGCCACGGTTGACGGCACGCACTTCAACGTGCGTAGCCTGTGGCAGCTCTACCAGTTGCTGAGACTGCTCGTGTAGCGTCTCATTAAGGTGCGGTGCCCCCTGGTCGGGTATCGCGCCGGCGACCTGAAAACCGATAATGTTGGCAAGTGCTTGCAATTTGCGGTGGACGATTGCAAGCTAACGTCTTGGATTGTTGCCGCTATCCAATATCTCATTAGGCCTACCGGTGGACCAAAAGTACGTTGCTTTGTAAGGGGAGTTAATGAAATGAACAAACTCGCACAATCGAGCATCGAACCGGTTTAATGCTACTCGCCTCAACGGGACGCGCGGTAATTGTTAGCTAAGTTGACAATAAAAGAATGAGGGCATGCATTAGTAATCAGTCATCACACTGAGATGATGATTTCACTACGAAGGAGTAGAGATATGGTATCTCGCAATAAGCGCATCGTGGCTGCTTTTGCCGCGGTAGCAGCAATGGGAATGGGCTTGGCCGGTTGCGGCAGCGACACTGCCGGCGACACGAAGACCACCGATGATGGTGGCGTGGTCAACATCACCTACATGCACCGTCTGCCGGATTCCGAGGGCATGACTCTGGTCAACGACATCGTTGCCAAGTGGAATAAGCAGCATCCGGATATTCAGGTCAAGGCCACCAAGTTCGATGGTAAGGCCTCTGACATGATCAAGAAGCTTGAGACCGACGTCAAGTCCGGCGAGGCTCCGGATCTGGCTCAGGTCGGTTACGCCGAGCTGCCTGAGGTCTTCACCAAGGGTCTGCTGCAGGATGTGACCCAGTATGCCGAGCAGTACAAGAACGACTTCGCATCCGGCCCGTACAGCCTGGTTCAGGTTGGCGGCAAGGCTTACGGCCTGCCGCAGGACACCGGCCCGCTGGTTTACTTCTACAACAAGGCTGAGTTCGAGAAGCTCGGCATCACCGAGATTCCGCAGACCGCCGATGAGTTTATCGCCGCTGCCAAGACCGCTGCCGCCGCTGGCAAGTACATCATGTCCTACCAGCCTGATGAGGCCGGCAACATGATCTCCGGTCTGGCTGGCGCCTCCGGTGGTTGGTACAAGGTGAAGGGCGACTCCTGGGTCGTCAACACCGAGACCGATGGCTCCAAGGCAACCGCTGACTTCTACCAGCAGCTGCTCGACGCCAAGGCAGCCACCACCAACCCGCGTTGGGATCCGTCCTTCGATGCATCCATCAAGGATGGCTCGTTGATCGGTACTGTGGCCGCCGCTTGGGAAGCCCCGCTGTTCATGACCTCCTCCGGTGGCACCGGCTCCGGCGAATGGCAGGTCGCTCAGCTCGGTGACTGGTTCGGCAACGCTGGCAAGACCGGCCCTGACGGTGGTTCCGCCGTGGCCGTGCTGAAGAACTCCAAGCACCCGAAGGAAGCAATGGAGTTCCTGGATTGGTTCAACACCCAGGTTCCTGATCTGGTTTCCCAGGGCCTCGTGCCGGCTGCTACCACTGAAGACGCTGAGACTCCTTCCGAGTGGTCCACCTTCTTCGGTGGTCAGGACATCATGAAGGAATTCAAGACCGCTAACAACAACATGGGTGACTTCACCTACATGCCTGGCTTCTCCGCAGTCGCCGCCAAGATGAACGAAACCGCCGCCAAGGCCACCGATGGCTCCGGCAAGGTTGCAGACATCTTCTCCGACGCACAGACCACCTCTGTGGATACGCTGAAGAACTTCGGCCTGTCTGTTTCCGAGTGACATTAACGGTTAGGGTTCCTTCCAGCCGCTGATATCCTCAACCACACATCGAAAGGCCGGAGCTCAACACTCCGGCCTTTCCTTTTACTCGAGTTCGGTTCGTCATTAATTGTGTTTGATCTGACTGCATCGATTCGAACTGCATTACGTACTTTCTATTTCTCACTGTTCTTTTGAAAGACAGGTTTCCCTATGACTGCAACAACAAAAACGGCGAAGACGGGGGTCGCCAGGCGTGCCGATAAGCCAAAGGCTTCTGATGCTGTGAAGCGTGAGAATCGTACCGGCTGGGCCTTCATGGCACCGTTTGGCATCCTGTTCGCTCTGGTATTTATTCTTCCCATCATTTGGGCTATTTATTCCAGCTTCTTCCGCCAGGTCACCACGGGCGGTGGCGCATACGGCGGCGGGGAACTGGTCGATAAGTTCGTCGGACTTCAGAACTTCCAATACGTTATTACTTCCGGCAACTTCTGGGCTGGCGTGGGCAGGGTAGTGCTCTACACCGTGATTCAGGTGCCGGTCATGATCATCGCGGCACTTGCTCTGGCAATGCTCATCGATTCCTATATCGTCAAGCACATCACCGCATTCCGTCTGAGCTACTTCCTGCCGTACGCCATTCCGGGCGTGGTCGCATCCATCATCTGGGTGTACCTCTACAACGGCCAGATTTCCCCTATCGTTAAGGGACTTGCCGCCATCGGCATCAAGGTGAACTTCTTCGGCGACAATGTGGTCCTCGGCTCTATGGCCAACATCACGACCTGGACCTTCACCGGCTACAACATGCTGATCTTCCTCGCCGCACTGCAGGCCATTCCGCACGATCTGTACGAGGCCGCACGCATCGATGGCGCCAGTGGCTTCCAGATCGCCATGAAGATCAAGCTGCCGAACGTGCGTGCAGCCGCCCTGCTTGCCATGCTGCTCTCCATCGTCGGCACCATCCAGCTGTTCAACGAGCCGCAGGTGATGTCGATTTCCGATCCGAGCATTTCCAAGTCGTACACGCCAATGATGATGGCCCTCAATACCTCGCAGGGCACGCTGACCCCGGGTGGTGACGGACCTGCATCCGCTGTGGCCATCGTTATGGCACTGATCGCTGGCGTACTCGCCGTGGTCTACACGCTCGTTGAAAGGAAGGTGAACGCAGAATGAGCACCGTAGAAGCTACTGATAAGGAATCCCGCGCGGTCGCACGCGCTCGTAAGAAGGCTGACAGGATTCGCGACAAGCATGCCAACGACCTGCCTCGTTCCATGCAGCCTTCCGCGCTGGTCAAGACCATCACCATCGTTGTTCTGGTCTTCGCGCTGATCTACTTTCTGTTCCCGATTTACTGGGCCATCATCGCCTCGACCAAGACGCCGAGCCAGATGACCGGCAGCAACGGTCTGTGGTTCGCCGTGGGTCTGAGCGATTTGCCTGCCGCCATCGCCAAGAACTATGGCACGCTGATTGGTTGGACCCGTGGCCAGTTCTGGCGCTGGGTGCTGAACTCCCTGATCTACTCGGGTGTTTCCGCTCTGGTGGGTACGCTCGTGGCTGTGATGGCGGGATACGCTACCGCAAAGTTCAACTTCAAGGGTAAGAACCTTGCCATTGGCGTGATTATGGGCTGCATGCTGATGCCGGCCGCTCTGCTGACCATTCCGCAGTACTCCATCTTCCATGCCATGCACCTGACCAACACGATGCTCTCCATCATCATCCCGTGCTGCGTCTCTCCGTTCGGCTTCTTCCTGGGCCGCGTATACGCGCAGACCTCAGTGCCGAACGAGCTGCTTGAGGCGGCGCGTATCGATGGTGCAAGCGAAGCTCGCATCTTCTTCACCATTGTGTTGAGGATTCTGGCTCCGGCAATGGTCACGATCTTCCTGTTCCTGTTCGTGGCCACTTGGAACAACTTCCTGCTGCCGTTGATGATGGTCTCTTCCGACACCTTGAAGCCGGTGACCTTGGGTCTGTACGGCATGGTCTCTCTGGCTACCTTCACTGATCGTGGCGCTCTGATGATGGGTGCTCTGCTCGGTGTGCTGCCTGTGATCGTGCTCTTCCTCGGTCTCCAGCGCTACTGGCAGGCCGGCCTCGCCGCTGGTGCGGTCAAGGGCTGACGCGTTAAGCGGACAGCCCGGTGGGCTGTCTGTAGCGTCGGCCCGAGCGAGGCGGTAGCCGAGCGAAGGCAGCATTGAGTCTCGCCGTAGGCGAGTCCTTAATTGCAGGGGCCGAAGGCGACGCGTTAAGCGGACAGCCTAAGACCAATAATTCCCGCCGTCCGGTGCCTCGTGCTACTCCTTCCGGCGCCGGACGGCTTCTCAACAATAAGTAGCACGCAACCATACCGATCCAGAGCCTTCCTGATTCTTGTCATGAGATTGTCGGTGAAACTGACCGGGAAGCTCCGGTGATGTTCAATTCGCTCTTCCGGCGTTGCCGTGGGGCTACTCTCAAGGATTTATACAGTCAGGATCCTGGACGCCCGACGGTTGTGTCGGATTCTTGTTTTATATGCATATATTGTTTACAATTTAATTATCCAAAAAAATAATCAATGTCCTCAAAGGAGAGACTATGACTAGCACCGGCCGCTTCACCTTGCCTAGCGAGGAGAATTTTGCGGAGAAGACCAAGGAGCTTGCCGAACTGTGGGGAGCGGACGCCATTCGTAACTCCGATGGCACGCATCTGGATGAGGCTGTGCTTGCCTTGGGCAAGAAGATTTACAATGCGTATTTCCCGACTCGCGCGCATAACGAGTGGATTACGCTGCATATGGATGAGACGCCACAGGTGTATCTGCTGACCGATCGCATTCTCGCCGAATCGGATACGGTTGATATTCCGCTGATGGAAAGCTTCTTCGCTGAGCAGCTGAAGCCGAATCGTGATGCCGACCCTCACAAGTATTGGGAGGTTGTAGACCGCACCACCGGCGAGGTCGTTGATTCGGCGAACTGGACGCTTGACGCGGACGAGGACACCGTGCATGTGAGCGGCGTTGCCGCATGGCATGAGTACACGGTGAGTTTCCTGGCCTACATCATCTGGGACCCGGTCGAGATGTACAACCATCTGACCAACGACTGGGGCGACAAGGAACACGAGATCCCGTTCGACATCTACCATCCGGCCACCCGCAAGTTCGTGTTCGACACGTTCGAGCAGTGGCTTAAGGACAGCCCGCAGACCGATGTGGTGCGATTCACCACGTTCTTCTACCAGTTCACGCTCCTGTTCGATGAAAAGCGCCGCGAAAAGGTCGTCGACTGGTTTGGTTGCGCCTGCACCGTAAGCCCGCGTGCGCTGGATGATTTCGAAGCCAAGTATGGCTACCGCCTGCGCCCGGAGGACTTCGTGGACGGCGGTGCCTACAACTCCGCATGGCGCGTGCCCAGAAAAGCCCAGCGCGACTGGATCGACTTCCTCTCCGGCTTCGTGCGCGAAAACGTCAAGCAGCTCGCCGACATGTCCCACGCCGCCGGCAAAGAGGCGATGATGTTCCTCGGCGACCAGTGGATCGGCACCGAACCGTACAAGGACGGATTCGACGAACTCGGCCTGGACGCCGTGGTCGGTTCCATCGGCGACGGCACCACCACCCGCATGATCGCCGATATTCCGGGCGTCAAGTACACCGAAGGCCGCTTCCTGCCGTACTTCTTCCCCGACACGTTCTACGAGGGCAACGATCCGAGCATCG
>OAVL01000118.1_pt1 | contig 30827 bp, 27 predicted proteins | sample 1476411 | NCBI WGS metagenome assembly OAVL01 (sample SAMEA2580095, study PRJEB22360) | human gut metagenome | biome: human gut; feature: human-associated habitat; material: faeces | place: Denmark | collected 2008/2010
TTATTTTTGTCATTTAAAACTTGTATTCTGTTTATATGACAACTAATAATTATCTACAAAAATATATTTCACAAAAAGTGAAATATTTTCGTAAACAAAACAAAATGAGCCAGGAGGAACTTTCGGAACAGGCAGGACTTGGTCTCAAGTATATCAATCAATTAGAAAACCAAAATGTGAATCTGACCATTCACAGTCTAGAAAAAGTGATTGTCGCCTTAAACTTGACACCAGAGGATTTTTTCAATTTCAATAGCCTCGAGGCCACCACTGACCAAACCGAGAACCTCTCATTGAAAAGAGTTAACATGAAGCTGAAACAAGTTCCTGTTTATAAAAGGGAGAGAATCCTAGCCATCTTTGAAGATATTCTTGATAACCTATAATGATCTCCTGACTCATCACCGTATTTTAACTCAATAAAAAAGTTATAGTCAAACACATCACTACGGATAATATTTACTTATCATCTCATCTAGTCTTGTCTATGTAACTCTTTTTAACAATTTTTTGAAAGTGTGATTTTATGAATCTTAAAGACTTAAACTACTTTTATGACCTAAGTAATCTGCAATCTTTCACTGAAGTAGCTCGAAAAAACGGGGTGAGTCAACCATCTATTTCTTATGCTATTAAACGTTTAGAAAAGGAGTTCCATTGCCAATTACTTGTGCATGACCCCTCACATAGGACATTTAAGCTAACTCCACAAGGTGATATATTATTACGTCATGTAAAGAAAGCTCTTCCAGAAATGCAAGGTGCCCAAAAAGAAATACTCCGAAGCCTTTCTTCCTATAATACAATTGGGTTTCCGCCTCTTATTATTGACTATCTTGTTCGTAAGGAGCCTGCTTTTATTGAAAATGCCTCAGCACTTCGCAATATTCACCCTATACAAGACGGTTCTATTGAACTTCTAAACCTCTTATCTATGGGAGAACTAGATGCTAGTTTTATGGGAAGCTTAGAACCGATTATCGATAAACGATTTTCAGTTAAAACTCTTATGACAAGTGATCTTTATTATATTTTGCCATCAGGCCACTCATTGGCAGATAAGGAAGCTATCTCTTTCTCTGACGTACTAAATGAAAATTTTATTATTTTAGACGAACACTTTGTTCATCTAAAAGCTTTTCAACATTTGAATGATTACTATCATCATGCAGCAACACCATTCTTTCAAACAGATGATATTAATTTGCTTAAGCAACTCCTTCGTAAAAAAATTGGTATCAGTCTTCTTTCTGAAATCGCTATAACAAAGGAAGACAAAGATTTAATTGCTATCCCAATGGTTAAAGATGAACGCATGTCGCTTTATGTTTCACTAGTTACACTGAAGGAAAATAATCTTCATCCTGAAGTAGAAAATTTCTTCAAAGAACTATTAAATTAAAAGCGATAATACTAATCTCATTAAGATACATCTAACAAAAAAAGAAACTCCTCTCGTACCTAAACGAGGGGAGTTGTTTTACTAATAATTCCAGTTGACCAAGAGATAAATGAGACTCGAGCCAAACATATCCGCTAAAGCATGGGCTAGGAAGAATGGAAGGAGGTTTTTAACCTTGTATTTATAAAGGTAATACCACTGTTATTAATTAGAATAAGCAAACCTCTTGAAAATAAAGGGTTTGCGACTGCTAGTTTATATTCTAATTTTAATTTGCTTACCTTTTTGCTTACTTTTAGATAGATTTTAGTGCTTGCTCATAAAATGACGTCGCTTTTTTAGCGTTCTCTTTTGATAAGTGACTGTATGTGTCCATAGTCATTGAAAGAGTAGAATGGCCTAGACGATGCTGCAGCTCTTTATAAGGTATGCCCGAATTAAGAAGCAAACTGGCATGAGTATGTCGGAAACCGTGGAAACCTATATTATTTACCCCTGCTTTTTTAAAATGCGTCCTAAGTCGGCTCAATGCTGCTTTAGAACTTGGATAAGGTTTGATGAAATCAGAGAATACCACTGTTTCAGTCCTACCTAGTTTCCAAGCCTCTTGAGTTTGCTTGCGTTGGTATCTTTTAAGCATGGTTGCGGTTTGCTGATCTATGTCGATATCTCGGTAACCAGATTTTGATTTTGGGCTGTTTAACTCCATTTCACAGTTTAAAGTCTTTGTTATATGCACAACCGAGTTATCAAGGTCAATATCAGACCATGAAAGAGCTAGAGCTTCATTGATGCGGCAACCCGTAGCAAGTAAGAACTTATATAGCGTGATATCATAATAAGTATTATATTTAGTGTTATCCAAGCTATCAAGATAGTTAAGAAATTGTTTTAGCTCGTCATTATTGAAATGCTTAACTTTGGCTTTCTTATCCTTTTGAGTGTTTCTAGGCAAAACAACATTATCGGCTGGGTTAGCAGGGATAACTTGTAAAATCACTCCATACTGTAATATACGTTTGTTAAGAGTGTGAATTTTGTCGTAATGAAGATAAGCGCCAACTTCACCAGTATTTGTATTGTTTGCCAGCTTATTCATAATAGACTGAATTAAAGGCGTGGTTAGTTTATCCAATTTAAAACCACCAAACAACGGTAAAACATGGTTGTTTAAGAGCACTTTTTGTGTCTTCCTTGTGTTAGCTTTAACTGTATTCTTGTAGCTATCCCACCATGAAGCGGCTAACGCCTCGTATGTTTCTATTGCTGCTTCTTTATAGCGTGTTGATCCATTAGCTTTAAAATCAAATTGGGCTTGTTGAGCTTTGGTTTTGAGTTCTTTCTTTGTCCTGCCAGTGACTTTAGTTGTTACTTTCTTGCCAGTGACTGCATCAACGCCAAGATATACATTAGCACGATAGACGGTTGACCCGTCTTTTTTCTTTATCTCGTTAATCTTCATAATGATAAACCTTTCTAAACATCAGCAGGCAAGCCGTAATAAAGTTTTTAGAGTGGTTTATATGTTTAAGAGATAGTGTTATATCAGTCATTACAATTTCATTCGTTCGCAAAACGAACAATCAAACAATGAGCGAACAAAGAATAAAGCTCGAGTGAAGCTTGAGAAAAAAGCCGCTTACTTCCTAGTTATTACTTTATTAGGTGTTGGTGAGTTAGCGTTGAAATAAGAAATATTGACGTATTTTTTATTTATCCCAACGATATCAAGCCAGTCAGTTAGTATATTTTCTAAGATTTTACTATCTTCACGTTTACGGCTATTGATATAGTCTCCAAAGTGTTTGAACTGAGACCCTCCTTTATAGCCGTTTTCAGACAGGGCATCAGTAGCCCTAAACGCATTAAGTAATGCACCCTTTGAACTCGATTCTATGACAATTTCACGATCATAGTCTGAAATTATAGCACGAAAACCCGTAAACAAAGGTAATTCATCCCCTTTATGCAATTTTACGATGCAATATTTTACCTTTGATACTTCATTCAATCTTTCTGACGTGTCTTGTTCTATATCTAAAACCGTATAATCGTAACCTTGCAACTCAAGAGGTGGTAAGTAATCTCCAGCTAAATCTTTTACTGGAGTAAGACCAACATCATACCCTAGTAAGTAAGGGACTTCCACACCGAAATAATCAGCTAAAAGCTGCGCTTTGTCGGGTTTAATTTGACTTTCACTGTTTTCAAGGCGTTGTATTGTACGTTTCGGGATGCTTACTGCCTCTGCTAACTCTTGTTGAGTCATCCCACCGTTTTTGCTTTTTCTTAGCTCTTTTATTCTATTCATAACTTACCTTTCACAAAAATAGTTTAACATAAAACGTCAAAAACTGGAACTTTTTTTGTTTATTTAGTGTTTTTTGGTTGACAAACGACATAAAGTGGAATATTATGTAATTACAAAAACGTCAGTTTATGGCGCAGGAGGTGAGAATAATTGTTGATTACGAGTAACCAAGCGAAAGCAATTCGGAGAAAGCAAGCGGATGAAAATCTGACATCAAAGCAAGCAAGCGAAAATATTGGGATATCTCAATATACATATCGAAAAATTCGAAAAGGTGCAGAGGTTCGCCCTACGGTTTATCAAAAAGTCATGGAATGGCTAGCAGAAGATTATTAAGAGCAACAAAAAAAGGCTTAGCAGTCGCCAAACTCACAAGCCTTTTACCACTACTACTAAAAGAAATTACAGCAGGCAAGCCGTAATAAGGTTTTTAGTATCTGTATTTGATACCTCAATTATATCATAGATTGCTGGTATCGTGTACCCCTACTTAGAGGCCACCTCTTAAAAATGGATAAAGCATCACAGAAAATAAACAACTAGATAACCAGCTTTAAAACATAATCGAGGTAATAACATGACAAAGAAAACAGAAAACAAAAATACAATCAGTGTTGCACAGAGCAACAAGCTAGGTCTTGAATTGCATGACATCATGACTGGGATGCAAGGCCTACGCAGTCAAGCTAATCTCTTTATGATTGCAAAAAATACTGGAGCAGATAACGGGGTGTTACGCCATGAAATGGATAAGTTTTTAGAACATGTCTATGACATGGTAGAAATTTACTCCCGTGACCTAGACAAAATTGCCTTTTATCTGCTCGAGTGTGACAATCCAGAGGAATTGCGAGCATACGAGGCAGAGGAAAGAGGGGAGTAAGCAATGGCTAATGAATTAAATTTATCAGCTAGCCAGTTTATTATCCTAGTCATCGTTTTGACGCTAGCTCTTGCTGCTTTATGGCTCAAGAAAAGCTATATTCAGCTTGATATAGAGCCTAAAACTGATACCGTGACAGATAACACTACGCACAAAGAAAGTACACACTACGGGGCTTATATTCAAGCTCAAGGCAATTATTACAACTAAGGAGAATAACCATGAAATTCAAATTTTTCAGCGACAATGCTAAATCATTCACTTTCAAACATGACTTTGAAACTATGGATCATGCTAAAGCAACAACCACCGCTATCCTCGGTTATATGGCCGGAACTTACGAGCAAGCGGCTGTGAAGACCACAATCAGCAAAAAGGAGGCTAACAACGCCTATACACTGCTTATTGAGTACGTGGAAGATGAAGACCTCACAAAAGTGTTTAACCGTATTTGTAAGAGCTTTGAGAGCTATTCAAAGGGTAATGCTGAGGAAGACTAAACGTGTATCACAACAAATAGAAAGGGGCAATTTATTGACAAAATTGAAATTAAATAATTATGAACTAGCGGTTTTAACAACTCTAAAGAAAGGCCGTCCTAATGCTACGACTGGTGGAGAGATTGCCACTATTACCAATATCCCTCCTAGAGAGGTGTACCAAGCCATTCATAACCTATCAACTAAACATAACGTTCCTATCGTCGGTGAAAGAAGCGGCATCCGTAGAGGTTATTTCATTGCAGAGACTAAAGAGGAACTATTAAACGGTCTTAAACCTTTTGAAAGTCAAGTCAGACGAGAATTAAAACGGCTTACCTCTTTAGTGGCTATTGAAGACTTGACCGAATATGAAACATTGCTAGAAAGGGGATAATATGCACGTTTTAAGCGATGAATATCAGTACGAACTAGCTCAAGGCGTTGTCAGTATCGTAGAAAACGCCATTAAAGCCCGTTCTAAGTATGATAACAAACAGTTAGGGCTAATGACTGCCCAGCAAGCTATGGATGAACTAGGCCTTAAATATAATACTCTAAGACGTTGGGAGGAAGCAGGACTTAAACGCTACCAACCACCCGTAGAGGATAGCCGCAAAGTGTATTATCGTATCAGTGACATTTTAGCATTTTTGGGGGTAGAAAATAATGGGAAACCGTAGAATGATAAGTAAAACCGTCACCCAAACACAGCGTTTCTTACGCTTGCCCTTGGAAGCTCAAGCCCTTTATTTTCACCTTATACAAAATTGTGATGATGACGGGGTGGTGGAAGCATACCCTATTATCAGAATGATAGGAGCTAGCGAGGATAATTTGGGGCTTCTAGTTGTAAAAAGGTTTGTGAAGCCTCTTAACGAAGAAATGGTTTATTTTGTTGTTGACTTTCACGAACAAAACACCGTTAGAAAAGACAGATACACTCCTAGCATTTATAAAGACCTGCTAGAGCAAAGCGCTGAAAACCTTATAACAGATAGCGATGACACCACTGGTAAACCACTGGTAAACCAAACGGAAACCACTGGTAAACCCAATATAAGTCAATATAATCTAAGTCAATATAATCTAAGTCAATCTAGGTCTATCAAGAAAGACGAAGACGAGGACGAAGAAAAAGAAAATAAAAACCCAATCTTTGAAAAGCTAAAAGCAGCTTTTGGGGAAATGTCAGTTAACGGGACAATGATTGCAGAGGTAGAAGATTTACTCAAAATACACGGAGAACCTTTGCTTTTATACGCTCTTGATGTAACGATCTTGAACGCTGGTAAGTCGATTAGATACACTAGGACAATTCTAGCAAACTGGCAAGGCCAAGGATTGAGAACGGTTGAGCAAGTTAAGAAACACGAAGAACAACGACAAAATTCAAAAGCAAACAAAAAGACAGAGGAAGACACGCTGACAAGTAACTTTCCACCACTGCCATTTTAAAGGAGGTATCTATGACTAAAGAAACAGAAACGGCTATTGAAAAGCCTAATTATCTCGAAATCTATAAACACACAGTAACACTGGATGAAGTTTGTCCAGTCCATAACGTGCGTTATTTACAATTTGATCGCCCACTAAAAGCAGCCGACGAGGCCAAACCTCGACTATTCGCCCCGATTTGCCCCGTTTGTGTCAAAGAGGGCATTTCTCAAAAGGAACTGTCCGAGATTGAGAAAAGCCAAAATCAAGGCTTATATCTCAAAACTTATAACATCCTCGAAAGTAAAAGCACTGTTCCAAAGGAGCTTAAATCAGCAACTTTTGAAAACTTTATTGCTGAGACCCCAGAGGAAAAGCAACTCTTAACCTTTGCTAAGGGGCAAGCCAAAAAGTATCTTGACGGCATGGTAGGAAATACGCTTATAACGGGCAATACTGGGGTAGGAAAGAGTCACCTATCTTACGCCATGGCCAAAGCGATTAACGAGGGCTATCGGGCTAAGAATGAGCCTAAGAGTGTCTTGTTTATCAGCCTTACCGAAATCATCAAGGAGATTAAAAACGGTTGGAATTATGGCCGCCATGCTAGCTTAACAGAACATGAGGCGTTAAACCTTATGACAAGCGTTGATTATCTGATACTGGATGACCTAGGTGCAAAGAACGCTGAGATTAAGCCAAAAGGCGACTGGGAGCAAGATTTTCTGTTTGATATTCTCAATAATCGAGATACTACGATCATCAACACTAATCTAAGCGGTGATGAGCTTAGAAAGGTTTATAACGAGCGTAACACAAGCCGTATTTTAAAAGGGCTTGACGGTAACGCTTTCAAGGTCTATGGTATTAAGGATAAGAGATACAACATTAGCAATTTGAAACAGAAACGATAGAAAGAGAGGTGCTTAAATGGCCTTTACTTTCTCGAAAGTGCTCACTGACTACTATCAAGCAGACACTGCCGCTACTGCCATTCATGGCTTTATATCGGGCTTGTATGAGCAACCCATGATTAGTATCACTTTAAAAAACAGTACCCCAAGATCTAAAAAGTATATGCTAAGCGTTGAATATGAGGCAGAACAAAGCCTTGACAACGCTTTTGAGCGTATATGTAATGGCGTTAAAGATTTTAATAAGGCCAGAGCATTAAGCGCTGAGCTTGATAAACGACAAACTATAAACAATGCCAAAAGTGTACTTAATGTTTATAGACGTATGGAAAGGATAGCAGGTAGCCCCTACGATCCTAACGCAAATAGAACAAGTAATAACGCCTTAAACATCGACATTTCAGCTCTTGAAAATACTCGACAAAACAGAAAATTCATCGCTGAGCTAGAACGAGACTGCATGAGAGAGGCAATCGAAAAAATTCAGCCCAAGGAACTAAAGACAATCTTAGTTGAAAAATACTGCATACCAGTCAAGAAAAGTAACATAGAACTCTATTACGACTTAGGACGTTCTGAAAGTGCCTTTTATCGTGATCTTGACGATGCACTACTGGAGTTCGCAGCAATCTACAAAAACGGAAAACTATTAGCTTTGTTATAATGGCGCTAAACCTTGATAATAAAGCATTTACTGACGACAGAAAGAGGTAGAACATGGAAAACAATGAAAAAGATTACATTTATTTTTATAGTAACGGTGTTATGGTTAGACAAAAACTCCCTAAATATGGTAAACTATTAGTGACTGTTGTTGACGGTCTTGTTGTCAACGTTGATACAACCAATAAGCAGAAATATAATTGCTGACTAGAAACACTAGAGGCACACTGAAAGACAAGCATCTTTTGGCGTGCCTCTAGTTTTTTTGTCTAATTATCTAAATTGAAAAGAGGAACTTAAAAATGACTTTAACTGAAATTAAAACACAAATTGATAACTTTGGTAAACGTAAGCAGGAACAAATTGAAGAATACAGTAACAAGCAGAAAGAACTAGCTGAAAAGGTCAAGAATAACGAAATGTATCAGACCGAGGCTAACTTACGCTTGGAAGATATCGCAAAAGCTGCTAAGGATTATTCAGATACAGAGTACAATAGTATCATTTCTAAGATTGAGGCTATCGAGCAGACAGAGCTTGAAGCTATCAAAGCAGGTTATGAAACTGTAACCGCTGATAACGTCGCAGAATTGACTTTGTTAGGGCAAACAAAAGTCACAGAAAAAGAGCTGCTAAGCTACCTTGAAAAGTACAAACGCAATCCGCTAGCTATCAAGAAATTGCATGAAATTGCCTTTAATAACGGCATCTCATTGCCTGAATATGTCTTGAAAGAAGATAGACTAAGCAACTTGTTACAACTATTCAAACAGTACGCTAAAAGCTATCATGATACATCTATCAATGATGCTTACGGGGCAGCTAGTGACCTATCCTTTACCTTGGTACTTTCTACGGATGAAATGACCAAGGCACTGGAAGAATACTCAAAACACTTTGACACAGCTCTAGGACTTTGACAAGTCTAACAACCGCAACCGACAACAAATAAAGAGCGCTTAGTTTTATCTAGGCGCTTTTGACTAGGATAAACTGGAGGATAGATCATGGAACTGATGGCAATCAACGAAAAGCAGACGATTAAGAATGTTAAAAAGAAGCTACGTGAATACCCACGTTGGCGAGAGGTTGCGCGTGATAGTGCTGAGCAACGTATAACGGCAAATTACACCTTTGAGCCACGTTCTAAGAGCCATAACCGCAGCAACATTGTTGAAACACTGGCAGTAAGACGAATAGATGCCATGAATGAGCTGGAAGCTATTGAGGAAGCACACAAAAATATCATTGATGAACGCTATAGAGTCATTATCTATCGCCGCTTCTTACAATCCACACCAGCACCAAACTGGGTTATCGCTCAAGAATTGGGCTATGCAAGGACAAAATTTCAAGAGCTGGTTAACGAAGCTTGTCTATCTTTTGCTGAAAATTATCGAAACGGTGAACTGCTTGATTTGCTTGAATAGTTGGGTTGCTCATATATAAGGCGAGGTGTCAAAGTGATAGAAATTGAATTAAAAGCGTTTATAGACGTTCTCAAAGCTAGCAATCTAACCAAGGCAAAGATAGCACACGGCAAAGCTAGGGTATGGCTAGACTTGGATAAGTTGACCATGCTTTATAACGGTCAAGAAACGCCCCTAAAACGGCAGTCATTGAACTATGGAGGCTATCGCTATTATTTATATTGCCCTAACTGTGGAGAGGCTAGAAATAGCTTATATTGGCATCGTGAGGCCTTGTCATGTCGTAAGTGTCTAGGATTGCATAATAGAACAGTAAACCGAAGTAAGACTGACTGTGTTTATTACTGGGAGCAGGCAGTTAAGGAAGCTCAAAAGATAGTGCCTGAATACGAGGCAAAGGACTACTTAACACCCGATTTTCCCGATAAACCCAAAAGGATGCACTGGAAAACCTATTACAAGCATAGAGCTAAGTATTATCAATATTGGCGCAAAGGTGAGGACTTATGGTTAAATGGAGCAAGTCGCTTGTTAAAATCTTGATATTTCGTAACGTTTCGAAATTTCACCACGTCGAGAAATTGGGGAACACTCTTAAAAGTGACAACGTTGTCATATTTAATCAAGCTCTTAAATTAGACCCAGTGGTCGAATTTGATAAAACTCTTAAATTTGTGTACGTCCTCATTTTCTCTAGTTACTCTTTGCCGTAGATTGTAAAATGTCCTTAGACCCCTCTAAAACGTCCATACATCAATTTTAAGTAATCTCTAGTATATTTACCTTGAAATAGATATAAGGCAGTTTAAAAGACGAATTAGAGGGGTATTTGGCTATCCAGTGTTTTATCCGATTATTCTTGAAATAAAAATATCTTTTTTTGTGTTTTTTCAACTTTTTACGAATAGAATATAAAAGGAGGTAACAAAATGCTAACTTATGATGAATTTAAAGAGGCTATAGACAACGGTTTTATTAAAGGTGATACTGTTCAGATTGTCCGAAAGAATGGTAAGATCCATGACTACGTTTTAGACGGTGAACGAGTTGAGCCACACGAAATATTGAGTTTAGAAAAGGTATCGGATATAATAAAAGAACTAGGCGAGGACAACTAAAAAAGCACCTTGCTGGTGCTAGTTCCTTGCCTGCTAAACTCGTAAAATGACTGATGCCTTAAATCGTTCAACGTTGAACGATTAGGGGCGATTTCTCTTGATTACTAAACTTAATAAATTGATTGATACCCTAACGGGTATTTTTTTGCTTTCCTTTTTGCTTACCTCGGAAGTTAGCAAAGGGCAACTTGTGGAGTATAAATTACTAGATTAGCTCACAAAACGGCTTTTCTATCACTCTAATAAACCCTATGAAAAAGGGGTGGATATTCATAAAGGAAATAATAGAATAGACCAAAGACCACACCGATAACCAGAGCCCATAGCATGCCCTGATAGGTATGGAAGGACACACGGACAAGGGTTGAAAAGAGCAAGACCCACCACTTATACTTATCCTTAACTGAGGTCAATAGCCCTAAGAAGAAAAATTCCTCGTAGAAACCGTTTAGCAGTCCGTAGGCAATGGCCATAGGTGAGAGAGCCATAAACTTATTAAGCACGGCCATAGGGCTAATAAAGGCTAGAACCTGAGGACTAAAGTAATTATACTGACCTGACAAGGTGCTAACCATATCGGCAAATAGGCCTGAGATAGCGAAAATAAAGGGTACCCAAAAGAGAACAGACCACTTTAGGCGTATAGGTAATTGTTTAAAGTCAAAATGACGTATCCAGAGATATATAATCGCTAAGGTTAGGAGAATAATCTGCAAGGTGAAATTACTTGAATAGCCTGCTCCTTCACTGGCTGTATTTGTTGACGTCTCGGTAACTGTTGTCGCTACGGTCGGAGCCAAACTTGCCAAATATATTTCAGTCGAACGGACAATAAACTGTCCAAACATAATGAGCGTAACAATACCGATATCAAACCACCTCAGATTCTTTAGTGGTTGTTCGGGACGAATTTTCTTTAGTAAAGGCATAGTCTCTCCTTCTTCCTCGTATCTACAACGAAAGGTCTTTTTTTCTTTAAACTTATTATAAGTCATAATCCTTAAACTAACACTAAAATTTGCAGTAAAATTAGTAGTTCGCTTAAGGAAAGAAAAAAGCAAGGGAAAGCATGTTTCCTTTGCTTCAATTTAATTATTAATCGTTCTTTTTGACGACGCTCACAAGTACAATAAGTTGGAATACTGCTAAAACAAGTAAAACCCTAAACCCATTTCGACTTCCTTGTGCTGTTGCTCGTGCAAAGTCAATCTTGTGGTTAGCTTGACTCATAGCAACAATTAGAGATGCTAGTGTTGTTCCAACTGCTCCTGCAAATTGTTGGAGCGTGTTAAAGATGGCATTAGCATCGGCTCGTTGATCAAGCGACAGTTGTTTCTGTCCATTAGTCATGACATTACCAAAGGCAACCCCGAGTCCCGTCATGAAAATCATGTAAAAGGCGAGAATCAAAGTATTTGAAAGGGAGTGGCCAAACAAGCTAAATAGCAACTGAGCAAGAACGATAAGGCTTGCTCCAATCAGAATTGGTTTACGAGCTCCCATCTTATCTAAAATGATACCCGAAAACGGAGCAAATCCTGCACCAATGATAGCTCCTGGGAGGAGCATCAAGGCTGCAAGAGTGGTATTAGAGTGGTTAACCAACTGCACATAGTTTGGCAAGAGGAAACTCATCGCAAGCGATCCCAATTGGAAAGAGAAGAAAGCGATAATATGACCTGTCAGTTTACGATTTTTCAAAATAGAGAGGTTGATGATGGGATTTTCTAATGTTGTAGAACGCCAAATCAAAATAACAAGACCTAAGATCCCAATCAAAAGCCAACCTAAGACTGAGAAGCTGAAGAAGGCATGTTCAGCAACCCCATGAAGACCTAAAATCAGGCCCAAGAAAAGAAAGATGGTAGCCAGTAGACTGAGGATATCTAAAGATTCACGTTTAACCTCACTCTTTTGCTCAATCGAGCGAAGCCCTGCAATCAGTGAAGCAAAGAGAATAGGAAACTGAATGAGGAAGATAGAACGCCAACCAAAATGTGCCGTCAAAAGTCCACCAACAGTTGGTCCAATCGCCGGTGCAACTGCTGTAATCAGTGTCCCAACTCCCATCATGAGACCAATCTTACGACTTGGCACCTGCTCCAAAATGATGTTAAACATAAGAGGTAGGGCAAAACCAACACCCATTCCTTGAACCAATCGTCCCAAAACAACAAAGCTAAAACTAGGCGCTATAAAGTCAATGAGAACACCTAAGATAGACAAAAGGTTTGCGACAAGAAAGATGGTTTTCATCTTAAACGAGCGCTTAAGATAGGCAGATAAGGGCACCACGCAAGCAACGACTAATAGGTAGATGGTTGTAACCCACTGTACTGTTGACGTATTAACCGAAAATGCCTTCATCAATACAGGAAAGGTGATGTTCATAGCTGTTTCACCAGCCACTCCACAAAAAGAAAGGATTCCTGTCGCAAAGATGGCACACAGGATCTTGGTGGAGATTTTTTCTTCTGACATGAGTATTTGTTCCTCCTAGATAAACTTAAATATTGCGGTAGTATTGTAAGATTTTGAGAAAGATTTCTCTCTCTTCAGCTGAAAATTGCTGGGCAAACTCTTCCTCTTCTTTACGAAGATAAAATTGACAGGCAGACGCGATTTTTACTGCCTTATCCGTTAAAACAACCGCTTTTTGCCTAGAGTCTTTCGCTGAGGTATGTCGTTCGATAAGGCCTTTTTTCTCCATCCGCTGTAAGAGAACTGTCGTTGTCGAACGCTGAATCTCAAATTCGTGCTCAATGTCACGTTGAAATACCTCATGATTAGCATGATTGGTTATAAAATCGATAATGGCCATCTGATTTCCAGTCAAATCATACTGCCTAGCAAACTGATCAAAATGACGCATCATATTGTTATTGGCTTGCTTCAACAAGCGTCCAAAATGGTCCAAAAAACAACTCCTTAACTACATTGTTATCTAACTAGCATTATTTAGTTTAAGAGTTTTAGAAGGTAATGTCAATAACTTTTCAAGAGATTTCAAAAAAACTCAAGGACCTAGAATCCTTGAGTTGCTATATTTAGTCTTTCTTTACAGGGATTTCCTTAATCACACGCGCCGGATTTCCACCTAGAACCACATTGTCACCGAAGGACTTGGTCACAACGGCTCCTGCTCCAGCAACTACATTATCCCCTAAGGTCACTCCTGGAAGGATAGTCACGCCTCCACCAGCCCAGAAATTATCACCTATCGTAATTGGAGCACCATATTCAATGCCTGAATTACGCTCGGTTGGATCAAGCGGATGCAAGGGCGTCAAAAACTGACAATTAGGGCCAATCATGGCATTGTCACCAATCGTGATAGGACAGATATCCAGCATGGTCAAATTCCAGTTAGAGTAAAAATTTTCACCGATATGGATATTAACACCGTAATCCGTAACGAACTGAGGATTCATGGCAACATTTTCACCAGTCGAACCAAACCAAGATTTGACAATCTCTGCCCTCTTGAGGCGATCAGGTTCAGCATTGAAGGCCCATTGTTTTTCTCTTGAGCTGGCCGCTAGAGCACGTAACTCAGGATCACTTGGTTTATAAAAGTCACCTGCAATCATTTTTTCATATTCAGTTGGCATGGCATACTCCTTTTTGCTTCTTCTCCTATATTGTAATATAGAAGTGATGTTACCACAAGTGAGACTCCCATACAAAAGTATGTAAAGTCTTTATTCTACTTAATTATATATCGATGGTCTCACCTACAGCTAAAACCTTATAGCCTGCTGCTTCAACTTCTTTTTTAGTTGTCTTGTAATGACTATAATCATCTATATGAATGGGATAAATCCTTTTAGGTTGAAGGAGATCTTTCATTCGATTTAACATCTTCAAGTCCATGGTAAATGGTCCACCGAATGAACCTGATTTTACAGCGCCTAAATTAGCAAATATAGCATCTATATTTTGAGGAACATTTTTTGTTAAACCTGGGTACAAAACAGTATCACCGGTAAAATAAATGACTTTAGTTTCTGACGAACTTGTAATTGATATTTGATAACCATTCACTTTACCAACAATCTTTCGTATGATGTAGTTGCTGGCATGATAAGCCGGTAGTGCTTTAATGGTGATACAATAGTCAGCGACTTGAAATGATTGTTCTTCTCCCCATTTTAAAACACTATTATTTAAGCATGACACGCCATTTAAGATTTTCTTATTAGGAGAAATGACTGTTTTACTCTTCAAATAATCTTTCCCTACATCATCCAAATGATCTTGATGCCCATGAGTAATTAGCCATACATCAACTTTGCTAAGAAGAGACTCATCCTTATAAACATCAGTTTGTTTCTCGGAGACAAATCCTTTAAACTGAACTGATGTTCCCTTAGGTGATAAATCAGGATCAATTCCGATAAAAAATTGATTATCAATAGAGATGACGCCACATGCAACGCCACAATAAGTAAACGAAATAGACATAGTACCTCTTTTTATAACAAGCGACAAGTTGAAAAACTAGACATTAACAATTATGGAATGAGCATTTAAGTGCATAGCTCTTGTAACTAGATTATAGTTTTTATCATCAATTTAATCAATGTCTGTTTACGTTTTGACGCCTTCTTTTACGTTTATAATACTTAGTTTCCACAGACCTCAGTTAGGTAATCCACAAAAAATCCCAAGTGCACTAAGCAACTTGAGATTTTCTTTCTGTCTGGGCATGCCTGAGTCATTCAGGGCTTTATATTATTTGTCCTTTTGATCTTTATGGTCTTTTTTATTTTTCTTTTTACGTCCGTTGCGGCCAAGTCCTAGACCTGTTACCGATACGGTGAAGCCTGCGATATTGATGGTTTCTTCAATCTTACCTTTACTTGCTTCTTCCTCATTTGAGAGATTAATTGGCATCTTGTGTTTAGAGCCTTTACCCTCAGCTTGACTTGAAACAGGTGCTTCAAAGTCATCGCCTGGTCCATAAGTGACTGGTCCATCATGAGCTTCCACTTGCTCTTCGACTTGGTCGAGAACTTCTAGGTCTTGGATCTCTTCAACAACGATATCGTCTGCCTTGTCTTCCTTAGGTTTACCGTTGATATCACCTGTTAATGGGATATAGACAACGGTTTCCTCAAGGTTACGTTGACCTACTGTCTTACCTTCAACCTTGTCCTTATCAGCGCTATAGCCTTCTACTTCAGGAGTGATGACTGTTTCAAACTGACCTTTATTTGAAGTCCAGTAGCTTGAACCAAGCTCTTCACCTGTAACCTTATCAATAGTCAAACTACGTGTCCATTGAGCAGTTTGGATGTTATTGGCAGGAAGTTCTGCTTGTCCATCGCTAGATGTGTAGAGAACTGTGAAGGTTACGTCTTTGATGTAGCTTTCGCGTTCTGGCCATTTGGCACCATCTGGATTAGCTGGGTTGATTGGTGTACCAGCTTCTTGGATGTTATCTGGACCTACTTGAACGGTACCATGACGAAGGGTAACCATGAAGTTTTGGTCAACATGTGAATCGCCATCAAAGATCACACCGTTTGTGAAGCCATCAGCAAGAAGGGTATAACCACGGTCGCTATAGTACTTGATACGTTCGATTGTTGAGTATTCAATCACTTCGCCTGATTTACCAAGCAAGTCGACCACTTCAAGTTTCTTACGAGTTGTACCGTCAACATAAGTGACTGTAGCTTTCTGAGCATCCTTGAGGTAAGTAACCACTTCCATGATTTCAGGAGTTTCCACAGAAACCTCTGTCATTTCAGCGACTTCCATACGGTCTGGTGTAAATCCGACAACCTCTGGTGAAGGAACCGCTGAGAAGCCAGCTTGAGTACTTGACCATGCTTCATAATTGATAGCGCCTGTCACAAGGTTAACATTAGCCAAACGTTTGAAATCAAGAACTTCAACGTAGTCGTCGCTAGCCAAACCACCTTCTTCGAAGACATACTGGATGGTACGTGTCACATCGGCACGGTTTTCAAGCATCTCTACGCTATTTGGCCAAACTGGGCTATTCACATCATTTGAATCTACGACTTCACCTGCAACTGGTGCTGGCATATCTGGGTCGATAAGAACCAAACGTTCACGAAGAACCACTTCGAAGACTTGGTCAAAGTCAGAGTCACCATTGTAAGTGTGGTCAAAGGCTTCTGCATAACCATCGTTGACAAGTTCATAACCTTGTTTGAGCAAGTTTGCGATTTGTTCATCAGTAGAGTAGTCAATCTTCTCACCTGAGCTTCCGACAACAACATCACGAGTCAATTCTGACTTATCAAGCTCATTCATGTAAAGGATAATAGCTTTTTGCTCATCCTTAGCATAAACCACGTTGGTATCTTGACCTGGGTGCTCTGGAGTAATAAAGGCCTTTTCAGAAATGTAACCAAGAACATCTGGAACGACTGTTTCCATAGCCATGGTTGGATCTTCAGGATCGTTGTTGTAGCTTGGAGTAGGTGCATTTTCGATTGGTGTACCATACTCATCTACTGGAATAATCTTACCAAGTTCTGTGTAAGTAACAGTATCTTCCACTTCTGGAAGGTCTGGGCGAACTTCAAGACCACCAGCTTGACGTTTATCTGCATAGAAGCCTTCAACTACTGGAACTTCTACAACATCATAAGTGAAGCTTTCTTGATCCCAAGTGCTTGTTTGTTCCACTTGGTTAAACTTACCGTGGAAGCTGAAGCTATCTTGAATGTTGATAACTGGATCTTTGTAGCCTGCACCTTGGAAGGTAACCGTTTGTTTCGTATCTTGTGTGATATCATCCAAGATTGGTTCGTAAACCAAGGTTTGGTCCAGGCTGAGGTCAATTGGCAATACCAATTCACTTTCAGCTTGGTAGCCAGCAACTTGTGGTGCTGGTGTTTCAATAACCTGCGTAGCATCTTGAGGATCATTAGCATAATGAACTGGTTCTGCTTCCGCGATTGGATTACCAAAGGTATCAACAGGGATAATCTTACCGAGTTCTTTATAGACAACACTGTCTGTGGCTTCTGGTTTATCAGGTGTAACAATCTGCATACCAGCCACTGCCTTGTCCGCATAGTAACCTTCGATAACTGGGACATTAACCTTAGCAAAGGTATAGCTGTCTTGATCCCAAGTGTAAGTGTCTTCTGCTTGATTGTACTTACCAGTGAAAGTAAAGTCAGACTGGATATTAACAGACGGTGTTGCTTCGCGAGCTCCTTTGAAGAAGACCGTTTGCAAGGTTGGTTGCGTTACATCTTCAAGGATTGGAGCATACTCAACAAGAATATCGTCTGTCAAGCTCTCAGGCATGACACTTTGTTGCATTGGACGGTAACCCGGAATGTGAGGAACAAGTGTCTCACTAACCTTAGTTGGGTTATTGGCATCGTTGTTGAAGGTTGGCGTTGGAACGTTTGGAATCAAGCGTCCATTTGCATCAATAGGAATGATTTTACCAAGTGGAACGTAGGTAATGGTTTCTTCGATGTTATCTTCAGTAACTTCTCTACCTTTAACTTCTACTCTATCTGCAAAATAGCCTAAAACAACTGGTGCATAGATGTCATAATACTTGGTCTTGTTTGGTGACCATTCTGTCTCGTCAACAAGCTCACCTGTGACCTTGTCAAAGGTAAGGGTACGGACCCAATAAGCCTTTTGCACATCGGCATCTGGTAAATCCGCATTGCCGTCTGTACTCTTGTAAAAGACTGTGAAGCTTACTTCTTTCTCGTAAGCATACTTAGATGGCCACTTAGGTCCATCTGGATTATTAGGATTGATTGGAGTATCTGGGACTTGTTCATGATCAGGCCCTACCTTGGCAACATCGTGTTGCAAGAGGACAAACCACTCTTGATCATCAATATCCTTGTCATCAAAAATGGCATCTTTAGGGAATTCGTCCTGAATCAAGTCATATCCCATGTCCTTGAAAGTCTTGATACGTGTTGCTGTTCCGTATTCAATCGCTTCACCCAATTCCCCGGTCAACTGGTCACTAACCAAGTAAGCACCGGTAGTTTCATCAATATAAGTGATGCTGGCTTTCTTGAAAATTTTACGATACACAACCGGAGTATCTCCTCCTGGTTTGTTCGGTACTACACTTTTAATATCTGTCATATAATCTTGAACAGCTGGTGTTGCTGTCTCACCCGCCTTTCGTGGATCTTTTTTGTTATTGTTATACTGCTTAGTCAAAGCACCTGGAATATATTCCCCATCTTCTGTCACAGGGATAATGCGTCCCAATTTCCTATAGGTCACATGTTCCGTTACCGTTGGCACATAGGGTGTGACAACGTTAAAACCCGCTTCTTTTTGATCAGCGAAATAGCCCTGGACAACTGGTACCGATATCTTAGGATAGGTATAACTGTCCTTGTCCCATTCGATTAAGCCAGTCTTCCTATCTCTAGTCCCCGTAAAAACATGATTTTCCATGACTTCAGGGTCTGGAGTTTGCGAATCTGCTCCTTGAAAAATAATCTCTTGCTTAGATGGAATCCTCACGGTTTCCGATTGGGCATGATTATCAAAGAGGGCTTCGTCAGCTCTAGCAAAATCTAATGGAGAGGGGGCACTGTGGTCAGAGCGACTTTTTGGGTTAGTCAATAATTTAGAAAGATCTATAGTATCAACTAAATCAGAGTCCGCTGATTTATGTGCAATATGCTCTTCGGCAGTTCTTGCTGCTGCTTCAGTCGCATCTTCCCTATAGGCTCTCAAAAATACTCCCCCTTTCTTCTTTTTATGAGAAATAAAATCCTATACTTGCTAAGTTCTCATGGAAATCTTTTCTATTAAGATTTCATTTTCCCTCGGAGAAGCTAACAAGTTCTTATCAAAGATTAAAATTTTTGATATCTCTTATATATACTATAATACGAGAATCGAATTTTTACAAGTAAGGTGTAAGAACTTTAATCATTTTAACCCCTAAGTAAAAAAATAGCGCTTTAATGTGCAATATCTATCAAGTAGTTTATGAAAGTGACATCAAAATGAGATTACCCCGATAACTTAAATGATGAGTCTTTAATGGAGTTTTCTCTCCCTAAAGACACTCTCATAAGAAATACACTATAAACTATCACAACTACTTCTCATCTTTGAATGGCTAGAGCCTTACTGTATTTGTTAAAGAAATGGCCTATTAGGAATGACACAGGCCAAGCCTGCGACTAGTCCTCGACTAGGGATGCCAATAAATAACTGGTATTACTCCTAGTATAGATTGACTTTGACGCTTCGTCAATAGATTGGAACCATTTAATGAAAATCCCTAATTTTAAAGCTTTCTCGTATTAAATTGTGCATTAATAATAGTCATTGGGATTAGGCTATTTTGCTGTCATTCTGGGCACCAAATAGTCATAGGTATTTCACAACTCAGCCAAGAAAAGGGTTAAATGACTATTCACAGTCCACATCTCAGTCTTTACGGAAACCCAGTTATGCCATAAAAACCGAGACTACTGTCTCGGTTCATACAGTTTGGAAACGATTAGATTTGTCCTCGGCCTTGAGCATCAAAGTAAACCCACCATCCTGGACTCACTTCAACCCAACGGTTAACAGCCATCTCACCTGAATTTGGATCATAGTAACGAACAACGCCGTTCACACGAACCAAATGACCTTTGATTTGTTTACCATTGTTATCAAAGAGGAGGTTTTGTCCGTTGATAGTAACCATGCCTTTGACAGCATTACCATTACCATCGAAGTAATACCAGCTACCATCAATTTCGTGGAATTGATTACGGTAAAGCTCACCTGAATTTACATCATAGTAACGAAGGTTGCCATCAACATTAGCCAAAGCACCTTTCACTTGACGACCATTTTGATCAAAGTAGAGGTTTTGACCATTGATATTTTGTGAACCTTTTACGGCTGCTCCATCATTATTGAAGTAAGCCCAAACACCTGGTTCAATTTCAGCAAAACGGTTGCGAGCCATTTCACCTGAGTTTGCATCATAGTAACGGATTGTTCCATTCTCGTTAACAGTACGCCCTTTAACTTGGACACCATTGTTATCGAAGAAGAGCTCTTGACCATTAATGTTTTGGTGGCCTGTTACACGTCTACCATTACCATCATAGTATGCCCAAACGTTATTACCAATTTGTACGAATTGGTTGCGGCCTGATGTATTGTTATTGTTGTTATCTGGTTTTGGATCTTGTTTGCCGTTAGCATTCAAGACACCGTTTTCATCATAGTAGAAGACTTGACCTCTACGGTTTTGACGGTAACCATCACGCAATTGCACACCATTAGCGAGGAAGAAGTATTGTTTACCGTCGATAGTCTTTTCACCGATTGCCATACGGCCTGTATTATCAAAGTAGTAGACATTTCCGTCGTTATCTTTGATGAAGGCATTCTTAGCATATTGACCATTGTTATAACGGTATCTTACAGAGAAGAGACGTTTTTCAAATTTACCACTACCATCACCGTTTTGGTTATCACCATTAGTTGATTGGTTGCTTCCGACAACTTTTGGAAGGCTAACCTTACCACCATTTGTACCGTAGTAACCGTTGAGACCATTCTTAAGCACGTACTCTGAACCACGGTCAAGAATGTTAGTACCATTCATGTACTTCGCAGACCACTTCGTAATCTTCTCGTCAGTTGTCATGCGTTTACCGTTAGAGATTTGAACACGGTCAAAGATTTGTGGGTAGAGACGTTTCAATTCATCAAGGAAGGCACCACCATATTTACCTTGGTAGTCATTACCAAAGGTACGTGTTTTAGCGGCATAGAGGCTATGGTTGATGATTGCGCCATCCTTAGTTTCACCGTAGTTATTAACACGAGTTGCAGTAACTACTTCGTCACCTGGAAGGTTGTAGATTTGGTCTGGAACCCAGTCAGCAATCGCTGAAATTCCCACTGCATGGAGGGCTTTAAGAGCTGCCTTCAAGTCAGCCAATGAACCATACTTGTTGTCCTTACTCATAGCAATGTCATAACGGTCTGTAAAGGCATAACCATTTTGGATGACTGAGTCAAGGAAAGTACCATCATCACTTGAAACGTATTGTGGTGCAAGTTCGAATGATGTAATACCCCATGATTTGAAGAGACTAGCATTTTCAGCAATCTTCTTATTAGTGTATTGTGATGGATTTTGAACGAAGTCTTGGAAGTTAGAGAAACCTTCGTAGATAACTTGTGAATCAAGGGCAGCATTTGATTCGTAAACCAAACCACTGCTGTTTTTCTCTTTACTTGGTGCTACACGCACGTCTTGATTTTCAGAAGCTCCTACTGGCACCCAAACAGCAAGGTAACCATCAACTTGAGGATTACGGATACCACGGATTTCGTTTGCATTAAATGTCAAATTACCGTTACCATCAGTGTATTTGACAATGCCGTTAGCATCGCTATCATTCAAGTAAGTAGCCACACCATCGTTTGTTGTCAAAAGCAATGGACGATAAGCTTGGTTACGGTGAGCCGCACCCATGTTAATTGTCAAGTTGCTTGTCAAACGAAGGGCAGGTTGGTTTGAAACGATAACTGCCATACCTTGGTTACGTGTTTCAGCTGTACCAGCATCAGAAGCACTGTTAGCACCTGTACCATAACGTACAGAAGTCAAGACTCCTGCAGCATCCCAACCATTAGTATTACCATAACCGATGTAGTTAACCTTCATATCTTGACCACCAGCTGCATAGCGGATACGGCCTTTCAAGAGGGTTTCAATAGCATCATAATATGGTGATTTTTTAGCCATATATTGACCATCATCTGTGTACATGTCTCCATAGTAAACACGTGGCACAGTGTCCTTATGTGTAAGCATCAAGGCATATGCTGATGGGATGTTATATTGTGTGTATTGCTTGTTGGCACTACGCATGTCTCTGTTGTAGATTTCAAAGGCTTTCTTCATTTCATCAAGAGTGAAGGTATTCCCTGTTGATTGAGGGTTGATTTCATTTTTGATGATTTGACCAATGATTGATTGTACCTCTGAATCGTGGGCACGAACAAATGAGTAGTTAGCCATACGTTTAGAGTTTTTACCACTTTCAGAACGGTCATTTAAACTATTTGAAATGAGTGGTTCAACTCCTGAACGGTTACCAATTGGACGCAAGAGTGAATATACCAATGCTAAGTGCATAGGGTCATCCATTGGCAACTGAGCACCCTTTGTATCTTCATTGTAGTAGGCATCGTTGTGAGACCATGCTTCCAAGATAGACAAGTGTTTAATAGCTTGTTCTTGGCTTTGGTCAGAACCATACTTAGCTTTGAAGTAATCTGAAGCAATTTGAAGAAGGTCAGCATTGACATTATCCACGGCATCGACACGAACACCATCGAAGTTTTCATCTTCAGAACCACCAGTAATAGTACCGATGTTCATGATGTAGTGGAGCCAGTTCAACTGCTCAGCTTGAACCGCTGGGTTTGAGTTGTCGATATCATTAGCCAACAAGAACTCGAAACCACCGTTACTTGTATCCTTAGTATACTTAGGATTGTGTTTACCTGTTTGGCTAGTTGGTGTGCGGTTCAAGAGACGATAATCAGAATTAGCATGGCTTGTACGACTATCGTTGTTATAGAGAAGGGCACCACCTTGCAAGTGATCGCTGTTATCAAGATTTTCAGAAGTTGAATTCCAACCTGGTTGGGTCTTCACGAAATTTTTGATAGTTGTACGCAACCAGTCAGTGTTGCCTTCACGCGCAATACGTTCTTCAATACGTTTTTGAACTTCAAGCGCTGCTTGGTCCATCTGAGTTTGTGAGCTGAATGACGTATAGGTCTGATTGGTACCGAGACCTTGCTCCTTCATGTAGTTGAGGTAGCTCGCTTGGATAGCCTTGCTTGACCACCAAACTGTAAGCAATGGACGTTTGTCATTTTCAGTTGAAGCAGTCCACTCTTTACCATCTTTCAAGATTTCTTTTGGACGGTACCATGTGTTGGCAGTGAAGTAACCATCAACAAGTTCGATATCTTTATCAGTTGTACCATAAAAGGCATTCTTGTCACCATTTACAGTAACGTTTGTGTTTGTGCTATCAGCTGATGAACCTGTTCCACCGTTCTTGTCGAAACGGTATTCTTTTTGATTAGACAATTCACCAGTTTCAGCGTTGAAGTATTGGCTTCCGCCGTTACGTTCAAGGACATAGTTCTTACGAATAGTGCCGTCATCTTCAACGTAGTATTGTTTTCCATCAATTGTTTTGATGTGACTTGGACCATCAGTTACGACATTGTTAGTTGCTGGAAGGTCGTTGTTTACTACTGTGACAGTATTGTTGGCATTGTTAGTATTGCCGTTAACTGGGGTAGCACGACGGCCTCCTGTAGGACCACGTCGAGCACCAGTCGCACGACGTTCACGTGTCGCTGCGCGATCAGTAACTGTTGTTGTGTCAGTTGTAGTGTTGTTATTTGTCGTATCAACAGCTGTATCATTGGTTGCTGTTGTATCTGTTGTAGTTGCCGCACGATCAGTACCGACTGTCGCTGCCGTATCAACAGCATTCGCTGCAACTGTATTTGTAGTATCAGTTGTCAAATCGAAAGTTGCTGTTGGAGCGGCTTGATCAGTTGCGACATCGTTTGTCGCTGCAACTGCTGTAGTTGGATCCTGAGCAGCCGTTGTATCGTTAGATACAGTACCCGTATCAACAGTAATATCGGGGATGGCTACAGTAGCATCCGTGTGTTCGTCGGCCTGAACGACACCGTCGTTAGTTCCTAAAGAAACCGCTGAGACTGCACCGAGTGACATCCCTGTAACTGCGATGGTTACCCATTGTTTCTTAACTTTGTGCATTTTATAATGTACTTTTTTGTCCATAATAAAAAGACTCCTTTTTCCCATTTATAGCTTCATTCTAAATCATTGAAAGCTTTTTTTCAATAAGATTCGATAAATTTTCATAATTTTTAGAAAAGTCCTTTTATTGTTTTAATAACATTAGTTTTAAATGAGTGTTTAGAATTATAAACATGCTCATTTTAGTTCGTTAAGAAACAGATAACTGACACTCTATGGCTATTTAGAATGATTATTGATAAGAGACTTCTTTTAATGGGATTACAAGGAAATCTAATGAAAATTCACAAAATCCTTAAGGCACTTCTCTCAAAGCGACAAAAAATACCATCCTTACCAAACCATTAGGTCTGTCAAGATAGTGTCTTTTTTAGACTATCTTCTCATACAAAATCTAAATTCTAACTATCTAAGCCATTCATTACTTACTGAGGTGTCAAAGGGTCAAGTTTGGTCACTCTAGTGCTAATTAAAAATACTCTTTTCCATCAAAAACGAAGGGAACAGAAACTAGATTATAGAGCGACAAATCATCATAACAAATAGTTCAAATACCTATCTACCCTGCTGAAAACAAGGAAAAAGGAGTATAATAAAGGTGAAAAGAGTTAAACTATTTAGAAACAAATAGAGGGGTAGGTGAGAAAGATGTCAGTACAACATACAAACTTCAACACAAGCCAAGATAAGGGTCAGACTGGTCAAGAGGTCAATAATCAAGAGCTCATTAAGAAGAACTCTCCAGACAACAGGCTTGCTTCTATTCTCCTTGCAGTCGCCTTTTATTTAGCTATCGTTTATCTTGCCTTATTTTTGCTCTTAGGACTGTCAAATCCTTGGGGAATAGTTATAATGATTTTCCTAGCACCTAATTTGATTAGTTTTATTATTGCAACTATTTTAACAAGAATAGGACGTAAAAAAGGTAATAAAAACTTTCTATACACTAGTGTCATTTTTTACCTAGTCTCAATTTTTTTGGCCTATGACCCTGACTGGGGAGTTTTTCGAGTTGTACCGATTCTATTAACTATTCTCGTAACAGTGGGAACAGTCATGTATAAACAAGATAATGAGCAAGACAACAAATAAGAGACCATGTTCAAGTGGTCTCTTATTTTTATGTAGTCATTAGTATTTCAAAAGGTCAGTTCCATTTTGAAACTACGACAACATCTCCAAATCAAAAAACACCTCCTAGCTAGAATGGTTATCTAACATGAAGGTGTTTTTTATTGTGCTTATCTGAGCATTGTAAAGACTTTTACAATCCTGAAATACGAATAGTCTTCGTCCTATTCTTCATTTTTCCTACGTTTGGCAAGAAATCCAAGACCAGTTGCAGTTGCCAAGGCACCCAAGGCCATACCTAATGATGAGTTTTCCTCACCAGTCTTCGGAAGTGCTTGGCTACCACGTTTGTGCTTAGGATCTCTCACTTCAGAAGTTGATTCTGAAGTAGACACTGAAGCACTTGTTGATGCTGATGCTGAAAGACTTGCTGATGTACTCAATGAAGTTGAGATACTTGTTGAGGTGCTTGTGCTTTGCGATTCGCTCAACGATACAGACTCACTTGTAGAAATCGAAGAACTTACTGAGGCTGATGCTGAATTAGACACTGATTGTGATTCAGACACAGACGCACTCGCTGAAACGGACTCTGAGTTCGATACTGATTGCGACTCTGAAGTTGATACTGAGGCAGAGGCTGACTCTGATGAGCTTGCTGAAACTGATACGCTGGATGAGACTGACACAGATGTACTTGCACTTTGCAACTCACTCAACGATGCTGAGTTAGATGTCGAAAGCGATTCACTAGCTGAAATTGAAGCACTTAATGAGGCTGATACTGAATTAGACACTGATTGTGATTCAGACACAGACACACTCGCTGAAACTGACTCTGAGTTCGATACTGACTGCGACTCGGAAATTGAGACACTTACTGAAGTTGACTCTGAGGCAGATGTACTTGCTGATGCTGATGTAGACAATGACTCAGATACACTTGTTGAGGCTGAAAGACTTGCTAAGGTACTCAATGATGTTGCAATACTTGTTGAAGCACTTGTGCTTCCAGAGGCACTCAAGAATGCCGATGTAGAAGCGGACTCTGAGACTGAAACGCTTGATGAAGCGGATTCTGAGGCAGATGCACTTGCACTCTGCGATTCGCTCAACGATACAGACTCACTTGTAGAAATTGAAGAACTTTCTGAAAGTGACTCACTCAGTGATACTGAGTTTGAAACAGATTCTGATTCAGACACTGAGGCACTCGCTGAAACTGACTCTGAGTTCGATACTGATTGTGACTCGGAAATTGAGACACTTACTGAAGTCGATACTGAGGCAGAGGCTGACTCAGATGCACTTGCTGAAGCTGAGACGCTGGATGAGACTGACGCAGAAACTGAGGTTGAAACAGACTGTGATTCTAATACAGACGCACTTGTTGATGCAGACTCTGAAATTGAGGTACTTACAGAAGTCGACTCTGAGGCTAATGCTGAAGCGGACGCAGACAATGACTCAGATACACTTGTTGATACTGAAAGACTTGCTGATATACTCAACGAAGTTGAAATACTTGTGCTTTCAGAGGCACTCAAGAATGCTGATGTAGATGCTGACTCTGATACTGAAGCGGAGGTGCTCGCTGAGGCTGACGCAGATGCACTTGCACTTTGCGACTCACTCAACGATACAGACTCACTTGTAGAAATCGAAGCACTTACTGAAGTCGATACTGAGGCAGAGACTGAGTTTGAAACAGACTGTGATTCTGATACAGACTCACTTGTTGATGCTAACTCGGAATTAGAGACTGATTGTGATTCAGACACCGATGCACTCTCTGATGCTGACTCGGAATTAGAGACTGATTGTGATTCTGAGATTGAAGCACTTACTGACGCTGACTCGGAGTTTGAGACAGACTGTGATTCAGACACCGATGCACTCTCTGATGCTGACTCGGAATTAGAAACTGATTGTGATCCTGAAACAGATGTACTCAATGACGCCGACTCACCCAATGATGCTGAGTTAGATGTCGAAAGCGACTCACTAGCTGAAATGAAGCTTGAAGCTGAGTTCGAAATAGATTCAACAGTTGAAATAATCGCAGAAATTGAAGCACTAAAGGCTTGAGACTGGCTTTCAAATGCAGAAGCACTCAATGAGCTTGACGTACTCAATGATTCTGACTCTGAAGTCGAGATTGAGGAACTTGTGCTCTGTGATTCACTCAATGATGCAGACTCACTAACTGAAATTGAAGCACTTAATGAAGCTGATTCTGAGGTTGAAGCAGACTGTGATTCTGAAACTGAGGCACTTTCTGAAGCTGACTCTGAGGTTGAAGCAGACTGTGATTCTGAGATTGATTCACTTACTGATGCTGACTCGGAATTTGATTCAGACTGTGATATCGATGTTGATTCACTTACTGACGCTGATTCTGAATTAGACACTGATTGTGATTCTGAGATTGATTCACTTACTGACGCTGACTCGGAGTTTGAAGCAGACTGTGATTCAGAAACTGATGCACTTACTGATGCTGACTCGGAATTTGATTCAGACTGTGATTCTGATACAGAAGCACTTTCTGATGCTGATTCGGAATTAGACACTGATTGTGATTCGCTTACTGATGTACTCTCTGAGGCTGATTCTGAGTTAGACACTGATTGTGATTCTGAGACTGATTCACTTACAGATGCTGACTCGGAATTAGACACTGATTGTGATTCTGAAACTGATTCACTTACTGAGGCTGATTCGGAATTAGACACTGATTGTGATTCTGAAATTGATTCACTTACTGAAGCAGAGACTGAATTTGATTCGGATTGTGAAGCTGACGTCGACTCGCTCTCTGAGGCTGACTCTAAGTTTGAAACCGATTGTGATTCTGATACAGAAGCACTTTCTGATGCTGATTCTGAGTTTGATTCAGACTGTGATTCTGAAACTGACGCACTCTCTGAGGCTGATTCGGAATTAGACACTGACTGCGATTCTGAAATGGATTCACTTACTGACGCTGATTCTGAGTTTGAAGCAGACTGTGATTCTGAAATTGATTCACTTACTGACGCTGATTCGGAAGTTGAAGCGGACTGTGATTCAGAAACTGACGCACTTACTGAGGCTGATTCGGAATTTGATACAGATTGTGATTCTGACACTGATGCACTCTCTGAAGCAGATTCGGAATTAGACACCGATTGTGATTCTGAGATTGATTCACTTACTGACGCTGACTCTGAGTTTGATGCAGATTGTAATTCTGATACAGAAGCACTTTCTGACGCTGACTCGGAAGTTGAAGCGGATTGTGATTCTGAGATTGACGCACTTTCTGACGCTGACTCGGAATTAGACACTGATTGTGATTCGCTTACTGATGCACTCTCTGAGGCTGATTCTGAGTTAGACACTGATTGTGATTCTGAGATTGATTCACTTACTGATGCTGACTCGGAGTTTGAAGCAGACTGTGATTCAGAAACTGATGCACTCTCTGAAGCGGATTCGGAGTTAGACACTGATTGTGATTCTGAGATTGATTCACTTACTGATGCTGACTCGGAATTTGATTCAGACTGTGATATCGATGTTGATTCACTTACTGACGCTGATTCTGAATTAGACACTGATTGTGATTCTGAGATTGATTCACTTACTGACGCTGACTCGGAGTTTGAAGCAGACTGTGATTCAGAAACTGATGCACTTACTGATGCTGACTCGGAATTTGATTCAGACTGTGATTCTGATACAGAAGCACTTTCTGATGCTGATTCGGAATTAGACACTGATTGTGATTCTGAGACTGATTCACTTACAGATGCTGACTCGGAATTAGACACTGATTGTGATTCTGAAACTGATTCACTTACTGAGGCTGATTCGGAATTAGACACTGATTGTGATTCTGAAATTGATTCACTTACTGAAGCAGAGACTGAATTTGATTCGGATTGTGAAGCTGACGTCGACTCGCTCTCTGAGGCTGACTCTGAGGTTGAAGCAGACTGTGATTCAGAAACTGACGCACTTTCTGACGCTGATTCGGAATTTGAGACAGATTGCGATGCCGATGTTGACTCACTTACTGACGCTGATTCTGAGTTTGAAACAGACTGTGAGTCTGAGACAGACGCACTTGTTGATGCAGACTCTGAATTAGACACTGATTGTGATTCGCTTACTGATGCACTTTCTGAGGCTGATTCGGAGTTTGAGACTGATTGCGATTCTGAAACTGACGCACTTTCTGAGGCTGACTCTGAGTTTGAAACAGACTGTGATTCTGAAACTGACGCACTTTCTGACGCTGACTCGAAATTTGATACAGATTGTGATTCGCTTACTGATGCACTCTCTGACGCTGATTCTGAATTAGATACAGATTGTGATTCTGACACAGACGAGCTTGTTGAAGCGGACTCACTCAAGGAACTTGAAACACTCGCTGACTTAACGGTACTCAAAGACACACTCGTTGAAGCGGACTCACTTTGTGAGACACTTGTCTTCAAGGACTCACTCAAGGAACTTGAAACACTCGCTGATTTCTCGGTACTCAAAGAAGCACTCGTTGAGGCTGACTGACTTTGAGAAACGCTAGTCTTCAAAGACTCACTCAAGGAACTTGAGACACTCGCTGACTTCACAGTACTCAAAGACGCACTTGTTGAAGCGGATTCACTTTGTGAAACGCTGGTCTTCAAGGACTCACTCAAGGAACTTGAGATACTCGCTGACTTCACAGTACTCAAAGACGCACTTGTTGAAGCGGATTCACTTTGTGATACGCTGGTCTTCAAGGACTCACTTAATGAACTTGAAACGCTCGCCGATTTCTCAGCACTCAAAGATGCACTTGTTGATGCGGATTGACTTTGTGAGAGGCTTGTCTTCAAGGACTCACTCAAGGAACTTGAAACGCTCTCAGATTTCACGGTACTCAAAGACGCACTTGTTGATGCGGATTGACTTTGTGAGAGGCTTGTCTTCAAGGACTCACTCAAGGAACTTGAGACACTCGCTGATTTCACGGCACTCAAAGACACACTTGTTGAGGCTGACTGACTTTGTGAAACGCTGGTTTTCAAGGACTCACTCAAGGAACTTGAGACACTCGTTGATTTCTCAGCACTCAAAGATGCACTCGTTGAAGCGGATTGACTTCGAGATTGGCTTGTCTTCAACGATTCACTCAAAGAACTTGAGATACTTTTTGAGGCAACCGTGCTCAATGAAAGACTGGTCGACGCAGACTGCTTAGCGGACTCACTTCGACTTTGAGAAATAGATTCCTGCTTAGACTGACTGGCACTTTG
>OAVL01000126.1_pt1 | contig 28745 bp, 21 predicted proteins | sample 1476411 | NCBI WGS metagenome assembly OAVL01 (sample SAMEA2580095, study PRJEB22360) | human gut metagenome | biome: human gut; feature: human-associated habitat; material: faeces | place: Denmark | collected 2008/2010
AGGGTGTGGGAGAGTAGCACGCCGCCGCTTCAAACGTTGGGGGTTCCCGTCGAGCTTACGCTCCGGGAACCCTTTTTTCGTATCTTTTCCCATGCTTACCGAATCCCGTTGCCTATTGGATTCCATCGGCGGCAATATAGCATCTACAGTGTGCGAAATAAGAAGTATCCGTAGTAAAGGCAGCCGATCGCTCATACCTGTTGCACAACCTTGACACGTATGCCCAACTCTGCAAACCAGCAGTGCGACACGCCGATTTGGCTTTTTGCTGCTCCTGTTGTATTCTAGTCAAGTTGCGTTTCACGGATAGACACCGGGAAGCGTTGAATAATTGGAGAATTCGCCTAGTGGTCTATGGCGCACGCTTGGAAAGCGTGTTGGTGTAACAGCCTCACGAGTTCGAATCTCGTATTCTCCGCCTGGATTGGAACCCCGGAAACCGTTGGGATCATTCGGTTTCCGGGGTTCCTTCTTTTCCACTCCGTTTTCCGGTTCCTTCCAGATTCCCTCCGAATGCTTCTTTCGTTGGCCTCGGTTTTTTTGAATCGTCCCGTATCGCAAGTCTCGCGTGTACGGGCCGGCATCCAGGAAAGTCCCTGATTGTCATGCTGCGGCTTATTGGCGCCAGTCTGTGGTCTCAATAATGGGATTGTTTGCCCTCATATGTCGATATTTGATTGCGATTCGGTGGGGGAGTTGCGTACATCGTCGTTTTACGCGCACTTTTGCGCTGCGCTACGTTACGCTCGAAATCGTGACGTTGAGAGAAAGAAGCACGACGATGGTTGACAAGACGGCTGCCGGCAGCCAGCAGACTGACCAACGCGATGCTGATACTCGTGACTCTCTGGCGGCGCTTGCCCGACGCCGTTCGAATTCATCGCCAATCGTATTGCAGAGTGATGTGCAGGCCGCTCCGCAGGAAAAGCAGGAAAAACAAGAAAAGCAGAGCGAAGCTGGGTCTGCCTTGCAAACGGGCGAGGATGCGAATGATGACGCGAATCGTGCGGAAGAATCGCAAACCGTGAAAGAAAAAGACGCTGTGGATGGTCCTGATAATACGCAGCAGCCGCAAATGGCATCCATAAGCGCCATCACAACGCAGGTTTTGCCACCAAGCTTTATTCCGACCGCAACCGGTCGTATTCGTCCCGTAACGGGCGCTTTTCCCGCAATTCAGTCCGCTTCGCAGACGGAACAGGCGCAGCGCAGGCGATCCATCCGATCGTTGGCCGCGGGGTCGTTGCGTAGAACCAACATCGGCAATGCTGAAAAGGCCGGCGATGTGGGGAGCGCGGGTAGTGCCGGACGGACGGCGGGGAATGGCGATACGCCGTCGCCGCGAATCGCCAGCAGTGCTCCCCATTATGCGAATTGACCAGTGGACTGATCAGAACGGCCAACGTAACAAATCAGTGGGAATACTGGACATACACGCGGTTCACGCACGGTACGCGCGCTTCGCGCTGCATTGTACGTCGCTGTACTACGTCATTCCAATTGAATCGCAACAATGCGTATAGCAGATGAAAAGTACATACGAGAAACGCGCATGAAAAAACGGTCCCGATATATTCGAGACCGTTTTTTCATGAGTCGATGAAGCAAACGCTGTCCGGCAGCGAGCCGGCTCAGTCTTCGCTGGTTTCGCGCTTATACTGCACGAACGTCTTCATGGCGTAGGCAAGGCCGGCAAGCAGCAGAATGGCTGCGCAGGCAAGGGAAATGCCGATGCCGGTTTGTGCAAGCTGTCCATATTCCGACTTGGTCAGCGCGCCGGTGGACGCGGCGGTTTGATCGCCGGAAGCTGTGACGGATCCAGTTGCAGCACCATTCGCGCCAGTGTCGGCAGCCGTGCGCACAGTGCCAGTGGTGCCGTTGACTCCAGTAACGGTCGTACCGGCATTCGTTCCAGCCGTGATGCCATGCGTGCCGGTAGCAACGGATGAGCCGCCCTGCTGACCCGTCTTGGAGTTCGCGTCCTTCAGCGCCGCGATGAACGACTGATGCCACTGGTGGCTGCTCGCCGCGAACGCATCATGCCTGGTTTTAAGCTCGTCGTGAGTCTCTTTCATGTCGGCATGCATCTGGTTCAGATGGGTCTGCGTATCCTGTATATCCTGATGCAGAGTGTCGTGGCGCTCCTGACCACGCTTGACCGCGCCGTCAATCGCATTCTTTATATCCTCGCGGTCCTCCTGGTAGTTCTTCCAGGCCTGCTCGCCGTACTGGCGGAGCGCATCGGCGTCCTCGTGCGCGTTCTGATGCAGCTGCTCGGCGTGCTGCTTGGCGGTATCGATGTCCGACTTGATCTGCTGGTTGGTTTTGCGCACATGCTGTACGGCATCGCACGTTTTGTCGGTGCACACGGCCATATCCTGGTCGATCTGCCCGCTGATGGCGGTGCTGCCGGCCAATCCGTCCGTAGACGGTGCGACTTCACTGGCCGAAGCCGCGGAAGGCAAGGCGGCCATGCCGATGGTCAGTATTCCCGCCGCCGCGGCTGCTGCAATACGATTCCTCATGGTGGTTCCTCTCCTGCGCACGTTTGCATTCGATCTGTGATTGTGCGCTCGCGTTCGTTCCGTATGCCATAGTAGGAGGGGAATGTGCCTAAATAAACCGGTGGAAAAATGACATTTGTCTAGTTTCTGCGATGCTGCAGCAGTCTTCATAGTTTAAGCGGGAAACCAGAATCCAAACCAGAAGCCGGAACAGCCTGCTCAAAACATGACCAAGCAGGCCAAGCAACGGCTCAGACCGCCCGTACTTATCCCGCCCGTATTGGTTTATCTCGCGGCGGCCCCTAACAAAGATCACTCAACAATAGTGATGAATGGGCTAGCCGGCAGATTAAAGTCGTTGTACAGTATGCTCGCGCACTTCGGATTGCCACTGAACAGGTAACGTACCTGGCTCATGGCATTGAGATCGTTCAGTATTGAACCATCGGCTGCGGTGAGCAACACCTGATTGCCCCTGATAGTGGCATTGACCGCCTGCCATTGACCGGAATAATTGGCGACCTCAAACCCCTGCAATGCCGTAGTGGTGGGAGCGGCGATATTGCTGATACCGCTTAACGGGGTCGCTTTCGGAGCGCTCTTATAGTTTGGTGCGATTGCGCTCGCGGTTTTCGAATAGTTCGGCTGCATAGCTTTCAGCCTGCTTGCGGTGCCGTTCCGGAAAGACAAGGCGATTGCGCCGTTCGCAGTGTGCCGGGCACGTTCGATAAGCGGTCCGTTGGGTACGGTGGTGCCGTCTTCCATGGCGAGATATTGCGCGGCCATGCGCGCCCCGAGAATATCCTTGCCGAGCGGATGGATCAGCGCGGATGTGCCCTTATCTGTGTCAAGAGAAACCGTCATCGCCACGTTTGACGAATCGTGCAGGTTGGTGTTGCCAAGCGTAGTCCGTTGCGCTTCTCGCACGTTTTGCGTGTACTGGTAGTTTGGCCAGCGCGCGAGCTGTACGTACAGGAACGGCAGGTCCTTGCGTCCGAACACGTTACGGTACTGGTTGATGAGCGTGGTCATTTGCGATTCGTATTGCAAGGCAGTTCCGTAATTATTGGCGTCATCGCAACCTTGATACCACAGCACGCCCGCCACATGGAATCCCTTCAACGGCGCGATATGGTTCGCATAAATATCGCCGCCTTGTACATGCCGGCGAATAGGCGTGCCACCCCACGCGGTCTGGATGATGCCAATCGGCACATTGGGGTGCTTGGCGCGCAACTGCATGGCGAATTGCTGAGCCAGATAGCTGAGGTGCAGTGAATTCGTGGAATCTGCAGTCAGCCATGCATCGGCGCTCTGATTAACAGCGGACAGTGGAAAATCAGTGTCTTCAACATCATGATTTGCGATGACAAATTTCACGTTGTCATCTACGAGCGGTTTCGGCAAATCGCCTGTCGTGATTAGTCCGTTGCCAAAATTGTAAGTAGCGTTTTCGTAATACTGCACATAGTTGAGTTCCATATTCGACTGTCCAGCGGCTACGAAGACGTCTCCCACATACACTTTGGCCAGGTTCAGCACGGTTTTGCCGGCGTACTGCACTTGCAGCGAATACGGATTGAGACTTGCCTTTTGCGCGCTCAGCGTGCAGGTGAAACTGCCGTTCTTCGCTACCTTTGCCTTGACGCTCTCGGAGGTTTTGCCTTGCGTAAGTGTCGCTGACAGTTTCGAAACGTCGATGGGGTTGCTTTCCGTGGAGCTGACGTTGCCTTTGACTACGATTGGCTGATCGCGCTGGAACACCATATTGTCCATGTAGTATGAGGGCAGCTGCACATCAACAGTGGCCGCAGTATGGGCGGTGGCGGTGGATTGCGATCCGGTTTTACCGGTTGCCGTTCCGTTGCCCCATTTGGGGCCGCACCCGACGATGATGGCAACGACTATTCCTACGGTTACGATAACGGCAAGCGCCGTTCTTGCCAATCGTTTTGCGCTCAATTCTGATTTGCCTCGTTCTTTGTCAACGCCCGCTCGAAGGTTCTGGCCTGTTTGTCATATGCGGCTCGTTCGGTGTTGGCTTTGCTGGTGGTCCCGGACGGGTCGGCTTTGCAGTCAAGCGCCTTCGGCGATTTGACTTCTTCTTTATACAAGGTGCTGAGCTTTTCCAGATCATATGAGGAATCCATGCTGGAAAATGCGTCGACAATCTTTCCCTTGAGCTGGAAATCCTTGGAATATGAAGCGTTCATGGCGGCAACCGCGTCTCTGCAATCGTTGATGGCATTCAGTTCGCGCATTTTCTGCGATGTTCTCACGCCCATGACGCCGAAGACCACAATGCATACCGCAACGACGATAACGGCTACGATGATGGAACGGCGAATCAAGTTCTTGACATGGTTATGCACCCAAGTGTCGCCATCTTGCACGCCTTGCGATATGGCGATTTGGAACGGATCTTCGGGAGCCGTTCGGTAGGAAGTCCCCGGTGCTTTTGTTCTAAGCTTTTCGTCACGATTGGTGGCATTGACGGAATTGTTGGATTTGCTGGTCCCGACGGTCGCGGTACTGCTGAACGTTCGGGGCTTGCGGACGCTATTTGTTTGACCGTCAGCTTTATTTGGCTGCCTTTCGTGCCGTGCCATGCTTTCCTCCAGGAGTCCGCGATACCGTTCTGATGTTGTCTATTGGAGGTGGTCCGACAAGGTCCTCTGTTCCCAAATGACAATACATAAGGTATGTTACCCGTTCCACTTCCGAATGCCAGCACTTCATGTTGTGGCATATTCGGTAAATGTGAAGTTTGGTCCGGAATCCAGCTGCTTTATTTTAAGTGGGGACATCTCAGAATACACTTAAGTTTACGTGTGCAATTGCGTCAACGCGTGAAATGCGTTTTGTGAGAGAGGCTGACGATGATATCGCCGAAAAGCTTGATGAAGATTGCGACCACCGCTTCCGTGGTTGCAATGACGGTTTCCGTTGCCGTGGTGCCGGCTTACGCCATGCAGGATATTGCGATTGAGGATACGCCAAGTTCTTTTGCCGCAACTGTGGATGATGTGCAGAATTCGTCAAACAGCATGCCGGACAATCCGAACGCGACGCTGCCGGAAACGGTAAGCGAAAACATTTCGGACGATTCCACTGTGGTTTCGGAGAACCTTGCGGTTACGCCGGAAGGTGATGTACAGAACATTGAGACCGGCGAAACCGTGACGGACGCTCAGCTGGTCGGCACGCAATCGCAGCAACCTGATCCACTGGCCAAAACGGATGGCGAATCATTCATTCCGGTGAGTGCCTCGGATGTGAAAGATGCTGTGAAACAACCTGTGAAACAGTCTGCGGAGCAGTCGTCCTTGAAGGGTGGCTCGACTGTCCGGCTCACTAAATTCGAGAGCAACGAATACGGAGCACACTGGGGAACCTACAACGGAACAAAGGCGTTTTTCGATTATAGGAACAACCTGTTCGCCCAGCAGGCCAAGGGCGTGATTGATGTCTCTTCATGGCAGGGAGACATCGATTGGGCTAAGGCGAAAGCCGACGGCGTGGAAGGTGCAATCATTCGTTTGGGCTATGGCTGGGGCAACTATGCCGATGCCAAAGCGCAACGTAACATCAACGAATGCAAACGTCTTGGTATTCCTTTTGGCATCTACTGGTATTCGTATGCATACGATGCGAACTGCGCACGTGCGGAAGGCAATGATGTGGCTGCCAAACTCCGCCAGATGGGCGTGAGCCCGAACGATCTGAAATACCCTGTGTATTATGACCTTGAAAAGTGGACGTGGGCTGGTCATACCCCGCCGACCAATCCGAATGTTTATAGCGGTATGGCCGACGCCTGGTATGGCGCACTGCAGTCCGCCGGATACAAGAATCTCGGTGTGTATTCGTATACGAGCTACCTGCAAGGCCCGTTGAACAATTCGAACATCTACGCAAAGACCCGTTGGGTGGCCCAGTATGGTGCTCAAATGGGATACAACGCCTTTGGCACCAACGACCGCGGCTGGCAATACACCAGTTCCGGCCGTATCAACGGCATCAGCGGTTCCGTGGATATGAATGCTTTTGGTAATAAAGCGACCAACGTCGCATCGGGAAAATGGGTGTACAAGGACGGTCGCCAGTATTGGCAGGAGAAGGATGGCTCATATGCTCAAGGAAAAGAGATATATGACCCATCGACAGATGCTTGGTATTGGATAGATGCAAATGGCGTTATGGCTCAGAACAAAGATGTGTATTTGCGTTCGAATGGCGGTAAGTGGGTTCGCTATGATTCGAACGGCCGGATGGTTAAAGGTGAGGATTTCAGGTATGGAGCTTGGTACAATTTTGATTTTACGACCGGTGCGATGAGTAAAGGAATGACATATTTGTCCGATGAGGACAAATATGTCTATTACGATGAGACTACTGGCAAGATGATTTATGGCGAAGTTTATCTTGGCTATGATGATGAGCGCGCTGGATGGTACATGTTTGACGCAGTTACTGGCGCTAGACGCGTAGGCGATGTTTTTATACGTTCGAATGGCGGTAAATGGGTCCGCTATGATCGAAAAACCGGCAAAATGGTAAAAGGTTTGCAGAAACAGAATGGTTCATGGTACTACTTCGATCCAGTTACGGGAGCTATGGCTCACGGAAACACGTGGGTTCCACAATGGCAAGCATGGCATTATTTCGATAACGTCACAGGCCGAGGTTGATTCGTGACTTACATTTCAGATTCGGTTATGTTACCTGATTGATTCGGCTGGAAAATGGTGAATTTTCCAGCCGCTTTCATAATGGCGACTGTGTTGCCTGTCATGGCTGATTTTCGTGCTTTGAATTCGCTGAATGATTCGGAAACGTAAATTATCGTTTTCATCAAAACGGACCCAGATTCCGTCTTTGCGGTTTGTCGGAGAACTTGGAATGAACACGTCCTTGCTGATGGCCATAGTGCCATTTTCGTAGTAGTGCTCCTTATCCTGATCCCAACCGTTTTCAGGTTGTGTCCTGTTTTAGTCGATTCGTTGGAACTAGCGCTGCCGTTATTCCTGTTCGATTCGGAAGAGTTGGGTTAGCTGTCATTCCTGTTCTGTTGGCTGGATTGAATTATTTTTTTCAGTTGTGTTGATTCGTACACTGAATCAGAAGATTGCGCGGCACCATTGGCCTCTGAATCGATTGCATTAGAATCATACCTCTGGGTACTATTTGGATTCTGAACCGGTTCGGCAGTTTGATTATTAGAAGGCGCTTGCATTGCGTCAGGCTCGCTGCCCAGTGCGATTGCCGGTTAAATAATCCCCTGTAGCATTGTAATGGTTAGAAAACCGATTAGGATTTTTCTCCGTTGAAACATTATTGCTTTTTTCTTCTCATTGTCCGAGGCCAATTACAGCTATTGCCATGACAAAAGCTTGTTTTGCAAGTCACTCGTTGGAGCTTTTGGTGTATGTCTAGAGGTGTGGCAGTACCGCTATGCAAGGAAGCCTTCGAAGATACGTGATGAAGCTGTGGGCAGGGTTTGACTATTTGCGTTGATAGCATGACATACACTGTTAGACATGACTCATGATATGGAAACGAACAAGCGTGGAGTTCAGATGAGACGTGAACCGACACTGGCTTTTGTGATTCCTTGTTTTAACGAAGAAGCCGCATTGCATATGACTGCGGATGTTTTGAAGAAAAAGATGATTCAGCTTGAGAATTCGCAGGCTGTTGCACGAGATAGCTTTGTTATTTTTGTCGATGATGGGTCCCATGACAAGACTTGGGATGTGATTACGTCGCTGCATGAGAAAGATCCCTCCTTATTCCGTGGTGTAAAACTAGCTCACAATAGAGGCCACCAGAATGCTCTTTTTGCTGGCTTAATGCATGTATTGAGTATGAATGTCGACGCTGTTGTTTCTATGGATGCTGACTTGCAGGACGATCCCAATGCGGTCGATGACATGGTGCAGGAATACCTTCGGGGCGCGGAAATCGTCTATGGCGTGCGCGATAACCGTGAAACCGATACCGCATTCAAGCGCGGCACCGCCCATGCTTTTTATTCCCTGATGAAATGGCTTGGAACGGAAACGGTGCCAGATCATGCCGATTACCGATTGATGAGCCGTGCCGCATTGCAGGCTTTATCGCAATACAAGGAATCGAATTTGTTCCTACGCGGTCTGGTTCCTTCTCTCGGATTCAAAACAGCAAAGGTATATTACAAACGCGGAACCCGAGTGGCCGGGGAATCCAAGTACCCGTTGAAAAAGATGGTTTCCTTTGCGATTGAAGGCGTGACTTCCTTCTCGACAAAGCCGCTGACCATGATCACCGGTCTGGGTCTGTTCTCGGTGTTCGTTGGAATCGTCATGTTGATTTATACCTTTATTTCCGTTTTCTCGGGGCATGCCGTTGCGGGTTGGGGATCAATGATGTGTTCCCTGTGGATTCTGGGCGGCTTTATTTTGCTGGCACTTGGTATTATTGGTGAGTACATAGCAAAAATTTATTTAGAGGTCAAGGCTCGTCCTCGCTATATTGTCGAGACGACGCTCTGAGCGGGTAGTTTGTTTTTTCGGGAAAGATAGGACTATTACCGAGTGAATAAGCCGGATATTGTGCCTGAAAAATGGGCATTCTTCAAACGTGTGCTACCGAGATGGCTCGTTGTACTTGCCTTGGGATTTCAGACCGCCATTGTCGCGGTATTGTTTGTATTGTCGATTCTCTTTACAGTTACGTTTAAGAGAGCCAATTCGCAGCTCGGAAGTATCACAGAGCAGGTTGACTACCACTTTGGCATGCCGTCCATTGCATTTGTGCTGGGCACGGTCATGTTATGTGCTCTGTTTGTCTTGCTTGCGCTAGGCTTTTCGAAGTTGCCACGCCGCTGGGTTTTTGCTGCATTGTTGGTATATACGATAGTACTGCAGATCATCTGGCTCACTTCATTGAGTTTGGTAACGTATACATATCCGGATTCGCGGAGTCTGATGGATGCTGCGGATGTCTTGCTTAAAGGTGATATCAGCCAATTTGGTGCTGACTATTGTTCGGCTGGTAGCGTGCAGAGGGAATGTATTGCACGAGGTATTCCAAGCGCCCACGCATATTTCTCCTATTATCCGTTCCAAAGCGGGCCGATGCTGTGGTATCTGTTGGTATTTGCCTTGTTTGGATCGAACAATATTCTCGCCTTTCAGATTGTCAGTGCCTTGGCGGTTACTGCATTGGTCGCGGTTTTGTGGCGCTTAGGCGGCATACTCGGGTTGAATAAAAAGGGCCATGGCGCATTCACCGTTCTGATTGCAACATGCGTTCCTCTTATGATGTTCGCGGCTTTCGTGTATCCCAATGCCGTCGGGTTCTTCATTACGATTTGTGGTGCTTGGATTATCGCGGAAGGCTTCCGCATGAGGAAGACATGGTCCAGCGCTCTTGCGATTGTTGGTGGTTTCCTTGTCTGCGGTATCGGCATTGTTTTCAAATCGACATATCAGATAGTGGTTCTTGCCGCGCTTCTTGCTGTTGTTTTTGCGGTTTGGCATAATCGCCGTATTTGGCAATTATTGGTCTCTTTGCCTTCCGTTTTGGCAGCGTTTATCATTTCCAAACTTCCAGTTGCGTTAGTGCAGTCTTGGACTGGCCAGGACTTTGGCAAAGGCATGCCGATGCTTTCATGGATTGCTCTTGGATTAGGACATCCCGATAATATGCCGCCTGGATGGTGGAGCAGATTTGCCTTAGATGCATTTGAAAATACAGGTAATGATTATTCTCTTCAATCCCAGATTTCCAGAGAGTTCGTTCAAGGACGACTCTCAGAATTCCTGCATAATCCGGGAAACGGGATGCATTTCTTTGCTGGCAAGCTTGCGTCAGAATGGGCTGAACCAACATTTATGACATCACTATATTCGGAGTTGGGCGAATCCTCAAAGCATTTTGCCGGTTTGAGCTCGTTCTTCCTTATCGGCAATGGCTCGGATATGTTACTTCGATATGAAAATGTTGCTCAAACTGTCACATATTTATTGGCGTTCATTGGCTTGATTGGTCTTCTTCGTTTGTTGATCAAGGAAAAGTCTATTGGAGATGATGCAGCTCAAGTCTTTACCAGGGTTTTGCTTTGTGCATCGTTCATCGGGGGTTTTCTCTGCTATCTTTTCTGGGAAGCAAAAAGTATCTACACTTTGCCTTTTTTCCTGCTGCTTATTCCGATGGCGGCATATGGCGTCCAGCAGATGATTGATTTTGTCGGCAATAAGAAGCAGAAGATACGCGGATAGGGGCAACTGTGGGAAGAGAAGAAGAGCTTCTAGGAACTTCGATGAGAAAAAAACTGGTTTTTTGGTTGAAAGGATTAGTGCTTTTCGGATTTTGCGTGGTCTCGATTTTTTTGCTAGGTGCTGGTTTCAACAATACGTCTTACGCTTACGCAGAGGAAGGAGCCATCGATTCAGGTCCTTTCTCCGAAGCTGATGCCAACGCTCATCCGGTCAATGGTTGGGATTCGAAGAAGGAACATTATTACGAAAATGGTCAACAGGTCTGTTCCAAAGAAATATACGATGATAAAGATAAGAATTGGTATTGGATAGACACGAATGGTTCCGTAGCCCGTAACAAGGACGTATATCTTCAATCCAATGGTGGCAAATGGGTTCGCTATGACGCTGCCGGTCATATGGTCAAGGGCGAAGATTACCGCTATGGTGCCTGGTACTATTTCGACACCACCACCGGTGCGATGGCGAAGGGTATAACGCACGTCTCCTCCAATGGCGGCAAATGGGTCTACTATGACCTGACCACGGGGAAGATGCTCTACGGGGAACGCTACGTGAACTATGACCAGAGCCACGCCGGCTGGTATCACTTCGACGAGAACATCGGCGCGATGTCCTATGGCTTCTATTTCAACTCGCCACAACATAAATGGGTGTACTACGACCATGCCTCCGGCCAGATGCTGTACGGGGAACAGCTGATCAATGGGCATTGGTATGACTTCGATGAATCGACAGGTGCTATGCAGTATGGCTTTGTACACCTGTCGAAATCTCAGAAGTGGGTATTCTACGATCGCCGGATGGGTTGGATGTTATATGGGGAACGTCCCATTGACGGCGCGTGGTACCTGTTGGACGCTCATACCGGCGCAGTACAGTACGGTTGGCAAAGACTAGGTGGGAAAACGGTATGCTACAGCTGGCCGAGCGGCAAGATGCTGTACGGCAAGCAGAACGTGAATAACGCCACCTACTATTTCGATAACCGCACCGGTGCTCTCGATACGCAGCGCTCGTCTGTCATACCGAGTGATTACGTCGGAGCCGCTGCTGGAGCATTTGGTAACAAAATCAAGTCGGGCCGGTACCGTTCCGTTCGTCTTCTTGGAGACAGTATCGCTGCCGGAGTGGGCGCGGCGAACACGTATCCATGTACGTCTCGTGAGCTGTTCCAGCTTGAGGGAGTCACCTATTATGAGCCGTCCCATCAGACGGATATGGCCGCCAACAGCCTAAGGCGTTACCTGGAGTCGCGTGGCATATCCATGACCAATGCCAGTGCGCCGGGCAAGGGCTCCTATTCGGGCTATAACTCCATCGGCGATGCGACCCTCGGGCATGAGGATGCCGTTATCGTACTGCTTGGAGCTAATGACCGATTGAGGCTTTCGAATAGCGGTGATTTCAAACGCGAAGCGGAAAGCTATCTGAATCGTGTTGCCGCACGATACGGGGCCGATAACGTATATGTGCTTGCGAACATCGATACGTTATCCGATCCCAGATCCCTCACCATGGGGCAGGAAAATACGGTATTGCAGGATATTTGCCGGCAGCATGGTTGGCACTTCGCTTCAATGTATTCGGCATTTCGTACGGTAGGGCGTTCGACGGGAATACCACAGCAGGCATTGTATAAGGATGGCATCCACCCGAATCGTATGGGTCAGGTGGTGATGTGGCGTGCATTGCAGCAATTGCTTGGCCTGTAATGTCCGATAAAACGTCTGACAAGCGGTAGAGAGAACGCGTCAACAAGAGACTTGAGAGAGTATGCAACGTATTAGATTTTTCGATATTGCCAAGGGCATAGCCATTCTGGCTGTGATACTGGGACACAGTGCCATTGAAACGAACCTATTTGCGCCCCACCGCACGGCCCAAGTTGTTCTGTCCATCTGTTTTTCATTCCATATGCCGCTTTTCTTCATCCTGTCCGGGTATTTCATGCATCCAGACAGACGATTCCGTTGGATGAAGGAAGCAAAACAGCTGCTGCTCACCTACGTGGTGACGGCATTATGCGTGCTTGTCGGCGTGACCTGCATGGCGACGCTCGATCATGAGAGTCGGGCGATTGCCCTTCGGCAATGGGGCATGGCCGCGATATATGGAAGCGGCGATATTTCGAATCTGACGCTCTGGCGAGTAGACCTGAGAATCGGCGCGATCTGGTTCCTGCTTGCGTTGTTTTGGGCTCGTCTGTTGTTGCATTGCCTTGCAAGGCTTCCCCATACCCCTGTCTGGGTGGTACTGTGCTTCGCTGTCGGCTATGTTTCCTCGCGATATGTACTGCTGCCGTGGAGCATTCAAGCCGGAATGTGTGCGGTCGCGTTCCTTTATTTAGGGTATCTTGCCAAGAAATACGATGTGCTCGGCATGGTGAAGCGGTTCCCCTATGTATGGGCTATCGCGTTTGTTATTTGGGTGGTCGGCATCGTGCTTTTTGGCGGTATGAGCATGGCCGTCAATAATTATGGTTCGCGTCCTGTCCTGGCTGTAATCGGCAGCATTGCAGGAACATTGTGCGTTGTCGGTATCTCGCAATTGATTGATCGGGTTCCGGCGCTGGGAAGTGCGTTAAGCAGTATTGGCCAGGCGAGTCTTGCCATTTTGTGTGTGCACTTGATTGAAGACGATGTATTGCCTTGGCAGATGTACCTTGGAATGTTGCGTATGGCGCTTCCTCGGGTTCCGTTGGTTCTGCTGAGCTTCATCGTTCGTCTGCCGATTGATCTTATCGGTGCCGCAGTATTATACCACATACCGGTGATTAACGAATGGTTTTACCCACAGCTGGCAAAGCATGAGTAAAGTCATGTTGATGGTTCGGCTTTCGTTTTATCAATGGTTATGTATGTTCTGCAGAGACCTTTAGCTGTTAAGAATAGAAGTAACCTAATATATATAATCAATATGAGTTGTTACAATTTCCTTGTGAGGTTAAAGAATGGGAACCTTTAAATTTGCGAATGTCTTAATGGAAACGAATCCGCGCTCCCTAGCGTTTCCGACGCTTTACTACAGAACTAACCAACCGTTGTCGCAAGATATGGGAACTGGTGAGTGGACACTTCAAGATGCTGGAGAGTGTGATTTTACTACGTATTTTAATGCTCTTTCCGTGCGGAAGTTGTTGCGCTATACTACAGCAACTGCATTCCATCTTCACTTGGAGCTAAAAGGCGCGGCCTGCACTGTGACCCAGACTAAGGCCTATCCTCTGTCCTCCGGCCCAGTCCTGAATGATGGAGTTAGTACCAAGACTGCTGGTACTGGCGAGTGGGAAAATGTCGATCTCGTTCTTGACGTAGATGAAGATATGGTTCTAACAGCGTTCCGCCTTAAGTCTTCCGGACCTGTGAGTATCCGTAATGGATACTATTCATTGAACGTATCTGAGGAGCCTCGTCCGATTGAACTTGCTCTTGCTACGACAACATTTAAAAAGGAACCTTTCATCACTAAGAATATTGCTCTGGTGAAGCAGAATATTCTGAATTCCAAGGAGGATATTGCTCAGCATTTCCATATGCATGTTGTGGATAATGGTAGCACGTTGGATGCTGCGGCGCTGAGCGATGATTACGTCAAGGTGTATCCCAATGAAAACGTTGGTGGAGCTGGTGGCTTTGCCCGTGGCATGATTGCCGCGATGGAGCAGAAAGTTTCCGCGACAAATGTTTTACTAATGGATGATGACGTTGAAGTCTCTCCGGAAAGCATCATTCGTACATATAACCTGTTGCGCATTCTCAAGCCTGAATACCAAGAGGCTTTCATTAGTGGTGCGATGCTGAGTTATGAAGAGATACAGGATCAATGGGAGGATACTGGGTTCATTGATCCCAATGTGGGGAACTGTCGTCCGGCTAAGCCTATATTCCGAGTTACTGATTTGGAATCAGTTATCAATGATGAAGTATTTGAATTGCCAAAAGATATCGCCCAAAGAGCGAAGCAATATGCTGCTTGGTGGTACTGCTGTATCCCGATGAGTATGATTAAAAAGAACGGCCTGCCATTGCCCTTTTTCGTTCGATATGATGACGTGGAATATGGAATTCGTTCTAATCCCAAGTTTATTACAATGATTGGTTTAGGCATTTGGCATTCGAATTTCCATATTCGGTATAATGCCGCTGTCGAACGTTATCAGACTACTCGTAATGGTATGATTGCCCAGTGCACGACAAATATCGCTCCTAATCTAAATGTCATGGTGCGACAGATGACCAAGGATATGTACCTTGAACTAAAAAAATTCAATTATGCGGATGCGTCACTGCTTTTGGATGGTTTTGAGGATTTCCTGAAGGGGCCGAGATACATTGCCCAGCCGATTGCTCAGCAGCGTTTCATGGATGCCAATAAAAATAAAGAAAAGACTGTTTCATTTGACGAATTGATGGATCAGGTCAAAGCTTTGGGCATCACTGATTTCAATCCGTACAAGCTTTCTCGTCAAGAGATTGATTCCGATTTGCCTCGTGATATCGTGAGTAGGCTGTTTGATTACACGACCTGTAATTTCCAGAGGACTATTTTTAGGCATCAGGGTGATGGCTATGCTGTTATTCCAAACATTGGATGGGCATACCCTGCTGGAAAGATTCATAATGAACGAATCATCATCGTCGTAGATTGGTATAACAAAAAAGGCTCCGTTCGAGTTAAGGACATCAGCAAATACGACACGGTGATTAAACGATATAAGAAAGATATGGCTTATTACAAGAGGCATGTGGAACATCTGCAGAAGGAATATGCTGCTGCACGTAAGGAACTGACATCTTTGGAGTTCTGGAAAAATTATCTTAACTTGAAATAAGTGAGGATTTTCCAAGGGTAGTATCTGGAAAGCTTGTAACTTTTCAGATACTGCCCCCTTGTATGCTTAACGCTTGAGTAAGTCCTTCTTGTTTAACTTTGAGTATCTTGGTGAATTATATCTAAATCATGTTTAATTTTAGTGGTACTGATTTCAGGAGTTCTTGGTAGATATACCACATTACATATATCGGTTAAACTATCAAATTTGCCTTTCCAATCATCACCCATGACGAAAGTGTCAACTTTATACATCAATATATGGGGCTGGTGCCATTTTGTTGGACTCGTCATTGATTCCATTACCACCTGATATGAACTGATTTTTGTTCCGCATTTCCCCTAACTCGATGGGAGATGATGGAACCATGGCAAAAGGAACGAGACACACGCCGGAGTTCAAGGCGAAGGCCGTCAGGCTGTTGACCGAGTCGCGCGGCTCGTATTCGTCGGAGACCAAGGCGATCGAACAGGTCGCCAGGGATCTGGGGGTCGCGCCGGAGACGCTGCGCCGTTGGCGCGACAGGACGGACGCCACGGTCGCGGCGGAGGCCAAGCAGTCGGCCGAAGACGCGATGGCGGAGTTGAGGAGTTTGCGGGCCGAGGTCGCGCGATTGAGGCGGGCGAACGAGATATTGACGACGGCGTCGGCTTTTTTCGCGGCGCGGCTCGACCCGGCACGGCGTTGATGGTCGCTTACATCGACGAATTCAAGGACCGTTTCAGGGTCGGGCCGATCCGCAGGATGCTGGCCGCTTCGCTGGACTGCGGGCTCGTCACGCCGCGCGGCTGCCGCATGTTCAGATCCAGGCCCGTCAGCCGCATGGCCGCCAGGCACGAGGCGCCGGCCCGCGGCATCCTCGAGATCCATGCCGATTTCTTCATGGCCGTGTACGGGTACCGCAAGACGCACGCCCAGTTGTTGGCGCGGGGCTGGGATCCGGCCGAGATCGGCCGCGACCAGGTGATGAACGTCATGCGGGAATCGGGAATCCGCGGCGTGCGCCGCGGCGGGACGCCCGTCACCACCAAACCGGCGAGGGGCGCGGGCGGCGGGCCCGACCTCGTGGAACGCGGGTTCGAGGCGGAGGCGCCGAACCGGCTGCACGTGGCCGACATCACCTACGTGCGCATGGCCAACGGCTCGTTCGGCTACACGGCGTTCGCCGCCGACGTGTTCGCCCGCAGGATCGTCGGATGGGCGTGCACCACCACCATGGACACCGGGGAGCTGCCGCTGCAGGCGCTGGAACAGGCGATGTCATGGGCCGCCTCGCATGGCGGCACGGACGGTCTCGTGCACCATTCCGACCATGGCGCGCAGTACATCGGCCTCGTGTGCACCACCAGGGTCGGGGAATTCGGCATGCTTCCCTCGACCGGCACGGTCGGCGACTCGTACGACAACGCCATGGCCGAGAGCGCCGACGGCGCGTGCAAGACCGAGCTCGTCTGGCGACGCAAGCCCTTCCGGGATTTGAGGGACCTGGAATTGGCGACGTTCCGGTGGGTCTCGTGGTGGAACTCGAAGCGTCTGCGCCGGTCCTTGGGCTACGGGACACCGGAACGGACCGAAACCGAGTATTATGCAAACCAAGCGGCGCAAGCCGCTCCACTATAAGGGCGGAACAAAAATCAGGCCATATCAATGAGAGCCGTGTACTCGCTTTGCGCCAATGGGGCATGGCTGCATTATATGGAAGTGGAGACGTTTCCGATTTGACGTTATGGCCAGTGGATTTTCGAATTGGTGCGATTTGGTTCCTGTTGGCATTATTCTGGGCACGTCTTTTACTGCATTTTTTTGCGAAACTTCCTTATACCTTCATTTGGGTGATTGCTTGTTTCCTTGTCGGTTATGGTTCGTCTCGCTATGTGTGGTTGCCATGGAGCATTCAAGCGGGAATGTGCGCAGTCGCGTTTCTTTATCTTGGCTATCTTGCTAAAAAATACGATGTGCTTGATTTCGTGAGGCGCGTCCCTTATATCTGGATTATCGCTTTTTTAATTTGGATAATCGATATTGTATTTTTTGATGGCATGAGTATGGCTATGAATAGTTATGGCCCGCATCCAATTCTAGCTGTAGTCGGCAGTATCGCGGGAACTTTATGCGTCATTGGGATTTCTCAATTGTTCGATAAGGTCGCGGTATTAGGAGATACATTTAGCAGAATCGGACAGGCAAGTTTGGCTATCTTATGTGCGCATCTTATTGAAGATGATGTGCTACTGCAATCTTGGCAATCATATCTTGACATGTTGCGGACACTCTTTCCACAGGTTCCGCTGGTCTTATTGAGTTTCATTGTTCGACTACCAATTGATTTCGCTGGTGCTGCCTTGCTCCATTATGTTCCAAAAATCAATGAATGGTTCTATCCGCAATTGGCAAAGCAGCATCAATTGAATCGGGCTGGTATCGTGCATAAACGTGCGTTTCCGTTGGAGAAATGACGTTTTTTGTTTCTCTTCAAGGGCTGAATGCAGTCTAGAAATCATGACTTCGATGAAATTTGCGAACATCTTGTTGGAGACGAATCCTCGCTCCGTTGCATACCCAGCTTTGTACTGCCGTTCCAATCAGCCTGTCGTCTTCGACAAGTTGATCCACGAATGGAAAATGTATGACGCTGGAACGTTCGATTTCAGTACTTATTTCAATTCTTTGTCGGTCATGAAACTGAAGCGCTATACCCGTGCGACGGGATTTACTCTGCATCTTGAGCTTAAGGGTGCCGCTTGCGAAGTGCTGCAGACTATGGGCGATGCCTTCGCGCATGATCCTATTCCGGTTGAAGGAGCTTCTAAGAAGCTGGAAGCGTCTACCAATTGGCAGACTGTTGATTTGCCTTTGACCGTCACTGACGACATGGTAATCGTCGGCTTCATCATAAAGACCGAAGGAACTGTTTCCATTAGGAACAGCTATTACGAGCTTGACGTTGATGGCGAGCTGAACGATGTTGAGTTGGTTCTGTCCACCACTACTTTCAAGAAGGAAGCGTTCATTGAACGCAACATTGATTTAGTCAAGAACCAGATTATCGGTTCCAACGATTCCATCGCAGATCATTTCCACATGTATGTGATGGATAATGGCCGGACTTTGGATGCGGAAAAACTGAGCGGAGATCGCGTCCAGATTATTCCGAACGATAATGTCGGTGGTGCCGGTGGTTTCACCCGTGGCATGATCACTGCTATGGAGCAGAATCCGAAGGCCACGAATATCCTTCTTATGGACGATGATGTTGCTGTTTCTCCGGAGAGCATCAAGCGTACCTATAATCTGCTTCGTATCCTCAAGCCTGAGCATCGTGAGGACATGATTAGCGGCGCCATGCTCAATTATGAAATCGGCGAAGACCAGTGGGAAGATATCGGCAATATGCCCCAGCAAGGCACCTTCGCTGGCTGCAAGCCGCCGCTGCGTTTGACGCTGTTCGAAGACCTCATCTATAACGAGATGTACACGCCTACCAAGTGGCAGCGGAACAATATGTATGCTGCTTGGTGGTACTGCTGCATTCCGATTTCCGTAATCGAAAAGAATGGACTGCCTTTGCCGGTGTTTGTCCGTTGCGACGATGCTGAATATGGCATTCGTTGCAAGACTGGTTTTATCACCATGAATAGCCTCTGCGTATGGCATATGTCATTCTTCGAGCGTTATAACGCGGCTGTGGAACGGTACCAGACCACGCGTAACACCATGATTGCTCAAGCAACATGTGGAATGGCTCCTGGTGCTGACTTTATGCGTGAACTGCATAATAATATTCGCCTCGAACTGAAGAAATTCGGTTATGCAAATGCGGAGCTGTGCCTGGACGCATTCGAAGATTTCCTGAAAGGTCCATCCTTCATCAAGAAGCCGGGACAGGCTGAACAAAGCTTCATGGCTGCAAACCGCAACAAGGAGCAGCTCGTTGATTTCGCTACACTTCAGGCTCAGGCTAATCAAGATCCTGAACTTGCGGGCTTTGATATCAAAGAAATCGACAGGCAGCTTATTGAAGGGGACAAGCCACGCAGCTTGCCTGAACGTCTGGAAGACCTGATTACTGATAACAATCAGCGTTATATCAAGAAGGACGGTACTGGATATGCGGTGATTCCGTTGCAGGGATGGCTGTATCCTGCCGGTGCGATTCGTGGCAAGCACAAGCTGGTGGTTTTGGATTGGTACAACCGCAAGGGCACGATTCGTGCCAAGGACGTGAAGCGCTACCAGCAGATCAAGAAGTGCTATGCTCGGGATCTAAAATACTACAAGGCGAACATCGAACGCATTCGAAAGGAATACGCTGAGGCGCGTTCGGAGTTGACGTCTTTGGAGTATTGGAAGAACTACCTCAAGATGGAGTAAATCAAAACCATCTAGGATTCTAAGCCGCATGCGCTCACAAGGGGCGTATGCGGTATTATTTTGCTTTGTTACTGGTTTCCATCGTAGAAGAGGAACGGGATTATGACATCTCTGGCAAGACGACTGCGTGAAAGGCTGTTCTGGCCGTCGGAGCGGTCTATGCAAAAGTTGATGGGCCGAATCGATTCCTTGGAACATGAGAATGCCCAGTTGCGTGATAGTTTGAAGGCACAAGAATCGGTTTTATTTGAAATTCGTGACTGGATGCATGGAATCGGCGAGGAATCCTGCAGGGTTGTTCATGAGGTTCAGCGTGCTCAGATTGCAGAAAGATCCAAAGAAGACATCCGTTTTTGGGCGCAGTATCGTGATCCCGGGGAGACCGATTTGGAGACGCGGAAAAGGTTTTTCCTCAATTTGCCCAAGGCGGAGGGGGATCTTAGGCTTCTGCAATCCGCTTTAAACCGAATGCTATGCGATTTTGCGGAGATTTGCCGGCAAAATGGAATAAATCAGTATTGGCTTGTCGGAGGTACGCTGCTCGGTGCGGTGAGACATCATGGGTTCATTCCTTGGGATGATGACCTTGATTTGGGCATCATGCGTGATGATCTGACTCGTCTTCAGGAAGTGCTTACTAATAATTCAAAGTACAAGATCACCGTAATCTGGGATCGTATCGTCCATTGCAGGCAGATTCGATTCGCTCCTCGAGACACAAGAATTCCAGGGTTCATTGATTTGTTCCCCTTCGATTGGGTATCTTCGCCGAACCACGACACTTTCTTAAAAGTTCAGGAATACCGGAAAGCCGCGATTGAAACAGCCGAAGCGGATATGGTTGTCCGTGAAGCCTGGGACAGAAACGTTTATATTCCAACGGAATCAGTGGCTGGGAAGCATATTGCGGATGCTTTCGATACGCAGCTTGACAGAATGCGCAGGGACGGCGTGGTCTGTTCGCATGAAGCAGCGGCAGGCATTGTCCGCGCGTATGACAATATGGACCATCCAAGCGGTTTTGAATGGATAAGTAGTCTTGACGAGTTCTGTCCGCTGGATGTTCAAACTTTCGAAGGGGAGCAGTACCCTGTGCCGGCCAACTATATGTATTTGCTGACTCATGCTTATGGCAACATCTTCGCGTTGCCTAATGATATCGGTTTACATTTCGAACATGTCGATAAGAAAGCGCTTGCCCAAGTTGACGAACAGACTGTTCGCGAATATGTGAATCGATAAGATTTAGCAGAACAACGGAGTGATGGGATGGAATCTGTTAAGAACGTTGCAATCGTAGTAGCTGGCGGATCGGGAACCAGGATGGGGCAGGACATCCCGAAGCAGTTTATTAATGTATTCGATAAGCCAGTGCTTATCTATACATTGGAAAGCTTCCAGCGGCATCCTGATATTGACGCGATTGAGGTGGTATGCATTGAAGGCTGGGAAACCATGGTGGAAGCATACTCGAAGCAATTCAATATCGACAAGCTTAAGTGGATTGTGCGGGGCGGCGCAAGCGTTCAGGAATCCATCAGAAACGGTGTGGAATTCCTTGCCGACAAAATCAGTGAGGAAGACAATGTCATCATTCATGATGGCATTCGGCCTTTGATTGATGCTGATGTTCTGACTGATGTAATCGATGTTTGTAATCGATATGGCAATGCGGTGACTTCTTTGCCGTATAACGAGCAAATTTTCGTGATTAGCCAAGAAGACGCTTCGACTACGAAACAATATGTGCCTAGGGAACAATTGCGCCGCGTCTCAACACCGCAAGCTTACCGTTATGGGAAATTGCTGGATGCATATCGTAAGGCGTTCCGCGAGAATATTGGAATTCACGGTTCTAGCTATACGAATACCATGATGGTGGATCTTGGTGAGACCTTGCATTTTGCCAAAGGGTCGGATAAGAATATCAAGCTCACTACCAAAGGCGACTTGGAACTGTTCAAGGCATACATCACCGCAGATGAAGATACTTGGCTGAAATAAGGCGAGGGAGGTACTTTTGCCCAGTCGATTTGACTCTTCACTTTATCAGCAGGATATTGAGTATTGTGCCAATCTTCCCTTGCAATGGGACAAACTGGCGGATAAAACTATTGCGATTTCTGGCGCAACAGGGATGATCGGGACTTTTTTAATTGATGTCTTGATGAAAAAGAACGAAGACCCGAAGTTTAATTGCCAGATTATTGCGATTGGACGCAATGAGAGTCGCGCACGGAGTAGATTCCCATATTTTGATGAGGCTCATTTCCATTTTGAGCAGCTGGATGTGTCGATACCAGGTGTTCGTCCCAATCGTCCGGCTGATGTTGTCATTCATCTTGCCAGCACAACACATCCCAGAGCATATGCTTCCGAACCAGTGTCAACGATTACCTCAAATGTGACTGGTTTGCAGAACCTTCTCGAGTACTCATTGGTGGGCGGAAACGATCATCGTGATGGCAGATTCGTTTTTGCCTCATCCGTGGAAATTTATGGAAAGAACCGCGGCGATGCGGAGCGCTTTGATGAACAGTATTGCGGCTATATCGATCCGAATACGCTTCGTGCTGGCTACCCAGAGGCCAAGCGTCTGGGCGAAGCTCTTTGCCAAGCTTATTCCGAACAGCATGGAATTGATTTTGTCATTCCCCGCATAGCTCGAACTTATGGCCCGACTCTGCATAAGGATGACAGCAAGGCGCTTTCTCAATTCATCCACAAAGGGTTAATGAAGGAAGACATTATTCTGAAAAGCGAAGGAACGCAGCTGTTTTCCTACGCATATGTCGCTGATACAGTTGCTGGTCTGCTGTATTGCCTACTTGAGGGTGAAAGCCGAAGCGCATACAATATCGCAGCACCTATTTCCGATTGCCGGTTAAAGGATTTGGCTTCCTTGGTAGCTTCAAAGTGTGGTGTGAATGTCCATTTTGAACTCCCCGATTCCTTGGAGACAAAAGGGTACTCTACTGCGACGGTTGCTTTGATGGATGGACATAAATTGCAGACTTTAGGCTGGAATATGAAATATTCGATTGAAGAAGGAATCGGACGAACATTAAGCATCATGCGCAACGATTGATGTAATAATATTTCGGGCATTCGGCAACGCTCGATGACTAAGGGACATCCACTGATAGGATACAACTTGTGAAACAGTTGGTGAAAAAGATACGGGACAGATACGGGTATGCATGGACCGTCCTGCAAGGTTTGGTAAAGACGGATTTCAAACTTCGTTATCAAGGATCTTTCCTTGGCATCGCATGGTCGGTGCTTAAGCCCCTGATGATGTTTTGCGTAATGTATGTGGTATTCGGTAAATTCCTGCGCATGTCGGATGGTACTTCCACATACCCGGTCGTGCTGTTGCTAGGAATTAGCTCTTGGCAATTCGTTACCGAATCGACGAATGTCGGACTTCGATCCGTGGTGGATCGAGGGGATTTGCTCCGCAAGATTCATTTCCCGAACTATATCGTTGTGGTTTCGGCTACTGTCGGTGCACTTATCAGTTATGCGATCAATCTTGTTGTTGTTTTGATTTTCGCCATTATCGCAAGAGTCCATTTCACTTGGCGAGTGGTGCTGCTTCCTCTAAGCATCATCGAGCTTTACGCAATGACGCTTGCCGTCACATTGCTCATGGCCACTATGTACGTGTATTTCCGTGATATCGCCCATATCTGGGATGTTCTTCAGCAGTTGATTTTCTATGGCATGCCAATTATCTACCCGTTAACATATGTGACCAATCGCGGTGGACTTTTGGCTGATATCGCCCGTTTGGAGCTTATCAATCCATTCGCTCAGGCGATTCAGGACATTCGGCATAATTTCATTGCACCAGAGACTCAACCGACCGTTTGGAATCAGTTCAACAATTGGGGAATCCGTCTGCTGCCAATTGCTCTGACCGTTGTTTTGTTGTGGCTGGGCGTGGTGTTATTCCGCCGTAATAGTCGCAAATTCGCGGAGGTTATGTGATGTCCGAAGAGAAAAGCGTCAAAAAAATCGATTATTCCAAAAATCCAGTTGTATTGTCTGCGAGCCATGTCTCCAAATGCTTCAAATTGCCGACGGAGCAGGCCACTGGTCTTAAACAGGCGTTCATCAATTGGACTAGAGGAATCAAAGGCTATAAGAAGCAGCAGGTTCTTAAGGACATCAGCTTTGAAGTTCACCAAGGTGAGTTTTTCGGCATTGTCGGTCGAAATGGTGGTGGCAAATCAACCCTGCTTAAGCTGATTTCGCAAATTTATTATCCGGAAAGCGGTTCCATTACTGTTTCCGGCAAATTGGTTCCATTCATCGAACTGGGCGTGGGATTCAATCCTGAACTTACCGGCCGAGAGAACGTGTATCTAAATGGCTCTCTTCTGGGATTCACACATGAAGAAGTCGACGCGATGTATGACGATATCGTCGAATTCGCCGAGCTTGAAGAGTTCATGGATCAAAAGCTGAAGAATTACTCTTCTGGTATGCAGGTCCGCCTTGCTTTTTCTGTTGCGATTAAAGCACAAGGGGATATTCTGGTCCTCGATGAGGTCCTTGCCGTTGGCGATGAGGCATTCCAACGTAAATGCGATGACTTCTTTACGGAAATCAAAAAGGATCCGACTAAGACGGTTATTCTCGTGACTCACGATATGAATTCCGTCAAGAAGTATTGTTCTAGGGCAATGATGATTGCCGATGGCGAAGTGGAAGCCATCGGCGATCCGGAGACCGTATCACAACAATACACGCTTGCCAATCTCGAAGCGGAAGAGAAAGCCGAACGTAAGCGTCAAGAAGAACGCGGAGGCTACCCGAATGGTCTTAACGAGCGATGCCCGCTGTTGAAAACTATTGCCGTTTCCCCCAAAGTCTGCACCAGTGCGGATATGTTCAGGTTTGATGTTGAATACCAATATGATGAGCCGGGAGATTTTTACCTCGCCATTGCGTTGCATGACATTCGCCGTGGCGGAATCACTTACGATACCGGTTCAAAAGTGTTGAAGATGGATAAACATGGCCATCAGGTTGTGCATTTTGAGATGCCTCTCAATCTGTTTAATAATGGCGAGTTCCGTCTGATTACATCGCTTCGCACTCCTAGCCCAACTAATCCAAAAGCAACCGATGCTGTGGGCGTCGCCCTTGATGACAATGCATGCAGTTTCGTGATTCGCGATGACCGAAACCGTGAATACGCATTGCTAAGTGACCGTGCTCTTACGATTAAACGTGTCTAATAGTTTTGGTTGCATTCGGAAATGAACTTGTCTATTCTTGGAGGCAATACCGTTCCTTCAAGAATGGACAAGAAGATGAGAAAAAGAAATAAAGCATCTCACTGCATTATTGGGAGCAATATCTCTGGTGGTTCCATTTGGAACTCAGATGGCGACTGGTGCTGAAACGAATTATCCAGATATGGAAGTCGGGGTATTTTGGAACAGCGACTCGGATCGTTCTGATACCGTGTACATGTCATACAATGGTTCCGACTTCCAGCAAATCAGCACCGCATATAAGACTGATGGTAACGGTAGCTCGCATGTTTCTGGAAAACCGAGCTACGTCAATGCCATTCATGATCCGAGTATTACGTATAAAGATGGGACGTTTTGGATTCTTGGCGGCTATGTGCAAAAGCAACAGAATCTGGGATGGCGTTTTACCCCGATGATGGGGTATTCCAAGGATTTGGTGAATTGGAGCTATCCTAATAGCGGTAGCCAGACGAATCTTGCTCCCTCTGTAAAGCCTTATACTAATGGGCTTGCGGATGGACAATTTGATTCCGCTGGAACAGATGGATTTGTGGATAGCCATGGCGATATGTGGATTGTGACCACGCTTGGATACTATGGCGCTTTTCATGGAAATGCGCAGAAGGATTATATGTATCCGTATATCGTTAAGGTATCTGGCCTACAACCTGGTGGTGATCCGTCAGTTAATCCTGGTGCCCAGCCTAAATTGAATTATGGTAATTTAAATCCCATTAAATTGCCTGATACAAGCACTAGTAATTGGCTTGATCCTTCTCTATTTGAAAAAGATGGTACCTATTATCTCAGCATTAAGAAAAATGGGGTCACCAATCAGATTTATTCTATTCATGATTTGAATCAAGCCGGGAACGTCAATGCATGGCATTTGGTAAATTCCAATGTGGTCACTGGGTATGAAGGACCATCGTTAACGTACTATAACGGGCAATACTTTTTCTATACTGATAAACTTAAAGATTATCCGTATGGCAAAGCCGATGGCACTGCGGGTACTTTCGTTACTCAGTCATCAAACCTGAATAGCGGTTGGCATGGTACGCGTCGAATCACTACAACTAATGTTGATGGACGTAGCATTCCTAATCGGCACGGAACTGTGATAACCGTGACGGATCCTGTTGCAAAAAATATTGTTTGGAATGCAAGGATTCGTGCAGGTTATGGAGCATATCGGCCTGGAACAAATGGTTGGGTCACGGAGAACGGGAAGCGCTACTGGTATGACAATGGTGTGAAGGCGGTCTCTAAAGAGGTGTATGACCCAGCAAGTGATGCTTGGTATTGGTTCGATAAGGATGGATCCCTTGCGGTGAATAAAGATGTCTATATTCCGTCGGGGAACAAATGGGTTAGGTATGATAACAATGGCCATATGATTAAGGGTGAGGATTACCGCTACGGAGGCTGGTATTACTTCAACCCCACCACAGGAGCCATGACTAAAGGCATGCAATACGTGCCCTCGAACGGCGGAAAATGGGTGTACTACGATTGGACGACCGGCAAGATGGCTCATGGCGAACAATATGTGAACTATGATGCGCAGCATACAGGTTGGTATTTGTTTGATCGATATACAGGCGCCATGTTTCACGGGGATACTTATGTTCGTTCCAACGGTGGAAAATGGGTCAGATATGATTTCACCACAGGAAAAATGGTCAAAGGTCTAAACCGTCATGATAATTCCTGGTATTACTTTGATTCAACTACGGGGGCGATGCAGAAAGGCCGTGTCTGGGTTCCTGAATGGAAATCTTGGCATTGGTTTGATCCAACTACAGGAAGAGGATGAGTTGAGATAGACTGGTTTTGGCGCAATGCAAATTGTGTCAAAACCAGTTTTTATTTTATAAAGGGACCTAATTTGCCTCAACATTATTCCGGTGAACGTCGACAATATCGCAGAGAACTAAGACTATCTGTTCCTAGTTGTATTTCTCTACTATATTGGATTGGTTCTATCGTAATTGGAAGCGTGATTATTTTTTGGGGAAAATATCATTGTTTTAATGATGGGGCGGCGCACTGGGCGCGTATTCTGCAATTACGGTCAGGTGAAATAATACCTTCTTTTTCTAAAGAATATCCAGAATGGATTGTTTATTCTGAACATGGGAAAATAATTACTTTTAATAATACTGCTGTCAATTCTCCTTTTGTCTATTTTCCAAGTCTAATTTTTCGTGGCGATTTTCGCATTTCGAGCATAGCGACATTGATATGCGCGGCCAGCCTTATTGCCGTAGCAATACGTATTGCTGGATGTTATGCTAATATCATTCTGGCGATAGCAGTACTTCCTACTACTTTTTTCGGGATGATATTCCCAACTGCCGATGCTATAACTAATAGTTTTTCTTTATTGTTCATAGCTGTTGTGTTGTGTCTGTATCAGCGAGATGGTGCGTTGCATTTCAGGCATATTGTTTTGCTCTGTGTTCTGAGCATTATGTTGGGGCAGGTGAAGATTACATGCTCGATTATTGTTTTATTTGTATTTTTCCTTTTACCTAAAACAACCGATAAAAAGATGAAAGTATCTCTATCGCTTCCCGTGCTATGTGCTTTTACGTCTATGTGGTTGTGGCGTATGAAGACTTCGCATATAGCGGTTGCACCGAATCGTGTTTCCTTGCAGGAGACTCGCGATTTTGAGATGCAGTTGATGCTTTCTCCTTGGAAAATATTTTCTTTGCTTGGACGTGTACTGTTTGAACCTTTAGATTTTGATTATGAAAAAATTGACGGTCAATTAGTAAATCCGAGAAGAAATCTTCAGTTTTTTACTGGAACCGAAACGGTCCAATTGCCTTTAATTGTTATGGCTCCGGTACTGATTGCCATTATGATGTTGCTGATTGTTCATACTTCATATAAGCGTATGTGCGGATATCAGATTGCAATTGTATTGGCGATTCCTGTTCTGTATTTTGTCCTGTCATGCGTAGCTATGGCAGTTACCTGGAGCGGAACGGTGGATGGTTGCGTGTCGGGTATGCAGAGTAGATATTTGATACCGGTTTTACCGTTATTTGCTTTGTTGTTTCCGGGTTTAATTGGCTTTGAGAATGTCAATTTAAAGAAATATAGAATGTCTGTATTTTTGTTAACATTATTTTCATATATAGGTATTTTAATTTCATATTTGGTTCAATGGAATTAAAAATAAGGGATATGATACTGTATTTAAACTTGGCATCATATCCCTTTAAAAGGCTGTTTTAAATTATTATTTAGCGTACCAGTGAGGCACTTTATTGCCATTGCGGCATTCGCAGATTATTGGCGTGCCGTCAGCATCGTTCTTTTGCTGTCCGTGTTCGGATTTCTTGCAATATTGTCCGCGGATGTTTTTCCCTCCAGTATTACCGTTAGTGCCAGGATTGGCATTGTTGTTTGAAGCCTTACTGACAAAACGGCGATAACGTCCGAATTCCTGCGCACTTTCGGTTTTGTTCTTCGTTGAGATGTTGAA
>OAVL01000162.1_pt1 | contig 24122 bp, 8 predicted proteins | sample 1476411 | NCBI WGS metagenome assembly OAVL01 (sample SAMEA2580095, study PRJEB22360) | human gut metagenome | biome: human gut; feature: human-associated habitat; material: faeces | place: Denmark | collected 2008/2010
AGCCGATCAGCGGGATGTCCGGGCGCAGCTTGAGCAGGTAGGGCACGCCGCCGATGTGGTCCTCGTGGCCGTGGGTGAGCACCAGGGCGTCGACCTTGTCGAGACGGTTCTTGATGTAGCTGAAATCGGGCAGGATGAGATCCACGCCCGGCTGCTCCTCCTCGGGGAAGAGCACGCCGCAGTCGATGAGCAGCAGGTGACCGTTGTATTCGATCACGTTCATGTTGCGGCCGATTTCACCCAAGCCGCCGAGCGGCGTGATGCGCATGGAGCCCTTGCGGTACTTCGGCGGGGCGATCAGCACGGCATCCTGCTGGGGTGCGGTGGCCTGCCGGGTGGCGTTGATCTTACGGGACGGCGTACGGCTGTTGGATCCGTTGGCGTTGCGGCCGCGCGCGGAACCGCGACGGCGAGAATTCGTGTTCTTGCTTGTTTTCTTTTGTTCTTGTGCCATAACCTTTTTGGGATTTCTGTTGTGGTGCCTCTGCTCTGTCATGCAGGGGCGGCGGGCTGGCAACCCGTATGCAGCGTTTCGGGCTTACAGCAGTCCGGCAGCGCGCATGCCCTCTTCAGCCTTGTCAAGCTGAGTGGCGTCGGGACCGATGTTCGGCAGACGCATGGTGGTGGAGGGGATAACGCCCTTGACCTTGAGCGCAGCCTTGGCCATGACGGCCTGATAGCCGTCGCCATTCAACGCGTGGACAAGGGGGGCGAGCTGGTTGGCGAGGCGACGGGCGGTAGTGATATCGCCGCGATCGAATGCCTGGACAAGCTGCTGCATGGGGTTGGAGGCGACGTGGGCAATCACCGAAATGATGCCGACGGCACCGATGGAGAGGAACGGCAGGAACAGGCCGTCATCGCCGGAATACCAGGCGAGGCCGGTGCGCTGCTGCTTCTCCACTGCGGCTGCAAGATCGCCGGTGGCGTCCTTGACAGCCTTGACGTGTTCAAGTTCGGCCAGTCGGTCGTAGGTTCCGACCTTGACCTTCAAGCCGGTACGGCCGGGAACATCGTAGACGATGATCGGCTTTTCGGCGGATTCGTCGACGGCCTTGTAGTGGCCGACGATACCGTCCTGCGAGGGGCGGGAATAGTAAGGCATGACGACGAGCACCGCGTCGGCACCCGCTTCCTGAGTCTGTTCGACCATACGCACGGTGTGTGCGGTGTCGTTGGAGCCGGCGCCGGAAATCACCGGAACGTCGACGACCTCCTTGACGGCCCTGACCAGCTCGACCTTCTCATCCATATGGGTGACGGGCGATTCGCCGGTGGTGCCATTGACCACCAGACCATCCGCGCCATCGGCGACGAGGTATTTGGCGAGCTTCTGCGCGGCGGCGAAATCGACGCTGCCGTCGGATTTCATCGGGGTGACCATAGCCGGCAGAATGCGGCCGAAAGGTGCTGAATCAAGAAGGTGCATGTCATGCTCGCTCATAGTGTTTACCGTACTTCCCATTGTGGACTCTTATACTACGTACCTTGATTGTTGCTGAATGCGTGGCATTATGGCCGGAGCCGGTGGCAATGCCGTGATGCGCGTCCCGGCGCGCTTCCCTGCCTGAAATGCGGGGGCAACTACTGGTCGACTGCGGGTCGATTACAGGTCGAGGAAGTGGTCGAGGCCGATGGTCAGGCCAGCCGGAGCGTCGCCGGCGAGCTTGCGCACGGCAAGCAGGACGCCGGGCATGAAGCTGGTGCGGTCGAAGCTGTCGGCCCGAATGGTCAGCTGCTCGCCGGCGTTGCCGAAGAGCACTTCCTCGTGGGCGTTGAGGCCGCGCAGACGCACGGCGTGCACGTGGATGCCGTCGACCACCTGGCCGCGTGAGCCGCCATCGGTTTCGGTGGCGTCCGGCACGGGGGCGAGTCCTGCGGCCTTGCGCGCTTCGGCGATGCCGTGGGCGGTGTGGATGGCAGTGCCGGAGGGGGCGTCCACCTTGGTGGGGTGGTGCAGTTCGATGACTTCGGCGGATTCGAAGTATTTCGCGGCCTTGGTGGCAAAGTAGTCGGCCAGTACGGCGGAGATCGCGAAGTTAGGTGCGATGAAGACCTTCTGGGTTTCGGGCTTCGGACCGTTGGCGATGGCGGATTTGACCTGGGCGAGTTTCTCGTCGGTCCAGCCGGTGGTGCCGACCACCACGTCCACGCCTTGGCCGATCAGGGTCAGCACGTTGTTCAGGCTGACGGACGGCACGGTGAATTCGACGACCACATCGGTGTTGTCGGTGGTGATCTGGGTCAGGTCGTCGCCGGCATCCAATGCGAGCGCCAGCTGCGTATCCTCGGCGTTGTTCACCGCTTCGACCACGTGCGAGCCCATGCGGCCCTTTGCTCCGACCACCGAAACCTTGATCATGTCTTCTTCCCTGTCTACCCGTACCTGCCCGGCAATGTACCCGGGACGTTTTCCAATCGGCAATCAGCCTATCACCGCCAAGCCCTCACGCCAATACCCCGTCCACAGAATCAAGCTCCCTCTGACGAGCCGAACCGTGAAGTCGAGCTCCCTCTGATGAGCCGAACCGTGAAGAAAACGCCGGAGGCGTTTTTAGGTGAGGGCGAACGACAGTGAGCAATAATTCAGTTGGCTGAAAGCCATCATTAATTGCGTTCGAGCTGGACGCGAAGCGGACTGAGGGAGAGACCCCGGCGAAGCCGCCAACCATCCATCGGGCGTAGCCCGATCCCGTTTCACCCACGCCGCTTGGCCAAGGCCCATCCGGCCAACGCCAATGGCACGGACGCCAGCGTGAAGATGAATGGCAGCATCATGCCCACATGAGGGTTGGAGGCGTCAAGCACAATGCCGGCCACGGACGAGCCGATCGACGTGCCGACCGTGCCTGCGGTGGTTACCCAGCTCAGTCCTTCGGTCAGGGATTCCGCCGGCACCAGATCCTTGACGATGAGGTTGCCGGTGGCGAACGTCGGCGAGACGGTCAGGCCGGCGAGGATTTCGAAGACGCCCAGCAGGATGAGATTGTCCATTGACAACCGGAAGAACACGTAGCCGACGGTCAGCAGCGACAGGAACATCACCATATGCGCCCAATGGGAGCCTTTGAGTTGGCAAGAGCCGAACACCAGCGCGCCGATGCACGAGCCGACCGCGAACATCGCCAATTGCAGACCGAGGAAGGGCTCAAGTCCCATGGATTTCATGGTGGCGGTAATGGACACGTCGAAGGACGTGAAGCTCATATTGAACACGATGAACACGGCGAGCAACGGCAGTACGCCGGCATAGAGCAATACACTCTTGGGCTTGGCACCGCTGCGTTTGAGTTGGCGCAGGGTCAGCTGGTCGGCATCTTCGCTTGCAGCGGGGCTGCCGTCATCGTGCGCGGCCACGCTGACCTGTTCCACGATGACCGGCGGCTGGGTGGATTTCAGCGAGAAGAATATGGTGCCGCCGATGCCGCATGCCACGGTGGGCACGAACAGTTGGGATACCGGATGCACGGAGGTGGCCAGCCAAGCCGCCAGAATCGGCCCCAGAATAAAGACGATCTCGTCAACGGCGGCTTCCATGGCGTAGGCCGTGTTGAGCAGCTGTTCGCCATCTTCCACACCGCGCAACGCATAGGACCAACGGGTTCGGACCAATGCGCCGAATGAGAACTGCGTCAGACCCATGATGATGGCCAAAGCGAACAGCAGCGGAATCGGCACGCGCACCAACGCCGCGAAGGCGAAGGCGAGCATGGCCACGATCTGCACGGCGAGCGCAAGCCGGCCCACGCGGGCTTGGCCGAAACGGTCGAAGGCGCGGGCGTAGAACGGGGTGACGCAGCTCATGGCCAGCACATAGGCGGCGCTCATGGTGCCGGCGATGGTCCAATTGTCGTAGAGATGGTTGAGCGCCAGAACGATGCCGAGACTCATCATGGAGATCGGCAATCGTGCCACCGCACCGGACAGGCAGAACGCCTTGGCTCCGGGCAGCATGAACAGGCGCTGATAGGGCGAGTGGGCAGCGGACGACTTCGAAACCGCGCGAGTCGTGGACACAATAACTCCTTACTGGTGCGTTGTCCGGCACGTGCGCCCGCCCACACGTGCCATCCGAGGGGTAGCGGTTCCCAAGCAACGTCACGCGGCGCGTTTCAACCGCGGACCGGTACGTGGCCAGTCGTCTTCATCGTCGGAGATGCCTTGCGATGCATAAGGTCTCTCCGCCGGTGAAGGCCGTCCGATGCTGTACAGGTCATGAGCCTTTGGGCTCAGTCGTTGTCAGATTGTTCGGGAATGCCGGAGCTCAACTCGGTAAGGATTTCCTGTTTGGTTTTCGCGCGGGCGTGAAGCTCGCGCAAGCCCTCGTCGGGCTCACTGACATAGTAGAGAGTGGCGTCGATACTGTCCAATTCCACACCTTCGACCGCTGCCAGCAGCAGTCGGTACATGTCGAGCTGGGCGAGTTTGCGGGTGATGTCGTCTGGCTTGGTGGGCCGACGACCGGTTTTCCAGTCGACCACGGTAAAGCGTGCGGTGGTGCTGGACGGGTCAAGTCCACCGATGAATACCGCATCGAGTTTGCCATTGACCAGGCCCACGCCCGGCACGTCCACGACGATGGCACGCTCCGTCCACGCCGGGATGCGCTTGGCCCACGATGATTCGGCCAGTCTGCGCTGCCACGCCACCAGCTTGGACTCGGTGGCATTGTCGCTACTTATGGAAGTGGCGGAGGCGGCGGATACGGCGGATGCGGATTGTTGAGCCGTGGGCTGTGGGACAGCGGGCTGCCGTGTGGATGGCTTGCGGCATTGCCGCTCCCGTTCGGCCAAATCGGCCAACATGGCTTCCCGGGAAACGAATCCCGCATCCTGACCTGTATGCGGCATACTTGATTCGGCTTCATATGCCAGTACCGCTTCATCCGGCTTACCGGCATTGATGAATTGCTCAGCCCACGCATGGAACTGCGTGCCGGCCTCGGCCGCCGGAGACGATATGCGCGGAATCGGGCGGATAATGCTACGCCAGTAGAGGCGCTCCTCCCGTTCGTTCATGCCACCTACGCGGGCTTGCAGGCTTGTCACGTTCTGGCGTCCTGCAGCCAGAACGCGTTGCGCCTTGGCTTTGACTGCCTCATCAAGCGACTGGCCGCTGGCGGCATCGGCCATCAAATCGGCGTCGTCCACCAGCAATTGCGCCCGTTGCAGCAGTGGACCGGCGTCTTGGTGCTGCTCAAGTGACGAGGAATCTGCGGCGATAACATCGATGCCACGTGACAGCTGTTCATGCACTGCGTCGCTGAGGGTAGCCGGCCACGGCAATTCGACAGCGGCATCCGTCTGCGTAATCGGCGTCTGCCATGCCTCCCCCACCACGGCGTCACCGTATGCCGCGGCATGCTCTCCGATAAAGAACCCTTCGGGAGTGGCAATCGCTTCGCCTTGCGCCGAGATCAGCATGGGCTTCCCGGCATTGGCGGCTTGCAGCCGTTCCACACAGTCCTGAGCCGATATCGCATGTTCACGGACTTGGAGCGCGTCATGCACTTCAAGCCAGAAATTGGATGGCTGAGCGGCGCGAGAGCCTTTGGGCACCACTGACGGGTCCCGCCCGGATTCGCCCGTATAGGCGCAATAGGTCATCAGGGCATCTTCTCGCGCACGGGTAAGCGCCACATACATCAATCGACGTTCGTCGGCATGCAGCCGGCGCCCATATTCCTCCGCCTGCGTCAAATACCAGCCGGATGCATCCACTTCTTCCACGCCATCGCCGAATTCGCGCATGGAGCCGAACACTTCATCATCAATAAGCTCCACATCATCCAAAGCCGCCAACGATGCGATGGGGTCGGCTTCCACATCGGCATCATGGGGGAATCGCGGCAGAATGCCGGCATCGGCACGCATAGGCACGGGTACGGCGGTGGGGTTGGTGAGCCAGGAGTCGGCGGTCTCATGATATTCGGGTGCGGTCCAGTGACCTTGCTCGGTGCCTCCCGTATGGTGCTCGTCCAGCACGATCTTGAGATGGTCGCCCTGATTGCTGGGGAATCCGACGGCGGTAAGCCCCACTACCGCAACGGCATCCCATTCCAACCCTTTGGACTGGTGTACGGTCATCAGTTCCACATCCACCGGAGCGTCAGGGAGACTGGCGGCTTCATCCTCCACCGAAGCCAGATGATCCACCCATGTGATGAACCCATACAACGAGGGAGTTTGCTCAGCGGCAATCTCTTGCGTGTACGTATCCACCAAATCCACAATCGCATCCATAGGCATATGCGCCAAAGCGGGATTGGCGCGGTGCTGCGGATTATGCAGCACACCGGCCAATACGGTGTCGATGTCAAGATCCAACGCTTCTATGCCGGCGCGAATCACGTCGCCCAGTGGACGCCCGACGGCATCATGCACCTGACGGAGCATCACCGCGGCCCGGGTTATGGCGTTGCGCCCGTGTGCGCTCAACCGTTCAAGCAGTTTTACCAGGTCGCCGCGTAGCAATACGTCTGGCAGGAATACCGCATTGGCCACCTGATCGCGGTACTCACGCACCACAGCCGCCCATTCATTCGCTGGTGTATCCGGTTGGGCAAGGCCGGCCTGCACCAATGCTTGGAAGCGTTGTTCCGTGTTCTGTTCTTCAGCAAAACGGGCCAACATGGTCAAATCCGCTGCGGACATGGTGAATCGTGGCGTGGCCAGCAAGCGCATCAGCGATCCCGTATCGGTGTGGTCGGCGGCCACGTGCAGCAACGCCATCAGATCGCGGATTTCCGGACGTTCCAACAGCGCGGAATAGCCGACCACGAATGTGGTCAATCCGGCCTGTTCCAATGCCGCCTGATATTCGGGCATATGTGATTTGGACCGAAACAGCACGGCGACCGGCGCTTTCTGTTCGCCCGGCATCTGTTCCTGTTGTTCGGCTGCGGAACGGTGCCGTGCGATGGCCGTCTTGCAGAAACGCACTACGGCGTCGATCTCCTGCCCGGCCGTGGCGAAGCCCAGTACTCCCAATGTTCCTTCGGGGGCATCAGGCATGGGGTCGAGCGATGAGACATCGACCTCACGCATCAATGAGCTGGAAGGACGCGACGGGTTGGAGCGCAACGGCAGCGTGAGATTATTGGCGGCTTCGAGCACTATACGGCTGTTTCGCCTGGTGACGGACAGCGGGAATGGCTTGTATCCGGCAGACAGGTGGAAATCTTGCTGGAACATACGGAATGCACCAGGGCTGGCACCACGCCATGCGTAAATCGACTGGAACGGATCACCCACCGCGTTGACGGCGGACCTCTGTGACGCATCCACGTGGAACAGTGCTGCCAGCAGAGCGGCCTGCGTGGTGGAGGTGTCCTGATATTCGTCGAGCAGCACGTGGCTGTACCTGCGGCGCGTACGCTCTCCGATGGAGGGGAAGCGCTCGATAAGCTGATACGCGGCAATGGTGAAGTCGGAGAATTCGGCCATATTGCGTTCCCGCTTGGCTTGGGCATAGGCCTCCACCAGCTGGAGCAGAATATCGCGTTTGCGTGTGGTCTCCAGCAGCGCACCGCAATGATAGGTGCAACGGGCGTGCAAATGTTCGGCACGGTCATCGAGCTTGGCTTGCCAGCTGGCGTCGGTATCTTTCTTCAGTCGTTTGATCTTGGGGATTTTCGGCTCGTCCTCGGGCATGGGTTCGTCTGCAACGGCTTGTTGCAATCGATTGATGAATGCCGAATCCCATTGCCGTACTCGATTGATCGCATCATCGAAGCTGGTGCAGCCGGCACCGATCATGGCACTGCCAATGGCATCCGACAACGCCAGAACACGGTTCGCCAAACTGGAGAAGGCGCCAAAATCCTCACTGAACGCCAGATCCATGTGCCTGTCGATGACTTCGGTGGCCAGTTGAAGCGCTCCGGCTGCGCTCAATGGTTGCGTGTTCTGATCGAATCCGACAAGCAGTCCATATTGGCGCACGATGGTCTGGAAGAAGGCGTCATACGTGAAAATGGCCGGCTTGAGGAATGCCCGATCAGACACCGTGGCGGTCGTAGAGCCCGCCATATCACCGGCCACTGCGGCGGAGACGCGTTCCAGCAGTTCGCCTGCGGCCTTGCGTGTGAAGGTCAGGCCAAGGATGCGTTCAGGTGCCACACCTCGATTGATAAGCGCGATGATGCGTTGGGTCATCGTAAAGGTTTTGCCGGAACCGGCACCGGCAACCACCAATACGTCAGCATCGACTGGCGCATCGATGATGGCGGCCTGTTCCGCACTGGGAGTGAACGTGCTCATGCTTGCCTCGTTTCGAAAATCGTGTCGATCTGGCCTGCACAGGCAGGGCAGACGTTCTTCATACGGCAGAATCCGATATGGGTGTCTTGCGGATGGGCCTCGATGATGGCTGATCTGCTGGCCGCCGCGGCATAGAATACGCGGGCGATCATGGTCAGCGACCATAACGTCTGCGTACCGGCGAGCGCGGCGAATTGCGCCCACGCTTCGGCACTCACACCTTCGGGAGGAGTAGCCGGATCTATGGCGGGTATGTCGAAGAAACGGTTGGGGTCTTTATACCAGTATCGGGGCGTGAACGGTTCGGCATTCAACGAGCCATCAGTGAACAGCGGCGGCTGGAAGGCACCTTCCGGAGCGTAGCTTCTGGCTGGTGCCGCATTCTGCCCGACATGGAATAGCGCGCTTTGGCTGATATGCGGCATTGCGGCAAGTGCCTTGGCACCGCGCGGCCCGTCTTCGGGGAACACGAGGCCAAGCTGATAGCACACGAGCTGCAAATCATTGAAAATCTGTTTGACCGTAGGCGTTCTGCCTGTTTTGTAGTCAATGAGGCGAATGCATTCGCCGCCGTCTGCGAGTACGCGGGTTTCCATACGATCGATACGCCCGGACAGTCTCACGGTCAGATGCTCGTCCATGCCTTCCGGCCATCCTCCGACCAGTGCTCCCATCAGACGAACCAGCGTGTTCCGATCGATCGGGTGCATGCCGGGCACGGCATTGTATGCGTCGAGTATGTCACGCACATCGAAACGTGCGGCAAACTCCCGTTCGCATTCGGCACCGGCCAATGCGCCAATGCTGAAGTTGCTGGAGTTCTTGCCAAGATACGTTTCCGGATCGGCGTCGCTGCGCACAAAGTAATCGGCGATGTTGCGCAGGGCATCCGCCGCGGACTCGTCCTTACGGGTGGCCTCATAGCGGTTCCGGGTGTCGGCTATGGCATTCGGATCGGGACGTTTGCTCTGATAGATGGCATTAAGCCGTGCCGCGACAGCCTCGATGCGGCGTTCCGTGCCGGCCGTGGAGTCCAAGCCCAGTGCGGCCAACGCCTGGGCATTGTGGGAAAGATGGTCCAGCCCTTCCTCGCTGCCTTGCTGCGCAACCGCATGGATGAGGGTTCCGAAACTGGTGGCCACGGAGCTGGGGCGAGGACCGGCGAACCGGTTCTCCAGCATCCAGCACACCGGGCATGCCCATAGGCTGTCGACCGCCGATGGAGACAGGGTGACCATGGGTGCGGCCTGCGCATCCGTCTTGCCTTTCCCCGTTTGGATACCGTCAGACTGTACACCGCCAGATGACGCGCTGTCGGATGAGGCACTGTCAGATGAGGCATCGCCAGATGACGCACCGCCAGATGACGCGCTATCCGATTGGGCCGGCGATTCCACAAACGCCCAGCTCTGCGGATTTGCGGCGCGCACACCATGCTCTAACAGGAGTGTCAACGCAATCGCGGCGTCCTTTGCGGCAGCCTGCTGCGGTTGAGCAGTGGCCAGAACCGCGCGGGCGGCGCTGACCAACCCACGTGGGTCGGCGTCCAATCCGGCCAGATCATATTCGGCGAATCCCGCATGTGCCCCCACTGTGGTGAAAGGCGCCTGTTGCCGGTTGCGCGGATAGTATTCCGGCAGATACCCGAAGAGAAAGTCCGAGGGGCTCATGCTGTCGTTCCATACCGCGCTGATCATGATTCGCCGTGCACGGGTCAGCGCGACCAGGAAACTCTTCTTCTCGCCCGACAATACAGCCGCGAACCGCGGATCATGCCCGGTTTTGTCGCTTTCTTCAAGCGCTCCCCTCAGCACGAGCTCGGCAAGGTCTTCACCACCGAACATGGTGTTGCGCCCGGCGAGGTTCGGCCACACGTCTTGCTGGACCACCGGTATCCACGCATATTCCCAGTGGCGTCCGGCCGCGCCTGCCGGCGTAGTCAATGTCACCGCGTCTTCCACCGGTCCTATGTGGGCCAAGGAATCGGCCTGCACTTCCATGCCCCGAACCTGTGCCATGAATGACGTGATGTCTCGACTGGCGGTGGAATCATCGGCGAACTGGAACAGGCGCATTGCCGCGTCCAGCCGGTCATTGGCCGTACGCCCCTCTGCCGTGTTGAATAATGCCGCACGCTGCCAGACCGGTGCCAGACCGGTGGCGTTCCACGCAACAGACAGCGCATAGCGCGGCTGTACGCGCTGGCTTGCCGGCAGCCGCTCCAAGCCGGAAGCAACGCTGCCCACCAGATGCCACAGGTTCGCAAAAGCGCGGGCCTGAGGGTCGTTGCCGAGCACCGCGTGGATGGATGCGAGCGCAGCCTGCGCCGGCGCGGCGGCATCATCAATGGCAAGCATCACGTACAGCGCGTCAACGCCAAAGGCCAAGTCATCGCCGGACGGTTCACCGAGTATTTCGACAGACACTGGCAACGAAGTCACTGACGACGAAACCGCTGACGTCGAAACCACTGACGAGGATGTTTCACGACCTGTTTCACGCCGTGTTTCATGGTATGTTTCACGCAATGTTTCCCATGCCGTCGTCAGAGAGGTCAGCATGGCATCATCCGTGGCGAGATGCGCCAGCGACTCCAACGACCCCATGGCCGATTCGATCGGCGCAAGCCTTGCGGGACGCCCCTGACCGGGTTTGGCCCCGGCACTCACCAACGGGCCGTTCATCAACGTGGCCACTCTAGTCCTTATATATGCCGCGCAGGAAGCCAACGTCATCTGGCATTCCGCCATCCCCTCGGCACGCAATCGGGCAAGCTCCACAAGCGCGAACAATCCCTGCACGAAAGTCTCGTCCTTCAAAGGACGGGTGACCGACGAATACCGCACCGGTACACCATCTCGGCGCAGTCGTTCGCCGAACAGCCGCACGGCGGCATTGTCGTGGGTGATGACCGCCATGTCGTTCCACCGAATATGCCGGTCAAGATGCGCCCGCTTGATGCGCCAGACCACATCATCCAGCTCCTCACGTGAGGATCGGTACAGGCCGGCGGTCACCGTGCCGTCCGCCTGATAATTCGCTGCATCGACTCCGCCCAGTATGGCGGTCAGCTTGCCGGGACGCTCGGCCGGAGGCAGCGGCTCGTCTTCCGGCGAGGGAATCGACAGCGAAATACGAGACGCGATCACATCAGCCATCGTCATGTGCGACTGATCAGCGACGGCACTGCCGCCAACCAGCTGTTCTTCCTTGGCCTTCAGCCGCCCTTCCACGGCACGGCGCATCAGATATTCCGGATACGATCCGCGGAAGGTCTGCACCGATTCATCCGGGTTGCCGACCAGCACCAACTTGACGCCGGCATTCCCCAACTCCTCCAAGAAGCGCATGCCGGCCAGCGTAGTGTCTTGAACATCATCCACAACCAGCAGCCGGGGCAAGCCCAACGCCTCCACACACATAGGCCGGTCGGAATCATCCGCGTGATCGGCGGCGAATGCCTCACGCACCACACGAGCGCCTGCCACCAGCAAATACGAGGCATCCAAACGGTATTGCCCCGGATATACCGCGCTTTGGGCTGCAATATATTCACGGCGCAACGCGAAAGCCAAACGCCATTGCACCGACAATCGCGCGTCCTCCGTCACAGCGTCCAAGAGACGTGGCTCTTCGTGAACGCCTACACCGAGCTCATCCAATCGGGCCAGCATATCGCGCAACTGGCTGATAAACGCATCTGAAATACCTCGCGTGAACCTATCCGCGCTGGTCGAGCCGCCTGCCGACGTCGGAGACGGCGAATCCGACCCTTGTTGCGAGAGGCTTGATTGTGCGGAAGCGGCCGAGCCGGGCATCTCGCCGGCACCGGCATCGCGTATGAGTCTCGCCCAGTCATCCTGGGCAAAGTAGACGCGTAGCAAATCACAGGTGCCGCAATCATCTCCCGCTACGGCATGGCGCAGATGCACGGCCATGACTTGACGCAGCAAAGCATCCTGTTCCGCACCGTTCAGCAATCGAGGCGACGGCAATCCAGTTCCCTCGCGCGAAGCCGATATGGCCCGGAATGCCACGGCACCCAGCGTGGTAACCGGCCTGGCCTGCACGGAAAACCCGAGCTCACGAATCACCCGATTGCCCAATGCGTCGGCGGCCACACGGCCGGATACGGCCATCACCGCCTGCGTGCCACCGTAGCGGCGCAGCCCCGCCATCAACACCGATAAGGCGAATTCAGTTTTGCCGCTTCCAGGCGTGCCGACAATCAGCCTCGCCGCTCCATCACGGTCGATGCCGTCCAGCACTGTTCCAGGTTCAAGTCTCGTCATCATGGCTCCAGCCTAAACCCGACCGTCACAGAGGGAAAAATTTTACCGAACCCGACGAAGAATCGTACCCTTGACGGTATCCTGTAGAACGAATGCAGGGAGAGCGCATTTTCCAAGGAGGGAGGGAACAGATGGACAACATTCCGATGAGACCGCCGAAGCTGCCCGGATATGATTTCGTCCAGATGTTGGGAAGCGGTGCCACCGCCACGGTGTACCTATATAACCAGCGTATGCCCGCACGCCCGGTGGCGGTAAAGACCAGCGCCAAGACCCTTGACCCACGGGCCGCTGTCCTGTTCAACCGCGAGGCCAACTTCATGGCCAAGCTGTCATCCCACCCGTACATTCTGCCGGTATATGGTGCCGGCGTCACCTCCGATGGCCATGGCTACATCGTCATCGAATATGCGCCGGGCGGCACCTACAACAGCATCATGAAGGCCCGGTCCATGACCTGCGAGCAGGTACTCGACCTCGGCATCAAGCTGTCAAGCGCGCTGTTCACCGCGCATCGCAGCAATATCATCCATCACGACATCAAGCCCAGCAACATTCTCATCACCTCGCAGGGCTTGCCTGTTCTGGGTGATTTCGGTATCTCCACCGATGTGTATGACCGTACCGAAACCGGATTCTCGCCGCCGTGGGCACCGCCTGAGGTGCTTCAGCATCTGACCAATGGTTCGGAAGCCGCCGACATCTATTCACTGGCGGCCACCCTGTACGCCATGTTCGTCGGCTGCTCGCCATTCCAGCACGATTATCACCCGCGTTCGCAATCGGAACTGATTTCGCTGATCGTCAACCAGCCATTGCCTCGCCTCAACCGCCCCGACGTGCCGGCCGATGTGGAAGCGGTGCTGCGCCGGGCCCTGAACAAGGACCCCGACCAGCGGTACTACTCCGCGTTGGAGTTCGCACGTGCCATGCAGCGTGTGCAATTCGCATATTTCGGGCATGCCACTCCCGTTACCGTGGAAGGGATGCCGGCCTATCCCAAAGACATCGAGCGTCGGCGCCGGGCCACGGACCAGCGAGATCAGATCACCCGTTCGTCACGGCGATGGGTCAAACCGGTGGGTATTACCGTCGGTATACTTGCGGCGATCACCGCAGCGGCACTGATATTCGCCTTCGTGGTCGTTCCCCGCATGGACAGCGCCACCGGATCAGATACCAAACAGGTGGCGACGCCCGGCACCAAGGATGATGACAACAACCGCAATAATCAGGATGACGCGATCACCGATACCGCGAACGCCCAGATTCCTTCCCCGGAGAATCTGAACGGCACCTACGCGGCGGATGGGTCATCCGTGACGTTCACCTGGACGAATCCAGACCCGCAAAGCGGTGATACCTATGCGTGGGCCATAGTGCAGGGCAGCAATACCGACCAGAGCGCGCAAACCGTCACAACGTCAGATCCCACGGTGACCGTCAACGCGCAGGAAGGCTCGCAGACCTGCATTCAGGTGTCCATTGTGCGCAAGAACCGCCAGATGTCCGTCAGCCCCGCCATCGCCTGTGCGGCCAAGCCGCAAGAATGATCCGCTCGCCACTGCCGGGCATGCCACCTTGGCATTGCGCATCGCATCAGACGTGCGCCCAGCAGCGGCGAATTCACCAAATGGACAACAGGAACGGCAGGTATTGGAACCGTAAAGCGTTGTCATTACACCAGCAACCAGAGAAAACAGGGGTCAGGGAGTTCAGATGGCCACATCGTCCCAGTCATACGATCGTCGCCGACGCATCAGCGCGGCTTTGCGCCGCCTTATGCCCTCCGGAGGGCATACGTGGACGGTTCCCGTAATCACGCTCCTGCTGCTTCTGGGACTTGTTGCCGGCGCGGTGATCATGAGCACCGTCACGCGCCGCCATGTGCAACTGGACGATGGCACCGTATGGGTCACTTCGCTGAAGAACCAGAAGGCCGTACGATTCAACGTAAAGAACAAGGAGGCCGACGCCGGCGTCTCCTCCTCCGCCCCACGATTCGACATCGCACAGCATAATGGCGACACCATCCTGACCGAAACGACCAAAGCCTCCACCATCAAGGCATCCACGGTCAGCACCGGTGTCAAGACCGACATCAAAGCCAACACCACCACTGTGGTCGGCGGGGATACCGTAGCCCTGATCAACGAGAAGACCGGCAATGTGTGGACCGGCTTGTCGGAAAACCTTGATTCCGTGACCCCCACCACTTCCGATCCGAAAATGAAGCTGGGCGAGGGCGGGCGCATCGCAGTAACCCACGATGGCAAGGTCTACGGATACCGTCCATCCGACGGTATGGTGCTGCGTCTTGACAATCCCAGCAGCGCCAAGGCCAAAACCCTCGAATCGCTGACCGACGGCAAGCAGCAGACCGTTGAAGGCTTTACCGTCATCGGGAGCACGCCGGTAATCGCAACCGGCAAAACCGTCATATTCAAGGGCGGCCGCGTCGATGTCGACACGACCGGCACCCTCACCCTTCAGGAGCCTCCCACCGATGACGTACAGTCCGATTGGGTGGCCGCGGCATCACCGAGAGGCCTTGCGCTTATCCCGTTGAAGTCCAATGCCAAGGCGAATTTCATAGCCAACGGGGGCAAGGCGAATCCGGCACGACCGGTATCGTCCAAGGGCTGCGTGTACTCGGCTTGGAGCCAGAAGGCCAGCAACTACATTCGCGTCTGCTCCCCCACGGATACCAGCGTCAAGCCGCAAACCCTCGAATCCGTCAACACTACTTCCGAATTGGTGTTCCGCACCAACCATCGCCTTGTGGTGCTCAACGACACGGTTAACGGCAATGTGTGGAACCCTGAGGATTCCACCAAAGTCATCAAAATACAGTGGAACAAAATACAGACCGAGCAGACCGAGAAAGAACAGCAGAACAACGACTCGGCCAACAACCACCACGACTTCTCCAAGACCTGTTCCGCACAATCCGGCCAAATCAAAGCCGAGGATGATGAAATCGGCGCACGAGCCGGTTCGGAACAGATTCTCGACGTGCTGCGCAATGACGAGCAGACCGATTGTTCCGTACTGAAAATCACCAAGGTTGGCGCACCAAACAACAAAGACGTCACCATTTCACCGATTTACGACGGCCGGTATCTGCAACTCGATGCCTCCGCCGCATCCGCAGGCACCGTTACCTTTACTTACGATATTTCCGATGGCCGCGGCCAAACCTCTTCCGCCACGGTGACCGTAACCCTGAATGATGGAGGCAACCACGCTCCCGTACAGTTCGACACTCCTCCCGAGATCGATGTGGAGCAGGGAGCCAGTTATACCGCCAATGCGCTGAGCAGCTTCAACGATCCGGATGGAGACCCGCTCACTCTGGTCTCCGCTGTGGCCCAGAACACCGACCAGGTGCAGGTGTCCACCCGAGCCGACGGCCAGCTTACGTTCAACACCGGTGCGCTGGCGTCGGGACGCGTGGGCGTCGAGGTCACCGTCTCCGACGGCACGGCGACCGGCACCGGCATGGTGTATTTCTCGGTCAAGCCCGCGAACACCTTGGCCGCGGTCATCGACCCGGTAGCGAAAACCACCGTTCCCAACACGGATACCGTCGTCAAGCTGTCCTCTTACGTGCATGGCACTTCCTTGCAGCCGGCACAGCTGACTCAGGTGGATACGCCCAACGGCGCTTCGACGACCACCAATGCGGCGGATATGTCGTTGACGTTCAAGGCCACCAATCCGGGCACCTATTACGTGCCCTACACCATTGCTCAAGGTTCGATTCCGGCCACCGGATTGGCTCGAGTCGAGGTACAGCCCGCCACCGGCGAGGCCGCCAAACCGGTTGCCGCCAACGATATCGCCCTGCTTGGCGCGGATAATACCGCCATTGTGGAGCCGCTCACCAATGACGTCGATCCGATGGGCGGCGTGCTGTCCGTCACCACGGTGAGCGCACCGGCCGACTCCGGCATCAAGGTTGGTCTCGTCAGCCATAAGCGCGTGTATATCACCGCGCGTCAGGTGCCCACGAAGCCCGTCGCCCTTACCTACACCGTGGCCAACGCCTCCGGAACCGCCAAGGGCACCATCGTGTTGCAGCCGCCGGCTCTGACCACCTCGAATTCAGTGCCCAAGGCCAGCAATATCAATGCCCAGGTGCGTACCGGCGGCATCGTGTCCGTGGATGTGCTTGACCATGTGGCCTACTCGGATGGCACCACGGTCAAACTCAAGAACAACCTGCAATACGACAAGGAGACGTTCAAGGGTCTGGCCTTCGTCTCTGGAGACACTGTCCGCTACCAAGCATCCAGCGAGACCGGCAACTTCCCCATCACCTATACGGTTGAAGACAATCTGGGTAATGTGGCTTCCGCCAATATCACCATTACCGTGCATAAGAGCGACGCAGCGAGCAAGGCCGCGCCAACCCCGCATGACGCCGAAGCGCAGGTTGCCGCCGGGCAGAAGGTCCGCATCCCCATCACACTGACCGGCATAGACACGGATGGCGACGACGATCAGCTGTTGGGTCTGGGCAACAAGGCACCCACGCTGGGCCGCATATCCGAAGTCGGTTCCGACTACTTGGTCTATGAAGCGTATCCGGATTCGTCCGGCACCGACACCTTCTCCTATGCCGTGGAGGATTGGACCGGTCAGCGCACACAGGCGCAGATCCGCGTGGGCGTATTCCAAGGATCGTCCGACTCCGGCGTATACGCCAGGGACGACGAAATCACGTTGAGGCCCAATACGGCCGCAACCGTGCCGGTCGCGCAGAACGACATCTCCGGCGACAACACCAATCTGACCGTCGACAAGCATGTCGAGGTCCAAGGTCTCGACGGGGTGAGCGTGAAAGACAATATGATCTCCTTCACCACGCCCGGCAGCGCCACCACCGCCTATATCGCCTACACGGTCAAAGACAAGGCCGGCTTGTCCGATACGGCCACCCTCACGGTAAACGTGGATCCGAATGCCGCCATCGAGCCGCCTACCGCCTACGACTATCGTGTGCCGTCCGCCGCCACCATCGATAAGAAGTCCGTGGATGTGGATGTTTCCCAGTGGATCGCCAATCCTTCCGGCACAGCCAATGAGCTCAAGGTCGGCGTGCATCCCTCCGCCAGCGCTCACGCTCACGTCAAGGGCGGCGAGCATTCGACCACCATCACCGTCGACCTGACGTCACAGGCGCGAGCCGTGCCTTACACGGTGACCAATACGAAATACAACATCACCTCCACCGCGTTCATCCAGGTACCGGCCTATGGTGTCTTTCCGCCCACGTTGCGTCCCAAGGCACCGGAATTGAAGGTCAACTCGCGCGAGACCATTGAAATCAACATCAATGACTATGTTCGCGTCGGCGCCGGCAAGGAACCGTATATCGAAAGCGCTGATTCCGTCAGCGCCACCAAGGCTTCCAACTCCGATTTCTACGTGAACGACAAGACCCTGAAGTTCACTGCGGCAAAAGACTACGCAGGCCCCGCCTCCATTACCTTTACCGCTGTGGACGGCAAGCAGGGATCGGATAAGACCAAGATCATCAATTCCGCAGTGATCACTCTCCAGATCACGGTGATAGGCCGCGATGTGCCGCCGCCCACGTTCTCGTCCTCCACTATTGATGTCGAGGCGGGCGCGGACCCCAAGACCGTTGATCTGACGGCGCTCACCCATGCACCGTCCGGCGTGTATGACGACGAAAAGCAATACACGTATTCCGGTGGAAGCTCATCATCCAGGCAAATCACCGCAAACCTGTCCCGTTCCGGTAGCTTGCAGGTTTCCGCCACCAAGGATGCCGCTCCTGGCACCACCGCGTCCATTCCCGTGCAAATCGCATACGGCGCGGGCACCGTGAATGCCGGTGTGACCGTGCGCGTAGTGTCTTCGACCCGTCCGCTGACACGCGTCGGCGACAAGACGTTGAAGATCAAGGCCGGTGCCAGCGATGCCGTGAACGTGCTTACCGGCGCGTACAATCCGTTCCCCGATTCCTCGCTGACCGTCATCAGCTGCAAGGCGGATGACACCGCCAAACTCACCATCGCCGGATGCGATGCCTCCGGAAACGTCACCATCGCCGTCGCATCCGATGTGGGTGCTTCCACGAACACCGTGCTCGTCACCGTGCAAGACGGCACCAAGTCCAAGGATCGTGAAGTCACCGCATCGATTACCGTGTCCGTGATCGACAAGCCCGAGCCGCCACTGCTCTCCCCCGTAGCCGGGGAACCGCAGGACAGCGCGGTCAGCCTCACATGGACGCCCGGTACCGCCAATGGCAGCCCGATCACCAACTACAAGGTCAGTTGGACCGGTGCCGTCACCGGAGAGAAGGATTGCGGTGCCGTCACCTCATGCCAGGTCACTGGTCTGAAGAACGGCAAAACCTATTCCTTCACCGTCGCCGCGCGAAATGACGTCGGCTGGTCCAAGCCGTCCACCGCCGTCGAAGCCACACCGGACAAGGTGCCGTCCGCTCCCACCGATGTTACGGTCACAGGTGGCAATAAAACCGCCAAGGTGACGTGGAAGGCACCGAGCGGTGATTTCAGCGCCGTCGATAACTATTCGGTGACCGTCACCGGTGCAGGTGCTCCGCAGACCAAGGAAACCGGCAATACGGCCACCGAGCTGTCGTTTACATTCAACAACAACGACATTTCCGATGGCACCGCCATTACGGCGACCGTCAAAGCCCATAACAAAATCAATTGGAGTGCCGAGTCCGCCGCATCGCCGTCAGAGAAGATCTGGGGAGACCCGGATGCGCCGAACATTGCGTTGTCGAACAACGACACCACAGTAACGGCGAAAGTCACTCTCGGCAACAACCGCAATGCCGGCTGCCGGCGAATTTCCTTGGGAGGAGACGTCAAGGACACCATCGATTGCAGTGACAGTGACACTACGTTCGAGATCAATGAGAACGATTTGAACACCCGGGAAATCACCGTAACAGCCACCGTGGTGCCGCAGCGCGATGCTTCCGCCGGCACGGGCGAGAGCCGCTTTGTCCCGCAGTACAAGGTCCAGCCGCCCACTGACGTCTACACCACCGGATCCGGCAGTACATGCACCGTGCATTGGACCAAGCAGGGACATGCGCAGTCCTACAGCGTGACTGCCGATGGCATCGATTCCGGTACAGCTACTAACCGGAACTCACTCGACTTCCGAATGGGTCCTTGGGCCAAATGCAACACCGCATCGGTGCAACAGGTGTTCAACGGCGCTACCAGCGACGCCGCCACCGGAGGCCCGCACAATGGCGCTCCTTACACCTATGAGAAGAAGGCTGTAATCAACAAACCGCAGGAGCTGCGCTGGTCAGACAACGCTCACGTCATTAACGTCACCGGCGGTTCGGTTGATGTCTATGGCAAGTCGGCCACTGTACAAATCATCATCAATGGCCAACCGTTCACGTGGAACTCCGGCCAGCCATTGGATGTCACCGACTTGGCCGTGGCCGCCGATGGCAACTACGCGTGGAGCGTCAAAGTCACCGGCGGGCCGGGATACTCCGGTCTCGACAACACTGCGGACGGAGGCAGCGTCGCGGGCACACGTCCCTCTGACTCCTCGGAGGGGACCAAGTCGCTCAAATCCGGTACCGATGTCACCACTTTGGCCAAGAACCCCTGGATTCTTGGTTTCGGCAATACCCCAATATCGTCAACCACCATTCACAAGCAGTAGGAGAACATCCATGAGCGAGAACATCGATGACGCGACGCAGTTGTCTGACACGACCCGTCTGTCCGACAGCACGCAGCTATCCGACAGCACGCACTTGTCCGACGCCACGCACCTGGCATCCGCACCACACACCGGCACGACCCCAAGCACCGAGTCGGCGCCGCAGTCCGTTGCGCTGCCTAACCTGCCGCAGCGGCCGTCACAAGCGCCGTCAGAAAAGCCGTCTCCTACTACTGATGCCGCCTCCATTCCTGCGGGCGATGACAGCACCGTGCTCAAGCCGCGCAAGGGATCGACGCCAGCCATCCCGCAGCAGGTCACCGCGCAATCACAGCCACAATCCCAGCCGCAGCGTCAGTCGAGCAAAGCCGCGCAAGCAGCCGCATCGGCACTGCCCGCCAGCATCAATTCCGGACTACTGCCCCAGCCCACGGCTCAGGTCCGGGATTTCCAGCAGTCCTTCAATGCGCTGGTCGAAAATGTCTCCAAGGTGGTTATCGGCAAGACCATCCCTATCAAGCAATGCGTCACCGCACTGATGGTCGGTGGCCATATTCTGCTTGAAGACAACCCCGGCACCGGTAAGACCCAGTTGGCCCGAGGCTTGGCCAATTCCATTTCCACCGGTTTCAAGCGTGTTCAGTTCACGCCCGATCTGCTGCCTTCGGATGTGGTGGGTGTGACTTTCTACGATCAGAAGCGCGGAGAATTTGAGTTCCGCGAAGGCCCGATTTTCGCCTCCATCGTGCTGGCCGATGAGATCAACCGTGCATCGCCGAAGACGCAGTCCGCACTTCTGGAGGTTATGGAAGAGCAGAAAGTCACCGTTGACGGCGTCACACATGATGTGCCGCAGCCGTTTATCGTGATCGCAACCCAGAACCCCATCGAGCAGCTCGGTACCTATAAGCTGCCTGAGGCGCAGATGGACCGATTCCTTATCAAGACGTCAATCGGCTACCCGGGCCATGATGTGTCCGTCGATATCCTCAAGCAGGTCGATATCACCGACCGTGCGCAGACCATTTCCCCGGTGCTGAGCGGTGACGATGTCATGCGGCTGCGTCAGGTGGCCACCGAAATCTATGTGGATGATGCGATTCGTGAATACATCGTCAGGCTCGTCGAGGCGACCCGCCACAACGAGAAGATCACGGTCGGCTCCTCCATGCGTGGCGCTTTGGCACTGACCCGATGCGCCCGTATCTGGGCCGCGGCCGATGGCCGTGCCTACGTGGTGCCGGATGACGTCAAGGACCTTGCAGTGGCCGTGCTCGCACACCGTATCACGCTGACTCCGGAAGCCACCTTCGATGGCGCGACTCCGGAAAGCCTGATCGCACAGGTGCTCGAAGACGTTCCCTCCCCCACCATCGGTTCCTGATAGGGCCCGGAAAGGTATCCGACCATGGCATCTACATCCGCCGCATTACGCCGTCGCCGGCGCGCTGAACGCATGTTCAAGCGCGCGGTAAGACGCATCAGACGGTTCTTCGCATCCTACGTCTCGCCCTTGGGCTGGGCGGTAACGGGCGCAGGCATCGCATGCCTTATTGCGTTCCCGTTTCTGGGCTGGTATGAGCTGCTCGTATTCGGCATCGTGGCGATGGTGATGATGCTCGCGGCAATCGTGCTTTCCCTCGGCAACACACGCTTCCACGCGTCCATCGTCGTATCCAATCATCGCGTGACCGTGGGAGACACCGTATCCGTTATCGTCGGCATCGACAACACCGGCAGAACGCCGACGACCACGGCACGCGGATATCTGCCAATCGGCGATGCGCATGAACGATTCAACATCCCCATGCTGGCTCCCGGGCAATCCAAGCAAACCGATGTGGAGTTCCGTACCGTATCGCGCGCAATACTGCCCATCGGCCCATTGCGCATCCGCAAGGGAGACCCGTTCGGTCTGGTGCGTCACGAAAAGGAGCTGGCCGACCGCATCACCGTATTCATCCACCCTCGTACCGTGCGTCTCGATACTCTGAATGCCGGCGTGCCCCGCGACCTGGAAGGCCAACCATCCGGCCAGATCGTGGATGATGATCTCGACTTCTACGGATTGCGCGAATACGAGCCGGGCGACGACGTGCGTAACGTCCACTGGCTGAGCTCCGCGAAAACCGGCACGTTGATGATTCGCCAATATGAGGCCACGCGCCGCACCGACACCTCGGTGACCATCAGCGTGAACCCGGACGAATACGTCAACGGCGAGGAATTCGAGATGGCGGTGTCCATCCACTCCTCCATCGGCGTCAAATGCCTGCTGCAGGATCGTCCATTGTTCTGCCACGCGGGCAACGCGCACGGCCAGCCGCGCAACGCCATGGAGTTCCTCGACAACGCCAGTGCCATAGAGCCTGATCGTGAGGATAATCCGAATCTCGCCGAGGGCACGCTGAAGCACAGTCCTGATGCTTCGTTCTATTTTTTCACTGTTGGATCGCTGAAAGACATCGAGCAAATCAAGCGCATGACCTTGGCCTTGCCCCGATCGGCCAGCTGCGTGGTATTGCAGGCCAGCGCCGGCGCCAATCGCGGCATCAGAAGATTCGCCAACTTCACATTGGCCACCATCGGCGACCTCGATGATCTCCCGCTGATCATGGGGGTGCTCGCATGACCTTCGACCAGTCCAGTATCACCAATACCAATACCGCTGCGTACGCCGGATCGAGCGGCACATACACCGGCACTTCCTCCGGCACGTACACCGGGACCTCCACCACCACCGGCTCCTGGGCCGACTCCACACATTCGGTTATCTGGATGACCAGAGGCAATGTGCTTCGCGGCATGGGCCTCAGTCGCCAGCCGTGGGGCAAACGAATCGCCAGCCTCGTACTCATAGCGGCGATGATGTTGCTGGCGCAAGCCAATCTCATCGACGTGTACGGCGGCGTGGCCACTTGGGCGATTGCCGCTGTACCGGCCACCTTGCTGGGCGCGATCATCGCTCTGGCGGGCATGTTGCCGGCGTTGCGACTGTGGTGGCAAATCGTGTTTCTGGCGTTTGCCCAATTCATCATCGGCCCGGTGGTAACGCTGAGTTCCACTACGTCCCATTACGTGATTCCCACCTTGAAGACCTTGAGTTCAGGTTGGGAAATGACGTTTGGCTCGTTCAAGTACATTATTTCCGTCGATCCGCCTCTGGGCACGCAAGACGGCGTGCTGATGGCGGTATGGACCATCGGCCTGTGGCTTACGTTCTTCACCGGCGTGTTTGCCATTAATGCCAACGCATGGTTGTCTCTGGTGGGAGTGCTGCCCCTTGCGGCGGCCGTGGCCGTATGTGCCCTGCTGGGCACAGACAGCGGCTGGCAACGCGCCATCTGCGGTATTGCCTTTGCCTTGCTGCTGATTATCTGGCTGTCTTGGCGTCTTGAACTGCTGGAATGGGGGCGCTGGATATCCGCGCTGATCATCGTCGTGCTCGCTGCCGGCCTTGCTTTCGGGGGCACGTTGCTGGTGCCACAGGACCGTTTCGTGCTGCGTGACCGCTACGATCCGCCGTTAAGCCCCTACGATTACACCAGCCCGCTCAGCGGCATGCGATCCTATATCAAGGACCACAAAAAAGACGTGTTGCTGACCGTTCATAATCTGCCGGCCGGAACACCGGTCAAACTTGCGGTGATGGATCGATTCGATGGCACAGTATGGAACCTGTCCGATTCTTCCGAAGCCACGGACTCCTCGAATTATCATCGCGTGGGCACCACGATCAAGGCGGATGAGCAGGGTAAATCCTTCACTGCGACCTTCACCGTCGATCAGGGACTGACCGACACCTGGCTGCCGCTGGCGGGAGCGGCCACTGGCGTGAGCTTCGCCAACGGTGCCGTCGGCCAAC
>OAVL01000199.1_pt1 | contig 20786 bp, 19 predicted proteins | sample 1476411 | NCBI WGS metagenome assembly OAVL01 (sample SAMEA2580095, study PRJEB22360) | human gut metagenome | biome: human gut; feature: human-associated habitat; material: faeces | place: Denmark | collected 2008/2010
TGCCCTCTTACGTCAGACCCGGAATCCGAAAGTGCGCAAAAAATCGGGCGTTATCCGTGTACTGCGGCGTATGGCTAAGGATTGCAGGCAATCAGTGCCAGATCTGTCTGAATGGGGTTGGCGCTGGTGGGGCAATGATGAGGATGCCCACCAAACAGTCATTAAGAGGGTTGAATACTTCAGTCAAGATGGATTTTCGTTGCCAGAAGCTGGGGCTGAAGATGATTAGAATCAGGTGAGTAACACGATGCTGAAGAATTCTGATGCGTCTAGTCTTTCTTCTTGAGGGACCTTCCACCGCCAACACCGCGACCAGGACGGCTTGCATTCCAATCATCTATTGTTCAGGTAGCTAACCTTTAGTAGTGCCATATATACGTCAGGTTCCGGCAGCTTATATTCTGATGCGTTCTTGACGCCGAGGCGCTCGCTAACTTCTTTGGTGCTGAGAAACCTAAGTGCCATTTGAGTTCCTCTCATCTTCGTGGAGATTTCAGTACGTCGGTATATTGAGCATACCTGCATATTAGCGAGGCAAATCCTCTAGTGAATTGAGATCTTGACTCACTGATAGGCGGTTAGTGAAGCGATTCTGCGGTTAAGTCGAGCTTTTGCTTCGCTGAGCAGTCTCAGTGAGGCAAATCCTCGGGCGGACCGAGGCATTGCTCTACTAAAAGGCCACTTAGCGAGGCTTTTCCTCTACTAACTCTCTGAGTTGCTTCGCTGACGACGATTCAGCGGGGTATTCCCTTGACCTATCCGTGTTTTCGCTCTGCAAAGTAGTTCTGAGCGGCGGATCGATACTCACACAGATGTGTACGGTGTGCTGTCAGCGTCTTTGTAGTTTCGCCGGTCAGTTGCTTGGTAATCCAGGATAAGTCAGTCATGGTTCCTTACTTCCGTGTGAGGCGGTACACTTGGGTACTGCCTCTATTGAGTGCATTGATAAAGGTCAGCCCCGCAAGTATTGCTAGTGCTTGCGGGGCATTTATGTAGCGGCAGTGCCGCCGTCGTGCGTAGTCAGGGATTGCACCTGATTAAGCCGCTAACCGGCCTACGCTCAAAGATTGAGTTAGGGCACACAACTAGCTTTCACTAGTGTTTTCTTTCGGCTTCTCAGCCTCTAACAGTTTGCGAGGATTACTCACGCGCAACACGTCACATATCTCAATGGCCTTATCAAGACTCACGCCGCCGATAGGCCGCGCGCCTGTCTCGATAGCGGCTATACGCTCACGTGTATAGCCGAGCTTATCGGCTAGTTGCTTTTGTGTCAGCCCTCGCTTTAACCTTAATTCCCTTAGACTCATTACCCACCTCGCTTATGCTCAGTGGGCCCGATTATACCTATCGTTGAAACATATGTAGAGTGAGGGGCATAAATCGAAAGGCGTCAATGATGAACGGAACATTCGAGCAGTTAAGAGCAGCCGTGTGTGGCCAAGCAGTCGGTGATGCCTTGGGCGTGCCTTATGAATTCATGCCGAGAGATACCTTCCGATGCGAAGGTATGACGGGATACGGTACGCATAACCAGCCGATTGGCACATGGTCGGACGATACCAGCATGATGCTCGCCACATTGGACTCGCTGATCGCCAATGAATGGCAAGTCAATACTGAAGATATGCGAGAGCGATATCTGGCATGGCTGAGTAATGGCGAATACGCGATTGACGGACGAGTCTTCGATTGCGGGCGAACGGTCTCCATCGCGTTGCAGCAGCGTGTGGGCTTAAGCGGTGAACGAGACAATGGCAACGGCTCACTGATGCGGATCATGCCGTTGGCGTTCGCGGATGCTTCCGCGGATGACGTACGTGCCGCATCTGCAATCACGCACGCTCATGCAATCTCGATGGAGGCCTGTTCGAGCATGGTGGATGTGTTGCGCGACGGACTCATCAAAGGCATATGGCCGCAAGAGCTGGATGATGAACCGCTACGCGGTATGCCGCGTGATGAAGTTGGTTCGAGCGGCTTCGTCAAAGACACGTATGAGGCGGCGCTCTGGTGCCTCGCGAATACCGATGATTATGCGAGTTGTGTGCTCGCCGCTGTCAACTTGGGTGACGATACAGACACGACCGCCGCCGTCGCCGGATACCTGGCCGGCATCAAATATGGATTCGATGCCATTCCCGCTCAGTGGCTGGCGGTATTGCGCGGGCGTGAGCTTATTGAGGATGTGCTTGGACGGACGGAGTCGGCGTGGCATTAAGGCGCTCGCGGTGAGTAGCAACCTACTGTTTCCGTATGCGATGAAGATGGCCAGTACGCCACCATCAACAGTGAGGACTCCCTGCCTACTGTTCTCCACGATCACGCCCAAGCACTGGACGCTCCCATGTCTCGTTCCGCTGAACATTGCCGAGAACTCCCTTCTTCTGGATGCGCATCATCGAATCCCACTTGCTCGACGCCCAGACTGCTTTGGACGGGGATGCGCCGCTAGTGGGGGACAGAGATTGAGACGCATTCGGGTTCGAATAGTGTGAGGGATTTGGCTTTGCCAACGGTTGTTGGACACATTCCATACGGTGGTGCCTGTGTTGTTCGCAAAAGTATGTCTATCTAATCGTTAATCGAGGATGACGATATGGTGAGTTTTTCTGCCGCTATAATGTAGGATTATTAACAGGTTACGGCTGAAGAACTGATTACAGTATTAGAACATTTTTTTCTGATATATGTGGTTGGCGTAGATGTGGCATATGCGAGGGGCATCCTATGGCGGATGATGAAACTCATATCGGTCGAAATAACGAGGAACGCAAGGAAGACGAAAACCGTCGCATTATGGGAAAGGCGCTGGAAGGTGTTGCGGCGGAAACCGTGCAACGCTTTGGTTCTGCCATCAAGGAACATTTAGCGGCCTATGCGGGTGATAGAGAGAAACCTGCTGATGAGAATTCCAGACCTCCTAAGACCTTGAAGTCCATTGCTAAGATGGAGACTAGCAATGAATTCAAAAAGCAGAATCTAGCTCAGCAAGCGGGTTTTAGTGCCGAGGTTGAGGCGGTAGCCAGGAAGAACGCCGATAACATCATTGCTGGCAACGATACGCGATTCAAACGATATGATGACGTGAAGCATCCAGATGGACGGCAAGTGTCGAACGACCCCATCGTGGACATTGTCGAAGTGGATGACTTGGGCAAACCAATCATCGGCTCTGAGGCTCAAATGAAGTTCGTCGGCAGTAGCCCGAAAAAGCTTCTTGATAAGTTGAAAAGCAAGAAATATGCAAAATATCGTGATGCAGACGTCAGCATGGTTATTCCGGATGATTATTACGATGTACTGATGGGTGATGGGCCTGACGGCATCAACGAACAGATACGAAAACTTCAGGGCGAGCTGGATGGAGGTCGGCTTGCCGGCAAGAATTCTGAGGCTATTCAGCAGCAAATCGATGATCTGAAACAGATTAAGAAAAGCCTGCGGAAAAGTGGACTCACCAAGCGAGAAGCGTTGTATGCGCGAGAACATCCCAGACGCATGGTGGCGAAAGATGTAGCCAGAGTTGCCAATAAAGCCGGTCTGCAGCAGGCAAGGAATGGTGCGCTGATTGGTGGTGGTGTTTCTCTGATTCGAAATATGGTTGCCTGCATTAATGGCTCTATTGAGCCAGCGGAGGCAGCGAGAAACGTCGGCGTCGATGCAGGCTTGGCTGCGGCGTTCGGCTATGTCACCGCTTTTTCCGGCGCTGCCATTAAGGGTGCCATGCAAAACGCGTCGAGCGAGTATCTGCGTAGTCTATCGAGAACGAACGTTGCAGCTACGATGGTCTCCACTGTAACGGATGTTTCCAAGGTGGTTGCACTGTATTGCCGCGGCGAGATTACTGGAGCTGTTTGTATAGAGCGCCTCGGCCAGCAGGGAATGGGGCAGCTCGGAGGAGTGATGGGCGTTGCCGTGGCGATGGCCGCAATACCTGCAGATGGTGCTTTTATGGCTGCGATGGTTGGTATGGCTGGAAGCACCTTGGGATATGCTGCAGCTGTTGCCATATATGAGGAATTATCCACTGCTCTGCATGACTATGAGCTGGCGAAAGAGGAGCGTATTCGTGTGGAACGCGAATGTGCGGAAGCGGTGGAGCTCATCCGCCAATATAGGCGTGATATGTCTAGGGATGTCGAGAATTATCTGGCGACTCATGATGAATTGTTTAATAGAGCATTCGATGCAATGGATCAAGCGTTGATTTCCAATGATATTGATGGATATTTGGCCGGAAACGCCGAGATTCAAGAATCCTTGGGATACTTGCCAAGGTTTCGGACTCAGCAGGAGTTTGATGATTTGATGGCGTCAGACGACAATTTCGTTTTATAAGGAGGAGCCAGTTAATGAAGTACATCAAAACACGTGATGCATTACAAGCATTTTATTATCTGATTGCTGTCGATGGATCAGTCCGTGACGACGAACGCGCACTATTCGATCATATAGGTGACAATTTGGATGCAAAGCACTTCCATGATTATCGCAAAGAGATTATCGATTCGTGCGATGAGCGTATAAACCAGTGCCACGATTCCGATGATCGCTACGACGTAATTGTTGAGGGTGTTGATGCAGTCTTGTCGCATCGAACGGATAAAAGAGCTGCAGGAATTGCACCAAGGCTGCTTCTGTGGAATATGTTGTCAGTTGCCTTCGCCGATGGGGAATATGATGCAGTAGAAAGCAGACTCATCAGACATATTGCCCGGACGATGATTGCCGATCGTTCCATATACCCCGAAATGGAACATCTTATGCGCGCGGCGTATGACGTGCGAGGCGAGCTCGACTGGATCAGCAATTCCGAACTGCCATATAGTGAAGTTCGCCCCATGGTGGATCAGCTGGAAGAGCGCGTGAATGTTCTCCAAAACGCTGCCGTGTTGCTGATTGAAGACGAGACAGCCGCGCCAGCCCCGGAAGTCATGGTTCCAGAGAAGGACGTGTTTGATCAGACCAAGGATGCCGTTGACTCGGTGGTCGCTCCGGTTGTGGATCAGGTTCAGCAGGGTGCTCAGGGAGCCGCGGATGCGGTGAAGCATACGTTTGACAATAATGTTGCTCCTGTTCTCAACCAAGTTGGCGATGCGCTGAAGCCGGTGAATGATGCAGTGCTGAAACCGGTAGGCAACGCAGCCAATGAGGTTGCGAAACGTGCGGGTGACGCGGCCAATGAGGCTGCAAAACGTGCGGGCGATGCGGCCAATGAGGCTGCAAAACGTGCGGGCGATGCGGCCAATGCTGTACAAGGCTTCTTCGGTGGCCTCTTTGGACGCAAATAAGAGAAACCCAGGAAGGAATTCACTATGCCATTTTTTGTTGTTCCACTATTCATCGGAATGGCCGCTGCTGCCGGTACCGCAGGCGTGGGTATGGCTGCCAAAGGTAGTCTTGATCAGCACACGGCGAATCAGCTTAACGACAATTCCGGAGCACGCATTCGATGGGCAGCTAATAACCTCGAAAAGCTTCGTGGGCAATGTTCGGATTCCCTGAATGCCTTGGGCAAAGAGAAAGTCATCATTTTGGATGGGAGCGTTCAGCGCTTCCTTGATGCTTTTCAACAGTTGAAAAATGTTGATTTCACCGCGTCCGAAGGGCTTGATGAACTCAATAAACTGCGCATAGACAAAGCGGCTTTTGATGAACTTAAAACCATGGGAAACATAGCTTCGTCTTTGCTGGAAGGCGGTGTGGCCGGGGCAGCCAGCGGTGCATTGGCTGCGTTTGGCGCATATAGTGCCGCGTCGGCACTTGCCACGGCTTCCACAGGAACTGCGATCAGTGCATTAAGTGGTGTGGCTGCTTCCAACGCCACGTTGGCGTTCTTCGGGGGAGGGTCCTTGGCTGCAGGTGGCTTGGGCATGGCCGGTGGCGCCGCTGTACTTGGAGGTTTAGTCGCAGGTCCTGCATTGCTGGTCATGGGCGTTATCATCGGTGCCAAGGGTGGCAAAAACCTTGAGGAAGCGAAGACCCAGTCTGCTGAGGCAAGCAAATATTGTGAGCAGATGATGGCCGGTGCGGACCAGTGCGTTGCCATTCGTCGGCGTAGTTATATGTTCCACGCTTTGCTTGCCCGTCTTGATGCTAAATTCCTGCCTTCAATTCTTGAAATGGAAAATATCATAAAGACCGAGGGAACGGATTATTCGCAATTCCGTCAGGAAAGTAAGAAGACTATTGCCGCAGCTGCGTCCACTGCAGCATCAATCAAGGCCGTGCTAGATACTCCTCTGCTGGCCGAGGATGGGTCACTTACTTTGGAGTCGGAGAAGCTGATGAAGAACAGTGGCATTTGATGGGATGAGGATTCCGGAGCTGGACTGATGGTTCTGTGTCTTCTTCCGTTGATTTTGGGATATGGCGAGAATCCGTTGCCCGAGATGACGAGTCTTGCGGAAGCTCATGGCATTCGACTATTTAGTCTGCCGACTGTCGGACGAGAAGTGGATGCTTTCAGTTTTATGTTCGATGGTGTGCCGTATATCGCGGTAGATACCAGCAAGACCGCAGAACGTGTCCGTTTTGATATCGCACATGGAATGGGCATCTGATGATGCGTGAAATGGTATCCGAGGATGTAGCTGCCGCAGTAACGCGCGATATCGAAGGTGAAGCTCATTCGTTCGCCGCGAATCTTTTGATGCCGAAGCGCCGTGTTCTGGGCATGGTGCCGACTCACGCTTCAGTGTCGCAGATTTTGGCTGCGAAACATTATTTCAAGGTTTCCGCAATGGCTATGGCTCGCCGGGCCTATGAGCTGGGCCGATTGTCTGAATGGGAATATCGGCAGGTTTGCTCAGAACTGACGGTTCAAGGATACAAGAGTGGCGAGCCACGTGATCTGCGCCCAGAACAGTCGAAGGTATTCCGATTCGTGGCTGATACCAATAGGCAGAAGGGCATATCGGTTTCTACGGTGAGTGAGGAGACCGGGCTTGTGCCCAAAGAATTGCATGGATTGTCGTTTGGAAATATTTGGGCGGTTACGGGTGGGAGTAGCCTGAGTCAGAGAGCCATCTTGGGTCGAAATGAATCTGTTTGAGCTGACATCGCAATCTGGGTTGTGCAATGACTGAGTAACCCCTTGTTCTTTTGAGAGGTCGCTTCGCTGGTTTCCGTTGGTTTCGTTAATCGCATTTTTCGTTGCAATGACGCCGTTCTGGTGACGTTCGCGAGATTCGTTGATTGCTGCTGATTTCGCTGTTCTCTGCGGTCATTGTGTCCCGGTTGTGTCCACAGCGGCGCGGGTGTTCCCCAGTCAAATGAACTGGAATGACTGAGGAACAGCGTTGGACACCAATCAACTTGTCCGATTCTCTCCTATGAACTCTTGGAGCTGAGCATGTTGGTTTACTTACCATCCCTATGGTCACTTTCGTCGAGCGGGATTAGAGTAATGTGCGAGAAATCTATTACATCGCCGAAGAATACTTGTGATTCGTATTTCCGGACCTTGGCAGTGGCTGTGACAATTTTCTTAGCCACCACGCCATTGACTCCATCCATCGGCAGCAACCTGTATTCTCCGGTTTTCTCGGAAATCGTTTTGCATCCAGAGACGTTTGCGTACCACTGATAGTATCCAAGGAAGACTTTCCGCCTTCCCACATAGGCATTCAAACGGCTGACTCCATGAATGCAAGAAGGGAAACTCACCTTGCGTATCGACATGCCTGGATTAAGAGTGAAGGATAGTCCGTCCCACTTGTGGAAGATATAAGCATTCTTATGTTCCAGTAGAGCCAGAGCGATAATGTCGTTCTGGATGTCGAAGTCTCTGATTTCTTTGAACTCCGGGAACAAGATCTCTGACGAGGAACGCCGCTGAAGATCACTGTACAGCTGGGCAATTTCTTGCAGCTGCGCAAAATCAGGAAGATTATTAGTCGGCAAGTTGTCAATAGACAGGAAGGCTTCACCGTCAGGCGAGTGAAGGTTGAACTCCGATCCCTGCGAGAGCTCCTGACAAACGGTTATGGCGTCTTTGACCTTATCAACCGGCTTGCCCACTATATTTTTGATGGTGAAATTCATCTTGACCGTCGTGGTCGCATCACCATCAAAAATAAGTTGGACCCGAAGGCACTCGCTTTCATCCTCACCAGTCCATTGAGCACCGCCTTCAATCCCGTGAGTGCGCTCAACCTGTTTAAGCGACACGGAAGCAGAAGGCGAGGCCAAGATAAGCTCTAAATCATTCCCTTCATTCTGCGGGAGAATGAACGCCCGGCAGGACTGTATCTGCGCATCGGGCAGCGTGTCCTTCAGAAACGGGATATTGCCAGTATCCGCAAGACGAACAGGGAAATCAGCAAGTGAGGTGCCATATTTTTTGAACGACTCAAGCTGCTCACGTTGCTCTTGGTTCTGTGGCACAAACTGCACGGGGAAGGTTATCTTCGCGAATGACGTCGCTTCCTTGTACTTGGCGATCACATCAACGGTGATTGACGACCCGTCCGGCCTCTTTTCCAAAAAAGAGAAAACGAGGTTCGGTCTCGTAATGAAATATGAATGCTCGTCGAACTTACTGGCGATGTTCACGGTATAGGCATAGTTGGGATCACGATTTTCCAGCATGTCACAAATCGAGTGAAGTTTCGACAGCAGCGCTTTATCATCATGCAGATCGTCCACACGAGCGGCTTCGATAAATGTATGGACCAATCGCTCCACTTCGCGTATACCGTTACCGAGGAAATAGTCATAGACCTCGGGCATATCGGTAGCCCAAGCTTGGATGTTGGGTAGCCCGACCCAATCACAATTATATGGCAGTTCCTTCGTTATTTCCTTGAACCATTTCAGATTCTGCGGAGTTGGATCCAAGGGCAAGACCAGATACCAGTTCGCCACCTTATAGCCGGTTTCCCGGATATAGTCGTTCAGCGACTTCAGCGACTTCTTAATCTGACTCTTCTGGCTGGTTTTAAGAGTATGGGCAAACTTCTTCACCTGATAAACGTCATAGGTGCCATCACCGTTCTTCACCTGAAGATCTATCCCATTGTCACCGGATGAAGGGCGAACACGGTTTGCCTCAGGACGCTGCTTGCAAATAAATACGGCAAGCAGCGTCTCCATATCCTCGCCGGACAGATTCCCCCATGGAATAGGATCAACCACGAAAACCTCGCTTCTTGCCAAGTCGGCAACTACCCATTATCATCAGCTCTAGCTTGGTTGATTCGTCTTTGGCGCGCCGCTTGTGCCGCAAGTAACCCGCTTTGTCACGTATCTAACGAGCCGGAACCCTTAGAACATATGTTCTAACATGTGGCCTTGACGCAAGCCTACGGCGGCGGCAATCGCTGACTTCGGACGGTTGATGACAAACAGACGTACCTCGACTTGGCTAAACACTAGTATTAGCTGAGTCCAGACTCTAGACGGATTGGAGATTCGCAAGTGAGCAAGAGCCCGGTAGCTCATCCCACCAAGTATGACCCCCGGCCCACGCCCCGTTGCCGGAGACTGACCGAGCCGGATCGTGAGTCGGCTCATGCTCCCGCCAGCGAGGGCGTGAACCGACGAACCATTCCTCTAGGCGAATGGTCGGGACAGCATAGCCGAAGTACGCTGTCCCAGCTGACTCCATCCCTCACTCGTAGCTGATGACCAGACGGCCGACCACGTCGCCGCGCTCCAGCCGTTCGATCGCCTCCGGCACCTCGTCGAACGAGACGGTCGTGGTGACCGGCGTGAGCTTGCCGGTGCGCATCAGCTCGTAGACGCCTCGGATGTCGTCGGGCGTGCCGCCGTTGGATCCGCGCAGATCGCACTGGTTGACGATGAGCGACTTGGCATCGATGTTGGTTTCCAACCGGCCCATGCCGACGAGCACCACCACGCCGCCCAGCCTGATCACGTCCACCGCGTCGGCGGTGGTGTCGCCGAATCCAGCGAAGTCGACGATCACATCGAAGAATCCCCTCGGATAGTCCGTGATGGACCGGCGCGCGTCCACCGCACCCAGTTCCTTGGCCAGCGGCCAGATATCCTCCTTGATCTCCGCCACATGCACCTCGGCGCCCAGCAGATGGGCCACGCGGGCGCCGATCTGGCCCAACCCGCCCAATCCGATGATGCCGACCCTGTCGCCGGCCTTCACGCCGCCACGGCGCACCACGGCCGCGTACGAGGTCATGCCCGCATCGGTGGCCGCGGCGCCGTTGACGAAATCCACCTCGTCGGGAATGCGCACCAGCGCCTGCGTGCCCACCACGATCTTCGGGCCGAATCCGCCGTCGAAGGAGGACCCGGGGCAGCCGGCCGGCGTGGTCGGGCATATCGCCACGCGGTCGCCCACCCGAAAATCGTCCACGCCCTCGCCAACTTGGCTGATCACGCCGGCATCCTCGTGGCCGAGCGTGACCGGCACCTGCGCCAGCATCGTCATCCAGCCCGGATCGGTGAGAATGCCCACATCGGTGTGGCAGATGCCGGCCGCCTTCACGTCGACGACGACCTGCCCCGGTCCGGCGGTCGGCTCGGGCAGCTCGGCGAGCTGCAATGGTTCATTGGTGCCGGTGAATCTCCATGACTTCATCATGACTCCTTAACTTCAAGGCGCATCGTCGCGCCATTCGGCCGAGCCCCTCGTCCCGGGCACGGCCTGCGCCGTTGGGAATACGGCGACACCCTCTATCGTAGGGCAGCCGGGCGAACGACCCACGCGGCCCGTTGTCTATTTAGAAGTGCAACACCCTTTAAAAAGGATGCTGCACTTCTAAATAGACAACGGGATGTTTGGGTCGCACTATCTGCCCAAAAGCATGATGTGTTCAGCTCCGCTCACGAATGAAATCGAAGATCACGTCGAAGACCTGCTGGCTCCAGAAATCGTACTCATGTTCGGCGCCGTCGACTAGCACCAGCTGCGCGTCCACGCCGTGCTCGACCAGTTGGTCGCGCATCTTGACGGATTGATGATAGGGGACCACGGTGTCGGCGGTCCCGTGCAACAGGAGCATCGGCGGATACTGCTGGTCATCCCGCACCTGCAGGTAGGGACTCATATCAGCCGCACGCTGACGGACCTCGGCATTGATGCCGGTCTCATGGGTCGCACCCACCACGGCCGCGAACGGGCCGAAATAATACAGCCGGAATGGATTGGTCTCATCGTCGAATGCGTCGACAGCTTCAAGCATGTCAGTGGGCGGGAAGCAGCTGACCACGTACTTCACCGCATCGCTTTCATCGGCATTGGTGCCATCCTCATACCTCGGATCGTCGGCGGTCAACCCCACCAGCAGCGACGTGTTGCCGCCGGACGACGTGCCCCAGATACCGAGACGGTCGGGGTCCACGTGCCATTGACGTGCGTTTGCCCTGAGATAGCGGATGGCTGCTTTGACGTCCTCGAGATATGCGGGGAACATGTCGTGGGGGTCGCTCGAGGCATCGCGATGATTCACCGTAGCCACCACAAAGCCTTCGCGGGCCAAAGCCGAGAGCTGCGGGATCTCGTAGTCGCGATGCGGCGTGGTCCAGGCGCTGCCTTGCACGAATACCACGGTGGGGTAGCGGCGGTCATCGTCATCGCCGGTGGATTGTGGTGAGATGATATCCATCACCAGGTTATCGGCCCCGGTCTTGTACGCCACGTTGCGGGTCAGCGTGGCCAATCCGGCAAGCGTGGGATTGTGCGGGATATGGATGACATTGTTTGCGCCGGCGTTGGCATCACTGACTTTGGATGAATCGGTAGTGTTCATGGAATCCCCCTAGCTCTGTTGCTATAGAGGTCATCATACAAGAAATAGGCATGATCACGGCACAACGATGTCTCGATCACAGCGAAGACATGAAGACGCGAAGACGCGCCCGGCAGCGCGCGCTGCCTGCCTGCGAGTTGCCTTCAAGTGCACTTCAAGCGATAAGGTGACATAAGCCGCGGCAATGGAGATTGCTGCCCGGCAACGAGGCGGACAGTGCCCGTTCGCCGATTCACGATAACAGAAATGAGACACTATGAAGACTCAGGAAATCGGACAATCCGGCATGATTGCGTCACGAGTGGCGCTGGGTGTGATGCGCATGGACGCGCTGGATGCCGCCGATGCGGCACGTACCGTGGCCGTGGCCCATGATTCTGGCATCGACTATTTCGACACGGCGGACATCTATGGATTCCATGATCATGCCGCGCACGCCAGTTCGAAGCGTTTCGGCCAAGCGTGGAAGGACGCAGGACTCGACCGCAGCACCATCTTCATCCAAACCAAGTTCGGCATCGACTACAGTTTCGGCGAAAACGATGGCGGCGCCAACGGATATGACTTCAGCGCCAAGCATCTGATTGACGCACTCGATCACGAGCTTGAGGCTTTGCAGACGGATTACGTCGACGCCGTGCTGCTGCACCGTATTGACACGCTGTTTGAGTTGAACGAGGTCGCCGAAGCATTCGACGCGTTGGAATCAAGCGGTAAAGTGCGTCATTTCGGAGTCAGCAATATGGGCCCGTGGCAGATCGAACTATTGCAAAGCGGCCTTCGTCAGAAATTGGAAATCAACCAACTGCAGTTCGGCCTGATGCATACACAGATGCTCGACGCTGAAATCCAATTCAATATGGCGAGCGATCCCGCAGCCGATCGCACCGGCGGCATCCTGCCTTATTCACGGCTGAAGCATATGACCATTCAGGCATGGTGCCCATTCCAATCCGGCACGGAATACGGTCCGTTCGTCGGCAACGAGCATTTCCCCGAGCTGAACGCCGAATTGACCCGTCTTGCCGGCAAATACGGTTCCACGCCCAACGGCATTGCCGTCGCTTGGATTCTGCGTCATCCCGCCGGTATCCAGCCGTTGCTCGGCTCAATGACACCGGAGCGCATCCGCCAGATGGCGGCCGGTGCCGATATCGAACTCGAACGCCGTGACTGGTGGTCGCTGTATCAGGCAGCCGGCAATCCGTTGATGTGATTGCGGAACCACTCGACAACCCGTGTTTCACTCACCGGCATCATATGGTACGTAGGAAATCCCGGATATCGGCGATTTCCTCATCACAGATGGCATGGGCCATGCCGGAATACTCGCGATAGGTCAGATGTCCGGCCCGTTCAAGGACCTGATGGGCCGTTTGCTGGTCGGGCAGCGGAATCGTGCGGTCCTGCGCGCCATACGCCAGGAAGAATCGGGTAGGGGAGTCAAGCGCCGCCTGTTCCTCGCCCATGAACGAAGGACTGAGCAGGATCGCGGCATCGAACAACGTCGGATGCACCTTGACCAGACGATACGACAGATAACCGCCTTGGGAGAAACCGATCAATATCTTCCTGCGATGGGCGAATGCCGAGGCATCCAGCAGTGAAGCCACCGCATCCCCGACCGCCGCGCATTCGCGTTGGCGCTCGTCCACGCCGCAGCCGTCGGGATACCAGTAATTGCCGCCCATATAGGGCCTCGCGTAGGTGGCGCGGAACGAGATATAGCTGGGTACGGCGGCAATTGCGGCCGGGGCCGCATCGGCTCGCGTCGGCGCATATACGGCGTCGAGAATCCGCATCATCTCGCTTTCGTCGTTGCCGTAACCGTGGAACATCAGGAAAATGGGGTCATTGCCGCCGGCATCGATCTGGCTTGTCATCTGCATTCGCATCGTCATCACCTCACCAGCGAGCTTACATGCATTAGACTTGTAGCGATTGACCCACCGAGCACGCAAGGAGCAAGTTATGGAGCCGAGGCGCGGGCCTCTCACCGCAGGCGAGAAAGTGCAGTTCACCGACCGCAAGGGCAAGAAGATCACCGATCAGCTTGTGGCCGGCGGCTCCACGCAGACCGAGCATGGCCTGATTCTGCATGACGATGTGATTGGCAAGACCGAAGGCACCGTAATCCTCACCGTGCATGCCAAGCGCGAGGCACAGGTCAATCAGGTCTACCCCGAGAAAGACAAGAACAAGCCGTGGAAATCGTCGCGCGCCATCGGCGGCTGGGAGTATGCGGTGATGCGCCCGCGACTGGCCGATTATGTGCTTTCGATGCCGCGCGGCGCGCAGATCATGTATCCGAAGGACATCGCCCAAGTTATTCAGCTCGGCGACATCCGCTCCGGCATGCGCGTGCTTGAGTCCGGTGCCGGCTCGGGCGCGATGAGCGTGAACCTGCTGGACGCCGTGGGCGAGCGCGGCCACCTGACCACGATCGAGCTGCGCCCCGAATTCGCCAAGGTCGCCCAAGCCAATGCCACGCTGTACTATGGCGAGGCCCCCAGCTGGTGGGATCTCAAAACCGGCGACTTCGATTCCGTTGCCGCCGAACTGCCCGAACACTGGTTCGACCGCATCATGCTCGACATGCTCGACCCGTGGAACAGGCTCGAGCAGGCATACCGCGTGATTGCCCCCGGCGGCGTGTTGGTCAGTTACGTAACTACCACCACGCAGATGAGCCGCATGGCCGAAGCCCTGCGCGCGGCCGGCTGCTGGACCGAGCCGCAGATCCAGGAATCGTTCGAACGCACATGGAAGGCCCAGGGCCTCGCCGTACGCCCCGACCACCAGATGATCGGCCATACTGGTTTCCTTGTTATCTCGCGCGCCATGGCCTCCGGGTTCGAGGCGCTCAGAAAGCGTGATCGCGTGACCAAGGACACACAGACCGACATCGACTCGCTCACCGACGAACAGCGTGAGGCGCAGATCGAAGAACTGGAACTGCGCGACATCTCCGACCACAAACTACGTAAGGTGTTGCGCGACCTCGACCGTCAGGTGGGAGAACTTGGCAACACGCACGAATAACCGCCAAACGATGAGTTTGTGAACGCTCACACACCTCTATACTGGAAGCAACACCACACCGCCACACCGGGCAGACGGTTCGTGAAGGGAGCCACGGATGGGCATCAAGCTGAGCAAAGTCGCCAAAGCGGCGAAGAAATACGACCATATTCTCATCATCATGAGGCATGCCAAGGCCGAGCCGTTCGGCGACAAGGGTGACTCGGAGCGCGAGCTCACCGACAAAGGTCTGAAACAGGCGAAGGCCGTGGGCAAGGGCATCGAGTCGCTGGGACTGGTGCCCGACCAAATCTCCTGCTCGTCCGCCACCCGCACGCGCCAGACGTTGGACCGCATGCTCAAGACCTTTGGCGACAAGCCAATCGTCGACTACCGCATCAGCCTGTATGACGGGGGAGTACAGGCGGTGTTCGACGAGCTCGCCCACGTCAAGGCCAAGAACCGCGTGTTCATGATCGTGGGCCACGAGCCGACTGTGTCGATCAGCGCCCAATGGCTCGCCTCCGCCGACTCCGACGGCGAACGACTCGACCTGCTGAATTTGGGACTTTCGCCCGCATCCATCGTGATCATGGGATCGAACAAACCGTTCGACGAATGGCAGGTGCACAGCGGCGAACTGCTCGCGGTCATCAATGTGAAAGACTTCGACTAAAGCGGATATAAATTCCATCTATAACGACACTCTGCGGCCATTTATAAGGGCCGGAATCCGGATGTTTTGCTACCCTAAGTCGGGTTACGAACGCATACATTGGAGGATTCATGTCCACTCTGACTTCCGTCTCCGGCTTCCCCCGCATCGGGCAGAACCGCGAACTGAAGAAGATCATCGAAGGCTACTGGAAGGGTGTCAACGACCTCGCCGCCGTCAAGGCCACCGCCGCCGAACTGCGCGCCAAGCACTGGAAGCTGCAGCAGGCCGCCGGCATCGACCTCATTCCCAGCAACGACTTCAGCTACTACGATCAGATGCTGGACACCGCCATCCTTCTCAACGTGATTCCGCAGCGTTACGCACGTCTCTCCTTCGACAACCAGGAGGACACGCTCTTCGCCATGGCCCGCGGCTACCAGGGCGACAAGGGCGACGTGACCGCCCTGCCGATGAAGAAGTGGTTCACCACCAACTACCACTATCTGGTGCCCGAAGTCGAGTCGGCCGCGGAGATCAAGCTCAACTCCACCAAGCCGTTCGACGAGTTCAACGAGGCCAAGGCGCTGGGCATCGACACCAAGCCCGTGTTCATCGGCCCGTACACGTTCCTGAAGCTCGCCCGTACCCCGGAAGCCACCGAACTCGAGCTCGACAAGGGCCTGGTCAACGCCGTGGCCGCCGTCTACGCCGAAGTGCTCGCCAAGTTCAACGAGCTCGGCGCCGCATGGGTCCAGCTCGACGAGCCGTACCTCGTGCTCGACAAGGAGCCGGGCGACGTTGAACTCTTCAAGACCCTGTACACCAAGATCCTGTCCGCCAAGGGCAATGTCAAGGTGCTGCTCAACACCTACTTCGGCCACATCGCCGACGTGTACGAGACCGTCAACCTGCTCGGCTTCGACGGCATCGGCCTGGACCTCAACGAAGGTCGCGAGGAGAACCTCGAAGCCGTCGCCAAGTATGGCGTGGCCTCCAACACCACCATCTTCGCCGGCGTGATCAACGGCCGCAACATCTGGCGCAACAACTACGCCACCTCCCTCGGCCTGGTCGACGCCCTGAAGCAGGTCACCGCCAACGTGGCCGTCTCCACCGCATCCTCCCTGCTGCACGTGCCGTTCAGCACCGAAGGCGAGACCGGCATCCCGGCCGAAGACCTCAAGCACTTCGCGTTCGCCGTCCAGAAGCTCGACGAGCTCAAGGAAGTCGCCGCCCTGGCCGACGCCACCGAGGACGAGAAGAAGGCATCCGCCGCCCTCGCCGCCAACCAGGCTCTGTTCGACGGCACCCGCGTGGCCGCCGACCCGGCCGTCGCCGAGCGCATCGGCAAGCTGTCCGACGCCGACTACGTGCGTCAGCCTGCCCGCGAGGAGCGTCAGGCCCTGCAGCGCGAGGCCCTCGGCCTGCCGCTGCTGCCGACCACCACCATCGGCTCCTTCCCCCAGACCAAGGAGATTCGCGCCGAGCGTGCCAAGCTGCGCAAGGGCGAGGTCACCAAGGAAGCCTACGACGAGTTCATCAAAGCCCAGATCGACGCCGTCATCAAGAAGCAGGAGGAGATCGGCCTCGACGTGCTGGCCCACGGCGAGTTCGAGCGTAACGACATGGTCGAATATTTCGGCCAGAACCTCAACGGCTTCCTGTTCACCAAGAACGCTTGGGTCCAGTCCTACGGCACCCGTTGCGTCAAGCCCCCGATCGTCTGGGGCGACGTTTCCCGCGCCAACCCGATTACCGTGGAATGGTCCGCGTACGCCCAGTCCAAGACCGACCATGTGATGAAGGGCATGCTCACCGGCCCGGTGACCATCCTCAACTGGTCCTGGCCGCGCGAGGACATCACCCACGAGGAGCAGACCAAGCAGCTCGCCCTCGCCATCCGCGACGAAGTGCTCGATCTCGAGGCCGCCGGTATCAAGGTCATCCAGATCGATGAGGCCGCCCTGCGTGAGAAGCTGCCGCTGCGCAAGTCCGACTGGCACGTCAAGTACCTCGACTGGGCCGTTCCGGCCTTCCGTCTGGTGCACTCCGCCGTCAAGCCGACCACCCAGATCCACACCCACATGTGCTACTCCGAGTTCAACGACATCATCCGCGACATCGACGCGATGGATGCCGACGTGATCTCCTTCGAAGCCTCCCGTGGCGATCTGGTGGTGCTCGACGCCATTCATGACGCGCACTTCGAGACCGAGGCCGGCCCGGGCGTCTACGACATTCACTCCCCGCGTATTCCTTCCGAGAAGGAGATCGAGGATCGTATCTACGAGATCCTTGACAAGATGGACGTCAAGAAGGTGTGGATCAACCCTGACTGCGGTCTGAAGACCCGTGGTAACGCCGAGACCTGGCCGAGCCTGGAGAACCTGGTCGCCGCCGCCAAGGCCGTGCGCGCCAAGCTCGACAAGTAGCGGAAATCACCGAGCTCCCTCTGGATGAGGGAGCTCGGGTTTATGTAAGGAAATCAGCATGCATTCCCCGATGTTCACCCTTGAGGTCTTTCCCCCGAAGCGCAACGCGCCTGTCGGCACCATCTACGACACCCTCGACGGACTCGAAGGGCTGAACCCCGACTTCATCTCCGTGACCTACGGTCACGGCACCCATTCCGACCGCACCGCCACCGCGCGCATCGCCCACACGATCAGCAAGGAATACGGCATCCCTGCAGTCGCCCACCTGACCGCGCTCTACTCCGACAAGGCCAAGATCGATGAGGCTCTCGACATGTTCGAGGAAGCCGGCGTGAGCGCCGTGCTCGCGCTGCGCGGCGACTACATCGACGGCGAGCAGCTGGTCGGCGAGTTCAACCACGCCAGCGACCTCGTGTCATACATCCGCTCCGTGAAGCCGGACTTCAAGGTGTTTGGTGCTTGCTACCCGGAAGGCCACTATCAGGCTGACTCGCTGGACCAGGACATCGAAAACCTCAAAATCAAGGTTGATGCCGGCGTCACTCACCTGATTTCCCAGCTCTTCTACGACAATGAGGACTTCTACCGCTTCCTCGACAAGGCGCGCGCCGCCGGCATCACCGTGCCGATCGAGGCGGGCATCATGCCGGTGCGTGGAGCCAAGTCCGTGCGTCGCATGGCCGAGCGCAACGCCTCGCGCATCCCGGACAGGCTCAACACCCTGCTGAACAAGTGGGGGGACGACATCCAGTCCCTGCGTGCCGCCGGCATCCTCTACGCTTCCGAGCAGATCGCCGACCTCGTGGCCCACGACGTGGACGGCGTCCACCTGTATTCGATGAACCACCCCGCCACCACGCGCCGTATCTGGCGCAATGCGGAACCGTTGTTCCGCGGTACGCAAGGTTGACGCATATCGCGGCGCGGCGCATCTCAATGCGTCGCGCCGCACGTTAATCTGCTGGCGAAACCCAGAGTTCTCCCAGCGGCCGATGGGTATCATGAACGTGCAAGCCAACCAAAGCGATGGAAGGGAGTCCGTTATGTGCACTGGTGTCCGTTTCTCCGATGATGAGGGCAACACCTATTTCGGACGTAATCTCGACTGGAGTTTCTCATATGGGGAGACCATCCTGGTTACTCCGCGCGGCTACCACTATGACACGGTGTTTGGTGCGGGCGGCAAGGCGAAGCCGAACGCGGTGATCGGCGTGGGTGTGGTCATGGCCGATAGGCCGATGTATTTCGACTGCGCCAATGAACATGGTCTGGCCATCGCCGGCTTGAATTTCCCCGGCTACGCCTCGTTCGTCCACGAACCGGTCGAAGGCACGGAAAACGTCGCCACGTTCGAATTTCCGCTGTGGGTGGCGCGTAATTTCGACTCCGTCGACGAGGTCGAGGAGGCGCTCAGGAACGTGACGCTCGTCTCCCAGATCGTGCCGGGACAGCAGGAGTCTCTGCTGCACTGGTTCATCGGCGACGGCAAGCGCAGCATCGTCGTCGAGCAGATGGCCGATGGCATGCACGTGCATCATGATGACGTCGATGTGCTGACCAATCAGCCGACGTTCGACTTCCATATGGAAAACCTGCGCAACTACATGTGCGTCAGCAACGAGATGGCCGAACCGACTTCATGGGGCAAGGCCTCCTTGACCGCCTGGGGTGCGGGTGTGGGCATGCATGGCATCCCGGGCGACGTGAGTTCCCCGTCGCGCTTCGTTCGTGTGGCCTACACCAACGCGCATTACCCGCAGCAGAACGATGAAGCCGCCAATGTGTCGCGCCTGTTCCACACCCTCGGCTCCGTGCAGATGGTGGACGGCATGGCGAAGATGGGCGACGGCCAGTTCGAACGCACGCTGTTCACCAGCGGATATTCGTCCAAGACCAACACCTATTACATGAACACCTATGATGACCCCGCCATCCGTTCCTACGCCATGGCCGATTACGATATGGATTCCTCGGAGCTCATCAGCGTCGCCCGATGACTCCTTCCCGGCTCATGCCCCATTCGGAGGGCATGAGCGTATATAGTGGAATCTTATGGAATCGTCGATCTTCAAACCCAGCTCCATGGACCTCATCAGGGCAGGTCTGCAAGACCTCGACAAGGCCCGCGCCTTGTTCGACCAGCTCAAGGCGGACGACATTCCCGATGAGCGATGCGCCGAACTGCTGAGCGCGCTGGCCCACGCCTGCGACCCCGATATGGCATTGAGCAATTTCGTGGATATCGTCAACGCGATGCAATCCAGCCAGCGCGATCTGGAACACGTCATCCCCGACAACGACGCCCTGAAGCGTCTGGTCACGGTGCTCGGCGTCTCCGACGCGATGGGCAAGTTCATGCGCTTCAAGCCGCAGCTTGTGGAGGCGGCAGCAGTCGACAACTGCAACAGCCATCTGTTCAATCACGCGCAACGCCGTGCACGTCTGCTCAAGGCGGTCGGCGCGGACCCGGACGAACCGGCCATGCCCGTCGCCTCCAAGGATCTGGCCGAAGCGGCCACGGCCCTGCGTTCCAGCTACCGGAACCAACTGGCCGCCATCATCGCCCAGGATGCCGTGGCGGACGACCCGACCTCCATCCAACCGACCATCAGCCGCGAACTGTCCGACCTCGCGGACGCGGCGCTCGAAGGCGCGCTGGCCATCGCCCGCCACGAAACCGAGGGCAGCGAGCACGTGCGCTTCACCATCATCGGCATGGGCAAACTCGGCGCACAGGAACTGAACTACGTCTCCGACGTGGACCTCATCTACGTGGTCGAACCGGCCGACAAGGATGTGGACCATCAGACGCTGATTCGCGTGGGCACCAAGATGGGCACCATGTTACAGCGCGTCTGCCAGTCCGCCATCATGGGCGTGGCCGAGCAGCCGCTGTGGCAGATCGACGGCGGCCTGCGCCCGGAAGGCAAGGACGGC
>OAVL01000210.1_pt1 | contig 19960 bp, 20 predicted proteins | sample 1476411 | NCBI WGS metagenome assembly OAVL01 (sample SAMEA2580095, study PRJEB22360) | human gut metagenome | biome: human gut; feature: human-associated habitat; material: faeces | place: Denmark | collected 2008/2010
AACTGTTAGAATTACAGGACCAACAAGGGTGTTGCACTTCTAAATAGACATCGGGTCGGGCGTTTCGCGAGGGCGGTTTTGCTATAATTGGTAATGCAGAAAGCGGCAAGGTAATACGGCAAAGAGGCCGGGTCGCTAGAGGTTCCCATCGGATATGGAAGAGCACGAGGATGTGCTGGAAACAGATAACACAGAAGCGGATGTGGTGAAAAGAAACATAATGTAACCTCCTTGGCGGTGCCCCCGTGTGACATAGTCTCCGCGGGGGCACCTGCTGTGTGGCGTTCCCTTTTTGCGACGCATTCCCGGGAATATTGCGTTGGGAGAATAGTTGGGTGTGTGTTTTGCGACGCATTGGAATATTGCGTTGGGAGGAGAGGAAAAGTACGGGGGCGCAGGAGGTCCCCAAACCAGTGAGTTGTGGCTCGGCGCGTCGTTGTCCGGAGGAATCGTAATATAGATATTCGTGTGTGCCAACAGCACGCCTTATGTAACAGGCGAGCATGCTGGGATATCCTTCAAACCGCTGATCGCACGCAGTAATGCGCCGACGGGAGGGGCGAAGGCCATCGGGCCGGTGGACTGGGCTATCTTTTCCGATTCGTCGGGTGCCGCCAACAGGCGGATACCAAGCGAGTGTGCTGAAAAGTGTGGGTGCAGTGCGGCGGTCACACAAAAGCAAGAGAAACCACTGAATCGGAGAATTCAAGTTGCCTACTATTGAACAGCTCGTCCGTAAGGGACGTCAGGCAAAGCCGAAGAAGTCGAAGACTTTGGCTCTGAAGGGCAGCCCGCTGCGCCGCGGCGTGTGCACCCGTGTCTACACCACCACCCCGAAGAAGCCGAACTCGGCTCTGCGTAAGGTCGCTCGTGTGCGCCTGTCCTCGGGCATCGAAGTCACCGCCTACATCCCGGGCGAAGGCCACAATCTGCAGGAGCACTCCATCGTGCTCGTGCGCGGCGGCCGTGTCAAGGATCTGCCGGGTGTGCGTTACCACATCGTGCGTGGCGCGCTCGATACCCAGGGTGTCAAGGACCGCAAGCAGGGTCGTTCCCTGTACGGAGCAAAGAAGGCGAAGTAAGAGAAATGTCACGTAAAGGACCTGCTAAGAAGCACCAGCTGCTGCCCGATCCGATCTACGGCTCGACCGTCGTGGCCCAGCTCATCAACAAGATTCTGCTTGACGGCAAGAAGTCGATCGCCGAGGACATCGTGTACTCCGCGCTCGACATGGTCAAGGAGAAGACCGACCAGGAGCCGGTCGCCGTTCTCAAGCGCGCTCTTGACAACATCCGTCCGTCCCTCGAGGTGCGTTCCCGCCGTGTCGGTGGCGCCACCTACCAGGTGCCGGTCGAGGTCAAGCCCGCCCGCGCCAACACGCTGTCGCTGCGCTGGCTGACCGACTTCTCCCGCGCCCGTCGCGAGAAGACGATGGCCGAGCGTCTCGCCAACGAGATCCTCGACGCCTCCAACGGCCTCGGTGCTTCTGTCAAGCGCCGCGAGGATACTCATAAGATGGCAGAGGCTAACAAGGCCTTCGCTCATTACCGCTGGTAATCACTCGCCCTGAGTAAAACTAAGGAAAAAGATGGCTGAAGAGATTTCGGACCTCCACGACGTCCGCAATATCGGCATCATGGCCCACATTGATGCCGGCAAGACCACCACTACCGAGCGTATTCTGTTCTACACCGGTAAGAACTACAAGATCGGCGAGACCCACGACGGCGCCTCCACCATGGACTTCATGGCGCAGGAGCAGGAACGTGGTATCACCATCCAGTCCGCTGCTACCACCTGCTTCTGGAGCCGTCAGTCCCACGACACCAAGGACAAGTTCCAGATCAACATCATCGATACCCCTGGCCACGTGGACTTCACGGCCGAGGTGGAGCGCTCCCTGCGTGTGCTCGATGGTGCTGTCGCCGTGTTCGATGGCAAGGAAGGCGTGGAGCCGCAGTCCGAGACCGTGTGGCGTCAGGCTGACAAGTACGGCGTTCCGCGTATCTGCTTCATCAACAAGATGGACAAGCTGGGCGCGAACTTCTACTACTCCGTCGACACCATCAAGGAGAAGCTGGGCGCTACTCCGATCGTGATGCAGTTGCCGATCGGTTCCGAGAACGACTTCACTGGCGTTGTCGACCTGGTTGAGATGCAGGCTTACGTGTGGAACGGCACCGAGGAGCTCGGCGCCAAGTACGACACCACTGAGATCCCGGACGACCTCAAGGACAAGGCTCAGGAGTACCACGAGAAGCTCGTGGAAGCCGCTGCCGAAGCCGACGACGACCTCATGAACAAGTTCTTCGAGGACGGCGACCTGTCCAAGGAAGACATCCGCGCTGGCGTGCGTAAGCTCACCATCGCCAAGGAAGCCTTCCCGATCTTCTGCGGTTCCGCCTTCAAGGACAAGGGCGTTCAGCCGATGCTGGACGGCGTTGTCGATTACCTGCCGTCTCCTGAAGACGTGCCGGCCATCAAGGGCTACAAGCCTGGCGATGAGTCCGTCGAGATCGACCGTCACCCGGTCAAGTCCGATCCGTTCGCGGCTCTGGTCTTCAAGATCTCCACCCACCCGTTCTACGGCAAGCTCGTGTTCGTGCGCGTCTACTCCGGCTCCGTTGTGCCGGGCGACTCCGTGCTCGACTCCACCCGCGAGAAGAAGGAACGTATCGGCAAGATCTTCCAGATGCACGCCGATAAGGAAAACCCGATGGACCGCGCTGACGCCGGTAACATCTACACCTTCGTGGGCCTGAAGAACGTGACCACCGGTGACACCCTGTGCGCCATCGACGATCCGATCACCCTCGACTCCATGACCTTCCCGGATCCTGTGATCCAGGTGGCCGTCGAACCGAAGACCAAGGCCGACCAGGAGAAGATGGGCATCGCCCTGTCCAAGCTGGCCGAAGAGGATCCGACCTTCCAGGTCACGACCGACGAAGAGTCCGGCCAGACCCTGATCGCAGGTATGGGCGAGCTCCAGCTCGACATCATCGTCGACCGTATGCGCCGCGAGTTCAAGGTTGAGTGCAACCAGGGCAAGCCGCAGGTCGCCTACCGCGAGACCATCCGCAAGGCCGTCATGGACCAGGGCTACACCCACAAGAAGCAGACCGGTGGTTCCGGCCAGTTCGCAAAGGTCCTGATGAACTTCGAGCCGCTCGACACCACCGAGGGCAAGACCTTCGAGTTCGAGAATAAGGTCACCGGCGGCCACATCTCCGCCGAATTCATCGGCCCCATCGAGGCCGGTGTCAAGGAGGCCATGGAGTCCGGTGTTCTCGCCGGCTTCCCGGTCGTGGGCGTCAAGGCCACCGTCACTGACGGCCAGATGCACCCGGTCGATTCCTCCGAAATGGCCTTCAAGCTCGCAGGTTCCATGTGCTTCAAGGAAGCTGCCCCGAAGGCCAAGCCGGTCATTCTCGAACCGATCATGAAGGTCGAAGTCCGTACGCCGGAAGAGTACATGGGCGAAGTCATCGGCGATCTGAACCAGCGCCGTGGCAACATCCAGTCCATGACCGACGGTGTCGGCGTCAAGGTCATCGACGCCAAGGTCCCGCTGTCCGAGATGTTCGGCTACATCGGCGACCTGCGTTCCAAGACCCAGGGCCGCGCCATGTTCACCATGCAGATGGACTCTTACGCCGAGGTGCCGAAGTCGGTCTCGGACGAGATCATCAAGGCCCAGCGCGGGGAGTGACACGCGCAGCTGTTTTGAAGCCGTAAGTGTCTCCAGTCAGCGGTAAAATCATATACCGCTGACTGGGTTCTGGCTCCAAAGTGGCAAGAAACCCAGAAACCCAGTACAATGTAGCGAGTGTCTTGTGCCGCAAGCGCAAGCCAACTACACGAGACGTCCAGGAGGACAATTACATGGCAAAGGAAAAGTACGAGCGTACTAAGCCGCACGTTAACATTGGTACCATCGGCCACGTCGATCACGGCAAGACCACCCTGACTGCAGCCATCTCCAAGGTGCTGCACGAGGAGTACCCGGATGTCAACCCGGAGTACGACTTCAACCAGATCGATTCCGCTCCGGAAGAGGCCGCCCGCGGTATCACCATCAACATCGCCCACATCGAGTACCAGACCGAGAAGCGTCACTACGCTCACGTCGACTGCCCGGGCCACGCCGACTTCGTGAAGAACATGATTACCGGTGCTGCCCAGATGGATGGCGCTATCCTCGTTGTGGCCGCCACCGACGGCCCGATGGCCCAGACTCGCGAGCACGTGCTGCTCGCCCGTCAGGTTGGCGTTCCGAAGATCCTCGTCGCCCTGAACAAGTGCGACATGGTCGACGATGAAGAGCTCATCGAGCTCGTCGAAGAAGAGGTCCGCGACCTCCTCGACGAGAACGGCTTCGACCGTGACTGCCCGGTCATCCACACCTCCGCTTACGGTGCTCTGCACGACGACGCTCCGGACCACGAGAAGTGGGTCCAGTCCGTTAAGGACCTCATGGACGCTGTCGACGACTACATCCCGACCCCGGTTCACGACCTGGACAAGCCGTTCCTGATGCCGATCGAGGACGTCTTCACCATCTCCGGCCGTGGTACCGTTGTCACCGGTCGTGTCGAGCGTGGCCAGCTGGCCGTCAACACCCCGGTCGAGATCGTTGGTATCCGTCCGACCCAGCAGACCACCGTCACCTCCATCGAGACCTTCCACAAGACCATGGACGCCTGCGAGGCTGGCGACAACACCGGTCTGCTTCTGCGTGGTCTCGGCCGTGACGATGTCGAGCGTGGCCAGGTTGTGGCCAAGCCGGGCTCCGTTACCCCGCACACCAAGTTCGAGGGCGAAGTCTACGTGCTGACCAAGGACGAAGGCGGCCGTCACTCGCCGTTCTTCTCCAACTACCGTCCGCAGTTCTACTTCCGCACCACCGACGTCACCGGCGTCATCGAGCTGCCGGAAGGCGTCGAGATGGTTCAGCCTGGCGACCACGCGACCTTCACCGTTGAGCTGATTCAGCCCATCGCTATGGAGGAGGGCCTGACCTTCGCTGTGCGTGAAGGCGGCCACACCGTCGGCTCCGGTCGTGTGACCAAGATCCTCGCCTGATTTTCATCAGACAAGAATCTTCGCTTGAACTAGCGTTATAGAAAATCCCCTTCGAGGAAACTCGGAGGGGATTTTCTATAACCGCAACAGGATATGGATATGTACCACGACTTCCGGCCTGGATGCGCTAGTGTTGCTTTCCAATAGATAAACGGACTGCTGCACTGCGAGGATATGACACTGATGGCAGGCCGGGAAAGAAGGTCGATGATGACTGGTGCACAGGCCGCTCACTGTGGTTCTGTATCCGCAATTTCGCTGGGACTGCCCGTTTCCACGGCGATTCCCGAAGCCAAAGGCACACTGCCGAAAGCCTTGTTCGTAGGCAAAGCGCCGATTTCCGGCAAACTCAAGCAGCGATTGGTGAACGAGATCGAATCCATCACCATGCTGGCGTTGGCCCGGTCGGCCAACACGGGGCTTGCGGACGGCAAACTGATCCCGGAAGTGCTGGTCATCGGACTGAAGCTTACGGCCAAAGCCACCGGCATACCGAACGAAGTCATCGACCTGATCGCCGGACAGCGCAAATCGGGCATCGTGTTCGTGTGCGTACGCGACGTGCCGTTCGAGGGCAGCACGCGTGAGGAATGCGCGTTCGCCGTGCGCCGCGCCATACCGGGGCGTGCCGGGCACACGCCGATCTATCAGGTATATGCCGGCGACTGGCAGCCGGCGGGGGAGGCCCAGCTGGAGCTGGCCGGCTCTACTATTGATGAGCTGTGGGCATCGCTGTGCTCACAGACCATTTTGGGTACGCCGGAGGTCGAGAATCTGGATGCGCGCATCATTCGCCATACTGAAATTGCTCGGCTCGAATCCGAAGTGGACAAGCTCACTCGTGACCATCAGCGCGTCAAGAACCCGGCCCAGCGCAACGAGATCTATGCCAAACTCCACAAGGCCAAGGCGCAGCTCGCAAAACTGCGCGAGGCATAGTGATGTGAAAGCCATTGGGCTTCCGCTGGCGGGAGCTGGCTCGCGAAGCGAGACTGAGGGTGGTCCAGGTCCGTGGCCTAGGGCTACGCCTAAGCTAATTGAAATATTCGTGCATCATACAGCGTACAGTTAAACCATGTTCCCTCTGCTCGAAACCCTGGTCGCCGTATACGAGGTGGGTCAGTTCACGCTGGCCGCCGATGAGCTGAAGGTATCGCAGTCGACGGTGTCGTCGCGTATCGCCCAATTGGAGCAGATGGTCGGCGCGCCGCTGTTCGTGCGCAATGCGAAAAGTGACGTGACGCCCACACAGGCCGGGCGGATGCTGTACCAGACTGCCATCGGCATCGACGGATTATGGCGGGATACGCGTGAGCAGATCGCCCGCGTGCAGGAGGCGCGTGAGCCGCTGGCCGTGTCGTTCTCGCACACGACCGCGGCGATTCTGCTGCCGAAGGCGTTGCCGGTGATGGCTCGGGACATGGACGGTTTCGACTTCGCTGTACACGTGATGAACTCGGATGCGATTCTCGAACAGGCCAGCATGAAGGCCGTGCAGCTCGGCGTGGTGGAAAAGCCGATCGTGAACGATTCGGTGGACCGCGTCACCCTGTGCGAGGACCGGCTGGTGTTGGCGGGGGAGCCTGACGGCGTGTGGATGGTGCGCGAACACGGTTCCGGCGTGCGGTATTACACGGATCTGTATTTCAAGACCGCTCAGGTTGTGCCTGCACGCACGATGGAAGTGTCCAGTAATGCGGCGATTGTGGCGGCGCTGTCCGCCGGGTTCGGGCAGTCGTTGATTTCGGAAGCCGCCGTGCCGGCGGGCGTGCCGGTGCAGCGGGAGCTTGGCGATGAGTTTGTGCGGCGGTTCTATGCGCTGGTGCCGAGATCCGGTCTGACGCACGATCAGCGGGAGTTGGCGGAGACGATTATTGCTGCGCTGCGCGGGTAGTCAGATAGTCGACTGAGGGGAGGTTGCGAACGTTGTTTCTCTCCCTCCGTCCGCCTGCGGCGGCCACCTCTCTCATCAGAGGGAGATCAATTAGGTATCGACAAAATCGATGATATGTATTGGTTGCAATGATTTGACCGATGTAAACGCTTGAGCTTCAATAGACATCATGAGAGAGTTCTGTACAAAATGGTGGAAGCGCATTGCCACCGTTGACATGCTGTTCATTGGTGTTCTGACTCTGCTGGCCTCGCTGTTCGCCTCCTGGCTCAAGCAGTTCCCCGGATTCAGCCTGTTCGGCGCGCTCATCATCGCGCTGCTCATCGGTATGATCATCCAGTTCCCGATCCGCAGCGCCTACGTCGGTTCCAATGATGGCCGCAAGGCAGGCGTCAAGGACGCCGCTGGCCTGATTTCCAACAAGCTGCTGCGCCTCGGCATCATCCTGCTCGGTTTCAAGCTCAACCTCGCCGTGCTGTTCACGCAGGGCATCAAGTGTCTGCCGATCGCCGCTGTGGTCGTTACGCTGACCATCATCGTGTGCTATGCCATCGCCCGCAAGCTCGGTGTCGACCCGATGCTCGCCATCCTGACCGCCGGTGGCACCGGCATCTGCGGTGCGGCCGCCGTCATGGGCCTAGCCGGTTCCATCAAGGTGCCTGAGGACAAGCAGGACGAGAAGGACAACGACGTGACCATGGCCGTGGCCATCGTAGCCATTATGGGTACTGTGTTCGCGTTGCTGGAGATCGCGCTCGGCCCGCTGGCCGGCATGACCAAGGACCAGCTGGGCATCACCGCCGGTGCTTCCCTGCACGAAATCGCCCACGCGGTCGCCGCCGGCGACGCTTTCGGCGCGGTGGACATCGCCACCATCATGAAGCTTTCCCGCGTGCTCATGCTCGTGTTCGCGGCCATCATCATCGCTATCTGGTGGGAGAAGAAGCACTCCGAGGTGGAGAACACCGGCAAGAAGACCGTGGCCTTCCCGTGGTTCATGCTCGGCTTCATCGGCGCTTCGATCATCGGCACCTTCGTGCCGCTCATCGCCTCCATCACCCCGCAGCTCGTGGACTTTGCGTACATCGTGCTCGGCATGGCCATGGCCGCGCTCGGCATCAACGTGAACTTCAAGGCCATCGCTTCCAAGGGCAAGAAGCCGATGCTCGCCAGCTTCCTGACCTCGATCCTGCTCATGTGCTTCGCGGCAGGCGTCGCGGTGCTGTTCTTCTGATCTGATAAGTGCTCTGAAATATGAATAGGAGGCATATGAATGAGTCATATGCCTCCTATTCGTTGTCATGATATGTCGGTGCAATCAGTCGGCGCGATGGTATCCGCGTTGACTGAGGATGTTGTCGTGATGATTGCCATGAGTGTTCTGCCTAGTCGTTGAGGACATCGCACGTTGCATGCCGATGATGGCGAAGGCGATTACCACCATGATTACGAACGCCACAGCGAACCAGCCCCATAGCAGCACGAACAGCGCCATGGAACGGGCGAAGTTGCTTGACGATTTGAATGTCACGTTGCGGTTCATCACGAAGTTGTAGGTCGCCGAACACACCACGGCGATACCGTTGGCGATCTGTGAGGGTACGCCGATCAAGTGCAGAATGGCGAACGTCGCATACTCCACAATGGTCTGCGTGGCGGAAACACCCATATACTTGCCCAACACGGCGAGTCCATTTTGCTTCGGGGTTGCCGTGCCCACGGTATTTTCCGCAGTGTTCGTTGTGGCCGAGGCATTCGTGACGTCCGCGCCCTGATTGTGCTTCACATCCGCTCCATTGTTCGCCATGCCCATATACCTCCCGGATGTACCTGTGACGTTCGACCTCGCAATGATACCGCTGACCGCGTCGGGAATCGTCGTGGCGGTCAGACGAGAAAACCGCAGGCCGCAGCAACGACCGGCACACCCAGCGACAGCACCAGATAGGCCGTTGCCGTGGGGTAGCGGCGTTTGTGGAAGAGCGTCACCATTTCGTTGATCGCGGTCGAGAACGTGGAGAATCCGCCGAGGAAACCGGTGGCCAGCACCAGCCGCCACGGTTCATCAAGTGTCCCGCCCAGTGCCAGCGCCGCAACCAGACCGGTCAGGAATCCGGCGATGAGATTGATGGTGAATGTGGACAGCGGGAATGCGCGTTGCCAATACGTTTTGATGGTCGCGTCAAGCAGATAGCGGCAGGAGGCGCCTACGCCGCCGCACAGGCAGACCAAGATTGGTAGGAATACGGTCATCACGCCTTACCTCCCTTGCTGGTCGTAGCGGCATTCGTATCAGCGGACGCTTCGGCGGATGCGTTCGAGGAGCCGGCCAGATGCGTTCCTGCCCACACGCCGGCAGACGCACAAACCAGACCCAGCGCGAACGTCACCAGTAGATAGGCAATGCCGGCCGCCACCTGACCGTCGCGAATCGCGGTGAAGCCTTCCAATGCCAACGTCGACATCGTAGACAAACCGCCGCATACGCCCATGCCGAGCCCACGGCTGGTGAGCTCCTTGGCACGCGTGTCGAACCGGGAAGAGCCGGCCAAATAGGCGGTCAGACCCGCATAGCAGAAGCAGGCCAGCATGTTGGCCACAAACGTGCCGGTATGGAAGCTGCCGGCTGCGGGAATCTGCGCGAACGCATAGCGAATCGCGGTGCCGATGGCACCGCCGCAGAAGACGACCAACACAATATCAAGATGGATATCGGGGAGCTTGCGCGCCGGAGGAGTGGCCGTGCGCGTGCCCGGCCGGGCATCTGCGGATGGGGATTGCGAGCCCATAATAGCCTTTCCTGAAACCGCTGAATCCTGCTGAAGACACAACGATTCCATGCAATGTCAAATCGTGTGTAGGAACTATCAGCAGTGTGCGGTTCGAAACAAGTTCAGGCGGGTCCCATCGCCGAATCCCAGCCTACTCGTGCAGAAGACATCCATGGGCGTGTCGCTGTTTTACTTCAAGTACTTGAGGTTTTTAGAGTTGTCGATATGAGCACAACGACCGCATGGCATACGATTCGCGAGGCGTCGATGATTTCCGGGCTTCCGGAGTCCACGCTGCGCTACTACGAGCAGATCGGCATCATCGCTCCCATCGCCCGTGACCCGAGTTCGGGGCATCGCGCCTATTCGGAAAGCTCATCGAAGAGAACCGGAACATCATCGAGCAGGTGAAGCGCCTGCAGCCCGACGCCGAACAATAGCCGGCAACCGACAGATATTCACAACAAAGGAGTGATTGACATGATCGAAATGATGAAGGCTGCGATATTCGTGGAGCCCGGCAAGATGACCGTCGAGGAGGTGCCGAAGGCGACGCTTCGGCAGGACGACGACATCGTGATTCGCGTGGTGCGCACTTGCGTGTGCGGTTCCGATTTGTGGTTCTTCCGTGGGCTGAGCAGACAGGCCGCACACAGCCAGGTGGGTCACGAGTCCATCGGTGTGGTCGAAGAGGTTGGCGCGGCGGTCGAATCCGTCAAGCCCGGCGACTTCGTGGTTGTGCCGTTCCCGTACAGTTGCGGCAAGTGCCCGGTGTGCAAGGCCGGCTTTGAATCCGTGTGCCCGCACGGCGGCTACTTCTCCGCCTGTCAGGCCGAATACCTGCGCGTACCGGAGGCGGACGGCACCGTGGTCAAGGTGCCCGGTTCGTCGGAAGACTACGACGACGCGACGCTCGCTTCGCTGCTGACCATTTCCGATGTGATGTCCACCGGTTATCACGCGGCGGCTTCTGCCGATGTCAAGCCCGGTGACACCGCCGTGGTCATGGGCGATGGCGCAGTTGGCCTGTGCGGTGTGATTGCCGCCAAGATGCGCGGTGCCACGCGCATTATTGCCATGAGCCGTCACGAGGATCGCGCGGCGCTCGCCCGCGAATTCGGTGCGACTGATATCGTGCCCGAGCGCGGCCAAGAAGCTATTGACAAGGTGCTAGGAATGACCGGCGGCTATGGTGCGGACGCGGTGCTCGAATGCGTGGGCTCCAAGCAGTCGTTCGACACGGCGATTGGTCTGGTTCGCCGTGGCGGCGTGATTGGGCGCGTGGGTCTGCCGCACGACGTAGAGATCAGCGCCGAAGGCACGTTCTATGGCAACGTCGGCATCAAGGGCGGCCCAGCTCCCGTACGCCACTACGATATTGACGGTGGTCTGCTGGATGCGGTGCTCAAGGGCGAGATTAACCCTGGCCGCGTGTTCACCGCCGAATATGACCTCGACCATATTCAGGACGCTTATGAGGCCATGGACCAGCGCAAAGTTATTAAGGCGTTGATCCGGTTCTAATCGCGTGGTGTGACGGGGTTTACCGCAGTGGTATTTAACGTCCGTATGTATGCGGCCCCTTTGTAGGGCCGCATACATACGGACGTTGTGATGTGTCTGACGCGGTTTACGCTGAACGATTGTGGTGACGCAAACCGGTCACCTGTTACTCGGCGAGCAGTGCCTTGTACTGTGCAGCGGACTGGGCGAGGGCCTCGTCGGTGATGCCGAAAGCGCCGCACGTGGCGAACGGCTTGAGTCAGGTCGCGCCGATGTATAAGCCGTGCCCTCGATCGGAATAAGCAGCTGCTCGATGGGGTAGTGGCCGGGGTGCCGGTCTGGTAGGCCGATTCCGGCGAACCGGTGGACACTGCGCATCGCGTCGGGAACCGTGGCCAAGGCGTACACCGAACTCGCCGACTGCGGCATCATCGACACCGGTGCCGGCTGCGCGGCGCGTGTAAAACGGGTCAAGCCGATTCCCGAACCGCTGGTGCGCGCGGCCAAGACCTATGCCGACGAGGCCCGCCGGCTTGGCGCGAGCCTCGATGACGCCTTCAACACCCTGTGCGCGCAGTGGTAAAGCGCGCACCGATGCGAAGCCTACACGGGGTGCACCGTCAGCGAAAAGTCGCCGATGGTGCTGACGGTCGAGGGTGAGGCCAGATTGCAGACATCTCGCAAGCAGTACGTGGCATACAGCGGAAGATAGGTTGTTCCGCCGTCCTGCGCAATATTGGAGCGGGACAGCACCACGCCCTGCGAGATGCGATATTCGGCATTGGCCAATACGGCGTCGATGGCGGCGTGCGTGCGGTAGCTGCGCCCCGACTTGACCTCGAACGGCATCACAGAATCGGCGTTCGTGTCAGCGATGAAATCGACTTCACCATGTTTCTTTGCCATGTAGTAATACAGCGGAATGTCTTGCGCCGTCAGCTCCTGAGCAATCACGTTCTCGTAGATGGCACCCAGATTCGGTGAGGAATCATCAAGGTATGCGGCTTGCGCGGTCGGTTGCGGGTATCGTGCCATGAGCATACCGGTATCAGACTGGTACAGTTTGAACTTCGGTGATTGCGCCGTGCGTTTCAATGGCGATTTCGGCTCGGTGACGCAGTTGGTTTTCAATGCCACACCCGCATCGACAAGCCAAAGAAAATCCTTCTGATTGCGGTCGTACCGAGCACCGGGGCTGATGGAGGAGACGGCGAATCTGCCGTTACCGTCAATCAGCTGAGTGGGGAGCTGGTCGAAGATCTCCTGCACCTGCAATGCGCGATTGCCTGCGTACTGCGAAATATCGTGGCGATATTGCCGGTTCAACTCGTTCTGTACCGCGCGCACAGCCGCCAAATCACCCTTGGTGTCCAGAAAACGTTGCACGACTTCCGGCATGCCGCCGACTACCAGATAGGTGCGGAAGTTCGTCATCATTGCATCGTGAATGTACCGGTCGATTGGCGTGACCGACCGGCAGGATTCTCGGATGTTTTCAAGTGTCGACTTCTGTACGCCGATGGCCCAACAGAATTCCTCAAAATCCATGGGACGCATGGTTTTTTCGATGACCGAGCCAACGGGGTAGGAGCGTACGCCCTTGAACTCAGTGCCGAGCATGGAACCGGAGAACACATAATCGAAACGGCCATCGGCCACCAGAAACTTGACCATGGTCATCACATCCGGTGCCTCTTGCACCTCGTCGATGAAAATCAACGTATCACCGGGAATGAGCGTTGAAGGTGAGAACAAGGTAAGGCGGCTGATGAACTCCTGCACGTCGTTCGCCGATGCGAGCGCTCGGGCCGCCTGCTTGTTCTCGTACAGGTTGATTTCAAGGTAATGGGCGTATTCGTGCTTGGCGAACTCGCGTACCGCGTAGCTCTTGCCGATCTGGCGAGCGCCGGTCAGCAGCAGTGCTTTGCCGGTACCGCTCCGCTTCCATTCCAGCAGATCGTCCGAGATTTTGCGCTCAAGCATGGCAGCTCCTTTCCGAATCCCTTATGAGAGTAGCATTTTCTGCCTTGTATGTGCAAAATGCCGCATTTCAAAATGGGGCTTTGGTGCAAAATGCCGCATTTTAAAGTAGGGTTTTGGTGCAAAATGCCGTGTAAATGGTGAATTGGACGTGCTTGTAAGGGGAGCTGGATGATCGTGCGGCTGGATGACCTTGTAACTAAATGATTGAACGATTGCGCGGCCGTCGTTTGCGTGGCCGCAAAGTTGTGTGGGCTGTTCGCGAATTATGCGCGGTCGGCCGTCATGTGCCTGCGCTTGGGGTGCTCGATAAGTAGCGCTCGCTTCTTGGCGTCCTCGGCGGTCGAAGCCGGTACGCCGTCGGAGGAGGCGTCGATGATGCGCTGCAGGTAGCCGTATAGGGTGTGCAGCTCGTCGTCATTCAGACAGTCCAGCATAGAGGGGCCTGATCAAAACCGGTTCACGAGGTCCTTTTTGCTTTAATCCCCGCTGAGAGCGCGTAGCGCCGGAGGATGATCGGATGCCGCGACGCCGAATCAAGATTCAGCCGCTCGCCGACCAGCCCGACCAGCAAGGAACCGGATTCGCGCATCGGCGGCATGCGCGCTGCTATTCGCGCTGAAACAGCATGGCATGGGTGCGCTGACACCGCGCCGGCGCAAAGGCCATCAGTGAAACTGGGGAATCGGATTGCAGGTGGCGGACGGTGCCCAAGACGAAAGATTCTCGTCCGGCGTTCAGCCGCCGTCGTTGGCCGTGATGATACTGGAGACCATGAAGCTCAGGCGGCGGCAGCCAAGGGCGAAGTCGAGAAAGAGGTGACGGCGTGACACTTGAACAGAGGTCAGATAGCGCGGCGGCGGCAGGCCACGAGGCATGTGACCAGCCGATCAGGAGCCTGGAAATCCTCAACCAATGCGTTCCGCTGTTCGAGACGCTGAAGGATCCGAACCGGCAGCAGTTGCTGGTGCAATTGGTGTGCCATGGGCCGCAGACGGTGGGGGAGCTGGCCGAATCGTCGGCACTGTCCCGCACGGCCGTGTCCCATCACATCAAACTGCTGGAACAAGCCGGATTCATCGAAATCAGCAAAGACGCCACCCGCCGCATTTGCTCGGTGCGTGCGGATCGATGGCTGCCGCTGCTCGATGAACTGTCTTCCGCCCTGAAAGCCGACCTTGCGGCGGCGGAGCAGTGCCGAGCATGAGCGACGATCAACGGCCGCAGGCGATTGAGGTGCGCGGTGCGCGCGTGCATAACCTCAAGAACATCGACATCGACATTCCGCTGGGCGAACTGGTGGGCGTGGCCGGCGTCTCCGGTTCGGGCAAAAGCTCTCTGGCGCTCGGCGTGCTGTATGCGGAAGGTTCGCGGCGCTACTTGGAAGCGCTGTCCACGTACACGCGCCGTCGACTGACTCAAGCCAGCCGCGCCCAGGTGGACGAAGTGCTGCATGTGCCGGCCGCGCTGGCCCTGCACCAGCGGCCCACTGTGCCCGGCATCCGTTCGACGTTCGGCACGATGACCGAATTGCTCAACAGCCTGCGACTCCTGTTTTCCCGCGTCGCCTCGCACGTGTGCCCGCATTGCGGGGCGCGCAATGAACCGACGCTGAACGTGGCGGCCGGCCTGCCCATCACCTGTGCTGGCTGCGGCAAGGAATTCCATGCGCCCGGCGCCGAATTGCTCGCCTTCAACTCGGCCGGCGCCTGCCCGACCTGCTCCGGCACCGGCATCGTGCGCGAAGTAAACCGCGCGGCCCTGGTTCCGGACGAGTCGAAAAGCATCGACGACGGCGCGGTGCTGCCGTGGGGTTCGCTCATGTGGGACCTCATGAAGCAGGTGTGCGGCGCAATGGGCGTGCGTACCAACGTGCCGTTCAGCGAGCTCACGCCCGAAGAGCGTGACATCGTATTCAACGGGCCAGCCGTCAAAAAGCATATTCTTTACAAGCCGAAGAAAGGCGACGATTTCGCCGAACTCGACTTCACCTACTTCAACGCCGTGTACACGGTGGAGAACGCGCTCGCCAAAGCCAAGGACGAGAAGGGCCTGAAGCGTGTGGTCCGGTTCCTCAAGGAAGGCCCATGCGCCGACTGCGGCGGCACACGACTGAGCGTCGCCGCCCGGGCCCCGCATGTGCGCGGGCTGAACTTGGCCGAAGCCGGCGCGATGACCTTGGACGCGGCGGCGGATTGGGTGCGCGGAGTGCCGGAATCCCTGCCCGCCGACATGCGGCCGATGGCCGCCAACATCTGCGAATCGTTCCTGGATGTGGCCCGACGGCTGCTCGATCTGGGCCTCGGCTATCTGGCGCTTGACCGCGCCGGCGCCACGCTTTCCACCGGCGAACGCCAGCGTGTGCAGCTCGCCCGAGCCGTGCGCAACCGCACCACCGGCGTGCTGTATGTGCTCGACGAACCATCCATCGGTCTGCATCCCTCGAATGTGGACGGGCTGCTCGGCGTGATGCACGACTTGGTGGCGGACGGCAATTCCGTGGTGGTCGTGGACCATGATGTGCGTGTACTCAAAGCGTGTGACCATCTCATCGAAATGGGGCCGGTCGCCGGTGCCGGAGGTGGGCATGTGATCGCGCAAGGCACGGTCGGCGAAGTGGCGGCGAATCCAAGCAGTCGTATTGCGCCGTTCCTATCCGACCAGGTGAGTGCGCGTATACGTGAGCGTGTGGCCGAATCGCAAGTGTTCAGCCTTGGCCACATCCGCATGACAACCAGTCAGCTGCATACAGTCAAGCCGTTGGACGTTGATATCCCGCGCGGCCGGCTCGTGGCGGTGACCGGCGTCTCCGGCTCCGGCAAAACCACGATGGTACTCGAATCGCTGATTCCCGCGCTCAAAGTGCAGGCGGCGGGGGAGCGGTTGCCGGAACACGTGCGCGAGCTTGAGACCGAGGGCATCCGTCGTGCGAATCTCATCGATGCCACGCCGATCGGCGCGAACGTGCGCTCCACCGTGGCCACTTATGCCGATATTCACGACGAATTGCGGCGCGCCTTTGCCCGATGTGAGGCGGCTAAGACGGGCGGCTGGAAGGCCGGCGATTTCTCATACAATACCGGCCGACTGCGTTGCCCTACGTGCGACGGCACCGGTTCGATCTCGCTCGACGTGCAGTTCCTGCCGGATGTGACCATCGAATGCCCGGATTGCGGCGGCTCCCGGTACGCGCCCGAAGCTGATGCGATTCGGCGTGCGGTTAAGGGAGAATCTCGCCTTTCGTTGAGTTTGCCCCAACTCATGGCAATGAGTGTGGACCAGGCTCTGGCCGTGACCAGCGACCTCAAGAAGGTTCACGCACGTCTGACCATCCTGCACGATCTGGGTCTCGGCTACCTGACGCTCGGCGAACCGACCCCGGCGCTTTCGGGCGGCGAAGCCCAGCGGCTGAAACTCGCCAGCGAAATGGGCAAGGCCCAATCGGACGCGGTATTCGTGTTCGACGAGCCGACCATCGGTCTTCATCCGCTTGATGTGCGCGTGCTGCTGGGCGTGTTCGACCGGCTGGTCTCCTCCGGCGCGACCGTCGTGGTCATCGAACATGACCTCGACATGATTGCAAATGCGGATTGGATCATCGATATGGGTCCGGGCGGTGGCGAAAGCGGCGGACGCATCGTCGCCACCGGAACGCCGGAACAGGTCGCGGCCAATCCGAACAGCATCACCGGGCGGTATCTGCGCTGACTTGTATGGCGGTCACGCGCCTTTGCATAGGACCCTGCGCGAGTAGGATAGCCGTCCATGGTGCAGATTCATGGCATTAGACGCGCAAGCGCGGACGCGAAATATCGGCAGATGACCGGGCAGCCGGTCAAACCGCTGATCCTCAAACTATGCCTGCCGGCCGTCATTTCCAATCTGGTGACTACTGCATACAACCTGACTGATACCTTTTTCATCGGCCAGCTCGGCACCGCGCAGTCCGGTGCTATCGGCATCGCGTTCTCCATCATGACCGTGATGCAGGCGCTCGGCTTCTTCTTCGGCAACGGCGCGGGCAACTCGATGAGCCGCGAACTCGGCAAACAGAACAACGAGCGGGCATCCCGGCTGCTGGCCGTAGGCTTCGCGGGCGCGGTGATCTCAGGTCTGACGATCGCCGCGATCGGGCTGCTGACGTTGCGGCCGCTGGTCGTCATGCTGGGTTCGACTCCCACGATTGCGCCGTACGCGGTGCAATACCTGACACCATTGCTGGTCGCCGCGCCCTGCGTATGCGGGTCGTTCGCGCTCAACGGGCTGCTGCGCTACCAAGGCCAGTCGGCGTTCGGCATGATCGGCTTGGTTTCGGGCGCGCTGCTGAACTTCTTGCTCGCGCCGCTGCTCATCTTCGTGGCGGGCCTCGGGATATTCGGCGCCGGGCTGGCCACCGCCATCTGCCAGACGGTGAGCTTCGCGATTCTGACGACGATGAGCGCCAGATTCGGCGTGATGAAACTGTCGTTGCGCAACTGCCGGCCGGATGTGCTGCTCATGCGCGAAGTGGCCGGCGGCGGCCTGCCCTCGCTGATTCGGCAGGGTGCGGGCTCAATCTCCGTGACCTGCGTGAACATCGCCGCCAACCCGTTCGGCGACGCGGCCATCGCCGGCATGGCCATCGTGATGCGCATCATGTTGGGCGCCAACTCGGTGATCGTGGGCCTCGGCCAGGGCTTCCAGCCGGTGTGCGGATACAACTACGGCGCCGGCCTGTACGCGCGCGTCAAGGAAGGGTACTGGTTCTGCGTGCGGCTCGCCACCGGCGTGCTTGTGGCGTTGGCCGCGCTGCTGTGGATGTTCGCCCCGCATCTGGTCGAGATCTTCCGCTCCGACCCGGCCGTGGTGGCGGTGGGTGTGTCCGCATTGCACATTCAATGCTGCACGGTGGTGTTCAATGGCTTCAACATGATGGGCAATATGATGACCCAGACCATGGGCCGCACCGGCATCGCCTCGTTTCTGGCCTTGTGCCGGCAAGGCCTGTTCCTGGCACCGATTGTGCTGATTCTGCCGATGATATTTGGCGTGCTTGGTGTGGAGATGGCGCAATCGGTGTCCGACGTGCTGACATTCGTGGTCACCATCCCGTTCATGCGGCGAATCCTGCACGAATTGCGGTGAATGGTAGATGGCAACTATGAATAATCGAAGTGCAAAGCGGGTGCCGGGCGTTCCTTCTCCCGCGTATATCGAATCGCTGTACCGCACCATGGCTGCCGCCCTTGGCCCGACCGGATGGTGGCCGGCTGAAACCACATTCGAGATTATGGTGGGCGCGGTGCTGACGCAGAATACGGCGTGGGGCAATGTGAATCGTTCGCTTGCGGCGTTGAACGCGGAGGGTGTGCTCGAACCCCATAAGCTGGCGATTATGGGGCCAGCGCATCTGCAGGAACTTATTCGCCCGTCCGGCTTTTATGTCAACAAATCCAAGACGGTACAGTCACTGAGCCGATGGTATGTGGAGCGTTGCGGAGCCTCACCTGAGGGCGCGGCAGATATTCCCGACGCCGAATTGCGGACCGAATTGCTCGGATTATTTGGTATCGGGGGCGAAACGGCCGACGACCTGATGCTATATGTGTTTTCGCGCCGCACATTCGTGGCCGATACTTATGCTCGCCGACTATTCGCCTTCCTCGGATTTGATGTGCCAGCCGGCTATCTGGCATTCCACAAGGCCTATTCGCCCGTGGTGCTGGATACGAGCCTCAGTGTCAAGGATTTGCAGGAATTCCATGGGCTCATTGACGAGTTCGGCAAGGCCTACCGCGACGACGCGGCCAAAAGCGAGTCCTTTTTGGGTGGATGGAGGGCTTGACTGCACGGCGAATCGTTCTCAATAAGAAAAGTGTGAGGCCCGCACGGTGCCAATCGCACATCTGAATCCTTGACTGGCTGCGCTCGATGCTGGGTGTCGAAAACGAGTCTGTGACAGAATAGTTCGACCGACGCAATCGCCAAAACGCCGAACAGGAGCCAATGATGACCGAAGACAAGCCGATCGCCAAGCCGATTATCGATGATGCGACGCGCGAGAAAATGGCGCTTATGTTCTCTGGCGAGGTCTACCTGCCGGATGATGTGGACGGCTTTTTTGATCTGCAGGACGCCCAGCGTGATCTCCAGCTCGAACTCAACGCCACGCCGCTGACCAACCCGAAGCGCCGTACCGAACTCATGCAGGCGTTCTTCGGCGCGGCGGGGGAGGGTCTGTACCTCGAATGCCCGGTGTATGCGAACTGGGGCTGCAATACTTATTGGGGCGAGCGCTGTTACGCCAACTTCAACCTGACGCTGGTGGACGATGGTGAGATCTTCATCGGATCCCACACCATGATCGGCCCCAACGTCACGCTTGTAGCCACCGGCCATCCCGTGCGTCCGGACCTGCGCTATCAGGGTGCCCAGTATTCGTTGCCCGTCCACATCGGCGAGAACGTCTGGATCGGCGCGAATGTCACCGTGCTGCCCGGGGTCACCATCGGGGACAACGCGGTCATTGGCGCCAACTCGCTGGTCACCAAGGACATCCCCGCCAACACGGTCGCCTATGGCAGCCCGTGCAAGGTAATTCGCGAAATCAACGAACGCGACGACGTTTACTACTGGCGCGACCGCCAATTCAGTGAGCGTTTTAAGCTCAAAGAGCAGTAGCGCGAAAGCTCGGTAGTGCCCGAAAAGTTGCGCACTTTGGAACGTGGCCGTCCATGGCGCGATAGT
>OAVL01000217.1_pt1 | contig 19093 bp, 10 predicted proteins | sample 1476411 | NCBI WGS metagenome assembly OAVL01 (sample SAMEA2580095, study PRJEB22360) | human gut metagenome | biome: human gut; feature: human-associated habitat; material: faeces | place: Denmark | collected 2008/2010
AACAACGGCACGTCAGCGGATATCCCCCCCCCCCCCCGACACGTTCGCCCCGTCCAGCGAATTCGGAGCATTTTCAATATTTGCCTTATCGGGATTGGCGATTCCTGCGATGTCGTCGAGTTTCTCCTTGCGCGTCACCGCATGAACATACAGGTTGACGAGCTCCGTAATGATTTCGCCGTTACTCATGTTACTGCTACCGTTCACGGATTTGAGGACGGCAGCCTTCCAACGCGCCACACTTCGTTCTATACGTTTATACCCAATCAGTTCCGGCGGCAATCCCGCCTCGCGGAAGATTTTGGTCGGCGATTCCCCCGCAAGATACCGTATGACACACACCTGTTTGAAAGCGTTGGAGTACGTGATGCGGTCTTTCGACACGTTAGCCACCGCCGGCAGATCCCGCAACATTTGGAGCTCTTCCATGCTGAATGATCCTCCACCGCGCATCGTTTTACCCCCTTTGCTATACCCCGTAATGAAGCAAGTGTATATCCGACTTCTCACAAGCAGCTTTTCAAATATTGCTGACCGTATATCACTTCAACCGGTCGGTCACACATCAATGCGGGCGATTATGGAATATCCACAACCGCCCGCATTGACTTTTATTGCGCGTGAGTCAATTCACAACTCACTCACACCGAACGCATGCGCTCAGTACGTGCGGCGACGGCTCTTGACCGCCACAGCCACGCCAGCGCCACCCACCAGCAGCGCCACGACCGTGAACAGCACGGTTCCCGCAGCACCAGTCAGCGGCAGCTGAGTGACATTCTTCACGTTCAGCACGGTAGCGGTGGCATTCGCAGTGGTGTTATCGACCGGTTGGACCTGACGAAGGGCATCCTGTTCGAAAGTGACGAGACCTTCATCTGTGATCTTCACATTGAAAGTGACCCTGAAGTTCTGGGCGTAGCCGGTCGGAGCCTGAGTCTCCACAACCGTGTAGGTTCCTGCCGCAAGACCCGCGACCTTCACCAAACCATCATTCTCAGTAATGAACGTCTTGGCATCATTCTGATCGGAAACAAACGACCACGCACCGTCCTCAGCCTGCTTAAGGAACTTGCCCTCCGCATTCTTGACAACGAACTTGGCGCCGGCTAGAGGCTTGGCCTCATTCCCTTCCTTGCCAATCTTCGTGAACTGGAAACCGTAGGTCTTAAGGACAGTCTTGCCTTCACCGCTGGTACCATCCTTGGTGGTGATTGTGGCCTTGTTGTCCACACTGCCGCTCAAGCCATCCAACGCATCCTTGGTGACGGTGCCCTGGTACGACACGACGATCGTCCTACCGGCCAGCGTTGTGGCATCGGCAAAATAGATGGTCGTGGTGGTGCCGGATTGAGCATTGCCTTCCTGCGTTATCGTGTACAGATCGGGATTCACAGTAGTATGATCTCCGAACTGGACCTTGAAGTCACTCGTTTCCGCAATCCGCAAACCTTTGGACGCGGTATCGGTAATGGTAAAGGGGTACGCATCCCAGCCAGCCGCAGCATGAGGAACGTCCGCGGCCACAGTGAAGTCCACGGTGTCGCCCACCTTTACGCTCTTACCGTTCACATCCACGTCATTCATCCGGGCGAACTTGAGCGGCTCGTCGGTCGGATTCGCGTTCTTCGCGTTGAACTGGCCTTCAGTCGTGATGTTGCCCTGACCGGTCGTCGTATCGGCCGCAATCCTCAGATTGGACAGTCCATTGACGGTGGTGGCCACCACAGCCGGAGTCCCCGACGTCACAGTCGTTTCGCCAGCCTTGGTGAACGTATCCTTCACCAGATACCAGCCTTCTCCGTTCACATTGACCGCCTGGCTCGTATTTGCCTGATCCTTGGCTACGGTCAGGCCAGTACCATCAGGTCCTGCCGGCGGAGTAATCCCAGCCAAGGTCTTGGCGAAGACACGGAGCTGATCCGCAGTGAACGTCGCCACATAGGCGGCTGGATTATCCTTGTACTCTGTCGGGATGCCGTTGTGGCTTCCATCAGCCACGTCAGCAGCGGTGGTCACAGCTCCCTTCCATGCGTCAACCGTTTTCACTTCGACCGAGCCATCGCCAGGATTCTCGAACGTGGCAAACTTGTATGGCGTGTACGTATGGCCTTCCTGTGCGTGGTTAACTTGCAGCAATGGAGCATCATCAGCCTGTGCGGCGGCGACGCCGATGGCCATGCCGCTCAGCAACGTTGCCGCGGCGGCCAGCCCTGCGAAAAGCTTCCTCATCTTCATGAGAATCTCCTCTTCCTTGATTGTTGGTTACTGTGTTCTGCAATCGCGGGAGGCGGGAACCCAACATGCCCCCGCGATCCGCAAATCCTGTGTTGTTCAGCTGAGCCGCTTCTTGCGTCTCCACTGGTCGGCCGCAGCGACGGCGAGCAATGCCAGCACGCCAACTCCGCCGGCCGCAATCTGCCACCATCGTTCCGCACCCATGCGGCCCGTCAATGGCAGTGACGATGCCGAAATGTATTGGTTGGTGAACAGCATTGGCTGGGTCTCGTCCCAATTCGAACCAGCGGCACCATAATCGGTTTTCAGCTGGGTCACGGATTCGACAACGGCCTTCCATTCACCGGACGTTCCGTCTTTCATCACGGACACGACCACCCGGTATTCCGCCTGCGAGTAATACATTGCGGAAGCATTACCAGCGTTCTCCGTCACAAGATATGTGTACTCGGCTTCACCTGCGTCATACGTGATGTCGCCGAAGTAAGCAACGTGATCGTCAGACGAATCGCGTTTCACCGTCACCGTGCACGCCGACTGGTTCTTGCAGGAAGCTGGCATCGGCGCGTCTGGATTGGAATCGTCTGCCTTCAGCTTGAAGGTGAACTCGTCGGAATCCTTCCAATCGCGGCCCTTCAGCTCCTTCTGCACGCCAATCGCATGCGTCAGCATGGTCTGCTTCAACGTGTTGGTGATGATCACCGTGGCTTCCTGCGATGCCGTGGATTCCGGCACCGTCACCGCATTGCCGTCAGCGAGATTTCCATCGCCGACCTTGTGCTGGTAGGAAGCCTTCCACAAGTGGCTGTCCGGTTCGACTTCCGTCACCGTGTACGTCTTTTGGGCGCCTGCCGGAATAATCACGTCGGTGGACCATTTGCCGCTATCGTCACGCTTCAGCGTGACCGTCTTATAGGTATCGTTGCCCTGTTTGATATCCACCGTGATGCTTTCCGGCTTGTCACCGTCTCCACTCCACTGCTTTTCGATATGCAGCGTCGAGGAAACCACCTGGATCACCGGATGCGGATACGGATTGCCGCCGCATGCATGATCCACGCCATCGGCCGAGTACGCCAGGCACGCGGAATCGTTCGCATGGAAACCCGGCTGGTTCGAGGACGTGGCGTTTCCCGGCAGATCGGTGTTCGCGTCACCCTTTACGCCGTCATATCCATCCTTACCGGCGTTCAGGTTGGCGGCATACTCGTCATACGCTTTCTGCGTGGGTTTCACGTTGTATTCCAGCGTGTATGTCACGTTGTTGACCAGAGGCTTCAGGAATGCGACCGTGAATTTCTTCGTGCTCGCGTCATACGTCAAGGTGTAATCGACATTCTTAGTCAAGGAGACCACCTTGCCGGAAGCATCCTTGGCAACGACCTTGTAGTTGCTATCCGCAAGCTCGACATAGCCGGAGAGCGTGTCCTCCATGGTCACCTTGGTGTATGCGGATGTGGTGGTCTCGCTCTTCTCAATCTCGTCGAAGATGGCATTCAGCTCCGAAGCGTTCGTCGCGCTTTTATAATAGCCGGCTTTGATATTCCCTTCACCGCGCTGGTTGTATTTCGTTGCCTTTGGGAAATTGCTGGACACCGCGTGCATGAACTGGTTCTCGTTACCTTGGATCGAGGAGGGATCAGCACCGGAAAAAACACCGATGGAATACACCGTGGCGCCACCATCTTTCAATTCCTTGGCAGCTTCGACGGCCTTATTTGCCACTTTACCCTCGAAGCCACTAGACGATGTAGGCGAACCATCCGTGAAAAAGATAACGACCTTCTTCGCATCGGTTCGAGCACTGCCCATCATCTTGGCCGCAAGATTGAATCCATTGTCGGCTCGGGTGGCGCCAGCGGCTTTGAGTTTGCTGACTTTGTTCTTCAGACCGTTCATATCCGCAGTCAGATCGCTAACGATTTGGGAGTAGTTGTAGGTGTACCCACCACTTCGGTACATGTCATCCCCGATTTTGTCCGTTTTATCGCCGGCGAACTTCACCAGTCCAACGCGAACCAGTTCGGAACCGGCCTCCGTATTAGTATTCGCAGCTTCATCAAGAAATGCTTTAACCGCTTCTTTCAGTGCGTCTAACCGCTTGGTCCGATCCGTCTTACTCATCGGGTCATCCATCGAACCGGACACGTCCAACACCAGCGTGAAGTCGATCGGCTGGGTGGTGGTGACCGTGGTGGTGCTGGAAGCGCCCTTCACATCCACGTTCACGGTGTAACTGCCATTATCGTTCTTCTTGATGCGCTTATGCTTCTCCGGAGCGCCCAACTGAGAACCGGTCTCGTTCTGCGCAACCGACTGCGCCCGATTTGCTCGCGCAATCGGTTGAGCGGACAACGTAACTGGCTGCTCATCAGATTGTTGTTCAGATTGTTGTTCAACCTCCTGCTCAACCCACTGCTCAGTCTCTTCTTTCGTTTCTTGTTCGACTTGCTGGTAAGCCTCTTGATCTGACGGCTGCTCTTGCTCTGACGGCTGCTCTTCTCCCACCATCAAATTTTGTTCCACCGGCTGTGAATCCTCTTGCCCAGATTCTTGCAATACCGGCTGCTCGATTTGTTGTTCCAAGGCTCCCGTGGCATCTTCCGCCGCCGCTGACGAAGCAGTGACGCACCCCACGCCGGCGAGCATTGCGACCGTCGCGACGGCCGCAATGACACGACGCGTGAACAGACCTGTGCCCCTCGCCCTGTTTCGCTCAAAGACGTGTCTCATACGTCAACCCCCTTGTACCGTTAAGCGATCGGGGAAATACCTTCCTCCTTCGACCGGTATATTTGATGCGTCTTCGCTTCACATACCGTCCGACAATCGCTTCGTTGCCTAAACCTTAAGGAGAAAAACAGAGGGATACATACCCTCCCAACGAGGTAATCAAGGGGATATACTTTCCTTGAAATCACACATATCATCGCGATTCTAGAGTATTCTTGCCCCCGTAAATCGCGATGCAAAAACTATAAGCAAACGTTGTCATGCCTCTTTCAGAATTTTCCTCGACAAAAAAGCATCTGTCAAGTGCAACATTAACGCCATCAACCCCTAGTTGCGCTTTGGCCACCAAGCGGCATGCCTACGGACATACCACGGACAGCGGAGCAGCCAAACCAACAACAAACCGACCAGCAACGTGGCAGCTGACACCACGCCCGCAATCACACGCACATCTTTTGCCGCATCATCCTCCGCGGGAATCTCTTCGGGAATGGCGGAACGTAATGCCGAAACCAACAGACGATGCGTATTCACACCGTACGGAGTGCATGTCATCAACGTGACCCGATCCTCGCCAGAGGTAATCTTCAATTGCGATGTGTCGTTAGGGTCGATTTCGGTAATACGATCCACCATATAGCCAAGCGTATGGCCCATCACATCGATATAGAAGTAATCACCAACCCGCATCTCATCCAAACGCGTAAACATTGAGGCTTCAACCAAACCCCGATGTCCGGTAATCACCGCATGCGTATCCTTGCCACCCACCGGCAGACTACTGCCATACAAATGCCCCGCACCGGACGCAAGCGTTTGCTCCGACGTGCCATGGTAAATCGGCAAATCCACAGAAATCTTTGGAATGCGGATGGAACCCATCACGCCATCGCCAGTATCCAGCAAACGCTGGTATTCCGCGTCTTTGGAGCTAGCGGAATCCTTGTTACCATCGCCAGTGGCGTCTGCGCCCGTCGAGCTGGAACCAGAACCGTCGCTGGAGCCAGACTGATTGTTGTTGTACAACTCGGCGAGCGGATCCTCAGCCTCGCCAATCACCGGCTGCCCCGACTTGGCGAGACGCTTGTTGTACGCCCCAGCCGCGGCGAATGCCTCGTCGGCCTGCGGATACGGCCAACCCGCGACGCTCTGTTCGGAACGGGCGGACGTGCTCGCCAGCTTTTGCGCGGACTGGTATTGCAGCACTTTCGGGAAAAGACCAATGCCGATTGCGGAGAAAATCAGCACCGCCGCAAGCACACGCAGGGCAATGGATCTACCCACGTCGGCGCGACGCTCGCGAATTTCTTCGGACACATCGGTCGCCTCGGCGAACGTCGGCGGAACGTAGGTGCGCGTGTTGCGCGTGGTGTCGTGCGAACCGCGCGAGCCGTCGTTGCCATCGTGCGAATCGCCATAAAAATCGTCGGCGCGTAAGTCCTTAATTTGCTGCGGACCGTCGCTTCTCGACCCGCCGCGCGCGCTCCCATGCGGAAAAACTGCCATCAGTCTTGCCCCCTTGAACTGCCAGCCATAGGGAACATTATATTGCACTCCGCCCGCGTGCCTCACATCATCTGCTGCGCTTATAAGGCAGCGAGTCGGGACACGTTTTATGCAAATCGTGGGTTAGACCCATCAAAACCCTTTGCAGGAAGCCAAAATTAGCATTTTCGCCAAGAGCATCTCTAACCGAGTCTGCCCATGGTCAAACTGATGGGCCTATCTGGCTTATAGATGGCGGGTGTTGGACGGGAATAGACAGTTCGGGGGCATGTTTTGTACCCCTGAACTGGCAAATAAGGCGCACCATCCGCCATCTATAAGCTAGATAGCATAAGTCAGGCCTCAGCGGAGGCAGGATTGGGCCCGACTTCCTTGTCCAGCTTGTTGCGCAACCTCACCACATCGCGCTCGAGCTCGTCGATACGACGAGCCTGCTGCCTGATAATAATGCCGGCCGTATCACCGTCGAACAGTCCGAGAGACAACGGATGAACGTCATTCGACGCAGCCGTTGCGGCAGGCTTCGGCTCAGTGGCCGTATTGGCGATGTCTTCAAGACTCCGCCTCGTCGCCAACGCACGCTTATACCGCGCCGCAAGCTGCGCTATGATCTCACCATCGGTCATGGTGTCGCTGCCGCTCACCGACTTGATGGCCGCATCCTTCCACCGCGCCACACTGCGCTCGATACGCTTGTAACCAACCAATTCCGGCGGCAGACCCGCTTCGCGGAAGATCTTGGTGGGCGACTCCCCCGCAAGATATCGGATAGTGCACACCTGTCTGAATGTGTCGGAATAGGTGATACGATCACGAGTCACATTGGAAACAGCCGGCAATCCACGCAACAGCTGAATCTCCTCGTCACTGAATGCTCCCCCACTGCGCATCGCAATACCTCCCATTGATGCTTCGTTGCTTTCTTTTGCGGATGTGTCTGCGATTCTATGGCCCTCCTTCCGTGCAATACCCCCACTTCACTCCCCTGACTAACAGCCCCCATAACGGTTCACGTTTCCAGATTCCGTTTGTTGCAACACATCCCACCGAAACGCCTTATACCCTCGAAAAACGCAATGTCCACCCACATCGGGTGGCACGTCCAAAGCAACGCAATATGGCGCAATCCAAGCAATCCCACATGAAATACAGAGCAATACAAAAAGGCCGACCCATAATGGGTCGACCTTAAATCACTCCGAATTGGTGTTCTTAACGAACACCGTCAGAGATGGGCGATCAGGCCTCGGCGTTCTGACGAGACTTGATGGCGATGGTCACGCCAGCGCCAGCCACGAGCAGAGCCACAACGGTGAACAGCATGGTTCCCGCAGCGCCGGTGAGCGGCAGCTGGGTGATGGACTTGATGTTCTTCACGGTCTTGGCGGTGGTGTTGACCAGGCCAAAAGCGTCTTCACCGAAGGTCACATTACCATTCTCGTCAATGGTGACAGTAAACGACGGCAAGAAAGTGTTCATATAACCCTGCGGTGCCTGAGTCTCCGTAACCGTGTAAGTACCTGCCTTCAAGCCAGAGAAGGTGACGTTACCGTTGTCGCCAGAAGTCTGAGTCGTGCCGTATTCCTGACCATTTAGGGTCGGAAGCGCACCAGTCTGGCCGGCAGCAACAGACAGCTTAAAGACTGCGCCTGCAAGCGCATTATTATCGTTATCGCGCTTCGAGAAGCTGAAGGAGAACAGCTTAGTAGTTACGGTGTCATAACTACCGTCATTCTTAACCAGCTTGTTGCTCACGTCGTTGCCCGTGGCTTCGGAGTTCACCACAGCCTTGTAAGTAACAACAATAGTCTTACCGGCAAGTTCAGCGAGCTTTGCAGGAATCACCGTAACAGTGAACTCATTTGCACCGTCACCCTTATAATCGGACAAGCTGTTGAAATCAGTAGTGAAGTAATTCGCGAAAGCAACAGAATTCCCATCAACGGTTGCGCTGAAAGAATCAGCCTTGACAGTCAGGCCAACGCTTGGAATATCGTGGAAAACAAACGTTTCCGGCTTCGGGTTAGCCACATGACCCGTCAGGGTATAGGTCAGGGTCTGGCCGAGAGAAACACTCGTCGCGGAGACAGTCTTGCTAGGCTCTTCGACGGCAGAATTCTTGAAATTCACCGTAGTGCCCTTCGTCGGATTAGTGAGCACACCATCCTTGACTTCTCCAGAAGAGACAATCATTGGAACAGCCTTGGTGACGCCAGCAGTCGCATCGGTGTTATCCACGACGAGATAGATACCAGCTGGCAGCGTAACCGTAGCCGAAGTGCCATTCACAGTGAATTCCGGAGCTGGGGTGACAGCAGCCAGATTCTGCTGCTGGGCCAATGCTTCAGCAAACTTACGAGTATTTCCTTCAGCCCACGGACGAGTAATCGACTGATCAAGCTTGCCGTCAGCTAGAGCCTTAGCAAGATTGTCGATGCCGGTCTTGTTGTAATCAGTGCCTAACGCCGTTCCCAATGCAGCATCCACTTGGGTCTTGTTAGCCGCGTAGGTCTGAACACCGTATCCGGCAGAATCGTCAGTACCATACTTGACGTAATCGCCAATCTTGTAGAAATTCAGCGTACGACTAGTCAGCTGAGCCGCATCATCAGCAGTGAACGTGAACGTTGCGGTATTATCCACCACTGTGCCATCAGCCTGTGCGCTGGTTGCGCCCAGGGCCATGCCACCTAGCAGCGTCGCCGCGGCGGCGATGCCGGCGAAAAGTTTCCTCATCTTCATGAGAATCCTCTCTTCCTTATTGTTTGATTACTTGTTTTTGCAATCGCGGGAGGCGGGAACCCAACTTGCTCCCGCGATCCGCAAATTTTGATTTGCCGGCCGGAATGCCCTCAAGTTGGTAGGCATTCCGGCCTCACACAGCAACTCAGACGAGTCGCTTCTTGTTATTCCAAATTTCGGCAGCGCCGATAAGCAGCACCGCGAGTCCGCCGATCACGCCACCGACCAGTAGCCACTGGCGTCCCGTCGCACCACCCGTCAACGGCAGCGCCGACACCGCGACATATCGGTTGGTGAAGGTGACAGGTTCAGTAGCAGCACTTTGCGATTCGGGAACTGCTGCACCGTTGTCATCCAGCACCTTGGTCACGGACTTCACGGAAGCCTTCCACTCTCCGTTGGAGTCCTTCGCGACAGTCACGACAACCTCATACTTCGCCTGCGAATAATGCAATGAAGCGATAGAGCCCTTGACCTCCGTCACGTAATACGTGTAAGAGGCATCGCCAGCGTTGTAAGTGATGTTGCCGAAGGACGCGGTATGGCTGCCCGAATCGGAGTTCACCTTCACCGTACAAGGTTGATCGGCTTCGCACTTATCCGGCAACGGCGCATTGCCCTTCGCCGCCAGAGTGAAATCGAACGTGTCGGAGGTCTTCCACTCGCGTCCGGCCAGGTCCTTCTTCACCGAAATCGCGTTCTCCAGGGCAACCGTCTTCAACGTGTTAGTGATGGTCGCGTTCAACGTGCCCGCATCGGCATTGGAAGACCACACCATCTGCTTGGTCAAGTCGACATTGTTTCCCATATAGGAGACGTCATATCGGTCATCACCAGAGATTTCCGCCACGGAATACGTGTATCCAGGAACCAGGTTGTCGACAGTCGTCTGCCAATCATTGCCCTTATTCAGCGTGATTACGCCACCGACGTTCTCCAGCTGAGCATTGGAATCGCCGCTCTTCTTACGCTGCAACTGCACCGTAACGGAACCGTCATCATGCTTGCTCGCACCATCCGACCATTGCTTGACGATCTTGATCTTGCCGAGCTTCACCTGCACCACAGGATGCGGATACTCGACTTCAGTCGGTGCGCATGACGTAGTTCCATTAACCTCGGTAAGCACGCAATAGTTCAATCGCGCGTCCACATTGGAATAGAATCCCGGCTGGCCCGCAGATGCGGTGCCAGTATTCGGCTCTCCCACATTCGGGTATTGCTGGTTGCCGGCATAAGTGGCATAGGCGGCATCGCTTGGCTTGACCTTGAAGGATACGTCGATGCTGTCGGCTTTCTCTGCGACGATGCCGTCATTGCCGTTAAACGTCACCGTCACCGTGCGATTGCCAAATTGATCGACACCGTACGTGGCCGTATATCCGCCCGTCATATTGCCGTTTTTCACCGTCACATACTGTGTGATATCGGCACCGTCGGCCACGCCAGCGAAATCGACCGGGTCGACCCACTGGGACAAGGTGTCAGTGATGGAGAAGACCTTGATCTTCGCGGATGAGGTGATGCTGGAATAGATCTGGTTGAATGCTTTTGTCAGATTCTCAGCATTCGTGCCATCGAATTCCTTACCGTTCACCGCACTGGCTTCACGGGCGAAATCGGACATTCTATTGGCGTCAGTCGAAGCCTTCACCACATAAAGCGAAACATTACTCTCCCGCCTGTTGGCCTCGGCCAGAGCGGCAGCATAGTTGTAACCGTAGTAATTATCACTACCCTCGGTACCTGCACCATGCACACCCTGAGGTGTAGTACGCCAATCATCATCAGGATTGCACCCTTTTTTGCTGCACCCAATCGGATAATTGGATATACGGAACGTCGGATTGCCGTCAGACAAGAAAATGATGTGCTTCTTCACACCCGTGCGTCCTTGCAGATCATTCGCCTGCTTAAGCGCAGCCTCCCAGTTGGTTCCACCATCAGGTCTGCTGGACACAGCTGTTTTAATCTTGCTGACAGATGTGGTGAAGTCTTGCTTAGTCGAGGCCGTGTCGCTGAATGTCACAACCGCCATTTGGACTTGTTGAGATTCCGGTAATTTGGAATTCGCCTCGGTCAGTAATTTCTCAGCAAGCTTATTTGCCGCGTTCTTCGCGTTAGTATCACGATTGTCGTTTTTATCCTGCATACTGCCGGACTTATCCATAACCAGCACAATGTCGGCCGGAGTGGCGATAGTGGTTTCGGAAGAAGCGCTATCACCCGAAGCATTCAAATGCAACTCGTACTGGTCGTCATCACCACCATCGACCTTTTCGATGGTCTTATTGTTTTGTGGCTTCACATTGGAATTGATAACAGTCACATGGCTGGTATCGCTCACCTTGAAAGAATGGGTTTCCGCATAGGAACCACCATTTCCATCGTTGTGCTGCGACAACGCCTCACCATTCGCGGAAACAGTGTATTTGCCGGAATTCAGCTCACGCACCGAATAGGTTGTGTCATCAGAGAAATCATTGGATTGCACACGAGCAAATTGGCCTTTGGCCAAAGTGATCACACCGTTCGAACCGGTGTTCAAACCAGAGCTGACAACCTGATTGGTGGACGCATTGTAAACGCTGTATTTGCCTTCATATGGCGTTTGCGAGCCATTGGCGAACAGCTGGAATTGGAACTGTTGACCGGCTGGAATAGTGCCCAATGTCTGCTTTTCAATGTCAATGGCCTTGGACGGCTTCACCGGCAAATTGAAGCTGATCTTGCAGTTGGAGCCACCGTCGCCGCGTTCCAGATAGAAGAAACTCAAATGATGGGTTTTATATGCAGCGGAATCCCAGTTCTTGCCCGCATTACTGAATGCCTGGCTAATTGTCGTCGCGCGACCCGAACCATAACTTTGATCTCGATCATACGTGATATTCCCAGTAGCAAAATCAATCATTCCGTGTATCGCCTGATGGATACCGCCCAAGTCAAGCACCAGCACATCATCGATGAACACCCACACATCGTCGTCACCGGTGAAATCAAACACCATGTTCTGATTGTTGACTTTGCCATCTTTAGGCATATAGAAATCGGCCCCAAGGTTCATGCCGAACGAATACCTATTGGCGTCGCTGTCATTGCCAAACGGCGTGAATAACGGGTTACGATCCCCGCTCTGGGTCTGCTTGGTCAATTCGAATCGATTGCTATTGCCGTTATATTTCGCATATTTCGACGCCGCATCGAAACTGTAATTCCCTTGACCATCCGAAGTCAGCAAACCACCGTCCGGCATGTAATTAGTCACAGCCTTATCAGACGCACCGCCGAAGAGATAATCCAGCGATCCGTTGCCATCCGCCATGGTCGGATAATCGTTAGTCAGCAGAGGCTTCACAATGCCCGCGTACGCACCTCTGCCATCTTGAACATAGCGGTTATAGCCGGTTTCGTTTCCTCCGCTCATAAAATGCAACGCATGATTATTGTTGATGGAGTTGCGATCGTAATCATGCAGACCAATGCTGATACCATTCTGCTGCTCAACAGTGGCATTGACGTCATCGGCCAGCGCGGCAGAAGTGGTGGCGTAGCCCATGCCACCAAGCATGGCGACCGCGGCTACCGCGGCTACGATTCGCTTGGCAAAGTTCCCCTTTGGCTTTGCCTCAGATTCATGTACATGCCTCATGTGTATTGTCCCCTTAATACCGCGCTTCAACGCGGTTTCCGTCTCTAACACCATCCGCGCATCGCGCACCGGCACATGCCACGTCCAGTACGGATACACTTCCAGCGCTCCAACCTCGAACATAGGAGAAAAGACGTCGGGAGATGCACACCCTAAGTGCGGAAAAGTCGAGGTATTATACCATCGTCAACCGTTGCAATCGCAACGTTTCACAATATGGGTGATACCCGAATAAAAAAGCCGGCAGGGGGCATCGGCAAACAGCGGTCGTTAGCCGCGCTTCGGCCACCAAGCCGCATGCCTACGGATATGCCACGGTCGCCCGCGCAACCATGCCAGCAGCAGACCGAGCAGCAACGTGACCACCGCGGCCGTGGTCGCAATCGTTCGCGCATCCTTCGCCGCATCATGCTCCGCCGGTACCACGTCGGGAATCGGCGAGCGCACCGCAGAAACCAACAGTCGATGCGTATTAACGCCGTACGGGGTGCACGTCATCAACGTCACCCGGTCTTCGCTGGGAACGATCTTCAGCTTCGACGTATCGTTCGGCTCGATCACGGAAATACGGTCCACCCGGTAGCCGAGCGTGCGGCCCATCACTTCGATGTAGAAGTAGTCGCCGACGCGCATTTCATCCAATCGGGTGAACATCATCGCGTCCACAAGTCCGCGATGCCCGGTGATTACGGCATGCGTGTTCTTGCCGCCCACCGGCAGACTACTGCCATACAAATGCCCCGCACCGGACGCGAGTGCCGACTGCGACGTGCCATGGTAGATCGGCAGTTTCACGGAGATTTTCGGAATACGGATGGTGCCCATCACCCCGCTGCCGGAATCCAGCAGGCTTTGATATTCCGTATCTTTGGCGCTGGCGCTGTCTGATTCGTTGGAACCGGATTCGCTGGACCGCGAACTGCCCTGCACCTGGGAGAACGGGTCTTTCGCTTCGCCGAGGATCGGCTGCCCCGATGTGGCAAGCCGTTCGTTGTATTCCTTGGCCGCTGCGATTGCGTCGTCCGCTTGCGGATACGGCCAGCCCGCAACCGTACGCGCGGACCGGTCCGACGTGTTCGACAGTTCGTGTGCCGACCGGTATTGCAGCATCGCCGGAAAACCGCCGATGCAAATGGAAATGACGATCAACAGCGCAGCGGAGACACGCATGGCGACGGTTTTCCTGCGGCGGCCACGCCGTCTGCGCATATCGTCGGAAACGTCGATTATCTCGTTGAAAGACGGTTCTGCGCCTTCCGTACGTTCCATGTTTTTCATACGTTTCGCACGCATCACTGGATGAACTTCCGCAGCACGCGTTCCAGCTCGTCGATACGCAACGCCTGCTTGGCTATCAGCATGTCGCATTTGTTGATGGTCAGCTGTGCCTGTGCAAGTTTCGACAGCATATCCTGCGATGCGCGCGATTCCTGCAACTTGTCCGAGCCTTGCGATTGCACGACGTTGCTTCCCGACGCGCCAACGTTTCTCGTCGCGACGTCGCTTCCCGACGTCCCTGCCGCGCCAGCGCCATAAAGATCCACCACGGACTGATCCACATCGTCTCCGCGCAGTTCGATGGCTTCCAGCTCGTCATCACAATCCTGCATGTAATGGTTCGTATGTTCGTTCCTGCGCTTGTTCCGCTCCTCCTGCTGCTTCCAGCGCGCGATGCACCGTTCCACGCGCTTGTAGCCGATCAGCTTGGGGTCGAGACCCGCCTCCCGAAAGATGGCCGACGGCGATTCGCCCGCGTTGTACCGGCACATGACCTCGACCTTAAAGCGATCGGTATACCGGATATGGGATGGGCTCACGCTTTTGACCGCTGGCAGGCTGGCCAGATACGCACGCTCCTTTGCCGTGAATTTGCCATCAATCATTTTTTTACACCCCCTAAATCGCCTAAACAGCTCGATTCAGCATCATATCGGGCTCTTTCCATTAACACCCTCGTTAAAACCCTCGAACGAAAAACCCATCCCCTTCAACGAAAAGGGTGGACCAACCTTCAAACAAAACAGTTCCGCCATTTTCCACGGATAATAAAAGCTCATAGACCCCCCCCCATAAAATTAACAAAAACTTAACCTCACCCCCAGCGCGTCATGGGGGTCACCGCGTATCCGAGCACCGTCACGCAGACTCACTAGGCTGGAAACATGACGCAAGAGCTCGTTTCATTGACCATCATCATGGCGGTGGCGGCCGTCAGCCCGATCGTGGCGCAACTGATTCCCGGCAAGTTCATTCCACAAACCGTGCTGCTGCTCGCCGCCGGAGCCGCACTCGGCCCGTACGGACTGGGCGTGATCGAAGTGAACGACGCCGTGAAACTCTTGAGCGAGCTCGGCATGGCGTTCCTGTTCCTGCTCGCCGGCTATGAAATCGACCCCAAACGACTCGCCGGACATCAAGGCAAAGTCGGACTGCTTACATGGGTGATCACGCTGGGCCTCGCCTGGCTGGTCGTGACATTCCTTCCGTTCTTCGCCAAGCAAGGCATCAACGGCGTGGCCACGGTAATCGCACTCACCACCACCGCGCTCGGCACGCTCATGCCGATTCTCAAGGAACGCAGCCTCGAAGGCACCCCCATCGGCGACGCCATCATCTCGTACGGAACGTGGGGCGAACTTGGCCCAATCCTTGCCATGGCCATCCTGCTATCCACCCGAACCGGCTGGCAGACCATGCTCGTGCTCGGCGCGTTCCTCGCCATCTGCCTACTGTGCGCAATGCTACCCACGAAAGCACTGAAAACCGGCCATCGCCTGTACCGTTTCCTTACGGAAAATGCGAACACGTCATCGCAAACGCTCATGCGACTGACCACATTCCTGCTCATCTTCCTTGTCACCATTTCCGCACTGTTCGAACTTGACGCGGTGCTCGGCGCGTTCGCCGCAGGCTTTATCCTGCGTTACATCATCCCCGACGGCAGCAAGTCGCTGGAAATGAAGTTGGAGGGTGTCGGCTATGGCTTCCTTATTCCTGTGTTTTTCGTGGTGTCAGGCGCCGCGATCAACGTGCGCGCCGTGGCAAGCCGGCCCGCACTGCTCGTCGCGTTCATCGTCATGCTCATGTTGATTCGCGCGGTGCCCGTATATGTTGCGCTATCGCTCGACAAACGCAAGAATCCGCTGTCATCGCATCATCGCGTCACCGTAGCCCTGTATTGCACGACCGCGCTGCCGATCATCGTCGCCGTCACGTCGCTGGCGGTGAAGGTCGGCACCATGCAAAGCGACACCGCGTCGACACTGGTCGCAGCCGGCGCGATTACGGTGTTCCTGATGCCGCTGCTCGGCTCGATCACGTATCAGGTGGCCGACATACATCCGGTCACCGCGGTTCGGGAGATTGCGCACACGCCATCCGATTGGCGGACGATCGTACGCGAACATGCGCAGGTGCGTGCGCTGCTGCACCATCAGGACCGGCTCAAGCGTTTGGCGGAGACGTTGGAATCGCTGGAAAAGCAGGAGGGGCTGAACGGTTTGGACAGCCGTCGCGCCGAACTTGTGGAACGTGCGCGCCTCGAAATCGACCGCCAACTCAAGGAACTCGGCCTGGACCCGCAGCTCACCACCCAACTCCCCCACAACTACCGCTACCCGAAGAACTGAGAGGGCTTCGGAGGGGCGCTACTCCACGGACTTGAGGGAGCTGATGGGGTCGATGCGGTCGAGGACGGGGTTGACGAACAGCTGCACGAGCAGCGCGAAGGCCATGGTCGCCACGGCCGCGATCACGTAGCTCAGCGGCTTGACCTCCACCTCGAAATACAACGAGGGCATGTTGAGCGCCATCGTCAGCATGCCGCCGACGAGCCGGCCGAGCGGCAGACCCAGTATCACACCCATGACGGTGAGGATCATCATCTCACGGTTCACGTAATGGTGCACTTCGCGGTCGAAGAAGCCAAGCACCTTGAGCGTGGCCATCTCGCGCACGCGTTCCGACACGTTCGTATTGGCGAGCGTGAACAGCACCACAAGCGCCAGACCGCCAGCGAGCGCCACGATCAGCGCCACCACCGCGCCCATGAGGTCGAATTTGAAGCTGTCGGCCATATGCGCGCAGCTTACGGCCTTCATCACCGAACTGTCCTCTTCGAGCGATTCCGCATAGTCGGTTTGCGAGGCGTCGGAGCCGGAAAGCTTGGCGAGCATGGCGTTCCACGTCAGAGCCTCGGAATCCTCGGAACTCTTGGAATTCTTGGTGCTCTTCGCGTCTTTCGAGTCGAAAAGCTTGGCGTAGTAGGTTTCGCTTACGTACACATCCGAGCCGATGAGGTTGCGATTCACCGCGCCCACCTTCGCCGTCGCCTGCACGCCGTCGCCGTTGGTCAGTCGCACCTTGGAACCGGCCTTGACGCCCAGCGCGCTTGCCGCCGACTGCGCGACGATCACGCCATCGTCATCGAGTTTCAGCGAACCGGTTTTGCCGACGCCGGACGTGCCCAGTATGCCGGACGAGACCGGCTGCAACGTGACCATTTCGCCCAAATCGGACAGATGCTTTTCCGGCACCGCGACCAGCTGGATGCTTTCGCTGCCGCTGCTGCCGGCCTTGCCGCTGTCACCGTCGCCACTGCCCGCAACCGTCAAATCGCCCGACTCTATGCGCACGTCAAGCGATGACGTGACGCGCCCGTCTGACGCGACCTTCGTGCGCATCGCCGACGCGTCCGAATCGTCGGAAACCACCATCAGGTCGTACTGGTAGATGTCGCGGTATTGCTTGATGCCGAGGTCTGCGACGGTGTCGTTGATGGCCAGGCCGCAGACGATCAGCGCGGTGCAGCCGGCCACACCGCCGACCGTCATGATGAGGCGCGATTTGAAGCGGAAGATGTTGCGCGCGGTCACTTTGCCGAGGAAGCCGATGCGATTCCAAACCGGCCGAATCCGTTCCAACAGAATGCGCGAGCCGGCGCGCGGCGCTTTCGGACGCATCAGCGCGGCGGGCGTCTGCCTCATTTCCTGCACACACGCGTAGATGGTGGCGGCGAGCACGCCGACCACGAACAGCGCGATGCCGAGCGAACCGTACAGCCAGTCGTATTCCAGTCGCAGGCCGGGCATCACATACATGCCTTGCAATACGACCAGCAGGAACGCAGGAATGCCAAGGAAGCCGGCGATCAGGCCGAGGCCGCCGCCGATGAGGCAGGCGAGCAACGCGAACAGCAGGTAGCGCGACGCGACCGCCAGCCGCCCGTAGCCGAGCCCCACGTACGTGCCGATGAGCGAGCGGTCCTCTTCGACCATGCGCGCCATGGCGGTCAGGCTCATCATCACGGCCACCAGCAGGAACACAATCGGGAACGCGTTGCCGAGCGATTGGATGGAGTCGAGGTCGGATTTGAGCGCGCTGAACCCGCCGAGCGACTGCCGGTCCTGCACATACCAGCGTACTTGCGGAATGCTGGTTTTCAGCTCGTTTTCCTTGGTTTTCAGCGTTTGTTCGGTACTTGCCTTCTGCTCGTTCAATTGCGATTGCGCCTGGTCGAGCTGCTGCTTGGCTTGCGTCAGTTCGGGACTAGCGGCGATGATGGTTTCACGCATTGTTTCACGCGTGGTTTCGTCAAGTTGGGGGGTAGTTGCACCTGCGGCCGCCGCCGCACCTGCGTTCGCGCCGTTTGTCGCAGCTCCCGCAGCAGCCGCGCTTGCCTGCATGTCGACAATCTGGTCGACCTGCTGGTTGAATTGCTGCCGATTCGCGTCGATTTGCGACTGCGCGTCCGCGAACTTCTTGTCGGCTTCCGCACGCGCGTCGACGATCTTCTTGTTGCCCGCACCGAGCAGTTCCTGCCGACGGGCCTTCTGGCGGTCGGTTTTCACGGTGCCGTCGATGCGGTCGGTCACCTGCTTGACGGTGTTTTCGTACGATTCGTCGAACGTGCTTTCGGCGGCCGTGCCCTTGACGAGCAGCGTGGCGGACGTGTAGAGGGTGCCGGTCACGCCATCGGACGGCGCGAAGAACGTGTAGTCGGTGGTGGCGGTGGAACGGAACGAGGTCATGGCGGAGTAGCCGTCCGGGTTGCTCAGGTTCTGCGGATCGAGCACCACGCCCACAATGGTGAGCTTGGTCGGGAAGCTCGGCGCCTCGTCCGTGCCGTTCGTTTCATTCGTGCCGTCCGCACCGTTCGTATCGTTCGTATCGGAAGTATCGGAGGAAGCCGATTCGGGGGTTACGGTGAGGCGGCTACGACGTCCA
>OAVL01000233.1_pt1 | contig 17711 bp, 10 predicted proteins | sample 1476411 | NCBI WGS metagenome assembly OAVL01 (sample SAMEA2580095, study PRJEB22360) | human gut metagenome | biome: human gut; feature: human-associated habitat; material: faeces | place: Denmark | collected 2008/2010
CTCGGCGGCGACCAGCCATCCGATGCGCAGTCCGGGAGCCAGCGATTTGGACGCGCTGCCGAGCGTGATGACCATGCCGGTCTCATCGAGGGCCTTCAGCGACGGCAGCGGGGCATCATCCTCGAAATACAGGTCGCGGTAGGCGCCGTCCTCGATGATCGGCAGTCGGCTGTCCACGGAAAGCTCGACCAGTTCATGCCGGCGTTTGTCGCTCATGGTGACGCCTGTCGGATTGTGATTGGTCGGAATCGTGTACAGGATCGCATTGCCTTTGCGGTTGCGCGCGTTGAGCGGCGCCGGACGGCCGGTGTCAAGCTCCCCTTCCGCCAGCAGGCCGCGCAATGCCTGCACGTTGAGGCCGTCGTCGTCCATCGGCACGCCTTCCAGATGCATGCCGGCCGACTGGAACACCTGCAGCGACTTGATGTAGCTCGGCGATTCCGCGTATACGGTGGTGCCGGCCGGCAGCAGGCTCACCGAAATCATCTGCAGCGCCTGCAACGCGCCGGATGTGACCAGCACCTGGCTTGCCGTGCAGTCGACGCCGGTGGCGCGCATGTGCGCCGCGATGGCCTCGCGCAGTTCGGGCAGGCCTTCGGGCGGCGGGTAGCCGAGCGTTTCGATCTCGTCCGCGGCCTCGCCGAGCACCTGCCGCCACATGGCTTTCGGAAAGAGCCGTGGGTCGAGCTCGCCGGTGCCGATGCGCGTCATGTTCGGCGTGAACTCGTACCGGTTGATGGCTTGGATGGTGTCGTTGTTGGCTTTGAAGAAGCCGGAATCCACGTAATCGGCCCAGTCGGGCGCGCCCGGCAGCATCAGCGACCACGTGTTGCTGACGATTCGCGTGCCCGCTCCATGCTGCCCTTCGACGATGCCGTAGTCGGACAGCTCGTTGATGGCTGCGATGACGGTGGACCGGTTCACGCCGAACCATTCGGCGAGCGCGCGTTGCGACGGCAGACGCGAGCCAATCGGCCAGTTGCCGCTGTGCACCTGTTCGCACATGTATCCGACGATTTGTTCGGTGACGGGTTCGCCGGTGGTACGGTCCGGTTTCCAATCGATGTTCAGCGGCGCGATGCGTGCCATGACGCTCCTTCACATTGGTGGTGTCGGTATGGTTCGGCGTTTTCCGTGGTCGGCGCATCTGCTTTCTGACAGTGGACCGTCCTGCGATTGGCTGAGCCAAACCTCAGCTTTTGGCTGGTTGCCTATTGTAGCAACACCTATACAATATGACACTGGTTACGTTGTTTTTCGCAGAATAGAGGTTTTTCCTGCGATTACAGAATGAGCGATTTGGTTGGTTTTGGCTGGGTTGATTACAACCAACCAAATATGTTTGGATGGATAAGAGGCGAGTATGGGATTCTTTTTCCAAGGGCTGACGTTGGGATTGGCGTATGTGGCGCCGATCGGTATGCAGAATCTGTTCGTCATCGATTCGGCGCTGACCAAGCCGCGCCGCCGTGCGCTGCTGACCGCGTTGATCGTGCTGTTTTTCGACGTGTCGTTGTCGCTGTCCTGCTTTTTCGGCATCGGCAGGCTGATGCAGGATTACGCATGGCTGAAGCTGGCCATTCTGGCGATCGGCGGCTTGGTGGTCATCCGTATCGGCGCGGGTCTGCTGTTTCCCGGCAAGGGTGGCGATGATGGCGCCGCGCAAACGCCGCAGTCGCGGACCTCGCAATCGCAGGGCTTTGCGCAACGCGTCACTTCGAAATTCGGCGGCGACAGCGAGCTGCTGCACACCATCGTCACCGCCGGTGTGGTGACGTGGTGCAATCCGCAGGCCATCATCGACGGCACGCTGATGCTCGGCGCGTTCAGCGCGACGCTTACCGTCGGTCAGTCCACGCCGTTCATCACCGGCGTGGAAACCGCGTCGGCACTGTGGTTCTTCGGCATCACCCTGCTGGTGTCGATGTTCAGCCACAGGTTCAGCCCGCGAATCGTCACCGCGATGAACCGCGTGTGTGGCGCGGTGGTGGTGCTGTACGGCGTCAAACTACTAGCTGATTTCGTGATGGCCGTGCTGTAATCCCCGATAGCCGTCCGGTTCCGCAAAAACGTATGCCCGTCCGTGTTTTGCTACCCGAGCTGAGTGGTTGGGTTAACAAAATGCGGACGGGCAGTGCTTTTTCAGCCGAGGAAGGCGAGCTCCTCGTCAGTGAGTTCGAGCTCGTCGGCCTTCAGGGAGTCGAGGATGGTTTCGGGACGGTGTGCGCCCGGAATCACGAACATGTGGTCGCCCTTGGCCAGCTCCCAAGCCAGCACCACGCGCTGGTAGCTCACGCCATGCTTGGCGGCCACTTCGCGGAACGGGTCGAACAGGTGCTCGTCGTACGGGTGGCGATAGCCGCCGAGCGGACTCCAGCACACGAAGGCGAGACCTCCCTTCGCGCAGTATTCCAACGTGTCCTGGGTTTCCAGATGGATCGGCGAATACTGGTTCTGCACGGCAACGAGCTTGTCGCCGAGAATCTCCTGTGCGATTTTGAGCTGTTCGATGCTCACGTTGGACACGCCCGCCCACTGGGCCACGCCCTGGTCGAGCAGCGCCTTGATACCTTCGCAGGACTCGTTGTACGGCACTTCCGGATCGTGGCGATGCAGGTAGAGCAGGTCGATCGAGTCGACGCCGAGCGCCTGCGCGGACTGCTTGCCGTATTCGATGAGGTGTTCCGGCTTGCCGTCGCGCGGCCAGATCGGCTTGTCGCCATCCCACGCGCGGCGCAGACCGACCTTGGTGGCCACGGTGACTTCCTCACGCGGCCCCTTCCATGTGTCCAGCGCTTCGCGGACCAGCTTTTCGCCGGTCTGTTCCTCTTCGCCCGGCGTGTAGTAGGCCCATGCCGTGTCGATGTGGCGGCAGCCGGCGTCAAGCGAGGCGTGCAGGGTTTCGATGCCGACGTCGTGGCCGCGGTTGTTTTCGATGGTCAGCGGCATTTCGCCGTGGCCGATGGCGGTGGTGTGGAACGGTCCGAGATTACGGAACAACGTCATGTCTTCTCCTTCGAAAGTGGTGTCTTCCGGCAGGCGCGAGCCGGTTGGAGCCGGGTCGGAACCAAGTCGGACGGCATCTCGTTCAGGTTCTGCCAATGGAAAAGCCTACCAATCGCCATGGGCGAAAGGTAGGCTTCCTAGGCCGGACCGGGCGTGGGCAAACACAATGCCGACAATCGCAATGTCATAGGGCGTCACGTTGTCCGACGGCGGGCGGCATGTCGTGGATCAGCGGCCACCGCCGCCTCCACCGCCGCCGCCTCCGCCACCGCCGCCGAAGCCGCCACCGGAGAAGGAGCCGCCAGATCCACCGGATGACGATGGAGCCGCAGCGGAAATCGTGGAACTGACCGAATCGAAACCGGAACTCAGCTGCGAACCGATATCGCCGATGCCGCCCATGAACTGCGATCCGCCAAACGCACCGGTCGACATGCCTCCCATAGTGGACATACCATTCCACGCGTGGGAGCGATACGTCCAATAGCCGAGGGAATCGTACCCATACGCGTCAAGCCATTGCGGATCGTTGACTTCGGGGTACGCCTTGGCGAATTCCCTTGCCACCTTGTCGGAAATGCCGAAGGCGGCCGCATAGACCATATACCAGTTCCACATCCCCAAATCGAGCGCACCACGGTCGGAGAAATTGGAGAAATCCTCCATATACCGTTTGAGTCCCAAGCATTCTCCGGCATAGGTCTGTCCGGATTCGGTGAGGCCTTCCTTGCGTCCGGTAGCTAAACAGAACGTGCCGACGCATGCGAACGCGCCGCCGAAGCACAACGCCACCGCGATATTGCTTCCAATATTGACCAGCATTCCAATCACGCCAAAGACCATGGCGAAGATGGTGGGCGCTATCCAACGTCCGCTGACATCCCTGACCGCGTTCAATTGCAGGAATTCAATATCGCAGGCATTGGTGAAATGGTTCATCTCCTGATAGCCGTTCTCCCAGCTGGAGCAAGCCTCCTTCATCTGGTTAAAGTCGAATACCGGCGAACCCACGCGTGCGGAAATACGAATCAGCAGTTGCAGGCAGGCTTCCTCGGAGCGACTCAGACCAAGGGTTTCCCGATGGGATAGCGCCTGAGGCAGAATCACCAACGTACTAGTACTTGACGCGGCAGAGGCACGGGATGGATCGGAGGAAATCATGCGCGCCATATCGGCCGCGTTCGCCCTGCTCAGGTCGATGCCACGATACATGTCGGCAGGTCCCGGATATACGGCGAGCGCTTTCTTGACCACCAATGCCAGCACCGTCGCCGTCATGGCACGCGAGGACTGTTCACCCTTGGAATCGTCCACCACATCGATCAGATGCGCGGCGCTGGCTGGGCTGACTTGCGGCGACTCACGCCAGTATTCGATGCCGCCGTGGTAGGTGGCTTCACGGTTCGAAGAGACCACGCCACGAATCGCCAGTACGCAGCACAGTCCGCCCAAAATCAGACATACCAGCCAACCTGCGACCGTAAGCTGGACTTTGTGCCGCTGGCCGTCACGCCATTGCTGCTCCTTGTTTGCTTCCGTGGATTTCAATTCGTCCAGATAGTCGCCGGAACGCACACGTTCGACGCCACTTGCCCCGGCATTGTCGAATGCGGCGACGAGGTCGACGTACTGGTTCGTGCGCAGGTCACTGACGGTGAAATGCAACGTGCCGTCCGTGTCGCGAGACGTTTGAGATGTGGCCTCAGTGTGCAGCCATGCCCACGAATCGTCGGAACCTATGCCTTTGGGGAAGCGCACGGTGCCGGTGACTTTGCCAGCCGGCACCTGGTTGTCTTCGGGGAACATCTCCCACATGAGATTCGTCACGTCACTATGCTGCGTGCCCATGTTATGAAACGTCATGGTCACGTCGAATTTGAGACTGCTCTGTTTGACGGTGGCGGGAATGTTCCAGCCGATTTCGATTTGTTTGTCATTGTCCGAACCGTTGGGGTCAAGCCCGCCGGTGGCAGAGTCGAATGGTTCCGGATAGTTGGAGCCGATTGTGGTGTCGGCGATGTACCAATGTCCGGCATATTCCGATTCCCATTCACTGTCGGATACATCGCTCGGCAACTGCGGTGCGATCTGCGTGTATTGCTCGCCGGTGGACGCGTTCGTCACGGAGATGTCGGTGATGTTCGTCAGATCCTGGTTGCGCAGTTTGAACGTCAGATACAGTTGCTTCCACGGTTTCGTGTCGCCGTCATCATTCTCGCGTCTCTTCAGCTGGTAGTCCAGATGTTCCGTGAACTTGATGTCGCCGTTGCTTTGCAGCTGCGCGTCAAAATCGACGGAACGGTAGCTTAGATCGGCTTCGTCGCCGGAGACGAAGAACAGCAGGAGCGCTACAACGAGCACCGCAACAAATGCGGCACCCGCCGCGAGCAGTCCTCCACGGACACGTTTCGCATCCATATACCATCACCCTTTCTTCCTGCGTATACCGTGTGCCACTCGTATATGCGTATCGCACATGTCAGCGTCCTCCGAACGAACCGCCGCCGGAACCACCGCCACCGCCGTCGAAACCGCCACCGGAGAAGGAACCGCCGGAACCACCGCCACCGAAACCCGAGCCACCGGAGGACGGTGCCGCCATGGAAATCGTGTTGCGCACGTCGGCGAAACTGGAGCTGAGCTGCGCGCCGAAATCGCCATAATTCGCACTGAACACCGACGCGGCGGCAACACTTGCACCCACCGCAGCGCCAGTGGACGCGCCCATAACGCTGCTGGAATGCAACGGCATGTACATGTACGACGAAGCGGCATGCTCATCCAGCCACTGAGGATCGGCCACTTCCGGATATGCTTTGGTCAGCTGCGCCATCACCTTGTCGGAAATGCCGAATGCGGTGGCATACACCATATATCGGCCCCACAATGTCATATCAAGCACGCCACGGTCACTGAAATCACTGAAATCAAGCAGATAGCGCTTCAGCCCAGCCACTTGGCCACCATATTTCTGACCATTGTCGGTCAATGCATGATATTTGCCATACACCAACGCGAATGCGCAGGCCAGCACGACAGGCACACAGATGCTCATCGTCACTGCGATCTCACCTCTCTCCGCGTACTGCACGCCCTTATAGAACGCGAAAACAAGACCAAGAATGCCGACCAGATTATTCAGGAATCCCCTCGATGAATCAACGGCGCGCAGATTGTCGAATTCCGTGGAGCAGGCGGTATCGAAATCCTGTAGCAACTTGTAGCCCTTTTTGTAGTGTTTGAACGCCTTGTTCATCTGTTTGAGATCGAATACCTGCGTATCCCTCAACCGTGAAGACGCTTTGAGCAGGATGTCAAGCGCCGCATGTTCGGATGAGCTCAGCAGCAGCGAACCGATGTCATTGCGCGCCACCGGCATGATGACGATGGTGCTGGTCTTCTTCATCTTGCGTGCGGTTGCGGCGTCGGAGCCGAGCCTGCCCGCCACTGATGCCGCGTTGGTCGTGGTCAGGTCGATGCCGTCATACAGTTTCGCCGGTCCGGGATAGATGGCGATTGCCCCTTTTGACGCGAGCGACATCACAGTGGAGGACATTTGCCGATTGACTAGTTTGTCGCCGTTTTTTATTTTGCCTGAACCGAGAATCGAAGATGACGCGCTCATGACATCATTCATCCGTGCCGCGGCGGCCGGACTCATGTAGGGCAAATCGCGGTAATATTCGACATCGCCTTTGTATTGCGACTTACGGAAGCTGGTGATACCGAGGTACAGCGATCCCATAATGAACGCCAGGCCGATCAGGGCCGAAACAGCCCAACCGGTCACTCGCTTGACCGCTTGATCATGCTGCTTATCGCGCCATTCCTCCTCTTTCTGAGTTTCGCTATCGATGAGCTCTTGCTTGTGGTTGCCGCTTATCTTGCGTTCCACACCTTGCGATTTCGAGACATCGAACATGGCCACGACGTCCAGATAGTCGCCTGCACGCACGTCATCGGCCGAGAAGAGCAGCGACCCGTTCTTGTCGCGTTTCGCGGTGGACGTGTTCTTGGTATGCAGCCATGCCCAAGAATTCTTCTTGGTGACGCCGTCTGGGAACGTGACCTTGCCGGCCACCTTGCCAATCGGAATCTGGTTTGTCGTGCCGAATGGCTCCCATTGGAAAGAGACGACGTCGTCATAGGCGGTGCTTACGCCATGCATGGTCATGGACACGTCGAATTTGAGGCTGTCAGCGGACGCAGTTTCCGGAATGTTCCAGCCGATTTCCAAAGTCTTATCGGATGAGGAGTCAGCTTTCAAACCATCTGTTTCAGGATTGAACGGTTGGGGATCTCTGAGTACGCTGACATCCGCGATATACCACTGACCTGCGTATTCAGCGTTCCAATCGGTGACATCATTGGGATTCACAAATCTACCTTGGACGTACGTTTCGTTGTTGGTGACATCCTTCACGCTGACATCACTGATATTCGTCAGATTATTGGCTTTTAGCGTGTACTGCTGGTACATCTGTTTCCAATCAAAGCCACGGTCATTCAGCTTCATATCAATATGCTGCGTGACTTTGAGGTCGCCATTCTTAAGCACCATAACATCGTAATCGAGCGTACGATAGCTCAAATCCGGTTCGACATCGGACGTCAAATTCACATCCAGAAAAGTGACGCCCAACAGCAGCGCGGCCGCGACCACCGCAGACAGCATACCGATCAGCGCACGTCTGATATTCATAAGTTCTCTCTTGACTCTCTATGCAGGCAGTCCGCGAGAAGCCGACATACCGTATAGACGAAAAGGGAGTACCGGCGAAGCATCCACCCCGTCAGCGCTCCCCTTCTTTTGTATGGAAATGCTGTATGGAAACGCTCAGAACTGGACCTGCGGTACCTGGCGGTCCGCCTCATTGATTTGGAAGTAGGCAGCCTGCTCGAAATGGAACAGTCCGGCGATGATGTTGGTCGGCACGACCTCGATCTTGGTGTTGTACTTCTGTACCACATCGTTATAGAACTGACGGGCGTAGGCGATTTTCTCCTCGAGCGCCTTGAGCTGGGCCTGCAGGTCCAAGAAGTTCTGGTTGGCCTGCAGCTGCGGATACGCTTCGGCCACGGCCTGGAGGTTCATGATCGCGCGGCTCAGCTGGTTTTCGGCTTGGATGCGCTGTGCCACATCACCGGACTGCGCCGCCTGGAGTGCGCTGGCGCGGGCCTGGGTCACCTGTGTGAACACCTGCGATTCATGGGCAGCGTACCCCTTGACGGTCTCCACGAGATTCGGGATGAGGTCGGCGCGCTGCTTGAGCTGCACGTCGATCTGCGCCCAGCCGTTTTTGACGCGATTGCGCAATGTGACCAGACCGTTGTAGGCGGACACTCCCCACAGCACTATCAGGACGATGACAATGAGTGCAATAATGCCGAATATCATGTGAAAATCCTTGCTTCTTTGCTTGTTTATTTGTCTAATTTTCGCATGAGGGCTACACATTTCGTTGTATTGTCGGTTTTTCCATGCACCCGTAAATCGATTGATGCCAATATTCGCACAGCATGTCGAACGTACGAAAAACCCACCCCTTACGGAGTGGGTTTTTCGTTAGATTACCTATCGGCTTCGCTGCGAAGGATCCGTGAGAAGACGTCAATCTTCGAATGCTGAGCCGTCAAGCGAGAAGCCCAGTGGGCTTCTCGTAGGTGAAGTGAGCAGCTTCGCTGCGAAGGATCCGTGAGAAGACGTCAGTCTTCGAACGGATCAAAGTCGCGGCGCACGCGGCGACGCGGACGCTCGGAGCGCTCTTCGCGATCGGCACGGTACTCGTCGTAGTTCTCGTCGGCGGCGTAACGCGGGTTGCGGTCGTCACGACGGCTACCACGGCGACGGTCGGAACGGCGGTCATCGCGATCGTAGTCACGGTCATCGCGGTCGGAACGACGGCGACGCGGACGATCATCATAATCACGATCATCGCGATCGGAACGGGACGAACGGCGGTCGTCACGATCGTAGTCGCGATCGTCACGGTCGGAACGACGGCGACGCGGACGATCATCATAATCACGATCGTCATCGCGGTCGGAACGACGGCGACGCGGACGATCATCATAATCACGATCATCGCGATCATCGGAACGACGGCGGTCGTCACGACGGCCACGGCCGCCACGGCGGTCATCGCGATCGCCACGGTCACGACGCGGAGCGGAGGATTCCTGATCCTCGAAGCCCGGGATGGCAAGGGAGATCTTGCCGCGATCGTCAACACCCTGCACGACCACCTCAACGGTGTCGCCTTCCTTGAGCACGTCTTCGACGGCGTCGATGCGCTCGCCGTTGGCGAGGTTGCGGATCTGGGAGATGTGCAGCAGACCGTCGGTGCCCGGGGTCAGGTTCACGAAGGCGCCGAAGGAGGTGGTCTTCACGACCTTGCCGTTGTAGGTCTCGCCGGCTTCCGGCACGTGCGGGTTGGCGATCTGGTCGATGATCTCCTTGGCCTTCTCGGCGGCCTCGCCGCCTTCGGAGGAGATGTACACGGTGCCGTCATCCTCGATGGCGATTTCGGCGCCGGTGTCTTCCTGGATCTGGTTGATCATCTTGCCCTTCGGGCCGATGACCTCGCCGATCTTGTCCACCGGAACGGTGGTGGTGATGATGCGCGGCGCGTACGGGCTCATCTCGGCCGGGCCGTCGATGCACTCGTTGATGACTTCGAGGATGGTGGTGCGGGCTTCCTTGGCCTGCTGCAGGGCGGACGCCAGGATGTCGGCCGGAATGCCGTCGAGCTTGGTGTCGAGCTGCAGGGCGGTGATGAATTCGGAGGTGCCGGCCACCTTGAAGTCCATGTCGCCGAAGGCGTCTTCGGCGCCGAGGATGTCGGTGAGCGTCTTGTAGATGTGCTGGCCGTCGACGTCGCCGGACACGAGGCCCATGGCGATGCCTGCGACCGGAGCCTTCAGCGGAACGCCAGCGGCGAGCAGGGACAGCGTGGAGGCGCAGACGGAACCCATGGAGGTGGAACCGTTGGAGCCGATTGCCTCGGAGACCTGACGGATGGCGTACGGGAACTCCTCACGGCTCGGCAGCACCGGCACGAGGGCCTTCTCGGCGAGGGCGCCATGGCCGATCTCGCGGCGCTTCGGGGAGCCGACGCGGCCAGTCTCACCGGTGGAGTACGGCGGCATTTCGTAGTTGTGCATGTAGCGCTTGGACTGCGGGCCGGACAGCGCGTCGATCTGCTGCTCCATCTTGAGCATGTTCAGGGTGGTGACGCCCAGGATCTGGGTTTCGCCACGCTGGAACAGCGCGGAACCATGCACGCGCGGCACGATGTCCACTTCGGCGGACAGGGTGCGGATGTCACGCAGGCCACGGCCGTCGATGCGGTAGTCCTGGGTCAGGATGCGGCGGCGCACGATCTGGCGCTGCAGCTCCTTGAACGCGTTGCTGATTTCCTTGTCCTTCTCGGCGTCTTCCATGTCGGTGAACTCGCCGGCGAGGGTGGCCTTGACGCCTTCCTTGATCTCGTGGATGCGGTCCTGGCGCGGCAGCTTTTCGGCGATGGACAGGGCTTCGTCGAGGTCGGCGTGGGCGATCTCGTCGATGCGGTTGTACAGATCCTCGGTGTACTCCGGGAAAAGCTGGAATTCCTTGGTTTCCTTCGCGGCGATCTTCTTGAGCTCGGCCTGGGCCTCGCAGATCACCTTGATGAACGGCTTGGCGGCTTCAAGACCGCCGGCGACGACTTCCTCGTCCGGCTTGGTCTGGCCTTCGTCGTAGATGAGGTGCCATGCGTTCTTGCCGGCACCGGCTTCGATCATGGCGATGGCGACGTCGCCGTTCTCGACAACGCGGCCGGCGACCACGATTTCGAACACGGCGCGTTCGCGCTCGCTCCAGCGCGGGAAGGCGACCCACTGGCCGTCAATCAGGGCCAGACGCACGCCGGAGACCGGGCCTTCGAACGGCAGACCGGAGATCATGGTGGAGGCGGAGGCGGCGTTCAGTGCGACGACGTCGTATGCGTCATCCGGGTTGACGGCGAGCACGGTTTCGACGACCTGCACTTCGTTGCGCAGGGTGTGCGGGAACAGCGGACGCAGCGGACGGTCGATGATGCGGCAGGCCAGGATGGCTTCGGAGCTCGGACGGCCTTCGCGGCGGAAGAACGAGCCCGGGATCTTGCCGGCTGCGTACATCTTCTCTTCCACGTCCACGGTCAGCGGGAAGAAGTCGTAGTTCTCCTTCGGGCTGGAACCGGCGGTGGTCGTGGACAGAATCATCGAATCATCGTCAAGATAGGCGGCGACGGCACCATCCGCCTGCTGGGCGAGACGACCGGTCTCGAAGCGCAGCGTGCGCTTGCCGAATGAACCATTATCGATTACGGCTTCAACAGCCTTGATTTCGGGACCCTCCATAGGGTTCCTCCTTTGTTTTCTTTTCTTGTGTACCTACTATCGGCAGTCCTCTTCAGCGGACTCCAACCGATTCCTACATGCGTGACGCGGCGTTGCCTCCGCCGCTTCCTCATCTCTAGATTCTAGACCTCGTGCGCCCCAAACCTCGGGCCTTCAAACTGTCTGTTCCTTGAACTCGGCTGTCATGCAAAAAACGCCCGGGCGCCATATGGCGCTCGGGCGGAAGAATGTTATCGGCGCAGACCCAGACGCTCGATCAGGGAGCGGTAACGGTTGATGTCAACGCGCTTGAGGTAATCAAGCATACGACGACGGTCGCCGACCATCAGCAGCAGACCACGACGGGAGTGGTGATCGTGCTTGTGCTCCTTGAGGTGCTCGGTCAGATCAGCGATGCGCTTGGTGAGCAGAGCAACCTGGACCTCCGGGGAGCCGGTGTCACCCTCGTGGGTTGCGTAGGTCTTGATGATTTCCTGCTTTTCCTCAGCCGTAAGTGCCACGGCATCCTCCTTATATTGCTGCGCGGTGCTGCCGGCCCAATACCGGCGCGCTCTCTATCCGCGGGCGAAACACGCCAAGGGAATATCTTACACGACGTCCGGACCAAAATCGCCGGCCGATATTTCCGCCCCCCCCCCGTCGACGATTGTTCTTCACGTCACGCCATGGACGTGAGCAGACCGCCGAACAACACCACGGCAAGCGCGACGAGTTCGATTGCGAAGAACAATAGGAACGAGGCCCAGCTGCGTGTGAGGACGTTGAGCTTCGATTCCTTCTTGATGCACACCAGCAGGCCCACCCAGAGCACCGCGTAGACCGCGACGCCGAAACCGGCGGCGATGATGCCGAGATTCGCGGCGTTCGCCAGTCCGGCCGCCTCACCGTACATCACGTAGGTGGCGTTCCAGAAGTTGAAGCTCAGCAGGCACATGCCGGCGACGAATTGCTCCGCGGCAAGGCCGATCACGAAAATGGCCCCCCACAGCCATTTCTTCGCGTCCGCGACCATCAGTCCGAGTCCGGTGAGCGCCACGATGGTCACCGTCCATGAAATCAGCGCCACGCCTTTGGGATCGAGGAAATTCAGGTTCGCCACCATCCATGAGGCGTCCCGCACCGCGATGTCGCGTCCCCACCAGTACGGCGCGATCATGGCCAGCAGCACCAATGCCATGAACAGAATCCAGCGGACCGGATGCGATTTGCGGCGTTCGATGTCGGCCAAGGACAGGTCCGACGGTTCGATGGACGCCGTCGGGTGTTTGGAGACGTCGACGGTCTCGACCACGCCATCCACGACTTCCGTTGCCTTGTTGCGTTCCTTCTGACCCATGTTCCGCTCCGTATATATTGCGATATCTTGCGATTGCGCCGCCGCACGCCGCGGCCCGTTCCAGCATACCCGGGCAATCGTATGCCCGGGCATACGGATATACGAAAGGCGTGCCTTGAGGCACGCCTTCTTCTCTGATGCTGTTGTGGAGCGGATGACGGGAATCGAACCCGCGTAATCAGTTTGGAAGACTGAGGCTCTACCATTGAGCTACATCCGCGTATTGCCGCTACGTCCGAAGCCGACACGAAACGACTCGAGCTATTATACACATCCCACCAACTTTTGCAAGCGGGAATGGCATTTCAGATTTCGAGCATGACCACGGCAGAGGCGATCGGCCCGTCATGGCTTATGGAGATGGAGATATCGTACGACTGGCGCACCGGATCCAACGGCAGGCCCAACGACTGCTGCACCTTGCGTTGCACTTCGGAGGACAGTACGACGCGCGGCACGCCGTGGGAATCGTCGAGAATTTCGATGCGCACCCATGGGAAGTTGTCGAGCGTGTACGGATATGCGACTTCGGCGCCGTCTTTCGCATGCCGCGAAATGGCCGCGCACCACGCTTTCAGGAACGCCTCCTTGCCTGCCCAGCGGGCGGCGAGGTGCACCGCCTCGTCATCATGCTTGAGCTGCGACCGTTGCGCCGTCTGCCATATCTCGCGCATGGAGAACAGATTGCGCATACGCGTCCCCGGCTCATTCAGCTGCTTGGCGAACGCAGGCACGTCAACGACGTCATGCCCTAGACCCAGCATTCCTCCGCCTTCCTAGGAATTATTAATCGGGGTTACCCCGGGAATGCCCCGACCATGTCATATGGAAAAGGGCGATACATCTGTGCAGAAGTATCGCCCTTTTCTTATCAGGCCGTCATCATTTGCCCATATTTAGGACAGATTTCGACGTAGCCGTCTCACGCTTCGAAATAGCCGGTGGACGCGAGGCGCGCGTTCGGATCGAGCAGCATGGCCTTCTCCACTTCGTGCGCGTCGTAGCCGCGGCCGTCCTCGTGGAAGCGGCGGTTGTCGATCGGCTCGTAGAGCGCGGCGCGCCCCATCATGCCCTCTTCAAGGCGACGCTGTCCGGCGGCGAGACGTGCGTTGGCACGGTCGCGCCATTCGTTCAGCGCGTCCTCGCCGACGGTGTTCGCCACGGAAGCCTCGAAGGCGCCCGGGTTGACGATCGCGGCGAAACCGGACACGTGGCCGAAGCCGAGCGACGTGGCCAGACCGGCCTTGACGGAACCGACCTTCAGCGGCTCGCGCAGCCAGACCATGTGGTCGTCGCGCTTGAGCTTCGGGTCGACGCAGTCGAGGGCCGCGTTCGCCGGAACGACGCCGGACTTGAACAGCTGGGTCAGGCCGTTGACCTGGAAGATGCAGGCACCGCCCTTGGCATGGCCGGTGAGCGACTTCTGGGAGATCACGAACAGCGGGTTGCCGTCGGTGCGGCCGATGGCGTGGGCCAGCGTGTTGTGCAGCTCGGATTCGTTCGGGTCGTTGGCGTTGGTGGACGTGTCGTGCTTGGAGACCACGGCGATGTCGTCTGGCGTGACGCCGAGCTTGGCGAGGTCTTGCACGAGCTTGGAGTCCTTGCCGCCCATGCCAGCTGCGAGCGCGCCCAGTCCCGGAGCCGGGATGGAGGTGTGCGCGCCGTCGGCGTAGGAGTGGACGAATCCGACCACGCCGGCGACCGGCAGGCCGAGCTTCAGCGCGATGTCACCGCGCGTCAGCAGGATGGTGCCGCCGCCCTGCGATTCGACGAAGCCGCCGCGACGACGGTCGTTGGCACGGGAGAAGAAGCGCGCGTCGATGCCCTTGGCGTACATCTCCTCGGAGTTGGCGGTGGCGTTCATGTTGCCGAAGCCGATCACGGATTCCACACCGATGTCGTCGATCGCGCCGGTGACCACGAAGTCGGCCTTGCCGAGGGCGATCTTGTCGGCGCCTTCCTCAAGGGAGACGGCGGCGGTGGCGCAGGGGGAGGCCGGCTGGGGCATGTTGCCGTAGCCGCCGATGTAGGACTGCATCACGTGGGCCGCGACGACGTTCGGCAGGGCTTCCTGCAGGATGTCGGTCGGAATCTCGTGGTTGAGGAACCGGTCGAGGTACAGCTTCCTCATGGAGGCCATGCCGCCGAAGCCGGTGCCCTGCGTGGAGGCCACCATGGACGGGTGCACGGCTTCGAGGATCTCGGCCGGGGTGAAGCCCGCGGACAGGTAGGCGTCGACCGTGGTGACGATGTTCCACAGGGCGATCTTGTCCACGTCGCCGACCATGGAGGCCGGAATGCCCCACTTGACCGGGTCGAAGCCCTTCGGGAACTGGCCGCCGACGGTGCGGGTCATGGCCGCGCGGCGAGGCACGCGGATCATGGAGCCGGCGTGGCGGGTGACGTTCCACTCGCCGGATTCGGCGTCGGCCGCGTAGCTGGTGTGGGCTTCGTCGAGCTTGACGTATTCCTCGGCGATCTCACGGGTCGGAACGGAGAAGGTCACATCGTGGTCGAGGAACACCTCGGCCTCCTCCTCGTCGGCACCGTCCTTGTAATCGTTGCCCATGCCCTCTTCGAACGGACGCACGCCGGAGCGGGCCACGACCTCGTCGTGGTAGCGTTCGGCGATGTCCTCTTCGGGCACCAGGTTGCCGTCGGTGTCGTACCAGCCCGGCTTCGGACTGTCGTTCCAGGTCAGCAGGCCCATGTTCCAAGCCAGTTCGAGCACCGCGCCGGCGGACAGGTCGACCTTGCCGTCGGAGTGGATGCCGAGTTCGGCTTCGAAACGGGTGCGGCCGGAGCCCCACGGACCCAGCTCGCCGATGGAGACGATGACGATCTCGTCTTCCGGACGGGCGGTGACGTGCTGCCAATCCTTCAGATCGACCTTCGCCTGACGCGGGGCGCGCGGGCTCGGCAGCGCCTTGATCAGCGTTGCCGCAGCGGCACAATCGCCCTGCTTGTCCTCATCGCCGGCTTCGGCGGCAGCGGCCTTGGCCGCGTCCTCCATGGCTTCGGCGCGCAGTGCCTTGATGTCGATCGGCTCGCTGCCGAGGCCGCCGGTCAGGTCCACGTCGAGCGGGGCCTTGACGGCCTGCTCGCGGGATTCCTTGGTGGACAGCTCGAGCAGCTTGACCGCGATTTCGGCGGTGGAGTAGGTCTTCAGGCCGTGACGTTCCACGACTTCGACCAGCGGATCGTTGCCGCCCATCAGGCCGGTGCCACGCACCCAGCCGATCTTCGGATGGGCGAAGGTGACGCGGCTGGACCACACCTTTTCGGCGCGGGCGCGGTTGACGATCGCGTCGAAGGCGCTCTTGACCTCGCCGTACGCGCCGTCGCCGCCGAAGACGCCACGGTTCGGGGAGCCCGGCAGGATCACATGCAGCTTGTGCTGCACGTCGGTGTCGGCGCCGATCTTCGCGAAGCCGGTGATCGCACGTTCCACACCCCACAGCATGAGGCGCGCCTGCGATTCGAACAGTTCGCCGGAATCGGCCAACGTGCCGTGCACCGGCGGAGCGGCGAACGGGAAGAACAGGCTCGGCTCGTAGGCGGGCTTCAGAATCGTGGTGGTCGCGCCGGAGGTCTTCTTCTGCACGTTGCCGACCCACTTCACAAGCGCGTCCACGTCACGGTAGCTGGACAGGTTCGCCGGAACGAGCCACAGCTTGGCGTCACCGGTGGCGTGCTCGCGGTAGGTCTGCTTGGCCCATGCCTTCACGCTCTGCCTGAAGCTGTGCGAGGTGGCCACGACGGTCGCGCCGCCGGCGAGCAGGCCGTTGACGACCTGTGCGGCGATGGAGTTCGGGGCAACGCCGGTCACGACGGCGATATCGCCTGCGAAGCGGCTTGCTCCGGCGGATTCGTCCGTCTGCTCGAGCGCCTCGCCGGCCACGCGCTTGAACGCGGCGGCAAGCTCGGCGTCAGCGGTCTTGCCCGCGTACCATGCGGCTTCGTCGGCGACGGCCTTGCCCAGGCCGATGAAGCTGCCGTCCAGTGCGGAGGCGTCGTTGTCGTAGTAGGCGCGGGACAGGTCCTCGCGTGCGGATGCCCAACGGTCGTCGAACAGGATGGCCTTGCGCTCGTCGAAGCGCGGCTCGACCTGCTTGGGCCAGTCGGAGCCGAGCTCGGCGTCGACGGACGAATCGGCGGGAGCGGGGCTGGGCTCCGCCGCGGGCCACCACGGCGGCGTTCTCGTCGGCGGAATCGTCGGCGACCGAAGCGGTGACGCCCAGCTGGTTCAGCACGAACTTGGCGGTGGAGGCGAGCACGCCGTCGGCACCGGTCACCTTGGCCGCGAACGCGTCCAGGGCTGCGGAATCGACCACGGCGCCACCGGCTGCGCCACCTGCGCTCGGCATGGCGACGGCCACGCCCTTGTCGGAAGCGACCTTCTGCACGGCCGCGTCGATCAGCGCGTTGGCGGCGGCCGCATTGGAAGCGGCTTCGGTGCTCAGCGAGGCGAGGTCGCCACCGCGGGAGCTGGCGCCTTCGCGGGTTTCCAGCACAAGGGCTGCGACCACGTGGGAGGCCCAGCCTTCGCCGAGCTGCCAGGTGTCGGTCACGCGCTTGGTGATCTGGCCGAGCTTCACGCCGGCGGCGCCGAACAGGCCGCGCACACGGTCGCGGACGATGTCGGACAGCACCGGACCGAACGCCTTGTAGTTCGGAGCGACCTTGTTGACCAGCGCGCTCAGCGCCTTGACGGTCGCTTCGGCGGCGCCGTCCACGGAAGCCACGCCCAGCTCGGAGCTGATGTCCATGAGCAGCTGGTTACGGCGAGAGGAGACGCCGTTGGTCAGGGTGTCGGTGGTGTCGGATTCGCCGATCTGGTCCGGACGCACCTTCGCCGAATATGCCAGCAGCATGGCGATCGCGTCGGAAGCGTTGAACGGAATATCCGCGACTGCGGCGCCGGACGGAGCGCCGGCAGGTGCGGCCGGTGCGGCGGCAGCCGGGGCTGCGGCGACGGGTGCTG
>OAVL01000258.1_pt1 | contig 16211 bp, 6 predicted proteins | sample 1476411 | NCBI WGS metagenome assembly OAVL01 (sample SAMEA2580095, study PRJEB22360) | human gut metagenome | biome: human gut; feature: human-associated habitat; material: faeces | place: Denmark | collected 2008/2010
ACGATATCGCGGCGCCGCTCTGCCGACGACCCTGCAGCCCAGCCGCATCGCTCCCGATGCGCTGGTCGGCCCGGCCTGGCCGGCGATTTACACGGCGCTCGGCTCCGTGTACGTCAAGGGCTACCCGGTGATTGAAGGCCTGCTCAACGCCGTTCACCTCGACCACCTCATCGAACTTGAGGTGAACGAGGAGGACCTGCTTAAGCACACCGGTGAAACCATCACCCTGAAGTCTTGGGCTGAGGATTACTTCGAGTCCGCCTCCGGCCGCGTGGTCACCATCCACGTGACCCACACCGCTGCCGACGGCACGCTGCTTGCCCGCGAAACCGAGCGTTTCGCGATTCGCGGCCGCGTCTACTCCGATGCTTTGCCGGCAGACGCCCCCGAGTTCGGCGACGCCGAGCACGAGGAGATCGCGCCCACGCCGCGCCGTCTGCTGCGCCGCGTGAAGGTCGTCGCCCCACACGACATGACCGCCTTCGCCCGCACTTCCGGCGACTTCAACCCGATCCACACCTCCACTCGTGGCGCTCGCATCTCCGGTTTGGCCGCTCCGCTTGTGCACGGCATGTGGCTGTCCGCCACCGCCCAGCACGCCGTGCAGGCGCTGGACGAGAAGGGTGCCCACTACGAGATTGCCGGCTGGACCTACAACATGTACGGCATGGTTCAGCTTGACGACACCGTCGAAATCTCCGTCGAGCGCGTCGGCAAGGTGCGCCACGGCGGCATGACCCTCGAAGTCACCTGCCGTATCGACGGCCAGCTCGTCTCCCGCGGCACCGCACTGGTCCGCGCGCCGCGCGCCGCCTTCGTCTACCCCGGCCAGGGCATCCAGAAGCAGGGCATGGTTCTGGACGAGCGTGCCAAGTCCGCCGCCGCCCGCGACGTGTGGGAACGCGCCGACAAGCTCACCCGCTCCAAGCTCGGCTTCTCGATCCTGGGCCTCGTGCGCGATAACCCGAAGGAGCTCACCGCCAACGGCGTGACCTATCGCCACCCCGAAGGCCTGCTCAACCTGACGCAGTTCACGCAGGTGGCGCTCGCCACCGTGGCCTTCGCCCAGACCGCTCGTCTGCGCGAAGCCGGCGCCGACATCTGGCCCGCCTACTTCGCCGGCCACTCGCTCGGCGAATACAACGCGCTGTCCGCGTTCGCCGACGTGATTCCGCTGGAAACCGTGCTGGAGCTCGTGTTCCACCGTGGTTCCACCATGCACCACCTCATCGAGCGTGACGCACAGGGTCGCTCCAACTACCGCATGGGTGCCCTGCGCCCGAACCAGTTCGGTGTGGACGACGCGCACGTCAAGGAATACGTGGAATCCGTGGCCAAGGCGTCCGGCGAATTCCTGGAGATCGTGAACTACAACCTCGCCGGCCAGCAGTACGCCATCGCCGGTACGATCGCCGGACTCAAGGCTCTGAAGGCCGATTCCGCCCGCCGCGTGGCCGCATTCGGTGGCAAGCCCGCGTTCATGCTGGTGCCCGGCATCGATGTGCCGTTCCACTCCACACTGCTGCGCAAGGGCGTGCCGGAATTCCGCGACAAGCTCGACGCGCTGCTTCCCGCTTACATCGACTACCGTGGCCGTCTGGTGGACCGCTACATCCCGAACCTGGTGGCCACCCCGTTCGAGATGACCAAGGAATTCGCCGCCAAGATCCTCGAAGTCGTGCCGTCCGAGCGTATCAAGGCCGTGCTCGACGACCCGGCCGTGTGGGATTCCTACGCCGATGACGACCAGAAGCTCGGCCGTCTGCTCTTGACCGAACTGCTCTCCTGGCAGTTCGCCTCCCCGGTGCGTTGGATTGAAACCCAGGCGCTGCTCTTCGGTCAGCGCGAACAGGGCGGCCTCGGCGTGGAGGAATACGTCGAAGTCGGCCTCGGCAACGCCCCGACCCTGGCCAACCTCGGTGCCAAGACCCTGCGTCTACCCGAGTTCGCCGGCAACGATACGGTCGTCTACAACGTCGGCCGCGATGAAGGCCGCGTCTACATGACCGACACCGATTCGCTGGTTCCCGACGATGAGCCGGAAGAGGCTGCGGCCTCGGCCCCGGTCGAAACCGCTCCTGCCGGTGGTTCCGCCGTCGCCAAGCTCGGTTCCGGTGCCGCTCCGGCAAATGCCGTGACTGAGGCTGCTCAGACAACGGATGGCTCCGTCGCCGGACAGTCCACTGGACTGTCCGACTCCTCGCGCGGCCTGCAATCAGGGCAGGCCGCGGCCGGCGCACCGTCCGGTGCCGCCGTCGCCGACCTGCCCTTCAAGGCTTCCGATGCCATCGGCGTGCTCATGGCCTACTCCGCCAAGGTGCGCATCGACCAGATCGGCAGCAACGACACCACCGACACCCTGACCAACGGTGTCTCTTCTCGCCGCAACCAGCTGCTCATGGACATCAGTTCCGAGCTGGGAGTCGCCAGCGTGGACGGTGCTGCTGAAGCGACGCTCGACAAGCTCGCCCAAATCGTCAACAAGGCCGCCCCGAACTACAAGCCGTTCGGTGCCGTGCTATCCGAGGCGCTGCGCGACCGCCTGCGCTCGCTGTTCGGTGCCGCCGGCGTCAAGCAGCAGTACATCCGCGACCGCGTGACCAACGTATGGCAGCTCGGTGAAGGTTGGGTGGCCAGCGTGCTCGCCACACTGCTGCTCGACACTCGCGAGGGTGCCAGCTCCCGTGGCGGCGACCTGGCCAAGCTGCCCACCGCCGCCGTGCAGAACAAGCCGGAAGCCGACAAGCTGATTGATGCGGCCGTTGAGGTCGTCGCCCAGCTCAAGGGTGTTGCCGTGGCCCTGCCGTCCGCCGGTGGTGCCGCTGGTGGCGCTGTGGTCGATTCCGCCGCGCTCGACGCCTTCGCCGAGAAGGTCACCGGTTCCAACGGCGTGCTCGCCGCCACCGCCCGCTTCGTGCTGAACGAGCTCGGCGTGGCCGCTCCGGCTCCGGAAGAATCCGAGGACGAGAACGCCGCCGTCGTGGCCGCGGTTGAAGCCGAACTTGGCTCCGACTGGCCCAAGCAGGTCGCTCCGCGCTTCGACGCCAACAAGGCCATCCTCTTCGATGATCGGTGGGCCTCCGCCCGTGAAGACCTCGCCCGCGCCTACTACGACAACGATCCCGCCGCCTTGAACGGCAGCTTCATCGGCCTTGGCAAGACCATCGCCGCCGAAGCCCAGTGGTTCGCCAACGAGTCGGAGAGCGAAGAACTCAAGGCCGCCTTCCAGAAGGCCGGCTCCGAGGCCCTCGAACAGGTTGCGTCCAACAAGAACGCCTCCCGTTACGCGAATGATATCGCCATCGTCACCGGCGTGAGCCCGAACTCGATTGCCGCTCAGGTGGTCGAAGGCCTGCTCGCAGGCGGTGCCACTGTGGTGGCCACCTCGCACAGCTTCAAGCCGTCCATTAAGGCTTGGGCTAAGCAGGCCTACCGCGAGCACGCTACCGGCAACGCCAAGCTGTGGCTGGTTCCGGCCAACCTCTCCAGCTACCGCGACGTCGACGCACTGGTCGACTGGGTGGGCCACGAGCAGAAGAAGACCTCCGGTGCTACCACCACGATTCTGAAGCCCGCGTGGGAGCCGACTCTGTTCTTCCCGTTCGCCGCTCCGCCGGTCCATGGCACGCTCGCCGACTCCGGCGACCTGTTCGAATCGCAGGCCCGACTGATGCTGTGGGGCGTGGAACGCGCCATCGCCGGCTTCAGCCACATCGGTGCCGACACCAATGTGCAGCACAAGCTCCACGTGGTGCTGCCCGGTTCCCCGAACCGAGGCGTATTCGGCGGCGACGGTGCCTACGGCGAAGTCAAGAGCGCCTTTGACGCCATCGTCAACCGTGCCCGCGCTGAAAAGGTGTGGTCGAGCCGCGTCACCTTCGCTCACCCGAAGATCGGCTGGGTGCGTGGCACCGGCCTGATGGTCGGTAACGACCCGCTGGTCGCCGTCGTTGAGCGTCACGGCATCCGCACCTACTCCACCGCACAGATTGCGGCCAAGCTGCTCGACCTGTGCACTGCCGAATCGCGCGAGCAGGCCCTCAAGGCCCCGCTCGATGTGGACCTGACCGGTGGCCTCGGCTCCGAGCCCATCGACATCAAGGCCCTGCGTGCGGAGGCCATGGCCGACGCCGAGAAGGAAGCTGCTGCGGCCTCGTCTCAGGAAACGGATGGCTCCGTCGCCGGAAAGTCCACTGGACTGTCCGACTCCTCGCGTGGGCAGCAAATCAAGGCGCTGCCCACACCGATCGTCACCAAGCAGGCTCCGGTCGACTTGAACGATTGGACCAACGTCACTGCCAAGCCGGAAGACGAAATCGTCATCGTTTCCGTCGGTGAGCTGGGCCCGTGGGGCTCCGGTCGTACGCGCGCCCAGGCCGAGCTCGGCATCCACTCGGACGGCACCGTCGACCTCAGCGCCGGCGCAGTGCTCGAACTCGCGTGGAACATGGGCCTGCTGACTTGGGCCGACAGCCCGAAGCCCGGCTGGTACGACACCGACGGCAACCTCGTGCCCGAAGAGGACATCGCCGAGCGCTACCATGACGAGGTCGTGGCCCGTTCCGGCATCCGTCCGTTCGATGAAGGCATGGGCAACGACTACAAGGACGGCGCCGACGAAGAGGAGACCGAGGTCTTCCTCGACCACGACGTCACCTTCTCCGTGCCCACCGAGGACATCGCCAAGGAATACGTCAAGATGGACGAGGCGCACACCTCCATCGCGGCCGACCCGGAGTCGGGCGAATGGAACGTCACCCGTCACGCCGGTTCGATGATTCGCGTGCCGCGTCGCGCCACGATGACGCGCACGGTCGGCGGCCAGTTCCCGAAGGGCTTCGACCCGCTCAAGTGGGGCATCCCGGCCTCGATGGTCGGCGACGTCGACAAGATCGCGCTGTGGAACATCGTCACCACCGTGGACGCCTACCTGTCCGCCGGCTTCACGCCGACCGAGGTGCTGCAGGCCATCCATCCCTCGATGGTGGCGAGCACGCAGGGAACCGGCTTCGGCGGCATGATGTCGATGCGCAAGCTGTACCTTGACCGCTTCCTCAACCATGAGATCCCGACCGATATCCTGCAGGAGGCCCTGCCGAACGTGGTGGCCGCGCATGTGATGCAGTCCTACGTCGGCGGCTACGGCAACATGATCCAGCCGGTCTCCGCCTGCGCCACCGCCGCGGTGTCGCTGGAGGAGGGCGCCGACAAGATCGCCCTCGGCAAGGCCGACTTCGTGGTCACCGGCGCGATTGACGACATCGGCGTGGAATCCGTGATCGGCTTCGGCAACATGAACGCCACCGCCAACTCGGAGGAAATGTACGGCAAGGGCATCGACGCGCGCTTCTTCAGCCGCGCGAACGATCGTCGCCGTGGCGGCTTCCTGGAATCCCAGGGCGGCGGCACGATCCTCGTGACCCGCGGTGACATCGCCGAAAAGCTCGGCCTGCCGGTTGCGGCCGTGGTCGGCTTCATCCACTCCTACGCGGATGGCGCTCACACCTCGATTCCGGCTCCGGGCCTCGGTGCCCTGGCTGCCGGCCTCGGCGGCAAGGACTCCAAGCTCGTGCACGACCTGGCTAAGCTCGGCGTCTCAGCCGACGACATCGCCGTGGTCTCCAAGCACGACACGTCCACCAACGCCAACGACCCGAACGAATCCGAGCTGCACAACACGCTGGCCCACGCCATCGGCCGCACCGACGGCAACCCGCTGTTCGTGATCTCGCAGAAGACGCTTACCGGCCACGCCAAGGGTGGTGCCTGCATCTTCCAGGTCAACGGTCTGACGCAGCTGTTCAAGTCCGGCGTGATTCCGGCGAACGCGGCGCTCGACTGCGTGGATCCGAAGCTCCAGCGCGACGACCACATGGTCTGGGTTAGGAAGCCCCTGCGCATCGGCGGTGGCGAGGACGAGTTCGGTCGCGAGACCGCTGGTCGCCCGGTCAAGGCCGGTCTGGCCACCTCGCTCGGCTTCGGACATGTTTCCGGCTTCGTGGCCCTGGTTCACCCCGGTGCCTTCGAGGCGGCCGTGGCCAAGGCCGATGGTGAGGCCGCACTGGAAGCTTGGCGTGAGCGTGCCAACGCCCGCCTGGCCGCCGGCCAGCGTCACCTTGAGGAAGGCATGATGGGTCGCGCCGCGCTCTACGAGCCGATCGACAACCGTCGCTTCCGCGAGGATCACCGTGGCTACGACCACCACGAGGTCGAAAAGGCTATGCTCCTCAACCCGGACGCCCGCCTCGGTGCCGACGGCTACTATGAGGTCTGATTCCTCTGGCTCCCCTCGGTTGATGGGAGCCAGTAGCGCACCGGATCTCGGCTCCCCTCTTTGAGGGGAGCTCCCGCGAAGCGGGTGAGGGGAGTTCCCCCTGGAGCTTTCTCGCTGGCACAAACTCAGTGAGAGAAATATGCAGAACATACGAAATCCCCTCCCTCGGAGTGAGCTTTCTGCGTTTCAAGGGGCTGATTTGGCATTCGCCGGAGGTCTACTTCCGTTTCAAGGGGCTGTTGCCCAAGTAGACAAGGCGTAAAAACGGCGGAATGGCGTTGGCGTTATGCTGCGGATACTCGTGGTATGGAGGATGACCAGCCCCTTGAAACGGAAGTAGACCTCCGGAACGGTCAAAATCCGCCCCTCGAAACGGAGATAGACCTCCGGGGCGGGGCGCGGATGTTTTTTGGACGGCTAGGCAGCCAGCCCAAGATGTTTGCGGTATTGCGCGAGGTCATCCAGCATAGTGAATCTTTTCCCCTGAAATGGAAATCAGGCCCCAATTCTGATGAGGTGTAGAGATTACGCGCGAAGCGGTACACAATAGGAAGCATGAATACTTGTGGTTTGGGGCATGACGTGGTGGATGTGGCCGCATTCGCCGAACAGTTGGCGGAGCCGGGGTCTCGCATGCGTGCGCTGTTCTCCGTGCGTGAGGTGCGGCAGGCATCCGACCGCGCGCGCCAGAAGAATGACGGGGAGGCCGTCCATCTGGCCGCCAAATGGGCGGGCAAGGAGGCGTTCCTCAAAGCGTGGTGCGATTATCTTGGCGATGCCCCCTATCCGTTCACGCTTGATAATTTCCCGTGGCCTGAAATCGAGATCTTGGATGATTCCCGTGGTGTGCCGCATGTGTCTCTGGGTAAGGGGACGGCGTCAGTCTTCCAAACTGATTACGCGAATTCAGCTGCCGGCGCTCGCTATTCCTCTGCTTATTCCCCTGCTTCCGATAACGGGCCTTATGCAGTGATGCAGGAGCGGCGGAATGCGCGTTCGGCGCAGCGCTCGGCTTTCGGTGCGGGGTCGATGCCGCATATCCATATTTCCCTGAGCCACGATGGTCCGATTGCCTCCGCGGTGGTGACGATTTCTGTGGAATAGCGCCGGTGGCTCAAAGCAACCAGTCGGCACAGGCAGTGGAATCGGTCGAGAAGACCGAGGTGGCGAAGAAGGCTGCCAAGACAGCATCAACCCGAGCGGCCAAAACCGCTACGACTTCCACAGCAACCAAGACAACCGCAACCAAGCGCACGACGTCTCGTACGGCCAGAACCACAGCGACTAAGGCGACGACTGCCGTCCGTTCGGCCCGTACCTCCAAGGCAGCGGCGACCAAGTCCGCAACCGCCAAGCGTCCCGCTTCGAGCGCCGTGTTCAACGCTCGCCTTGCTGCTCATCAAGACGAACTCGAACAGCTCTTCATGAGCCTATATAACGATCACGACGCCTTCGACGCACTCGTCGCAAGCATGGCCGCAGCCTACGCTGACCGTCCCGCCGATTTGAAGCGTCTCGACAAAACCCGCGAGCAGGACCCGGGCTGGTACAAGCGCGGCGATATGTTCGGCATGACCATGTACACCGACCTGTTCGCCGGCGACCTCAAGAAACTTGCCGACAAGATTCCGTACTTGAAGGAGCAGAAGCTCACCTACCTGCACTTGATGCCGCTGCTTGACATGCCGCACCCGAACAACGACGGTGGCTATGCGGTCCAGGACTTCGACACCGTGGACCCGAAGCTCGGCACCAACGAAGACCTCGCCGCGCTGGCCAAGAAGCTGCGCCGCGCCGGCATCAGTCTGTGCATCGACTTCGTGATGAACCACACCGCCTCCACCCACCGCTGGGCCAAGGCAGCCGAAGCCGGCGATCCCGAGTATCAGGACTATTACTTCTGCTACCCGGACCGCACCATCCCCGACCGCTACGACCGGGATGTGCCGCAGGTCTTCCCGAACACCGCGCCCGGCAACTTCACTTGGAATGAGAAGATGAACAAGTGGGTGATGACCCAGTTCTACCCGTTCCAGTGGGACCTCAACTACCGCAACCCGAAGGTGCTCGTAGCCATGATGGGCAGCGTGATGCGCCTGGCCAACCTCGGTGTCGAGGTGTTCCGCATCGACGCCGTGCCGTACATCTGGAAGCAGCTTGGCACCAATTGCCGCAACCTGCCGCAGGTCCACACCATCGTGCGCATGCTGCGCATCATTTTGGAATGCGTCTGCCCGGCCGTGGTGCTTAAGGGCGAGGTGGTCATGGCCCCCAAGGAGCTCGCCGCCTACTTCGGTACGCCCGAGGCCCCCGAGTGCCACATGCTGTACAACGTCTCCATCATGGTCAACCTGTGGAGCGCGCTCGCCAGCCGCGACGTGCGTCTGCTCAAGAACCAGATCGACAAGCTCAACTCGCTGCCCGAAAACTGCTGGTTCGTGAATTATTTGCGCTGCCATGACGACATCGGCTGGGGCTTGGACGAAGACGTGGAGCGTTACCTCGACATCGACCCGCTCAAGCACAAGGAATTCCTGTACCACTTCTACGAGGGCGCAACCCCCGGCAGCTGGTCGATGGGCGAACTCTACAACTACGACGAAGCCACGCGCGACGCCCGCAGTTGCGGCACCACCGCCAGCCTGTGCGGCATCGAAAAGGCCATCATCACGCACGACAAGCCACTGCTAGAGACCTCGGTGGATCGCGACCTCATGATGCACCACGCCATGAGCTTCCTGCGCGGTTTCCCGATGCTCAACTGCGGCGACGAAATCGCCCAGCTCAACGGCTGGGATTACAAGGAAGACCCGGATCGCGTGGAAGACAGCCGCAATCTGCACCGTAGTAAGTTCGACTGGACCAAGGCCGCTCTGCGCAAGAAGTCCGGTACGTTGCAGAACCAGCTGTGGAAGGGCATGGAGGATTTGCGCGCGATGCGCAACGATCCCTGCTTCGCGCCTGACGCTTGGGTGTCCACGTGGGATACGTTCAATGATTCGGTGCTCGCTGTGATTCGTCAGCACGAAGGCAAGACGCTGGTCGGCCTGTTCAACTTCTCGCCCGACCCGCAGCACGCCCACCTCAACGCCTGCAACGGCATTCTGAACGCGATGGACGTCGACCTCCAACCATACGAGTCCCAGCTCATCCATTTGTGATTTCGACGGTTTCTAGCTCCCCTCTTTGAGGGGAGCTGTCGCCGTAGGTGACTGAGGGGAGTCCTCGGCAAAGCCGCAATCCATCAACTAGATTGGCTGGTCCTGCTGCAGCCACACGCGTTTGCCATCCCCGAAGAAATATGTATAATAACTCAAGTCGCCAAAAGCGACGCTTAACGCGGATGTAGCTCAATGGTAGAGCCTCAGTCTTCCAAACTGATTACGCGGGTTCGATTCCCGTCATCCGCTCCACTATATAGGTTTGTGGCTAGGGTACTACCCACAACATTGCCCGTAACACCACCGCCCGCAACAGAACACGGCCTTGGTGAGTCGTATGTTTGCGTTCACAGAAATTGTATGTAGTATGTCTCCGTGTATGCGTAGCGGTATGTGATACTGCACACATGCGGAGCAGTGGCATACTGACGGTCGTCAGTAACTCCGGCCCCCGCGCAGCGGCGGCAAATCCGCCTCAGTTCCCAGATGGTGGGACCGGCACGCCCCGTCGAGAAGAAAAGTGCGTTATCGCAGGGTGGATGACGAGGGTGCCACTTTTCAAAAATTCCAAGGTTCTTTTCAATGTCGGGTAAAAAATTCCCTCTACCCGGGTGTACGCATTCGTGCTTTTTGCTTAATACCGTAACGCCTTATAAGCGTAACGCCGGGTTTTGGCGTACGTGATCGTAAGAGACAGGCAAGGTTATGAAGAGAATTGCAGAATGGTTCGCAGCGGTAGGGGCCGCGGCGGGCAGGAAAGGCAAACGGTTAGTGGCGATCGTTGCCGCCGTGGCGATGCTCGGTGGCGTCGCCGGTGTGAGCGCAACCGCCATGGCCGACGATGGGAATGCCTCCACGACACAATCGCAGACCACCGATGAGAAGGCGGCCGCCAGCGCGCCTGCTCCTCTTTCCACCGAGGGAACAAACGGCGTGCCGGATGATCCGACGTTGTCTGCTCCGGCCCGCGAGAAGACCGTTACCGCCAATGGAGACGGCATGTACACGGTGGCGTTGAACGTCACCGGTGCGAAGAGCGCGGGTACGGGCGAGATCGTGACGAACCAGCCGCTCGACATCGTGCTGGTGTTGGATGTGTCCGGTTCGATGGCCGACAACCTGAGCGGCGGCCCCAAGAAGATCGACGCGCTCAAGACCGCGGTCAACGGCTTCATCGATGCGACGGCCGACGAGAACGCGACGATTAGCGACCGGAGCCAGCGGAACCGCATCGCCTTGGTGAAGTTCGCCGGGGAAGAGTCGCCTGAGGTCGGCAATGATACCGATTGGCAGGGTTACAACTACACGCAGATTGTCAGCAACCTGACGGATGAAGTCTCCGGCCTGACGAACACGGTTAACGGCCTGAGCGCGTCCGGCGCGACCTCCGCCGACTACGCCTTCAACCGCGCCCAGGCGGCGCTAACGTATCAGCCTCGCGCCAACGCGAAGAAGGTCGTCATCTTCTTCACCGACGGCGAGCCGAACCACGGCAGAGGGTTTGACCCCATCGTCGCCGCCACCGCGGTGAACAAGGCGAAGAGCCTGAAGGACGCCGGCACGACCATCTACTCGATCGGCGTCGTCAGCGGTGCCAACCCCGGCGACACCACGAGCGACCTGAACAAGTACATGCACGGCATCTCCAGCAACTACCCGAATGCCACAGCCACGAGCAGTGAGCATTTGTGGGGAAAGTTTTGGAGCGTCAATCTCGGTGACCGCGCCGAGAACAGCAGCTACTACAAGGCCGCCACGGATGCCGGCCAGCTGAACAACATCTTCGAGTCCATTTATCAGGAGATCACCAAGACGGCTGAGTACGCCGGCGTGACGATTCACGACAGGCTGTCCAGCTGGGTCGTGAGCTCCGACAGCGCCTCCGAGAATGGAGAGCCCGCGGGCTTCACGTACACGAAGACCCAGAACGGCCAGACCACGACGTGGGCTGGCGCCCCGGAGGCGACGGTTGCGGCTGATGGCACCGTGTCTTGGCCGGTCACGTCCAACGACGACACGCTTGAGGACGGCGTCACCTACACGGTGAGCTTCAATGTCAAGCCGACGCAGGCTGCGTTCGACAACGCTGCCTCGGCAACCCCTGAGAGGGACGCCGCGAGTGATGAGGCGAACACGGACGATCCGAACAAGGGTAACGCGAACAGCTACTTCACGAACGACAACTCCAGCGCTACTGTCGACTACAAGACCGTGGTGACCTCCTCGCAGGGCGGCACGACGACGAGCGATCCGCAGACCGCCGCCTACCCGCAGAAGCCGACCATCACCCTTCCGGTCTCCAAGATTACGGTGACGAAGACTTGGTCCGACGACAACGAGAATCACGCGAATGATTCCGTGCAGGTCCAGCTCAAGCAGGACGGCGAGGATTATGCCAACGGTTCAGCAACTCTGAATGCCGCCGGCAACTGGACTCACGAGTTCACGGTGCCTGCCGGCCCTGAGGGGCACACATACTCGGTTTCCGAGGTCAAGGTTGAAGGCTATGACTCCAAGGTTGATAAGACTGACCTCAAGCTACAAGGTTTGACCGCACAATCCGGTGCCTTCACGGTAACCAACACGCCTTCTTACGTGACCTTGCCCGCTTCGGATGTCAAGGTGACGAAGGTTGTGCAGGGACATGCTGCTAATTCGGACTTCGGCTTCAACCTGAAGTGTGTGGATAGCACGGATGCGAATGCTGGTAAGTGCGCTGACGTTACCGGCTTGGCCAACAATGGACTGACTACGACTGTGTCCAAGGACGAATTGACTGCTAGCGGCGCGAGCGCGACGGTTGGCTTCGGCAATGGGGACCTGAAGTTCAGGGTTCCGACCGGTGCTGACAATTTGGTCTACACGTTCGAGGCTTCGGAGGACACCGAAAAGCCTGCTGCCGGTTGGAAGTATGACAACGATAAGGTGACCGTCAAGGTCACGGTCTCCAGGACGGATGCCGTTGTCTCTTACGAGTACGGCGAGAACGATTCCGACCGAACGAATACGGAGTCGGCACAGTTCACGAACAAGTATGTGGCTATCTCCAGTCTGCCGCTGACCGGTGGCACGACTGGTCGTGACTGGATGGTGTTCGGCGGTGGCCTGGGCCTGCTGGCCCTGCTGGCTGCTGCGGGCTACACGGTCTGGCGTAAGCGTCAGCTGGTCTGATTTCAAGAAACTTGAGGTGGTTTTGGCTCCTCTCGCTGAGGGGAGCTGGCCGCCGAAGGCGGACTGAGGGGAGTCAATGAAGGCTTCCCTCCCCGAAAAAAACAATAAGGATTTGCGGATCGCGGAGGCCCCGCTGTGGGGTTGAGGCCTCCGCGATTGCAAGAAAATCAATCACAATAAGGAAGAGAGGGTTTCTCATGAAGTTGAGGAAGCTTTTCGCGGGTGTCGCTGCTGCGGCCACCCTGCTCGGTGGCATGGCCTTCGGCGCCACCACCGCCAACGCGGCTGAGGCCAACATCTCCAGCACGACTATCACAGTCAACGCCACGGATGCAAACCAGTTCTACACCAAGCCGGTTGACACCGCTGACCTGCAGGCTAACCTGCGCATGTTCAAGTACGTTGAGCTCGCCAAGTATGTGTCTGATGGCAACACTGGCGTTGAGCTGGAGGGTTTGGTCTCCGGTGAGGCAGTGGATGCTGCTTTCGCTGCTGCTGGTTACAACGACCAGACCAAGGGTGATTCCCTGAACGAGTGGGCCTGGCTGGGCAACACTACCCTGACCGCCGCGCAGACCACCGCTTTTGTGAACGCGCTTAAGGATCTGGCTGTCACGGACATTACCCCGACGGCTTCTAACGGTGGCAAGACCCAGACCTTCACCTTCGCTGAGGGTGGTCTGTACTTGATTGTCGACCAGAGTGGAAAGCTGGTCGTCGAAGATAATGACACTCACAAGCTCGTGTGGAATGGCAATGCTCCGATTCTCGCTGGCACTGCTATCACGGGCGCCGCGCCGTCCGTGAACAACGCCACTGGCGTTCTCGCCGCTGCCGGCGTTGTCGACCTGAAGAGCAGCAAGGAAGAAACCACCAAGGCTGGTGCCGTGACTTGGCAGAAAGTCGACAAGAACGCTGCTGCTCTGACTGGTGCTGAGTTCCAAGTGTACGAAGGCGATGTTAGCGGTCTGTCCGCTGACGAGCTCAAAGCGAAGACTCCGCTTAAGTTCAATGGCTCTAACGGTGCGTATTCTCTGCCGACCGCCAATGCTGATGGCACTTACCCTGAAGGCGCCACGGACACACTGCAATCCAACGCTGAGGGTAAGTACACTCTGAACGGTCTTAAGCTCAACACCACCTACACCGTGATTGAGACGAAGGTCCCGACTGGCTACAACGGCACCTTCGTTGGCAAGTTCACGATCACTACCGGTGCAACCGCAGATGCTGCTGCCACCTTCGCTGGTAAGGATGCCTGGAACCTGTCCAAGGACAACAAGGGCACCTTCCAGGTCACCAACGTCAAGAACATCACCCAGCTGCCGCTCACCGGTGCCGCCGGAACCATGCTGTTCTCCGTGATCGGTCTGCTGATCGCGGGTGCCGCGGTGACCGTGTTCGTCAAGTCCCGTTCCACCAAGCGCGCTCTCAACGCGTGAGCTTGACTGCTGCTTATAACTGAGCAGCTATAACAATGGCCGATCTGATTATTCAGATCGGCCATTTGTCATATTGGCGGCATCTCAGACGGATGACTTGTGGACCATCTCCGAATCTTATGGGCAATGTATGGCATTTTGATTTGAATGTAATGGGGCCGGGCATCGAAAATAACTTGTGTTTCACCACAACAAACGTTTCACGCAGGCTCGGTAACAATCGCCAAGCGAACACAATCGTAGGGGAGGTGAAGGATGGGCCTGTATACCCCATTCGTGGGCCGATTATCGTTCAGTTGCCGTCCAGCCACTACTCAGGCTCCACTTAAACGGGGATAAAAACGACCCTACTAGGGGTTAGGCATGTCCGAATTATAAGTATTACTATCCCGAACTATGGCATTCACCCCATAATCAAGGGGGGTGTGCAATGAGCCTTCCAACGAGTGTAAGGGATGAGGATGACCAGTGGTGGAGGGACTTTTAGCCCCGAGGAGATCAAGTATCTGAAGTCGTTGTCGGCAGTGGCGGAAGCCACGGCGAAGCGCATCACCTATACCGATGATTTCAAGCGTTACTGTGTAGTCCACTACAACGAAGGTGCCTCACCCGTGCGCATGTTCCGTGAAGCCGGATTGGATCCGGCTCTAATCGGGTACAAGCGCATCGAACGTTGCCTTGCCCGCTGGCGTGAATCGCAAGACGAAATCCTGAACTCCGGCAATGCCAAAGCCGGCGTGGAAAATAAGCTGGGGGGGGGGGCTTCAGATTCGGAGCTTTTCCGCTCGGGAGCCGCGGGCGCACCAAACATTCCGGAGAGTGCGCGAGCAGCGAGAGCTTGGCGCGACTCGGCGGAATCGTCACTTCCGGCTGGTACCGGCAGCGAATCCGATTTCCACGTATCGCCCGAACGTCGCGCCATCATCTTCCCCGTCTCCCGCAAAGAGCAGAACAATGACCTACGCGACTTGCTGATTTCGCAGCAGGTACGTCGTATCGACGAACTGGAGCGTCAGGTCGACATGCTCGAGGCCCTGCTGCACGGCAGGCGGCGTAAGGAACAGGCTGCCAATACGTTGCCTGAGGAACAGACGGATACAGCGGCGGACAAGTCGCCGGATACAGACGGGCAACAGCAGTAGCCTGTCTGTATCCAATCAGCGCGCGAAACCGCAGGGAGCATCAGGTACTTGCCCAACACGCACGCTAAGATAGGCATCGCAATAATCGGCATGGCAATACATGGCAATGAGCAGGTAATCGGCGAGGCGGTGCATGGAGCAGGAACCCAACGAGCAAGAACCTAACGAGGCGACGGAAATCGTAGGCGGCAAAGTAGAGACCGTCGAGGTTTCCAGGCACCCCGAGGCTTCCATACCCGAGACCGATTTGTCTTTGGCTGATATCGAGCGCCGTCGCTCCCATCCGTTGCGTTGGGCGTTGATTATTCTTGCCGTACTGTGCGCCATCATCGCGCCATACTGGTTCGGTCGCTCGCTGGCGGTGAATAATACTGACTCCATTGTGGCCGTGCTCGGGGGAGTGTCTCCGCAAGGTATCGCACTGGTCGGTTGGGTGGCCGTGGTGATCACGTACGTCGGATTGGCGATGGCGGTGGTCGTCTCGCCGTCCTGGCCATGGCTGATCGTGTTCGTGCTCGGGCTGGCCTGTGAGCAGTTCATCGCGGGACTCAGCATGCTCAATCTCAACTTCTGGTATTCCACGTACGTGGTCTACGGCAAGCAGGCCGGTCTGGCAAATGCCGCGAATCTGGGCATTATGGGGGCGGCGATCGGCATCGCCGTATACGCCCTGGTGTTTGTTGGTCTGCTGGTGATTATCCGGAAGACCTCGCCGCTGAACGTACTGACCAAAAGCTGGGCGAGTTTCATTCTGTACTTCGTGATTGAAACCATCGCTCTGCTCGTGGTGTTGTTTGGCGGATTGCTCACCACTGTGTGAGCGCACGTGAGTTGCCGTACGTCGCTCAGTACTCACCGCTCACTGCTCACCGCCGCGCAAACCGTGTGCCCGATGTCTATTTAGAGGTGCAACACCCCCTGTTGGTCCTGCAATTATAGCAGTTCGTCGGCGAATGCCTCGGCGGGCCGGATTCAATTTGTAAGCGCAACGCTTGTGTTCGGGCTGGCTGCCTTCGATTGT
>OAVL01000273.1_pt1 | contig 15524 bp, 7 predicted proteins | sample 1476411 | NCBI WGS metagenome assembly OAVL01 (sample SAMEA2580095, study PRJEB22360) | human gut metagenome | biome: human gut; feature: human-associated habitat; material: faeces | place: Denmark | collected 2008/2010
CAGTACCTGAACCATTCATCGCCAAGGCAGCAGGCTTACCTGCCCAAAGGCGTAAAAAAGAATAAGCAGATCCCATCAAACCATCAATACCACTCACTGTAGCATATTCCAATTCAGCAGTAGCACCTGTTTTGTTCTCTTCTTCAAGAAAATCTGAACAAGAAGAAACACAGCATGCAAAAGCCAATGCCATTGCGGCGCTTTTCATATAATTAAATTTCATTGTTTTCATGATTATTTAAAATTCTATATTAACACCAAATACCAATTGCTTAGTTAACGGGAACGATATGTCACCGTCACGTTCAGGATCATAATTATCAACACTACTGAAAGTAAAGAAATTCTTCATTGAGCCATAAACTCGAAGATTACTCATTCCGATCTTAGAAATCCATGTCTTAGGTAAGTTATACGACAAAGTAATATCTTTAATCTTGATATACGATGATTTCTCATAGAAGGTAGAAGCAGCATAAGTATTTTGTTTAGTCAAACCTGGAGTAGGGAAGCGGGCACCCTGGTTCTCTGGAGTCCAATAATCCAAGTCAGCCCAATTAGCGTTGTCGTAACGGAACTGTTGATACAATCCATATTCCATCCAACCACCTAAACGAGCATAAACCAAGAACGATAACGAAAAGTCTTTATAAGTCAACGTGTTATTCCAACCTAAAATACATTTGGGTGAACGGTCATACACCCGCTTGTCATCATCAGTAATCTTACCATCATCGTTACGGTCTACAATCTTCACGTCACCGGTAGTAGAATTAGCTTCGGGGAAGTCGAGCGTCTTGCCGGGATGAGAAGCCTCCCAGTCTGCTTTATATGTCTCGAATTCACCTACCCCCCAACAACCATCCGCCTCGTAATAATAGTAAATATTTAAAGGCTGTCCTACAATCTGACCAGTACGGCCATTGATATTCTTTTCTAAACCATTAGAAAGTTCTACTATTTCATCCTTTGCTGTAGAAACCGACAAAGTAGTATCCCAATTAAAATTTTTTGTCCTCACAGGCACACCACCTATTTGAATCTCAAAACCGTGTCCTTTGGTCTTACCAATGTTTGAAAGTACATGTGAATAAACTGATGACAAGGGCAAGCTCTGAGCATAAAGCAAGTCTTTAGTCTTATTGATATAAAAGTCCGCACTACCATAAATACGATTACCCCAAAAACCAAAGTCCACGCCAAAATTATATGAAGTAGTAGTTTCCCAAGTTAAATTCTCATTCCCCAAAGTAGTCGGGATACGACCAGTGGTCACACCTGAACCAAATTCATAATAAATTTGATTATCTGCATTTACCATAGGTAATGTCTGGTAAGCACTGATACCAGCATTACCTGTGCTACCCCAAGAAGCACGCAACTTCAAATTATCCAACCAATCACGGGTACTTTCCATAAAATTCTCATCACTCACCCGCCAAGCTACAGCTACTGAAGGGAAATAGCCCCACTTATGCCCCTTGGCCAGTACCGATGAACCATCAGCACGAAGTGAAGCTGCAAGCAAATATTTAGATTTATAGCTATAGTTTACACGACCAAAATAAGATTGCATGGTAGTCTTAGTATAAGAACTAGTATTAACTGGAGTCTTGATAAGACTTACATCATAAAATGAGCTTTTGTAGTAATGTTCAGCAGAAGCATAGCCCGAGACCTGACTGCTACGGGCCTCATTACGTTTAGTAGAACTACCTAACAACAGCGTCAAACTATGATCACTACCTCCGAAATCAGTTATATAATTTAAGGTGTTGTCCCAAGTATAATTAATATAATGATTTTGATCATTCGAAATATAGCTACCCTTAGCACTTTGCAATTCACTGACGCTCTGATAGTCACGATACAACCCCTCGTGTTGCTGTTGATAGTCAACATTGAACAAAGTCTTTAACGTCAACCCTTTAATGGGAGTGAGTTGCAAGTAACTGGTAGCAAACAAACGATTGGTCACAATATTATTATCGTAAGCCCCTTCCTGATCATCCAGTAACGGGTTGGCATGTGCTTCATAATAGGGAGAAGGGCGAAGAATAATATTACCATCAGCATCGTAAGGATGAGCAATAGTTGACATATAAAGCGAACGACCGAATACATTGCCACTGCGTTTGTCGTGGTTCTTATGAGTGTAGAGCATATCCATACCCACTTTTAAAATATCGTTCACCTTGTGGTCCACTGAAAGTTTACCATTATAACGGGCCAACTTATCATTTTTCAGCAGTCCCCCTTCCACCATAGCCCCCATAGAAATATTGAAAGTAGTCTTTTCTGAGCCACCAGAAATAGAAAGATCATAGTTTTGAGTCAAACCATTTTTCAGCAGCAAATTAGGCCAATCTGTATAGGAGCCCTCATTATAAACATCCATTTCCGAATAAGGTAAACCGAAGTTTGGAGCAGTACCCAATACATCTTCCACCTTGGCATGATGAGTACCCCAACTACCGTCAGCAATATCATCTTTATAGTTCTTGGCATCTAGCAAACGCCGTACCTCGCGTTCACCGTACATGACTTTCGGAATATTGGTAGGTTCATTGACGGACACATAGGCATTCAAATTTACTTTCGTCTTTCCTGCTTTACCTCTTTTAGTTGAGATGATGATTACACCATTAGCCCCTTTAGTACCATAAATAGCTGTAGATGAAGCATCTTTCAGCACTTCCATAGATTCTATGTCTGAAGGGTTTATATCAATAGTCGAACCATATTCCACACCATCGACTAAAATAAGCGGAGAATTATCTGCGTTGATAGAACGATTACCACGTAAATTGATATTGATACCTGAACCGGCCTGACCACTGCTCTGCTGAATATCCAAGCCTGGCACTTTGGCCTGCATAGCCTGCATGGCATTACTAGAAGCTGTTTTCTGAATATCTCCAGCTTTTACAGATGAGACCGATCCTGTAAGGTCACGCTTCTTTACCACACCATATCCCACTACAACTACCTCGTCAAGCACCTCATTATCACTCTCCATTTTAATAGCAAACGCATGCTGACTACCTACTTTTATGTTCTGAGTCTTATATCCGATATACGAAATAACCAATGTAGCATTTGCGGGAACCTCCAATACAAACTTCCCATCCAAATCCGTAACCGTCCCTGTAGTAGTTCCTTGAACCAAGACTGATACTCCAATCATAGGCTCACCTGTTTCATCAATAATGGTTCCGGTGACACTTTTCACCTGAGTAACAAGTTGAGTGCCAAAGTTCCTAACATCGGAAGAAACCTCAGCCATCATCGGTGCGACACTTATGGACATTGCGGCCGACAAGCTCCAAATAAGAAAAGAACGGCTGGCTTTACAACCGTATGCGCTTGCAAACAAACGCCTTGTTTTCTGAACATTTTCCATACTTTCCTGGGTTAACAAATAATCATTTTAGATTTAATAATTCTTTTTGTGTTCTCTTTAAGCGTGCTCCATAATCATAGTATCTTAAATCACACATTGCAAAAGTAGAAATATTTTCGGAAAACAAAAGTAATTTTGCACTTTTTTTCTTTATTTTATTTCGTTTGCTTTCATTTATAATAAACAACACGACCTAAAAACAAAAAAAACGATATAAAGTATTGGACATATGTGTTCTACACCCTTTAGTCAGACAAAGAATGAGGAGATATAGCACTTTCGTTTCCTTTCAACCAAGCTAAATTAAATTTATAATAGAAGCGGCTTGTTATCAAATGAATCATATTATCAGGTGTTTGTGTTCCGGCCAGGTAGCCACGAGGCTCAGCGTGATTCTCATCCATTTCAAAAAACTGGGTCCAAGCCCCACCATTAAGAAAACGATAAATGCCATCAGTCAACAAGCGTTTTACAGGCCAGGTCTTACCTTCATCGTATGACAAAGCAGCATACATGCCATATCCTTTAAAAGGCTTTCCTGATTGATTAGTAAACATCATTCCACGCTCCTCTTTCGGAGTACGATAAGGATGTTCAGTAAAAGATATCAGTAAAATAGGACCTTCATTCAAACGCATCAATACCAGCCGTTGTCCTCCATCAATGGGTGGAAATTCCGAAGCGGAATAATGCCAAGTCTTGCCCATATCATCAGATACACTCATGGGCATACGTAAACGTCCTTCTTTATCACGAATGCTATTGTTACGTCCCAATGCCATCAATCTGCCATCCTTCAATTGTACCACTCCGGCATGGATTCCAGCGATAGTGGTACCTGTTCTCCCTTCTTTAAAATCAGGCAAGGGCGCTCCATCCCATGGGTCCGTCCAAGTTTTTCCCTTATCCTTACTGATATGAACAGCAGCCCCGTCTCTTCCACCGGGTCCGGCATCACAAGCCTGAACAAACCAGCCTTCCTTTGTAATAGAGGTTCCGGCTATCACTTGATGGCGTTTCGTATGCTCGAGAGCAATCATACGAGGTTTACTCCAAGTTTGTCCATTATCTGTACTTGTACGCAAAGTCATCATCAAATTCTGCCAATGTCCGGCCGCTTCCACTCCATTGATATGATAAAGAGTCCCTTGACGGTCGTTCAACAATGCAGTTCCGGTCAAGTTACGATCAGCTATCTGATAAAACATACGGGGCTTTTCCCATTCACAGCTTCCGGCACGCAAGCGCGAAGAGAGCACCACCATCTCACGGCCTTTTTCTTCATTGGTAGAAAACCACACTGCTAACAAGTCTCCATTATCACACCAAGTCAATGCCGGCTGATGATTATGCTTGAAAAAAGGCGTTCCACTATGCACATCCGGTTCATGCACATAAACCAAAGGAGCAGCGAAGACAGGTTCCGTGACACATTGAGAGTTCCAATCCCATTTTATCTGAGACACAACATACTCATCTTTTGGCTGAGAAAGCGGAGCAGTTTGCGGATACTCTGCCTGTACCACCCGAAAGCCCGTCATTGTATGTTTATCCTCCGGCAACATAGCCATACGGTTTGCCGAACGGAGATATTTCACCGGTGTATTATGACTGCCTCCTCTGGTCACACGTGCTATACCGTCCGAATAGCCGACAGGATCAGTCTGTTCCTTGTCTATATATGGCCCATACCAGTCCAAACACCATTCCTCCACATTTCCGCACATATCATATAGCCCCCATTCGTTAGGAGGAGTTTGTGCCACTTTCAAAGACAAGGGTTTGGGAGTAGCCGCTATCACTTGATTCTTTTGCCAAGCGGCAGGAAGCTTGTCATCCATATAGAAATTCCAGTAACGGCCTGCCTTACATGCATATTCCCATTCAGCTTCGGTAGGCAGACGATAAGTTTTTCCTTCTTTCCGGGTCAACCAGTCACAAAAGGCAACGGCATCTTGATAAGTTACGAACACCACCGCTTCGTCATCTTCACTTGAGAAACCATTTTTACCACGCAGCGACTTATGTTCAGGGCAGAACAATTCATATTGCGCATTAGTCACTTCGGTCAGCCCTATTTTAAATGGTTTGGATATATACACCTTATGCATAGGTGCTTCATCATAATTTTCATCTTCACCCAAAGTTCCCATATAGAAATTTCCTGCGGGTATTTCTATCATTGGAATCAATTCACCTTGTGCCGCAATACTTGCCGGCCATATCATGATGCTAACTATTGTACTTACTAAAATTTTTAATTTCATTTCGTATCTGATTAAAATATGTCTTGATACAAAAGTAACAGGCTATCAAAGAAGAACAAGGTAAAAATTGGTCTTTTATGTGCACAATTTTGCAACAGGCGAACAAACCTATCACAAAAAAGATTTCTACCTTTCTTATTGTAACTTCCTACAACAAACTGCTGCCCTCTACATCTACCTATCCATAGGTGATTCGGTAAAATGGTGACAGCTATGGTAGCAGAAATTACAAACTTTAAGAAAGCAAACCTTAAGTTCAAATTGTCAATGCGATAATAACAGGAATGCCTGTTTAGAAATACATTCTTAAGAAACACAAAAAAGGAGAGAGCATTCACAATACGCCCTCTCCCCATACATTTATTTTCGTTTAACGAATGAATTATTATTCCTGTTTAAAGCCATAACCATTCGTAAAGCCACCGGCTGCCATTACATTAGGAGTAAACGGCCACAAATAGATAGGAGCCGAAACGTAATCATAATCCCAAAACAGATACTTATCATATTCATCTCTATTATCAACCAAATCAATACCCCAATTAACTTTGGTATATCCTTGGCTTTCAAGAGATGCCGCCTCTTCTTCAGACACTATTTCAAACAACCCTTTTATTGCTAAATTGGTAGCTGGAGTCGAACTTCCATAATTCAATCCCATTTCTTCCCAATTATCCTTTTGTCCGCGCCATCCCGGATAAAGCACCGGATCATTGACCTTGTCTGTCGGACACTGTGCTGTCAAACGATGACCATATATAGTTTTTGCATCAACTAACTTTGTCCATATATAAGCAGAAATGATATTACCATTTTCAAACTCATAATAACCTTTAGTTGCCAAACCATCCATCATAGCTTTAGTCATATCTTTGATTCTTTTTATATCTTCCGGAAGATAACCAGAACGAATCAATGTCCAACGACGATCACCTTCACCTGCATATTCAAACCCCCGTTCTTCAATAATCGCACGAACTAAGTCATTACCAAAAGATGCAATAAAAGCATCTGTGTTAGCCAAACCTTGCGGGAACGAACGTTCACGAACCGTTTTTAAATATTGTTTACCTGTAACTACATCACCTAATGCCGCACATACTTCCGCATAGCCCAAATAAACTTCAGACATACGCATATACGGACCATTGATACCTGATTTACGTTGTGCTGCCACCCATGGATTAGCCTGACGATTCTCATCCCATTTATTCAATGTCAAGCCACCGCCTTCAGCTTTTGAGTTGGGGACAAAAGGAATTAACTTCTCAACCCCTTTACCATTACTGCCGGTCATAGTAATGCTCACATCACGACGCATATCATTCGGATCAAAGACTCCATAAAAATAAGCAGGATTTATACGTCCCTGTCCATAGCTCTTACATGGATACGCAGCCTTTGAGCCACCAGACGAAGGACGACCGAAAGAATAGGGGCGACCATCATTTCCACCACCTTGCTGCATGGGATATTCATAAATAGACTCATCCGCATAAATAGCATCATCCATATGCATCTGTTCAAAGAAATACTGGTACGGATTATTAAAAGTACGTCCGGATTTATCCGAGGCACCCCGTGGATCAGTCAAATGAAACAGTGCATTACCCGGATCAGCCAACAAAGCCTCGTAGTATTTTTTAGCTATTGAGTACAAGTCTTGCCAGTCAGAACGACGTCCATAAGTAGCTCCATTATTTTCTTTCCCTTTGGTTTCAAATGTCATGCTTTCCCCTTTTCCGTTCACACGTTTGATATCGCCACGACGAGTCTGATATCCAGCTGCATCCAAACACATTCTTCCAATCAAAGCCTGCACATAGGTTTTAGAAAAATAATTTTTATTAGCAGCAGCAATGCCGGGAATGGAACCGATGGTGTACATCAAAGGCTCCACTTTCTGCAAATCTTCAATGCATACATCATAAATAGAATCACGGGAAACCAAACCTTTAGGCACAACACCATAAACGCCAACGTAAGGAACATCTCCAAAATTTTTACACAGTTCACGGTAAGCCGTAGCACGCATAGCTACCGCCTCACCATACATTTGCCCCATCTCTGATTGTCCACCATTGATGATCGATTCAAAATTTTCCGCATTTTCCATGGATGTTATCACCGCATTGGCCTTGCTTACAACCGCATACAAGCTAGCATAAATATCATTCTCCTTCAAATACGAAGTCAATCCATAACTACTTGCATATGTACCGTTTTGATAAAGACATTCCGGATAATGGCGCCCCAACTGATTAGAGAAAGACTCCGGGTGCCGTTCTATATCAGACCCGGCAATATCAGCAGCATAAAACAATCCATCACCAAAAACCTTATTCTGCGCACAATCCCTCCACTGTTCATAAGCACCGTCTAATGCGGCACGTGCTGTTGTCGGATTAGAAAAGACAAAATCCGAATCTACAATAGAAGGAGAGCCAACCTCCAAATAATCACTACATGCTGTAGTCAAAAACATTCCAGCAAAGAAAAGGGTCGAATATACTATTTTTTTCATACGATTCATCTCCATTAATTAGAAAGTTAAATTAACACCAAAGGTATAAGTTCTAGCCTTAGGATAAGACTGGTAATCAAAATAAGGTGTAGGGAAACCATCCTTACCATCAGTCTTCGTGTTTACATCCGGATCTATACCAGAATATCCATCAATACAGAACAAATTACTTCCTGTAAAGTATACACGTGCATTCTGTAATCCAATCTTATTCATCCAATTTTTCGGGAAAGTATAACCTACTGTCAATGTATTCAAACGCAAATAAGACGCATCTTCAATAAATTTAGAACTTACGATTCCATATTCAGAGAAGAAAGAACTGTAGTTTGTATTCGCGTTAAGAGCCGCCAAAGCTGTAGGATCTTTCACCAGCATCAAGTCACCGTTTGTATCGACATCATAATATTTGAAAGTTTCAGAAACGAACTTCAAACGATTCTGACCAGCGGAATTGTCTTTATTTCCCATCAAGGAATGCATTGCATTGGCATTATACACATCACCACCAATCTGATAAGTAAAGCCTACAGAAAAATCGATTGCCTTCCAATTACCGTTAATTGTAAAACCACCTGTATGTTGTGGCATAGCTTCGCCGATAATCGTTTTGTCATCCTCGTCCACAACACCATTACCTGTTGTATCTGCAAATTTAGGCATACCCGGTACGGCGGTTTGTCCATCTGCTGCCAGTACTTTAACTCCATCCGGATAATTCACAATACCTTGAATATCCGGAATGCCTGGTTTCAATGTGTATTTACCATCCGCATAAGTAAAATCATCAATCGTATAATATCCTTCAGATTTAAAACCTTGGATCGTACCTACAGGATGCCCCTCACGGATAATATAATCATAAGCAGGCTTAGCCATAGATGAACCCCAATCATTCATAGCTCTCGTATCTGCCAAGACCCCATCCATCAGTTCGTCAATATTATTCTTATTATAATTATAAGTCAAGTTTACACCTAAATTAAAATCTTTACCACGAACAATGTCAAAGCCTAAAGCCAATTCAACTCCCTTATTTGAGGTTTTACCTACATTTTGGAACTGATAGCTATAACCAGACGCTGCATCAATAGGCACTTTCATTAAAATATTCTTTGTCGTATTCCAATAATAGTCCAAACTACCACGAACCCAATTATTAAAGAAACCAAAATCAACACCTAAATTACGACTAATAGTAGTTTCCCATTTCAAATCAGGATTTCCTTTCATATCACCAGGCACATAAGTGGTAACCTTTTCACCATCCACTGTAATTTGTTCTGTTTTCCATGTTTCTCTCCATAAAGAAGCATCAATATTATCAGAACCAGAAGTACCATACGATACACGAAGTTTCAGATTATCCAACCAATCTCTTGTATTTTCCATGAAAGCTTCATCTGAAATTCTCCATGCTGCAGCTGCTGCCGGGAAATACCCCCACTGATGACTAGGTGCAAATTTAGAAGAACCATCAGCACGGAATGTAGCTGTCAAAAGATACTTACCTTTATAAGAATAATTAGCACGACCAAACCAAGATAAAGTATGATTAGGAGTACCTATCTCACCTTTAAAATAATCTTGTCCCAATGAAGGAGTAGTCATATTAATCATACCAAACGCATCATCCATTGTAAATCCTTCAGGATACCCTACACCATATATTTCAGTGTAATCTGACTTTGAAGCCAAGACTTCATTACCAACCAAGAAAGACAAATTATGATTATCTCCAAGCCCCTGTACTTCATAATTCAAAGTAGTTGCCCAACGCACACCGTAACCATCACTTTTCTTCAATTTAGCAGAACTATTATCTTTTTCTGTCTGTCCTGCATTCCATGTCTTTTCCTGGTTCCAATTACGATTTAACGATAGCTCCGTCTTTGCCGTCAAACCTTTAATAACATTCCAAGTTAAAGCACCTTTTGCACGGATACGGTACATGTTTTTTATATAATCTACAGTATTCAAGTAATACAAAGGATTACTAGTTTCTTCCATATTTGTATCACCTTGACCAAATCCAGCGGTAAAAGAAGCATCCCCCAAAGGATTATCCACAGGACGATAAGTGTAAGCAGAGGTTGCATTACCAAAACCAGAACCATTAATTTCTATTTCACTATAACGTAAATCAAAGTCCGCAGTTAACTTTTTATTAATCTTTTGCGTCAATTTGAAATTCGCATTCCAACGTTGGAAACCAGACTTCACACGGATACCTTCATCATCCATATAGTTAACTGATGAATAAAACTTAGTTTTGTCTGTGCCACCAGATAAAGATACATCATGATTCCAAGAAGACGCAGTCTGCATCAAATCATTTATATAATTATGAGTGGTCATATTTTTATATTCATTCAAATGATTTCCATACTTGGATCCTAATCCAAAATATCTGGCAACTCCATCCCCATAAGAATCCCCCAGACTCTTCATATATGCCCATGTATTATATACATAATCATAAGGATCCATAGTTTCCAATAATTTTGGATTCTCCTTCATCTGATAATACATATTATACTTGACGGAAACCCGGCCATCCTTGCCTCCCTTAGTAGTAACCAATATTACACCGTTAGCACCACGGGCACCATAAATAGCCGTAGAAGCAGCATCCTTTAACACATCAATACTTTCGATATTGTCAGCAGGAATATCATCAATGCCACTAACTTGAACACCATCTACAATGAATAAAGGATCATTAGACTGGGTGATAGAGCCACCACCACGAATACGAATAGACATACCTGCACCCGGACGACCGTCTTGAGAAGTCACACTTACACCAGGCAATTGTCCTTGTAAAGCCTGTGCGACATTGGCAACTGGATTAGCCGCTAATTTTTCTCCAGTAACAGAAGCGACAGAACCAGTCAAATCACGTCTTTTCACCGTGCCATAACCAATAACAACGACTTCATCCAAAGTCTTGTTATCTTCTTCCAATACAATTATCAAATCTTTTCCAGATTTTACCTCTTTGGTAAGATACCCAATATAAGAAACCACCAAAGTAGCATTACTCGGAACATCCGGAATTGAAAACTTACCATCGAAATCCGTGATTGTACCATTGGTTGTTCCTTTTACCAGTACATTCACACCAATCATAGGTTCGCCTGTTTTGTCTTTCACCAAACCTGTTGCGGTTTGAGCAAAAGCAACCAAACAAAGCATACTCAAAAAGAGAGTTGAGACAGCTTTTCTAGCTAATTCTTTTAGATTCATAAGATGTGTTTTTATAGTTATTAAAATGTTTTTTAAGGTTTTGACCTTAGTTTCACTGTTGCAAAATTATGGATATAACATTACCTTGATGTGTAGTTTTTATCTTTTTATGTGGATTTATTAGGTATTTTTTACGGGATCCAATTATTCAGTACAACAAAAAAAGGAGACCTCCACCAACGTAGAAGTCTCCTTTTCAAGCAATTACAAAATCAATCTAGTCTATTGGGTTCCAATCACTTTGAGTACGAAAAATAGCATCGACCGTCACCGCCTCAGCTTCTTTCTTTGTTAATTGTTTGCTCCACGCCACCCTTTCCGAAGCATTTGCGCCCTCACCGGTATTTTTATATTCCATATAACGGGCGGTTTCTTCATTAGACTGCTTACCCCAATTGTGCCATCCGGCAAGAACAATATGTTTCCCCAATTCACATTCTATAAATAAAGTATAAGCATATGGACGCCAAGGACGACCTAAATACACTTTATCCACTCCCGGTTCTGCCGTCAGCTTACAGTGCTTAAAGACATATCCATATTTAGCCTCTTTCGGAGTGGAAGCAGCCGTTACATACGAATTGCGTTTACTGTGAATAATACAATCTTCAAATAAAGCGGTGGAAGGACCGAAAATAAAGTCGGTAGTACCATCAATATAACAATCCTTGAAATAAAGACGGGTAAATTTAGCACCGGTATAAATAGTGTCCTGATTGCCCAAGATACGACAATTGATAAATTTCAAACGGTCACCTTCCGTATGTAAAGCTACCGCCTGTCCCAACTGAGCCGCATTGTTCTCAATAGTCAAATTTTTAAAAGTGATATCACTGCCCTCTACCTTCACCGTATAAGTGCGGAAAGTACCCATTTTATTTATATTCGCATGATCATCATAAGTAATAATCGTCTTATCACGATCTTCACCTATAATATCTATATTTTCCACCCATGAAGGAACAATCACTTTCTCCTTGTATACTCCGTTCTTCACATAGATCGTAACAGTATAATCCATGAAAGCCCGCGCACTCTCTATAGCCTCCTGCAAAGTACGAAAATTCCCCGTTCCATCACGTGAGACTACAATTGTATCCTGACGTTCCTGAGCCCATGCTGCGCTTACAACAGACAATAGCAACAATAATCCTAAAACTTTCCTCATCGTATCACCTCCTATTATTCACATGCAGTTCCACAACTGTTTTTCTGAAACAAACGTCCCCATTCCAGACTGGCCATAATAAACGGACCTACTGCCTTCGCATCATTAGAACGTATTTTTTCAGTTATATAATAATTATAATCTCCGGTACGATACACCGGCTTGCCTCCCAAACCTGCAACAGCACAACCTTTAGTAATAGAAACCACACCTTTATCATCCACTTCTATAAATTGGGTCAAAAGCCCTTCATATCCCTTTTTAGCCACTTCCATGTACGAAGGACAAATATATCCCTTACGTAACGCTTTCAACAGAGTATATACAAACATGGTAGAACAAGAGGATTCCAGATAATTCCCCTCATCCCCGCTTCTGTCAATCACCTGATACCATACCCCTGTTGCTGGATCTTGAGTACGTTTAATCTGGGCAGCCAGTTTATTCAATATTTCGATAACAGATTCACGTCCGGCTTCGTGTTCCGGTATAAAATCGAGTACATCCACACAAGCCATTGCATACCATCCCATGGCGCGTCCCCAACAGTGTTGTGACCACCCGGTAGTTTTATCCGCCCACTTTTCACGCTTGCTCACATCACATGCATGACGGTATAGATCTGTCTTCGGATCATAATTATGGCGGGCCACTGTGACAAACTGATTGATAATATCAGCATAATCATTCACGCGGTTGTTACGGTAAGCATACTCCGCATAAAATGGTTGCCCCATATAAAGCCCATCCAGCCACATCTGATTCTCATAAATCTTCTTGTGCCAGAAACCGCCATCGGCATTACGAGGATGCGTATCCAACTGACTGCGCAACAAATCCAATGCTTTCTTGTATTTCTCGTCCTTAGTCTGCTCATAAATACGGAAAAGCATCTTGCCGGAATTCAGACGGTCAATATTATATTCCTCCAGTTTATAAGTTTCGATAGAGCCATCCTGATGAATCATTGTATCAGCATAAGCCACAGCATAATCAAAAAACTTTTTATCACCGTATGCATCATATACATCCAGCATAGCTTGAAGTTCCAGGCCATGACAGTAATCCCACTTCAAACGGGTCTGAAAATCCAATTGCCAAGATTCGGGACAACGCACCATTTCTGATTCCGCCATACGTACAGACCAAGGCTTATTACCACAAACCTGCTGAGCCATGCCCATCAAAGGAACAGCCGCAAGCAAACCGGACACAATAATTTTACAAATAGAATTCTTTTTCATGAAGACATTTATTTTTAGTATTAGACCTATTTATTTTATGAAACAAAAGTAGTATTTTCCTCGAAAAGCAGTGTGCACTTTTCAACCTACTAAGTGTATTATTTGGTATTCGTGTGCGAAAACGGTTATTTTTGTGCACGATAACGATAAAAATCGTTCAAAAATTGTCTTTTTACTAATTATTATGTCTTTCAGGTTTGATAAGTTGAGAAAAGGTTTTATTTTTGGGGCAGTTTTTAATTTATACTATTGTAGAAAACACAGTCATTTACTATTAATTCACAAGAGAATGGAACAAGTTTTTAGTTATATCATCGGTTTAGGAGCAGCGGTGATGATGCCTATAATTTTTACAATCTTAGGCGTTTGTATCGGAATCAAATTCAGCAAAGCATTAAAAAGCGGTTTGTTGGTAGGTGTTGGTTTCGTTGGTCTATCAGTGGTTACCGCACTTCTGACCAGCAGTCTGGGTCCGGCCTTAAGCAAAGTGGTCGAAATATATGGCCTGCAACTGAAAGTATTCGATATGGGATGGCCTGCTGCTGCAGCCGTAGCTTATAACACTTCCGTAGGGGCATTCATCATTCCGGTATGTCTGGCCGTTAACATCTTAATGTTATTGACTAAAACCACCCGTACGGTTAATATTGATTTATGGAACTATTGGCATTTCGCTTTTATCGGAGCCGTAGTTTATTTTGCAACAGATAGTATTTTGTGGGGATTCTTCGCAGCTGTTATCTGTTATATCATCACATTAATCTTAGCAGATTACACAGCAGACAAATTTCAAGGTTTCTATGATAAAATGGAAGGTATTTCTATTCCGCAGCCCTTCTGTGCAGGTTTCGTACCATTCGCTCTCATTATAAATAAGGTATTGGACAAAATTCCCGGATTTGAAAAGCTGAACATTGATGCGGAAGGTATGAAAAAGAAATTCGGTTTATTAGGCGAACCTCTCTTCTTGGGTATCCTGGTAGGATGTGGCATCGGTGCATTATCTTGCAAGAACGGACAAGAAATAGTAGACAAGATTCCTTATATTCTAGGTTTAGGTATCAAGATGGGAGCAGTAATGGAGTTGATTCCCCGTATTACCAGCCTGTTCATCGAAGGGTTGAAACCTATTTCGGACGCTACCCGCGAACTGATCGCCAAGAAGTTTAAGAGTGCTGTAGGCTTAAATATCGGTATGAGTCCTGCCTTGGTGATCGGACATCCGGCCACGTTGGTTGTATCATTACTATTAATCCCTGTTACTATCTTATTGGCAGTGGTGCTTCCGGGCAATGAATTCTTGCCATTGGCTTCATTAGCTGGCATGTTCTATGTATTCCCATTGATATTACCTATCACAAAAGGAAATGTAGTAAAGACTTTCATCATTGGTTTTGTTGTGCTGGCCATCGGTCTGTATTTTGTAACAGATCTGGCTCCTTATTTCACCAAAGCAGCACATGATGTATACGCCAAGACACAAGATGCTGCCGTAAACATCCCGTCTGGTTTTGAAGGTGGTGCGTTGGATTTTGCTTCAAGTCCTTTCTCATGGGCTATTTTCCATTTGACTTATTCATTCAAATGGATTGGTTCCGGAATTTTAGTACTGATAACACTATTCTTAATGGTGCTGAACCGTCGTTCCATCATTAAATACCAGAAAACA
>OAVL01000287.1_pt1 | contig 15072 bp, 10 predicted proteins | sample 1476411 | NCBI WGS metagenome assembly OAVL01 (sample SAMEA2580095, study PRJEB22360) | human gut metagenome | biome: human gut; feature: human-associated habitat; material: faeces | place: Denmark | collected 2008/2010
TACACGATCCCGGACACCGCCGGCGGGCAGGTGCGCATGGCGTTCACGAATGGTTCCGCGTGGGACAACAATTCCGGCAAGGACTACATGGTGTCTGGCGACAGCGTCGCCGTGGCCGGAGGGCAGATGATCACCGACGTCACACCAAACTGCACCATTCAGTAGTAGGAAAAACTGAACTCTAGTTGGGCCCACGGAGAGACGAATGAACTGCCAATAACACAAGACAAGAATGTCAACACTTACGATGCAGCATTTCGTTTATGTCCCTGACAGATTTTATCTTTTGTATAGATTGAGAGAGTTGTAGCATTGCGCGCAAGCCTGAAATGAGATACATGAAAACCACGATAGAGGATATATACAAAATCCGAGTAAGTCACATTATCATCATTGTTGGCTTCATAATTCTTTTAATAAACAAATATGCCAGTCTGCTTGATTTTGATTTTCTGGTTCCCCTCAGCAAGTCCAGTATCACACTTTTAGGCATAATTGCGGTCTCTAGCGTTGTCCTCTTTCAAAAAAAATCTTTTTTCTTAATACTTATTTTTTTATTCACCTTTAACACTTGGCTATTGACTCGAGACACCACACTAATCGTGTTTCTTCTCTTCGCAGCCACCACACAAAGCACAAAAAAGAAGCTATTAAATACATTTTTAACTGTACAATCAATCATTTTAGCCTCATGCATTATAACATACTTTCTAGCTTTAAAAATCAAATTCATAAACGTTAGTCCATATAACACAGGAGATAGAACTAGATATACTTTCTTCTTTCTCCAACCAAACAATTTCGGAATTCAATTTGCATTCACGATTATATGTTTCATATACATAAGCAAATTGTCTTCTCCAATTTCTATAGCTATCCTGGCTATTTCAAGCGCATTTCTTTACATCTTCCCGAACTGCGTCACCGGTTGCGTTGTGCTCGTTATCTACGCTCTCTTAATTCTCTTCTTTGACAAGATTGATTTTTTCAAAAAGAAAATACTACGATTTGCACCATATCTTGTTGCAATTATCGGCATCCTCATTTTCTCCTTATACCTCACCGGGAAGACCGGCTTCATAGGAAAAATCATCTCCGGCACATTTTCGTATAGATTCATCGGTTCCGTAATGGCAATTCGTCTCTATGGAGTGAATCTAACAGGACATTATCTCGACAAATTAGGAGAAACTCTTTTTATAGATGGCCAGTGGGATACATTTTGGCTTGATTTCGCCTATGTTAGAGTTCTTGTTGAATTTGGTATAATTGGTGCTTTAATCTTTACCGTAATTCTTATTCACTCCATTCGTTCCATGATCCGCAACAGGGATTATTCAAGCTTGATTCTGATTACAATTGTTCTTTTCTATGGTTTATCAGAATGGGGAGCATTCTCAGCGTTGACTGCATTCCCTCTTCTGCTCACCACCATCCCCTCTCCCATCAAGGCTTCTATGAGGTGCATCAAAACCGAAAAGAATGCTGACTCATGGAAAATTATTCCCACGACAATTCAGCGGAAAACATCCTTCTTAACGAATTAGCGACGATTTCATTTCAATTCCTTTGGTTTTCACACAAATATAAATGCTATTTGCTCAGTTCTTCCACAAATGTATAAATAAAGCAAACAACAAGAGGAAAACAGAACAAGTGTAATTTATACAGCTAGGTAATTATTTAAACAAAGAAAACAATTTTAAAACACACAGATGGCAAAGATTTGAGTGTGAACGTATTGGAGTCCACTGGATTCAAATTAGATTTATTCAAATTAAACCATAATTATATTATGGGATGAAAATAGTATCAGCAAAATCCACATGAAAATAAAATGTCATGTGATAGCTCACACTCAAATCCTAATCGAACAGACGGTGGTAAGCACCCATCTGTTCATTTCATGCTAACGCCATTTTAAGGAATTGCTCGGATGTCGCGCGCAGTTCATTGAGCTGTGCGACATCCAGATTGGACACAAACGGCTTGATCTTCGTTCCGTCTTCGAAATCAGGCGGCAACAAATGCTCTTCAGGCAATCCAAGCCTAGCGAGAAGAGTCTTCATACGAGAGCTGCTCTTCTCGGTGCCAAACGTAAGGAAAGGCTTTCCATAAAGAATAGAGAACACCGTGGCATGGAATGAGTTAGATACTACGCACGCGGCCTTGTCGATTAACGTGAGGAAGTCAGCAGGGCCAATCCCCCACACGTTGATGGAATGCGCCTTATAATGAATTGGATTCCTCGAGTAGTAAACGATAGTCAGATTTCGTTCTGCTGCGAGCTCATCAATATATTTCACCATGTCTTTATTCGGCCACAGCGTATAGGCAAAGATATACTTGCCTTCTTTGAGCCTCTTCTGGAGTTCGGGTGCTTGAATATGCCGATAGTCCTTCAGATCAAGCAAAAGCGTCGGATCAAGCGTTTCGACGATGGATTTATCCGTCAAGTCCTGAAACTGCCCAGCAACAGAAATCTCACGCACGGATACCGAGTCAAAACGATTTAGCCAACCGGAAATCCTCTTCTTGTCTTCTGCGGTGAAATTCTTCTCTACAAACTTGGCATGTGACATACTTGGCGCATACGCGATTTTCTTGGTGTCGTTAGGCGCAAATGAAAGGAAGAACGGCGGAACAGGACCGCGAGTACAATCCAGATTCCAGATTTGATCGCTTCCGCAAATAAACGCATCAAAGTCGTTCAAATCCTGAGCCATCTGCAGGTCTGCGTCAGTGCCTTCGTAAGTATTCTTAGTCAGATTAAAATGCCTGTGCCAAAAAGTCTGGAAACTGCTGCGTCTGCGTAGATTGCCCGGAAGGAACAGCAAATCCACGGCAAACGATTTGATACCGTATTTTCGGAAAATCCAGTAATTCCGGAAATCCTCACTACGATAATCAATAACGTGCACATCATGCCCGAGATCAGTAAGATATTTCCTCAACGCATAAGTTTGCAGAGCGGAACCAAAATTATATGCACAATGGAAAGTGATTGTTCCAATTTTCATTTTATCCATCTCCTCAAATCTTCATTTCCCTAACATGTTTTCCGTGATTATTCCTTGAACCCTTGCCCTTAACCGCGACGGATAGGGTTTTCACAGACGGATAGATGTCTATGGCAGACACCACGAGCACAGCCAAGAACAGCACAGCCGATACCAACGTATACGCAGTCGGGTGCCACGCCAATACACATGTTTGCACAGATACTAGCAGAATATTCGCCAGCATAAGTGGCCGGTTCACGTTGATTTTGACGATCTGATTGGCCATAACCACACGTATGGCGTACATGACCAAATTACTGCCGACCATAGCCCATGCAGCACCTTGTAGACCCATAACACGGATAAGCAGCCAAGTCAGCACGATGACCACAATCGCCGCTGCAGCAGTAGATGTCATCAAGTGCCGAGTCTTCATGCTCGCGGTGAATACCGTCCCATAAAATCCCGCGAATACATTAAACAAAAACGCCAGAATAAGGATCGGTATAATAGGCCATGAATCATAGAATTTTTTCTGCAGCAGCAATGAGGCAAGCCATGGAGTCAGCAACATGAGCCCCGATGCCGCAAGAAAACAGAACGTACGGAATACAGCGAACACGTTGCTGTAGAACTTGCCGGTATCCGTTTTCTTGAACTCCTGGAATGCGGACAAGCTCCATGCCTGCCAGAACGTGGACGAAACCATGTTCATTACGTTAGGTATCTTACTGGCCGCAGCGAATAAGCCAGATGCTCCGATGCCAAGCATGCTGGTAATGAAAAACCTATTTACACTCGTGCCGACCCACCAAAAAATGGCGTTCGGCATCAACGGCACGGAATACAGCAACATCTTTTTGAGGACCCGCCAATCACGTTCTTTGCTTGGAAGGGCCACATATTCCCAAGAACCTCCGAATATGAGATACAGAACGACCGCGATCAATCCTCCGAAGATCAAAGAAACGAAGTATCCCTCAACCTTCCAGCCAAGCAATCCGATAAGCAAGCCAGCCGAAGATGCGGATGCAAGGGACGATGCAATGGATGCCCAGGTGATGAGCTTTATCTGGTTTAAGCCACGAGCTACATTCGCCAAATATGCATTGAATGCGGACGAGACAAAATATGCCAGATAAAGCCATTCATAGTTCCCAAGACCACCAAATATCGGCAAATTCAGCAGTGGAAGCAACAGAAGCATAAGCAGACAGCCGAACAGTGTAACCCAGAATCCGACGGATATGTATTGCTTCTTATCATTCGGATCATCGATGATATACCGCGTTGTGGCGTCGCCGATGGACAAGGTCAGGACCGGAGTAATCAAGCCAGCCACGGTCAATGACATGTCCGTCACACCATACTGCGCCGTCGTAAGGAAATAGGTATACAACGGTACCAGTAGGAACGTGATCAGCTTCGTCGATACGGTATTCAGCGTAAACAGGCCGATATTTACCAGCAGATTTTTGTACTTGCCCAAGGAAAACCTCCGCAATCAGTTCATAAGAATACGATCTAGTCCGAATCTCTGAGAGCGGCAGATCTTGGAGGATTCACGGAAATGACCTACAGCGATATACATGATAAACACCTCATTATCGGGGACACCGAGCATATCACGAGTTTTCTTATCGTTTTCCTCGCTGAACATTGTATTGAGCGGGCAGGCGGCAAGACCGCATGCCTCCAATGAGTACAACATTGACATAGCAAACAACCCACCATCAACGTATCCCTCGTTATGTTCATTTGTTCCCATAAACACCCGCAAATCGGCGGTTACGAGTACTAATGCCGGAGGCAGGTTATATCCGCCGAAACCGCCTTGTACTTTCAATGCCTCGCCGATTAATTTCCGATCGGTGAAGATACGAATGCGGGCCGGCTGTCTGTTGCAGACAGATGGAGTATGCAGAGACATGGTGACTGCTTTCTCAAGATCCGTTCGCGTTACTGGCTCATCAGAATAGGAACGTACCGCATGCCGACGTTCCGTTAACTCAGCAAACGGAACAACAGCATTGTCTGCTTTAGAAGCCAGGGAAAGCTCAATGCTTGGATATTCGTTTTTAGAAGCCGATACGATATCAGCATTTGTGTCATCATCGAATAATTCCGTCATAAACGTGACGTCTTGATCAGCGAGTACATGACGCCTACGATATTCGCCCAAGGCAAGTATCATGTCTTTATAGACCGGATTGTTACGCCATTGAGTATCGACCTTTGAAAGTCTTGCCGATAAATCAGCGGCATTACGTAAAGCCCCGCGACCACGACCATACTGATAAGTATCGAAGGAGAAACCCTTCTCAATCTGATGCACGAAAAAGATCAGTAGGCTCTCCATCTGAACCTGATCTGAACATTCAGGAGCAGCATAAGATTGTGCAAAATTTCTGAATTCCCGTTTTCCTTCATGCTGTAACGCACGATTTGTTTTCCAGCGCTGCCTTTTTTCAATCAATGAAACAGGCAAAATCTTTTTGATAGCTGATTTAACACTCATTTATTTCCTCGCTCCATTTTTAGAGATTCAATTAATAATGTCAGAAAGAACTTTTCTTCAAAAGTTTTTTCACACAATCTTTTATGTTATGCGTATTATCCAAAAGGAAAACTTTTAGCAATATAAGCTTAATTTTGTCAGATAAGCAAAGAAGCTGAAAAGAATTTCTCGAACAAGTCTCTAGTACCTTTTTTCGTATCGAATGACGTAGCTTACTTTTTTCCTTTGATGCCGGACAATCAATCAAGAGAGTGTATATATACAGATATAAACGCACGATATGTGCATCAAATCTAATGGAGGAACCTTCCGAATGCGCTATTCGCTGAATCTCGGACAACGATTTGAAAGCACTATCAACCGTTGCGAGCGAGGTCCTTTTAGAAAGAGACCCTTCAGTAATGCGATATCTGTAACAAGGCTTGCTCACATAAGCAACACGGCTGCATTGTCGCAGAATCTTATTCAAAAAGAGAGCATCTTCAAGAAGAGCAAACCCCTGAGGATACAAAATATGCAAATCAACAAGAAACTGTCGATCATACATAAAAGCCCAGGAAAAATAACCTATATGCTCAGCATAAATATACTCAACGCACTCATGCCCAGTACTTGTTTTTACATCCGGAAAAGAATACTCGACCGGCCTTTCCCCTATGGAGCCATCTGGGAATAACGTCTCAAAATTGAAAGACACCATCTGAGCTTTATTTCGTTCAGCCGTTTCAACCAGCAAAGACACGGAATCAGGCAAATATGCATCATCCGAGTCAAGGAGTAAAACATACTTCCCGTGCGCTTTGCTAATCCCAAAATTTCTCGCCGCAGAAACACCCTCATTATCTTTAGAGAAAACAAGCACTGAGGGAAAGCGCTTCTGCATATTCAGCAAAATAGACAGAGTCGAATCTGATGAACCATCATTTACGACAATTACCTCTAAATTTTGATAGCTCTGCCCTAGAACACTTAGAACACATTCTTCAATATATTTTTCCGCATTATACGCAGGAATAATAACCGAAACTTGAGGAACACCTTTTTTTAGCATTACATATTCCTTTACTTCAATAGAGATATGAGAAGAACATTATTCATGTGAGTTCCAAGGTGCCGAGCAAAAAATTTTATCGGTGAGAATGACTAGCTAACTTAGAGAAAAGATTTCTAAAAGCATCGCCCATATTCTCAAACTTAAACTCTGCAATTAACCTCGACAGCACTTCTCCAGTACGATGTCCCACATAAAAGGCAAGACGATGGGTTACTTGGTCCCTGTATCTTTCTTTTGAATCTCTCCATGAAGCGCTATATTGATGAATACTATACGTATTCTTCTTAATATGAAATCCTCCTATACCATAAAGCGGATTAAAATAATCGGAAGGCAATATCGTCCATTTTCCAATGGACTGTTTCTCATCTTTTTTTTGGAATCCTTTTTCCATTAGAAGCTGCGTAAACATTTCATTAACAGTATGCTTTAATCTGAAGTCATCAGAATCCACATACTCTAATGCATCATATTTTGAAAGCACTTCTCCAGCCAAAGAATCGTGCTTTTCACACGACAGAAAAAGTCCGCTATTAACAGTGCATGTGCTCTTTTCAATTGCAGAAATACACTTGTAGGAAGAAACAAGACCTCTTATATCTTTAATTAACTCACTCCCAAGATCCATATAAATTCCACCGTAGTTATATACAGCCCAGAATCTGACGTAATCACTTACGAAAGCCATTCTCCCTGATTCATAAGCTGCTTTTGTAAACGGATGGTCATTTATATTGAAATTATCTTCATTCCAGCATTTAATTTCATATCCAGGAGCATATTTCTTCCATGTCTCAATTACATCCAAAGCATGCTGCGAAAGCTTGTTCCGCCCAAACCAGCAATAATGTATAATCTTTTCCACGATTACCTCATCCAAAATCCTAGTAGAGAAGCTCTCCATATTAAAAGTTTATCGTCAACGCCTATCAAAGAATAAAATTGATTCTGCGCCCACCTGAGCATCTTCCCTATTGCTTGAAAATCTTTCCAAAAAAAGTATCTTGCTGATTAGAAGATGTCTTAAACTGTTGCTTCCACGTCAACTTGAAAAGATTAGTGTCTTTCGTCAACGCTTTCCATTTCAATGCATCATATGGTTCATCAAGAATTTTGAATAATTCATCGCACATCGGATTATTTGGCTTAATCTGCTTAAAGGCTTGATCTATATATGAGTCATGTCTCTGAGCAAGAACGATAAGATAATCAGTCAACAAATAATCTACAAGGAATTGCTCTTCTTCCCAATACTTGAGGAAGTAATCACGGATTGTAGCGAATACACGTCTATGCTCATTATCACAACCTAATGAATAATTAGCAAACATGCCTCCCGCGACTGATGCATGGAAGTAATCAGGCCTTTTAATAGAAAAAAGAGGAGCAGAGTATAAAGATTTATCTAGCGAACCTGCGCAGAAGAAAGTGGCATCCAACCATAAGCCGCCGTATCGCGAAAGAAGCTCTAACCGAAGAAAATCTGAAATATGCGTCTTAGATAGAATTCCTTCGTTATAACGTTTCAGAATACACTTGGGAAAAGAAACATATTCTTGCAGATTCTTGTCAGTAATTATAATTACTTCCCGATTTCCTGCATTACGCCGAACAGAATCAACGCAGGCCTTTACAATTTCCGGGGCATTATCCAGACCCTGCCACCAGCACATCCAGATTTTATTCTCTAACGCCGGATCAACCTCCGGAAGAGGCGCCCGGTAGTCGTATGCAGCGTAAAAATCACCGAACTTGTTCTCAAGATACTTAAGAACCGTTTCGTGCTTACGAAGTAACCGCTTCTTGACCGCGTCCGATTCCTTATATCCATTGTGATTCATTACCTGGATATCTAATTTTGCACGAAAAGTATTGATCGCTTCGGGCCACGAAGTCACTTCAGCAATTTTTTGCGTTGCATACATTTCTTCTGAAGCACGATGAACAATCCGGCCAAGATTATTATGTTTCTTCGTCATCGCTGAATCACCCTCTCGTATAAATCAACCAATGCCAATGCATACTCATTTTGCAGACATCTTGCGTTGACATATTCACGGCAAGAATGCTGCATGGCTGAATAGTTCAATGCGCTAACTGCGGCGCATTTTAGCATGCTATTAGACAAATCCACAGCATTCCCCGATTCAAACGTGACCCCTGTCTTGCCTTCCTCCACCAGTTCTGGAATACCACCAATCCTGGCACCGATAATCGGGGTCTGGGCAGCCAAGGATTCCAAACCGGAATATGGCATGTTCTCACGCCACTCGGAGCTCAGCACGGTGAAGCGGGCATTGCCGACCTCTCGTTGCAGATCCTCGCCGCTCTTGTATCCCAGCAGATGAATGCGCGAAGCGGCCTGCGGGCCAGCCGAGGCTATCAGCTGTTCAATGGCACCGCGTTCCGGTCCGTCACCCACAATGTGCAGATCCCACACATCAGGAATCACTCGGGCATCTTGATCATCGCTCTGCGCATTGGCACTCCCCTGAGCGAGCCCTGCAGCCTGCAGAAATGCCTTCACCAAGGTGAGAATGCCCTTCTCCTTGGAAAGGCGACCGAAGAACAGGAAATATGGTCTTGCTCCGGCCTTCGTATCCTCGAATTTATGCGTGTTCGCCACCCGGGCGCCCATCGCCATCTGCGAATCGGTCAGGAAGTTCTGCATCGCGACGGTCTTGCCGGCAAAGCCGCCTTCATCGAGCTTATTCTTCATGAACTGCGAAGGCGCGATGATCAGATCGATCATGTCATATGAGTGGTGGAATTTCAGGAATTCCGCTTCCATGGTGGCCAAGGCGCTCTTCGCACGGGATCCCTTCACGCATACATTTTTGGTGGCGTGCATGAAATGCCTATCCAGGCAGGCATCGCAGACCTCTCCCCTGCCATTCACCATGGTGTAGGCCGGGCACAGCAGAATATAGTCGTGCGCCGTGTATACCACCGGCACATGATGCTTCTTCAGGTACGGGGCATCCAGAATCGACAGCGTAAGCTGGCGATGCACATTATTCATATGGATGATGTCGGGCTTGAACTCCTCCAGCAATGCCTCGAACTTACGCTTCGCCTCGAACGAGTAGATCAGCGTGGAGGCTTCCTGCACCTTCTTGAATGCGGAGATCTCCCCCACATAATCCTTTTCGGAAACGAAAAACTTGCTCCAACGACTTGGTTCGTTATTGGGATGCTTCATGGAGAAGAACGCCACCTCATGGCCAAGCTCCTTCAAGCCTTCAGCCAAGGCAAAGAAATATGTTTCGGCGCCGCCCTTGCGGTAGAAGTACTTGTTGACCAGCAGAATGCGCATCATTCACCGACCTTCTCGCCCTTGTATAAAGCCAGAGTCTGATCCACTACCGAGTCCCAGCTGTATTTGCCGGTAATGAAATCAGCGGCCTCATTCTTATACTTCTGGACTTTCTGAGGATGTCGGATCAGTTCATTCAATGCCTTGTACAACGCATCCGCGGAACCATGCGCGAAGGAGGCAGCCTTATCCTCCACCACTTCCGTACATTCGGCGATATCCGAAGTCAGGCAGCAATTGCCATAGCTCATCGCCTCGAGCAGACTCATGGGCATACCCTCAAGATCACTCGGCAGCACATAGATATACGCGTTGCTGTACAACTCCTGCAGCATACGCCCCTGTACAAAGCCGGTCAGTATGATACGCGAGTCCTGCGCCGCCATCTGTTTAACCTGCTCATAGTATTCCGTTGAATCGGAAGACCCACCAGCAATAACCAGCTTCTTATCCGTATCGAGCTTGCCGAACGCGTCGATCAGATAGTGCACGCCTTTTTCTGGAACGATACGACCAAGGAACAGGATGTAGTCATCCTTGTGCAAACCATATTCGCTGGTGATTTCCTGTGCGGTAACCAGCTGTTTGCGTTCTATGCCGTTGGGGATGAACCGGGTATCACGCCCATACGTGTTCTTGAAGTATTCCTGCATGTTCCGGCTGAGCACAATGACCTCGTCCGCGCACTTGGCAGCGGTACGTTCGCCGAACTTCAAATACGTGGAGGCGAACCTTCCCCACTTGGCACGCTGCCAGTCGAGGCCATGGATAGTGGCAACGGTGCGAATTCCCGCCCAATGCGCCAGTCGGAGCATCACACACGGCCCTTCGGCATGGTAGTGAATCACATCCGGCTTCGCTGCAATCGCCTTCAACGTGGCGAAGAAGGATGAGGACAGCGCGGCCATACCCTTGGCATCGAATGTGGTTACGGGAACGACATGAACACCCTGATAGGAGAATGGTTTGTCCGAAGCGTTGACGGTATCGTCGAATTCGGCTCCTGCCACATTATGACCTTTGCGATTGTATACTACAACCCGATTCCCCCGTGCCGACATACGCGCAGACAGCTCATCGACCACGATTTCAACACCGCCCTCACGAGAAGGTATACGCTTATGCCCGATAAATGCAATTCTCATATTTTGAACAAGCTCCATAAATCTATCGCGCGAGACCTTCTTTAAAAGAAGCAGAGTAGGAATAACCAATATGAAAGCGCTTATCAACATTGCTGAACACAGGTAACCCCCTCCTCTGCACATACATCTTTTGCATTCTTTCATTGCCTATAGACGGGGGCATTGTTGACGACAGTTAGTGCAATAGCAGTGATGCAGCAACACTGCAATGACGCAATATCTTTAAATTCTAAAAATAAATTTTGCACTATCGGCTGAAATAGTGAATGACGTCAGAACCACTTGAGGGATAACAACGAAAGAATTCCGTTCTTACCCCTCAAGAACTAGAGATTTTCCAATTAGCAGCATTCTGCAGGCGGAATATAATCTCAATAGTTTATTTGTTGGTTATGGTGCAGTTTGGTGTGACGTCGGTGATCATCTGGCCGCCGGCCACGGCGACGCTGCCGCCGCTCACTCGGTAGTCCTTGCCCTGCCCGCCGTTGTTGTCCCACGCGGAACCATTCGTGAACGCCATGCGCACCCGCCCGCCGGCGGTGTCCGGGATCGTGTATTTGTACCAGCCGCCACACGCCGCGGTCATCTGCTGGGCCGAGCCCGTCCACTTGCCGTTCGCCTTGTAATGCACCTTCGCGGTCTTCCACGACGACGCCGGCTTGTACCACACCGTCATCGGCTGCTTCGGCACGTCCGTGACCGTCACCGTGACGCTCGCGCTCTTGCCGCCCGCGGTCGCCTTGATCGTGGCCTTGCCGGCCTTCGACCCGGCGGTGACCACGCCCGTGCCCATCACGTTCGCGACCGAGCTGTCCGAGCTCGTCCACGTGACCTTGCGGTCCGTCGCGTTGTCGGGCTTGACCGTCGCGGTCAGCTGCGCGGACGCGCCGGACTTCAGGGCAAGCTTGCCGTCCCTCACGCCATCACCAGAGATGGAAACGGACTCGACCGAGACCGGATTATCAGTCACAGTAACAACAACCGAAGCCGTCTTACCGCCAGCAGTCGCTGTAATCGTTGCAGTACCAGCCTTCACAGCGGTGACTTTGCCATCGGATACCTTAGCCGCAGAACTATTCGAGCTGGTCCAAGAAACCGTCTTGTCGGTAGCGTTGGACGGATTCACAGTAGCTGTCAGTTGCACGCTCGCGCCGGACTTCAGGTTCAGCTTTCCGTTGCTCACACCGGAACCTGAAATCGAGACCGAAGACACCGGAATTGGCTGCTGAATGTTGCAGTTCACGGCGGTCACCGTGCTTGAGGTTCCATCCCAACTTACCTTGCCGGAGAATTCGATGCCGGGCTGGTTGCCACCAGGGGTCTGCGCGCCGGAACCGTTGGTGAAGATCACACGGTACTTGCCTTCTCCCAGATCCGGTACCTCATACTTGTAAGTGCCGGCCTTTGCACAGGAATCGTCGGCGGTCAGCTGGGTCATTTCTACGCCCGGCCAGTTGCCATTGTTCTTGGACGTGGTGTCGTTGTACACGTAAGCGTAGATCTTGCTCCAGCCGGAAGGCTTGGTGGCGTAGATCACGTTGGAGACTTCCGGCTTCACGCCGGTGATCGTGATGGTGATGGAGTCGGATTTCTTGTTCGTGCCGGCAGTGGCGGTAATCTTCACCGTTCCCGCCTTAAGGCCGGAAACCTTGCCCTTGGAATCGACGGTGGCAACAGAAGTGTCGGAAGAAGTCCAAGTCACGGAAGGACGCTTGCCCGCCGGATCGGTTGTCACATCCGCCTTGAGCTGCACGCTCTGCGTGGAAGCGAGATCCATGGAAGTGTCGCCGGAAACCTTGATGGCAGTAACGGTCACATTCCTTGGATGGCAAGGCTCTTTGGCGTCAATGTAGCAATCCGGATCCAGACCGTTCTTCTCCATATACTCCATGCAATATTTGTCGCACGGGCTGGAAGTGCCGTCACTCGGGTCGTAAGTGGGATCACCATACTTGGTGTAAGAATACGTATGCTTGATGGCTTCGCCGTCTGCACCGGTGCCCTTCACCGTGACCGTCACCACTTCATCCGACTTGGCTTTGCTGCCGATTTCAATGGTGTCGCCATCCTTGAAGGAACCGGATTGACCGTCGGAAGTGGAGTAGGTGGTGTTGGTGGATTGATAGGACCGGAGAGTGATCGTTTTAGATTCGCCAGGGATGGTGCCCTTGTTCGGATATGCCTCGGCGGTGGAGACCTTGCCGGAACGGGTCTTATTGGAAAACGCCGCGATGGACTGGCCCTTCACTGTGCCGGAGGTAACCTTGCCACCGGAAACGGTGATGGTGGAACCGGTCACTTCATCCGTATACGTGCCATTGGCCAGCTTGGTGGACTGACCTGCAAGATTCTTGTCGGAACCGTTCGCATTGGCCACCACCATGCCGTCCTGAGCTGCGGAACCGGCATAACGCTCAACCATCAGGCAGTTGTCGTCGCCGCAGTTGGAGACGTTTGACGCTTCGCCAACCATGGCGTTGCGGAAGTGGTTGACGGCCACGACTTCCGGGTCCTTCCACAGGTCGGAGCCGGCGTCGCCGAGCTTGGAGTTCTCGGTGAACGGACCGCTGCCATTACCGTAAGTGCCAACGCCACCAGTGCCATACGTGCCGCCGTCCTTGTACGGGCGGTCGAAGAACAGGCTCATGCCGTTCTTCTGCGCGGTCACACCGGCCCAGCCGTACTTGATCCATTCGTCGGAGAGCTCCTGCGGGATGTTGGCCTCGCCATTGGCGAAGTTATCATGGGACTCCACCCAGTTCACGGTTTTGTCTTCGGTCACCTTGGAATGCGAGGTGAAATGGCTTGCGCCGAGATTCTTGAACTGCACGGCGTTGCGCACCTCATGGCCGTAGCTGGAGTCGGTGATGCCGCCACCGCCAACGGAGCTCTTGTTGAACAGATCGGCATAGTCGGCTTCACGCACATTGGCGTCTTCCAGCACTTCGCCGTACTGGTACTGTGCGCCGTTCTGCAGGATGGTGTCCCAATAGTGGGACTGCTTGCCGCCGAATACCTCATCGGAAAGCTCGATATGTTTGGCAGCGTCATACCGGAAGCCATCAGCGCCGTCGACCACAGTCTGCACGAGCAGATCATGCATGCCTTCAGTGACGGTATCATCTTGGGTGTTGAGATCCCACAGGCCGGAGAGCTTGTGCTGGGTGCAGTCCTCTCGATTGTTGTAATCGGAGATCTGCTTGTCCTCATGGTAGTAGGCTTTGTTCTTCCACTTGCCTTCGATCACATCAAAATCGGAAGTGAAATGGTTGGACACGGAATCGACGATGATGCGCAGGCCGTACTGGTGCGCCAGCTTGCACATTTCCTTGAATTCGTCTTCCGAACCGACCACATAGTTGCCAATGGACATGTCGGTTGGCTGGTAGACATAGTACCAGTTGAGATACCAGTTGCCGGTGCCGAGCTTGCGGTTGTCCTTGATTTTGACGATTGGTTCGGTTTGGATGGAGGTATAACCGGCCTTGGCGATATCCGGAATGTTCTCCATGATGGTTTTGAAGGACCATTCAAAGGCGTGCAGGGTCGCACCGTCCTTCATATCCTTCGGCAGGCCGTACTTCTGGCGGGCAGCCTCGAACGTCGGATTGCCGATGGTATCGGCGTAGCTGTCACGGGTGGCGGCGCTGGCCTGCTGCGGTGCGGCCGTAGCGAGTGAAAGACCCGCGAGCAGCGTGGTGGCCGCGGCGAGGAACGCCACGGTTTTCTTGCTCAGACGAGCAAGCGTTGCTGATTGTTTCATCATCTTCCTTGATCGGATTGGATTTGTTCAGGTAAGGCTGAGGCCCGGTTCCGTTGGGATATGGAATCAGGCCTCAGCTGTTTTCAGTTATTTGTTGGTTATGGTGCAGTTTGGTGTGACGTCGGTGATCATCTGGCCGCCGGCCACGGCGACGCTGCCGCCGCTCACCCGGTAGTCCTTGCCCTGCCCGCCGTTGTTGTCCCAGGCGGAACCGCCGTCCGTGAACGCCATGCGCACCTGCCCGCCGGCGGTGTCCGGGATCGTGTACTTGTAC
>OAVL01000312.1_pt1 | contig 13977 bp, 7 predicted proteins | sample 1476411 | NCBI WGS metagenome assembly OAVL01 (sample SAMEA2580095, study PRJEB22360) | human gut metagenome | biome: human gut; feature: human-associated habitat; material: faeces | place: Denmark | collected 2008/2010
TGAAGCTCACGGCCGATGACACGAACAACCTGCCGGACCATATCGTCAACGGCAGCTTCGACTATCCATCCGTGCCGTCATGGACGGGCTTGGCGGGGTCGGGTTCGAACAAATTCAACAAGGGCAAGCGGTTCGCCACCATCAACCCCGGTACCGGCAAATACGGTTCGGGATGCGCCATGTCCACCACAGGCAGGGCCATTCCCAATTGGAACAGGTCGAGTTTCGCCTGGAGCTCCACCCAGGGAGACACGCATTATTCCGGCGGTATGAGCTGCGAGGCCGGCAATGTGGAACTCAATTACGATTCCGTCCACCACAACCAGTTCGCCGAACTGACCGCCGACCAGCAGGGCACCGCGATCTACCAGGACGTGAAGGTCACGCCGGGCACCATGATGAAATGGAGTCTGAAGCATTCCAGCGCGACCAGCGCCTACGTGGACAAGATGCAGGTCATGATCGGCGAACCATACAAGGAGACCGCGCAGGAGGCCACCCGAATCACGTCCGAGAACGGCAACAAGGTCGGCGAGAAGATGACCACCATCTCGACCCCGACCACGTCCGACCGCGCGGACAACAAGAAGTGGGATACGTACTCCGGCGCGTATCTCGTGCCCGACGGGGTCACCACGGTACGTTTCACCTTCAAATCCGTCGCGTCCGCGGAATGGTATTCCGGCAATGATCTTGACGATATCGAATTCTCCCGTTCCTACAAGCTTACTTATGACAAGAATTCGGCCGATGCGTCCGGTCAGGTTCCGTCGAACCAGCACGGCAAGGAGAACACCACCCAGCCCGCCGAATCGAAGGCCACCGGAAACGTGAAGACGGTGTCGGACGACGCGGCCGGCCGCACCGTCCTCGAATGCAGGCAATCCGGTGAAGGCGCCACCGGACCATACGCGGACAAATTCTGCTGGATTGACTGGTCGAACCTTCCATTGAGCCGGACCGGCGAACCGATACCGGTGCGCATCAACGTGCCCGGCGGTCATATCGACGCGGACGCGACCATCACGCATACCGACAACGCGGCGTTGACCACGAAGGACTTCACCGGCGACAAGTGGAGCCGGCTGATCCCTGCGTACAGGCTCACGGGTAACACCGCTCTCGCCTTCCACCACATTCAAGGCAATAGTGCGGATCCGTTGGCGTCTGTCATGTTTTCCAACATTACGCCCGTCGCCAATCAAACCGCCACGAGCGTGAACGTACTGAAAGATTTCCAGCTCGCTTTCGGCGATGCTGAGACGATGAGCGGTTACGTCGTCAACGACAAGAAGACCTACGAACAGACCGACATCGAATCCGACAAGATGTTGGATAAGCTCGGCATGATTGGTGATGCCAATCCGGACAAATCGTATTCGGAAGCGAACACCGGCTATGGCACCACGCACGTGACATTGGCCGGAGGTCCCGCTGGCAAGCACGCACCCTTTACTGACGATTCGAATTCGAAAGGCGCGGCCGTAATCGGCGCAACGCAGCCGACCCGGTTCAAGGTCTCCTTTAAACAGGTGAACCATCCTGTCAATAATGCGTGGAGCGCCATCGCGGTCGGCGTGTACATGCCGTACCTGACCGCATATCCGCTGAACTACGACAAGAATTCTTCGAATGCCACAGGTGAGGTCCCATCCAACCAGCGTGGCGGGGAGAACACCGTCCAGCCCGCCAAAGCCAAGACCACGGGAACCGTGAAGACCGTCGCGGACGAGAACGTCCGGTACGGTTCCCTCGCTAATGGCGATTTCTCCTACCCCTCGTTCTCCGACATTCAGGAGAACGAGCAGGGAACCTATGCCGATCTGCGCACGTTCCTCAAATCGGATGACGGCACGCTTTGGTACAACATGTCCGTCACCGATCTTTCCAAGTACGGAAAGATCGGGCAGATCCCCGGTTTCGACTCTTCCAGGTTCGCATGGTCCAGTACCGAGAACGGTTCAAGGGTCGAATTGCAGCAGGACCGCAACACCAAGAACACGTATGCGGAGATCGTCGCCCAACAGGACAACACCAGCATCTACCAGAACGTGTCCACCGGCAACGGCGGCGTGCTGTACAAGATCCGGCTCAAGCACGCCAGCCGCCAATCCTCCCATGCCGACAGGATGCAGGTCCTCGTGGGATCCGACATGGACCACGCGACGCCTGTGGAGATGACCCGCGTCACCTCTAACGGCCATGGCGACAAGGTGGGCGGGAAGTCCACGATCATCACCACAAAGGTATCCAACACCGATCCCCGCGATCATGGCGCACAATGGGAGACGTACGAAGGCTATTACCAGGTGCCCGAAGGACAGAAGAACACGGTATTCATGTTCAAGAGCCTCGAAGGGTTCAAAGAGTATGAGACCCTGCCCGGCAACAACATCGGCAATCTCGTGGACGACATCGAGTTCTCCCGCTCTTACAAGTTGACCTATGACGCGAACTCTTCGGACGCTTCAGGCCAGGTTCCGTCGGATACGGCCGCGAACACCGTCAAGCAGGCCAAGGCCAAGGCCAAGACGACCGGCACTGTGAGGGCTGTGGCGGACAGGACCGCTTCCGTCCTGACTGTGCATGACTTGAAGAACGGTGAAATCGCCCCTGTGCAGTATGGCGATTTCAAGTTCTCCACGGTCGATGGTTTCACCGCGGACCAGGTCACCGACGTGAACGGCTTCACCGTCAAAACGAACTGGAATCCCACGGTGGAGAACCAAGCATACGGCGGCAGGAGTCTGGACACCATGTACCAGCCGAACAGGAATGGCGCGAGCCTGGTCCTGCACCATGTGGGACAGTGGCGCGACTCCTCCGGCACGCAACGGTGGCTCAATGCCAGGATCACCGTGAACGGCCAGAACCTCGGCTCCCTGGTGTACTACGAATCGCAGCACAAGTTCTTGGCGTCGTATGGCAAGTGGGACTTGCATACCTCGTCTCGTCCGTACATGGATGTGACCGTCGATTTCCTGCTGGATGACGGTTCCACGCCGCAGGGACTGCGTGGTGTGACCGGATTCACCGACCTTGACGGCGGCACCAGCGGATACAACGAAGGCGTCGAACTCGTCAGCGGCTTCGATGGCGCGTACGTGCGCTCCGACGCGCATCTCGCCCGGTTCGGCACGAACGGCTGGGCCGGCGTCACGGATGAGAACGAGAACAATGCTGACGCGCATGGAATGAAGCATTACGTCGGCGCCACGTTCACCGGCTCGTCCTTCCGCGTCCGCTGGTCGGTCGCCTCGGGACAGGCCCGCGGGTCCGGCTTCCAACCGGTCGATTCGACCATCGCCTACCGTCTCACCTACGACAAGAACGCGCAGGATGCCACCGGTTCCATCCCGTCCGACACGGCCGCTAACACCACTCGGCCCGCGAAATCGGAGACCGACGGCAAGGTGTCCGACCTCGTGCAGCGCACCACCACGCATGAGGACGGCAGCGTGACCGTGAGGACCATCGACCAGAGCACGGATGTGGTGTCCGGATGCCAGGTCTACTATCCGGCCGGCCAGCGCATCACGCTTGCCACGTTGGCGAAGGACGACGACTGCTGGGATTCCAGCATGCTGTCGCGTCCGGGCCACACCCAGCTGGGTTGGAACCAGGACCGGAACGCGACCCAGGCGCAGGCCCAGGTCACGATGGTCGAGGGCGGCATGACCGTGTACGCGGTATGGGTCGGCAACCCGGTCCTCACCTACGACACGAACAAGCCATCCACCTGGTCGGGCCAGATGCCGTCCACCCCGGCGTCCGTATCCGTGCCGTACAATGCGCCCGCGGCGGACGGGTCCGGCTGGCGGGCGGGCGACGTGTCGAAGATCCGCGGATACAAGTTCCTCGGCTGGTATTCGACCCCGCAGGATGATGCGGGCCTGTACGACTGGAACACCCTGTTGACGGGCAGCGTGACCGTGTACGCGCACTGGCAGCGGTTGCAGGCCAACGTGATCTACGATGCGAACGGCGGCACCGGTTCGCATGCGAACACGACCGGTTGGCAGTATTCGGACGTGACCATTCCCGGCGACACGTCGAAATCGTTCACGCGAGACGGATACGTCTTCAAGGGATGGTCCCTCAAAGCAGGCAAGGCCGATGTCGTCTATAAGGATGGTTCACAGATCCCGTTGCAGGACAAGGACATCACCCTGTACGCGCAATGGCAGGGGATCCATGAGAACTTCACCGAGACGGGCGGCATTAGCCTGCCGCTGCTTATCGCGGGAGGTATCGGTCTGCTCGTGATGGGTGTCGGGTCCACGGTCATGCTCACGAGACGTATGAACGGCCACGGCATGCCGGACGGCGAGTGACCGGGAACAGATGACGGGAGGGCCGGCGGCCGGCCATCCACCACTCCGACCGGATGCGGCGTGATGGCCTGGACACCGGCTTTCCCTGTTCTTCCCGATATTCGTGGAATGGATCGTGGCGAAGGCATGGACGTTATGGACTGGGATTGGATCATCGAGGGCGAACGCGCCACGGAGGGCCGGCGCGGACGGCGTGTGCGCCGTCTGCATGCCCGTCGCGCGCGTCGCGTGTTCCGTGCTCTCGTCGCGGTCACCGTCGCCTGTTGCCTGTTGGGCGTGGGCGTTTTCGCGTGGCTTGGCGTGGAACAGGCCGGCACGGCCCGCCGTGCCGCCGAATCCTCCGCGTTGGCGGTGAAGGACGACCATTCGGCCGAACGGTACGCGCGCATGGTCGCCAAAGCCCGCGCATACAACCGGCGTCTCGCGGCCACACCGCAGGTCATCGGCGAACTGTCCGGCGAGGACGGCGCCGTCAAGGGCGATTTCGGGTTCAAATCCGACAGGGAGTACCAGAGCCTGTTGGATTTCGGCGACGGGATCATGGCGACAATCGAGATCCCGTCGATCGGCGTGGACCTGCCCGTCCGGCATGGGGCCGACGCGTACGCGCTGGACAACGGGCTCGGCCACCTGCACGGCACGTCCCTGCCAGTCGGCGGGACCAGCACGCACAGCGTCATCACCGGACATACGGGAGTGGCCGACAAGGCCCTGTTCACCCGGTTGACCGAACTGCGGAAGGGCGACGTGTTCTATGTTAAGGTCGCGGCCCAGACCCTCGCCTACAAGGTCACGCGCATCAGGACGGTCGACCCGGACGATCTGAGGAGCGTGCGCGTCGAACCCGGCCGCGACCTGGTCACGCTGGTCACGTGCACGCCGATCTTCCTGAACACGTACCGTCTGCTCGTCACGGGCGAACGCGCGAGTATGCCGGGCGACGCGCCCTATCCCGAGGACGCGCCCAAGACCAGCAGGCGGGACATGCGCCCCTATCTCGTGTCCGGCGTGGCACTGCTCGCGGGACTGCCCGCGGCGGTCGTCGCGTCCAGGAGGAAAACCCGCCCGTACGGGAGACACGGACGGAAGGACTGACCTTGGACGGCGTCACGTGGGGTAGTCTGTAAGGGTGTGACGCCACGCCACCGCCGACAGGCCGACACGCCGATGACGCCGATATCGGATTGGGGGCACGTGGAATGTTTGACGGAAACGTCGCAGGGATGTTTCCACTGGAGCCGGATCCCATGGAGGGAACGGCATTGGAGGGTAGACAGATATGAACAAGAAGGCTTTCAGCGTCGCGGTCGCATCCGTGGCGGTCGCGGGCACCATCGCCGCACCGGCCATGGCGGACGAGACCGCGGTCACGCCGGTCGAACAGGCCCAGCAGGCCGTCGTCCAGGCGCAGGAAGCGGTCGACCAGGCCGCGGCCCAGCAGGGCGCGCAGCAGGATCAGGTGTCCGCCGCCCAGCAGCAGGTCGCCAATGCCAAGGACAGCCTCGACCAGGCCAACACCGGCGTGCAGGGCGCGCAGCAGGACGTGCAGCAGGCCCAGCAGCAGGTCGACCAAGCCCAGCAGGACGTGCAGCAGGCCCAGCAGAACGTCGAGGACACCATCAACCAGGACCGGAACGTGCAGCAGGCCACCACCGGCGTCCAGCAGGCGCAGGACAGCCTCGGCCAGGCGCGGGACAATCTCAAGCAGGCGCAGGAGAAGGCCGACCAGACCGCGAAGAACGCCAGCAAACTCGAGAAGGCCATGAACGACAGCCAAGCCATCCGCGACGACGCCGCCAAGGCCAAGGAGCAGGCCGACCGGAAGGCCAAGCAGGCTCAGGCAAAGGTCGACGCGACCGACAAGGCGAAGCTCGACCAGGACACCGCCGCCAAGAAGACCGACGCCGCCAAGGCTCAGGCGAAGGCCAACGAGGCCCAACAGGCCGCGGACAAGGCGCAGGCGAAGAGCGACGAGGCGAAGGCGAAGCTCGACGAGGCCACCCGCCTGGCGGGCGACGCGAACGATCCCGCCAAGGTCAAGGAGGCGCAGGACGCCGCCCAAAAGGCCGGCGAGGCCGTCAAGGACGCGAAGCAGGCGCAGGCCGAGGCCACCGTCGCCGCCGCGACCGCGAAATCCACGGCCGACAAGACCCAGTCGAAGGCCGACGACGCGCGGAAGAAGCTCGACAAGGCGAACGACGCCGCCGACCAGGCGAAGGCGCAGGCCGACAAGACACAGGCCGCGCTCGACAAGGCCCAGGCGGACAAGACCACGTCCGACAAGGCGCTCGACAAGGCCCAGGCCGCGAACGACAAGGCCCAGAGCGAGCTCGCCAAGGCCGACCAGAAGGCCGCCGCCGAGAAGGCCGCCGCCGAGAAGGCCGCCCGGCAGGCGGATGCGGCGCAGGCCGCGTACGACGCGGCCGTGAAGGCCGCGCAGGATGCGAAGAAGGCCGCGGACGAGGCCGCCGAGAAGGAGGCGCAGGGCGCGGCCGGCTGGTTCCAGTCCGACAACGCGGAGCAGGCGTACAAGTATCTGACCGATTCCAGCGTGTCCAAGTACCTCGAATACACGCATATCGGCGCGAAGGACGATGCGACCAGCCTCGACAACCTGCTCAAGGCCCTGGACATGATCGACGAGTGCAACAAGCTGCGCGCGGAGAACGGGTTGGAGCCGTTGAAGGTGTCGGAGACCGCGTTGGCCATGGCCATGGTCCAGGCCAACTACGCGGCCAACGGCCACTACGAGCACAACTACCAGTACGACAACGTCGGCGAGAATCTCAACTGGGGCTTCGCCGATGACGATCCGTACGATGGTTGGTACACGATGGAGAAGGAGACCTACGACGCGGCCGTGAAGTCCGGCGACTATCCCGACCTCGCCAGCCTGTCCGCGTACGACGTGTTCCGGAAGTATCCGGACCTGTATTACAAGGTCGGCCACTACCTCAACATCGTCAATCCGGACTACATCGCCACCGGCATGGCCTACAGCGGCTACGGCGAAACCAACTATGACCACGCGTTCACGCAGGAGTACTTCAACGACTGGAACTCCTACAATACGCACGACACCGTGTACGACGCGGCCGTCTACCGCACCATGGTCGAGAACTACGTCAACCAGGTCCGTTCCGCCCAGTCCACGTACGACGAGGCGTTGAAGAAGGTCGACGAGGCCAAGAAGGCGCTCGACAAGGCCAACCAGGCGAAGGCCGACACCACGGCCGCGCAGGCCGCCGCCGAACAGGCCCAGCAGGCCGCGAAGGCCGAGGCCGCCGAAACCGCGAAGGTCCTCATCGCCGCGACCGCCAAGAGCCAGCAGACCCAGGTCGCGTACGAGCAGGCGAAGAGCGCGAACGACAAGGCCCAGGCCGACTACACGGCCGCGGACACCGCCCGCCAGTCCGCCCAGGCCGCCTATGACGAGGCGAAGAGCGCGAACGACAAGGCCCAGGCCGACCTCAAGGCGGCCGAGACCGCCGTCGGACAGGCGCAGACGGCTCTGGACAAGGCGCAGGCGGACAAGACCCAGGCGGACGAGCGTGTGAGCATCCTGACCGACGCGGAGAACGCGTTGGCCCAGGCCCAGTCCGCCTACGACGAGGCGAAGAGCGAGGCCGACCAGGCCCGGCAGGCGTTGGAGGCCGCCAAGGCGGATCTCGACGCGAAGCAGGACGCGTACGCGCAGGCGAAGGCCAAGAGCGACGAGGCCGCACGGCAGGTCAAGGATCTCGAGGCCGCGTTGGCCGACCTTGACGCCAAAACCCAGGCGTTGACCGCCGCGCAGAAGGACCTCGACGCGAAGACCCAGGCCTACGAGCAGGCTTCCACGGCCCGCGACGACGCCGCCAAGCAGGTCGAGGCCGCCAAGACCGCGGTGAAGGACGCCGAACAGGCGCTGTCTGACGCGCAGGCCAAGCTCGAGCAGGCCAAGCGGGACGCGAAGGACACCGACGCGGTCAAGGCCGCGCAGGCCGCCGTGGACAAGGCCCAGGCCGACCTCGACGCCGCGAAGCGGGCGTTGACCGCCGCTCAGGCCAAGCTCAAGGCGGCGAAGGCCGCGCAGGCGCAGGCCAAGACCGCCTACGACAAGGCCCAGGCCGCATTGGCCGCCGCGATCAAGGCCGCGGCCGACAAGAACGGCTCCAAGACCGACAACAACAACACCGGCAACGGTTCCGCCACGGTGTCCGGCGCGCAGACCGGACAGACGGGCCTGAAAGCCAGCGAGACGGCCGCGCAGGCCGCCGCCGCGAAGGCCGACAAGGTCATGGCATCCACCGGCGCGAACACGAACGGCATGCTCCTCGCGGCCGTCGCCCTCACCGGCATCGGCTGGACCATGCTCGACATGAAGCGCCGCCGCATGGACGTGACCGCACGCCACAGCACACGCTGACCCAAATCCCCCTCCAATCCAGAACAAGCGGCCGGAACAGGACCCATGGAAACCCGTACGACGGTTTCCGGAACTCCCGTTCCGGCCGTTTTCCTTTCTGGTGCGTCAGAACTTGTAGACATGGTGCACCGCAGGGCGCCGCACCCCGGGACAGTATGGGAGCGTCGAGAAAACGAAAAACCGAACGAAAGGCCCACGGAATGGCGCAAACTACCCGGCAGCAGATTCAAACCATGTTCGATTTGATCGAGACCTTGAAGGAACGCAAGTACCTTCCAGGGGAATCGAAGATCTCCGATGACCGCATCACCGACGCGCTGCGCACCATGGTCGAGCCGAACGGACTCATGGACGCGACCATCGCGAAGGTCCTTCGCCCCGACATGTCCGGAGAGGAGTTCGAAGCGGTCGCCATGTTGGATGAGGAGGCGTCGTACGGACTGTTCGACACGTATCGCGCCATCATGATGCCGTCCGATTACGACGTCTCGCACGCCATAGCCTGCGCGTTCAAGCAGGACATACCGCGCCTGTTCTCCGATTTCGCGCTGCAGATTCATCCGACGTCCGACCGCGCCGGCGCGTACCGCATCGCGGCTACCGTCAGCTATATGGAAGGGGATCCTGCGGCCAGATGCAAGCATTTCGCCGACCAGCTGTACCGGGTCAAACCCGAGGACGAGATGCTGAGGAACCTGTCGGTCGCACTGATCCATGGCATCGAGCCGGCGCGGACGGCCGGCGCGGACGGCATCGCGGCCGAACGCGAACGCGTCCAGGCCCAAAGGGAACAGACGGACGCCGGCGAAGGACTCGCCGCGGAAGCCATGAACCGCGTCGCAGCGCGCTGACAGGGAAAGGACTCTCTCAGGATGGACGAGATCGACGAATGGACCGTCGGTCCGATTCCCATAAGGCCGGCGCCCGGACCGGCCGCGCCAAGGCCGTCTCCCGATGATGCGGGCGCCCGCCCCGTTCCGTCGCCGGAACCCCGGATCCCGGACTCATCCGAGAACCGTCCCGCCGCTTCGGACAAGCCTCCGGTCCAAGGACCCAGGCTCAAGGGGCTGTCGCATGCCCGTACGCCCGAGATTCAGGACATGCCTCCGTTGCCGTCGAGGGCGCCGTCCCGGGACAGCATGCCGTCCGTAGCTCCCGCGCCCGCGCCGATCCGTCCGGAACCATCATCCTTCGTGGCCGCGAGTCCGGAAAGCGTGCGCGACGGACTCGAGGCCGTCGCCGACATCCCTCCCGAGACCCACGGCATCCCCCGTGCCGCCGTCATCGTCTGCTGTTCGGTCGTGGGAGCCATGCTCGTCTCGGCCATCGCCGGAGGCTGCGTCGTCGCGGCCGGCCGCGTCCGGGAAGCCAAGGCCGCGGAACAGTCCCGCGACCGATGCGAATCGTCCCTGGGCAGGCTCTCGTCCGCCCGACGCGAACTGGACAAGGCCATGGAAGAGGCGGAACGGACGTCGAAGACGGATCCGAAGACCGTGAAGGATCCGAAGACCATCGACAGGCTGAACCGCGCGGCATCCGTGAAGACGCCCGGCATGGTCTCCTGCGACGCGTCCGACGTGGACGGCCTGGACACGGCCGCCGTGAAGGCGGACAGGAGCGCGAAGACCGCGAAGACCTCCGTGAAGGCGATACGGACGGCCGTGAAGGCGGTCGAGGCGTCGAAGCTCGACAAGACCGTCGACGACGCGTCACGGCTGCTCAAGGATTCGGAAGGCAAGGTCCAGGACGCCAGGACCCGGGAGACGTTGTCGAAGGCCATCAAAGCCCGCGATGCCGTCGCGATCGCCAAGGCCGTCAAGGCCGTGAACGACTCGAAGGCCGCGAAGGAGAAGGCCGACGCGGAAGCCAAGGCGAAGGCCGAGCAGGAGGCCGCGAAGCGGAAAGCCGAAGAGGAGTCCGCCGCCGAACCACAGCAGTCCCAGAACGTCCAACGGCAGACCGCCGGAACCGGACAGGGCCGCGCCCAACGGCAGGAGAGCGTCCAAACGCCGTCCACGACGCAGAGGCAGCAGCAGTCCTCGACGCCATCAGCCCCATCGTGGAGCGTCCCGTCGGAAAACGACGACGGAGGAATGCCGGACACCGATCCAGGACTGTGAGAAGGAAGGAACGAATGAACGTCCAGAACCAACCGCCTTTGCCCCGGGCACCGCATCCCCGGCCGGCGCTGACCCAACTGGTCCCTCCGTTCGCGGCCCGTCCGACCGCCGACCGCGTATGGCTGGTGGCGGCGCATGGGGGAGCGGGGTGCACCACAATCCGCATGAGCGCGAGGGACCGGTACGCGGACGCGGGACGCGGCCTGCCGGTCAGCGCCGACCCGCGTCTCCCGAGCCGGGTCGTGCTGTGCGCCATGTGCACGGGACGCGGCCTCGAAGCGCTCCGCGCGCTGCTCGCCGACTGGAACGCGGGACTGTTCGGCCAGACCATCCTCATGGGCGTCGCCGTCACCATGCCGTTGCCGAAGACGCCGCGGGAGCTGCGCAAGGGCGCGCTCCTGGTCGGCTCCGCCGCGCCCGCGCTGTGGAGGCTGCCCTTCATCCGCGGACTCGACCTCGACGGCTTCCCCGAAGCGTATCCGCGCGCGTACGCCAGGATGCTCGCTGACCTCGAAGCGGGCGGGAAGGCATGAGGGAACTTGTAGACGCCGTGCACCGCCGCGGCGTCGGGGATGTGCGACCGTGGAAGGCGCACCAGCAACGAACATCAAAGGAGAAATGATGCTTGAACACATCGCATCCGCCGCCGCAACCGGCATGGTCCTCGCCGACCTCGCGAACCCAAAGGCATGCCTCCCGCCTGGATTCTCCAGCCCGGTGAGCACCGCGCTCGGATGGGTCAAGGCCCTCGGCCTCGTCGTCGCGATCGTCGCGCTGATCCACATCGGCGTCCACGTGCTGCGCCAGCAGGGCGACGGCGTCCCGGACAGGGACGACACGTTCGACAAGCTCATCAACTGGGTCGTCGGCATCTTCATCGTCGCCGGCGCCCTGGCGTTCATGAGCGCGCTCGGACTGTCCATCGCGGAAAGCTGCTGAGCGGATGACGCGCCGGCGCAAGGGCCGCCTCGCCGCGATGCTTCTCGCGCTGGCGGCCGTCCTGTCACTCGCGGCCTGCGGAGGACCGAACTTCGACGCGTTGAAGGACGACCTCAAATTCGGCGACGAGGAGATCTCCGACGTGATGACCACGTATTCGATGAAGATCCCCCAGAACAAGCCCGGAAAACTCATCCGCAGCCCGCAGTACGCCTGGGCCAACAAGAACCAAGGGAACGCGGTCGCCGCCGCCGGATCCGCGAAGGTCTACTTCATCGCGAACCCTTCCGCGCAGTGCGACGCGCTCAACGCGACCAACTCGCAGATCTCCGACGACGACGCGTCGGAGGGCTCGGGAACCTGGACATACGTCTCGTCCACGAGATCATGCGACAAGCAGCGCAAGCTCAGCTGGCTCGAGAAGACCATGTGGACGATGTACGAACAGCAGTCGGGCGACACGATCGACTGGCTCAGCACCAGCCGCAACACGCTCGTCGCCTCATCGGGAACCGTCTCCACCCTCCAGAACTCCGTGCTGCCCATGTACGACGCGTGGGACACGAACGTCAACAAATACCTCAACATCGCCCAGGGCGTGCTCATCGTCGCGGCCGCGATCAGCCTCATGGTCCTCGCGGCGCGCATCGTCTGGCAGATAGGCAACGGCTCGGCCGGCATGGACGGACACCTGCTGGGCAAGATCGGATGGATCTTCCTGGGCGTGTTCATGGGCTCGTCCGCCGCGAGCATCGCCCTCACGTTCTTCAAACAGGCCCACATGACGAAAACCGTCGTCAACGGCGTGCCCACGGCCACGGCCGGACGCTCCACTCCGGCCCTCGCGTCATGGACGCCCGGATCGGGAGCCTCGTTCTTCGTATCCGACTGGGTGAGGCTCCAGGTCGACCCGTTCCTCATCATCGCGGCCGTCTGCGGCGTCATCGCCGCCGGCTTCAAACTCATCACCACGCAGGAGGGACGCGAACTCGTCCCGCTGGGCAAGGCGTTCATGTGGGCCATGCTCACCAGCGTGTGCCTCGCCGGATTCGTCAACCTGTTCCAGGACACCGTGGACACCTGGACCGCAGGCGTGCTCAAAAGCGCGTCCAACATGATGCGCGACTCCTGGCAGCACAACACGCTCGCGGCGACGGAATTCTTCAACCTCGACTGGCCGATCGCCCTGGTCCTCACCATCGTGGTCTGGTTCTGCAACCTCATCAGCAAGGTGTTCTGCTACCTGCGCGCCGGCCTGCTGCCCATCATGGTGGGCGTCGCCCCCGTCTGGGCGGCGACGAGCTGGATGGAGACCGGACGCCAGGCGTTCGGCAAGGTCATGGGATGGCTGTTCGCGTTCCTCCTGTACAAGCCCGTCGCCGCGCTCGTCATGGCGACCGGAAGCGCGATCATGGTCACCGCGACGGACGGCGACGACAGCCAGGCCATCACCCTCATGCTCACCGTCAGCGTCATCGTGCTCCTGCCCGCGATGATAAAGCTCATCGTCCCGGCCGTGGCGGGAAGCGTCGGAGGCGGCGGGGTCATACCGTCCATGCTCGGCGGAATCGCGGGCATGGGCGTCATGGCCGCCGGCGGCGCGCTCAAGGCCGGCGCGAAGGGCGTGGCCGGATCCGCCGGCAAGACGAAGAACGCGGCTCCGGACGGCGCGAAGCAGTCGGGAGCGTCGAACCCGTCCGGCATCGAATCCGGCGGCGCCGGACCGGGCGGAACGCAGACTGGCTCCTCCGGCGCGGGCTCCGCCGGAGGCGGGGGGCAATCCTCGCCGTCGTCGGGATCCGCCGCCCCGGACGGCGCGAAGGAAACGGCGGACAACCCCATGCCGTCCGGCATGGAGCAGTCCCCGTCGGCCGCGGGCACCGGTTCGGGAAGCGCCCCGGACGGCGCGAAGCCCTCGTCCTCGTCCACGGCCGCGCGGATCGAACAGTCCGTCGGCCGTTCCGGCTCCGACCCGGCCGCCCCGGCTGGCGCCCGCCCGGCCGGAGACGCGAAGCCGTCCGGGGACGGGCCGGACGGCGCGAACCGCGCCGCGACCCGCAAGACCAAGGAGTTCTAAATGGCCTCAAGCACGACATACGGCGATTGGATGCGCCCCATCGCGGGCGGCATCCGCAACATCGGCAAGCCGCTGACCTTCGCGGGCCCCGAGCGAGAC
>OAVL01000313.1_pt1 | contig 13974 bp, 8 predicted proteins | sample 1476411 | NCBI WGS metagenome assembly OAVL01 (sample SAMEA2580095, study PRJEB22360) | human gut metagenome | biome: human gut; feature: human-associated habitat; material: faeces | place: Denmark | collected 2008/2010
ACTGTATTTTGAAAATCATGTTGATTTTAGTCTAATAAAGAATTATGTATTTATGAAAAAAACGAACCAGCGGTTATTTTATCCGCAAAAAGTAAAAAGGCAACTTTTTTGTGCCTTAGTGGCGTGTGCTGTTTGTGCAATACCTGTTAATGCCCAATCTGGTACCATCTCATTGAATAAGTCAAATGTTTCCATGCATACGATTATGCAGGAAGTGGAAGGACAAAGTGACTATACTTTTTTCTATAATGACAATCAGATCAAACTGGACAAAAAGGTTTCAGTAAAGGCTCAGAATGCTACTATTGAACAAGTCTTGGCCCAGATGTTTAAAAATTCTGGTTATACTTATAAGATAGTAAATAATCAGATCATTGTGTCAAAGGCGAATGCCGTGGCTGCTGTAGAAAAACAACAACAGCAGCAGGCAAAGAAAGTGACCGGTTGTGTGAAAGATGCTTTGGGAGAGCCTATCATCGGTGCTTCTGTAGTAGAGAAAGGGGCTCCGACCAATGGTACGATTACCGATTTCGATGGTAACTTTACATTGACAGTCTCGGGTAATGAATTGCAGATTAGCTATATCGGCTATCTTCCTCAAGTGGTAAAAGTGCAATCTGGAGTTACTTCTTATAATGTAACGTTGAAAGAAGACACGAAAACACTGGATGAAGTGGTAGTGATTGGTTACGGTACTCAAAAGAAAGTAAACTTGACCGGTGCTGTTGCTTCTGTCAGTACAGATGATATCAAAGACCGTGTGCAGACTAATGTTTTGTCTGCCATACAAGGAACCGTTCCCGGTGTAACTATTATTTCTCGTCCGGGTTCAACACCTTCTATTAATTTCCGTGGTCGTGGTAATTTGGGAACTTCTGCTCCATTATATGTGATCGATGGTGCTATTGCAGATGCTACGGTATTTTCCAATCTTGATCCGAACACGATTGAGTCAATTTCATTCTTGAAAGATGCTGCTTCCTCGGCCATTTACGGTTCTCGTGCAGCCTATGGAGTTGTATTGGTTACGACTAAAGGAGGAAAGGCAGAGAAAATGAATGTGGCTTATAGTGGATATGTCGGAGTCAAAACTCCGACTTATTTACCGGATGTCCTTGATTCATGGGATTATGCGACCTTATTAAATGAAGCTAAATATAACGCCAATCCTTCAGGAGGAAAAAATCAGGCTTATACGAATGAAGAAATCGGATGGTTTAGAGATGGCAGCAATCCCGATTACTATCCAAATACGAATTGGGCTGATCTGGTATTGGACAAACATGTGCTGACTACCCAACATTCTTTGAACTTTAGCGGAGGCAGTGAGAAAGTACGTTTCTTTAGCAGTGTGGGCTATGTATTTAATGATAATTTCATGCCGGGGGTTACTGACGATCGTTATAATCTGAATCTTAACCTTCAAAGTGATGTCACCAAATGGCTGACTTTGAAAACCGGAGTGAAGTATATTCGTAATAGTTCCGATACAAAAAACGGCACTCCATGGATTGCCAATTTTGTTTTGGTTCCTTCTATTATGGTGGCTCAGCAGTCTAATGGCGAATGGGGTAGTATAGCCGGAGGTAAGGATGCAACACAAACCTTTATGAATAGTAATCCACTCCGTACGCTTAGTTTTGACAACTGGAGCAAAAGTACTACGGAAAATACCATGTATGATTTGGGTTTTGATTTGAAACCTATTGAGAACTTGGTCATTTCGGGACAATTGGATTATAAGCGTTATGAATATAAAAGCAAGAGTTATTCGGCTGAGTATCCTGAAGTAGTACATTTTGAAACAGGAAAGGAAATTCCCGGTACGGGCAACAGTAGTCCGAACTCAATGAGTATGTATTGGATCAGCAACAGCAATATGATGACTACTCTTACTGCCAAGTATGATTTGAAACTGGGACAACATGCGGTGAATTTTCTGGTTGGTACATCCTACGAGCATTATAAGTCTGAACGGTTATATAGTAAACGAACAGATTTTGTAAGCGATGGTCTGGAAGATATAGAACAAGGTAATAATATTTCAAAAGATTTACCTGATGGACGTGGTATTGTGGAGAGCAAAATGCTTTCTTACTTTGGTCGTATAAACTATTCATATAAAGACCGTTACTTGTTTGAAGCCAATCTTCGTGCTGATGCTTCCTCGCGTTTCCATAAGGACAACCGTTGGGGATGGTTCCCTTCTTTCTCCGCCGGATGGCGTATCAGCGAAGAATCGTTCATGAAACCGATAGCTTGGCTGAATAACTTGAAACTGAGAGCTTCGTATGGTACGTTGGGTAATATCAACAATGTAGGATATTATGACTATTTTGAATTGCTGAGCAGCAATGCAAATTATAATTTTAATGATGAGCCGGTGAAGGGGGTGCTTGAAGCGCAGATTACTAACAAGACTTTGGGTTGGGAGACTGTAGCTTTGGCGGACTTCGGTTTGGATGTAGATTTGTTCGATAATAAACTAAGTGTGACTGCCGATTATTATATCAAAAATACTAAAGATATCTTGTTGGGCTATAACGTTCCGGCAGAAACGGGTATTTGGACAAAACCGGTTATGAATTTGGCCAAAGTCCGTAATACAGGTTTTGAATTGGCAGCAACCTACCGCAATAAGATTGGTGACCTGTCTTATTCTGTAAGTGGTAACATTGCTACTAATAACAATGAAATCGTAACCTTGGCCGGATCAGACAATATGATACAGAATGGTGGAGATGTAGTCAGATATATTCTGAAAGAAGGAGAAGCCATCGGTTCTTATTATGGCCTGGAAACGGATGGACTGTATACCCAGGAAGAGATTGATGCGGGACATTATTATAAATACGGACGCAAGCCTAATGCCGGTGACATTAAGTATGTACCCCAGCGTGAAAATGTGGAATGGGGAGATGACATTACCGATGATGACCGCACTATTATTGGCAAAGATGTACCCGATTTTACTTATGGTATAAATATCAATTTGCAATGGAAGAATTTTGAATTGTCGGCATTTGGCCAAGGCGTTTCCGGTACCAGTGTGGCTTTTGAGTCAGAACAGGTGTTTGCCTTTATGTTGAATTCTAATCCGAGAAAGTATCATTTAAGTCGTTGGAATGAAGATAATCCGAATCCAAATGCAGCATGTCCCCGTTTGTATGGAGGTAATTACTATGATGAATATAATAAGCATTTCTCTGATTACCAGTTATTTGATGCCGATTACTTCCGTATTAAGACCATCAGCTTGGGATATATGGTTCCGAAGGATGCGGTAACTCGTTGGGGATTGTCTTCCCTTAAATTCTTCCTTACCGGCGAGAACTTGTTTACCTTCCGTGCCGACAAAGACATGAAGGACTTTGATCCCGAATCCTCTACCGGACGTGGTATCAGTGCTTTTGGTGCTAAATCTGTAGCCTTTGGTGTTAACGTATCATTCTAATTCAAAAAAATAAAATTATGAAATTCAACATTAAATATATCACATTTTCTGCACTGCTGTGTGCATCTATGGTTTCATGTGATTTGGACGTTGTTCCACCTTCTGATATATCTACCGAGACTTTCTGGAAAAACGAGAAAGATGCTTGGAATGGATTGAACGCGTTGTATGCAGAACTCCCGGGCATGGATATCTGGGATGAAATGTATACCGATAACGCGCATAGCCATAAACCGTGGGAAGGTCCCTATGAGTTGGTACAAACCAATGGTATCACGGCAGGGAATGATTTTGGTTATGGTTATAGTACAGTCCGCATAGCCAATAATTTTATCATCAATGTAGATAAATGTGATATCAGTGAAGGACTGAAGGAACGTATGAAGGCAGAAGCCCGTTTCTTCCGTGCCTGGCAGTATTTACAACTGACTACGAAGTTTGGCAAGGCCTATCTTTTTACTGATGTGCCCGAATATAATGCACCTTATGCAAAACGCGATCCGGCAGAAAAAGTACAGGCTTTTATTTTGAGCGAGCTGAATGAAATAGCCGAAATACTTCCTGATGAATATGATGGCAGTTATTTGTATGAGTCAAGCCGTATTACCCGTGCCGCTGCTTTGGCTTTGCGTGCCCGCGCTGCCCTTTATTTCGGTAACTATATAGAGGCTGAGGCTTCTGCCGGCAAAGTGATATCGGAAGGACATCATTCCTTGTTCCGTGTAACTTCTTTGAATGCGGCACAACAGCAGGAAGCTGATGAAATGGAGAAATATATTGATTTTGCTGAAGTGGGTATTGACAAAGACAAGTTTGTAAAAGGATTGTTCAGTTATGAAACCTTGTGGCACAAAGAGAATGCCAATCCGGGTAATCCTGAATATATCCTGACACGTGAATACATGGCAGATGATAATAACTGTGATTGGACTCGTTATACATATATTCGTCCCAGTCAGATGGGATCTGGATACTCTTCTTTTGAGCCCATGCAGGATCTGGTGGATGCCTATTGGAGCATTGATGGAAAAACTCTTCCTGAAATTCCTTCCGAAGAAACCAGACGTGCACGTTTTGCCGATATGTGGATGAAGTATTTTGCAGAGCCGGTGGGAGAAACTTATAAATCGGTTGCTCCGGCAGTGTTCCGTGAAAAGGTGCCTACATTGGACATCAAGTCAATCCCTTATATGCAGGAGTTCCGTAATCGTGACAGCCGTTTGTATGCTTCTATTTTATTTCCATTGAAAGGATGGCAGGAAACGGACTTCTCCGGTGATTTCTATTATATGTGGGATCCTTTGAAAGCCGGATCAGATGGAAATGAATCTTGGACCGGATATAATTACCGTAAGTTGGTTTCTCTTACTCCTTATCAAGGTTGGCAGGGTGTGGAGGATTATCCGATCATTCGCTATGCTGAGGTTTTGTTGACTTATGCTGAAGCTCGTGTACAAAATAATGGTTGGGATGAAAAAGTTCAGCATGCTTTGAATGATTTGCGCGACCGTTGCGGTATGCCCAATGTTCCGAACAGTCTGTCAAAAGATGCGGCTCTTGAGTTGGTACGCAATGAGCGTCGTATTGAGCTGGCAGCCGAAGGTCATCGTTACGATGATATACGTCGTTACGGATTGGAATATTGTCGTGAGGCGATGAATGGCGAAAGTACAGCACCTTGTGGAGGATTTGATCCGGTGAAAAAAGAATGGCAAAAATATGTTGTAATAGATAAAGTATGGGGAGATCGTTTGCTCCTGATGCCTATTCCGACTTCTGCCATGGACGTGAATCCGCTGTTGAAAGATGACCAAAACCCTGGATACTAATGTTTTCTGTTTTCTTCAACTTTTTTGAATAAACAATGAAAAAGGCTTGTTTTTCCATGTCCAATGGACAGCAAGCCCTTCTGAATGACAATGAATGGAAATACATGGATTCTAAAAAAATCACTTCCACTAGGGGGGGAAGGTCCTTTATAGGCGTATTTATTATGTGTTCGTGCATAAACCGATTCATTTATTATTTATTTATAAAACAATTATCATGAAAAAAATCAAACTATTACTCGTAGCCGGCGCATGTGTTGTGCTGAGTGCATGTTCACCTCAGGCTCCTACTGTTCATACGACCGATAAAGGTACGCAATGGGAGTGGAACGAGGGAACTATTGTTGTAAAAAGCCCCGAACGTCCTGCCGGACAAAAAAGCGTGATCGGACTTACTGCTCCTAAAATGGAGGTGGTGCGTGTAGGCTTTGTTGGCTTGGGAATGCGTGGTCCCGGAGCTGTATCGCGTTTCACCCATATTCCCGGCACCCAAATCGTGGCGCTTTGTGATTATGACCCTAAACGTGCGGAAGCATGCCAGAACATTTTAAAGAAAGCTTCTATGCCGAAAGCGGCAATCTACTCGGGTGAGACAGGTTACGAGGAACTTTGTAAACGTGATGATATTGATTTGGTATATATCGCCGCAGACTGGTTGCACCACTTCCCCATTGCCAAATGTGCATTGGAGAACGGCAAGCACGTAGCCATCGAGGTACCTTCTGCCATGAACCTGCAGGAATGCTGGGATCTTGTCAACTTGAGCGAGACAACACGCAAGCACTGCTTCATTCTGGAAAACTGCTGCTATGACTGGTTTGAGATGAATACGCTGAACATGGCGCAGAACGGTGTGTTCGGTGAGGTAATCCGCGCACAAGGAGCTTACATCCACAACCTCAGCGATTTCTGGGATTATTACTGGAAAAACGGTGAAAACGATAAACTGGGCTGGCGTCTGGAATTCAATATGCGTCATCGTGGTGATGTGTATGCTACACACGGCCTTGGCCCTGTGGCACAAGTTTTGGATATTCACCGTGGCGACCGTATGAAGACACTGACTGCCATGGATACCAAATCAGTAGTAGGAAAAGGATTGGTAGAAGCCAAAACAGGTTCAGAATGCACTAATTTCCGTAATGGAGATCACACTACGACTATGATTCGTACCGAAAACGGTAAAGTGATCGAAATACAACACAATGTAATGACTCCGCAACCCTATAACCGTTTGTATCAATTGACAGGTGTGAAAGGGTTCGCCAACAAATATCCTACAGAAGGCTACGCATTGGGAGCTGATCAGCTGAGTGCTTCAGGAGTACAACCCAAGGTGGACAATCTCAGCTCACACGGATTCCTGCCACAAGCTGAAATGGATGCTTTGGTTGAGAAATACCAGCACCCTATTCTGAAGAAGTATGGTGAAATAGCCAAAGAGGTAGGCGGACACGGGGGTATGGACTTTATCATGGACAGCCGTCTGGTATATTGTTTGCAGAATGGTCTGCCTCTGGATATGGATGTGTATGACCTTGCCGAGTGGTGCGCACTGGCCGAACTGGGTGAGATATCTATGGACAATAACTGCGCTGCCGTAGAGTTCCCCGACTTCACTCGTGGAGAATGGAACGTGGTGAAAGGCTACAAGCACGCTTATGCAAGCCCGGAAGAAGAGCAGGCAAGTATGGAAAAAGCCAAAGCATTCACCGCTAAACTGAAAGAACGGGGAGCCAAAGAGTGGGCGACGGAAGCTGACAAATAATGTAGCATTTAAGTGAAGTGTATCGAGTTTATGTTGTTCTTAAGCATCTGCTCCAGACTGGAGGACGGGTGGTGTGGATGCTTGGAACAAGGTGAAAGGATATCATGACACTTTCTAAAATAATTTTATAACATTCTATTTAAAAATAGTAACAAGGATAAGGAAAGGGGGAGTGCAGCTGGGGCTGCATTTCCTCTTTGCTATTATTGGAAAGACGTTGCTTTCAAGCCTTTTTCATGCTTGTGTTTTGTTTTAAGTCTATGTTAAAATAATTTAAACAAATCTGATTAATAGATTGGGCTATTTCCTTTCACTGTATCTTTAAACTTCAATACGATTAATTCTTAATTCTAACTGAAAATGAAATTATTATCTGTTTTATCATTGAGTCTGGTGTTATCGTGCACCACTCTTTCTGCTCAGAAAGTCTATGAAATCTCTGCTTTCGGTCTGAAAGCCAATAGCAGTAAAAATGCCTCTCCGGTTCTTCAAAAAGCGCTTGCCAAGATAAAGGCGGAATATAAGGAAGGTGAGAAGGTAATCCTCCGTTTTCCCGAAGGGCGTTATGAATTTCATGAAAAAGGAGCCGCTGTGCGCGAGTATTATATTTCCAATCACGACCAAACGAATCCCAAGAAAGTAGGTATCGCATTAGAGGACATGAAGAATCTGACATTAGACGGGCAAGGTTCCGAATTTGTATTTCACGGCAGGATGTTGCCTGTTTCCTTGTTGCGTTCCGAAAACTGTCTGTTAAAGAACTTCAGCATCGATTTCGAGAACCCCCATATTGCCCAGGTGAAGATCGTAGAAAACGATCCGCAGGATGGAATTGTTTTTGAACCGGCTCCGTGGGTCGATTATCGCATTGCTAAAGATTCCATATTCGAGGCTTATGGTGAAGGATGGACCATGAGACACTCGTGGGGAATTGCTTTTGACGGGGATACCAAACATCTGGTTTACAATACCAGTGACATAGGTTGTCCGACGAAAGGAGCCAGTGAGGTGGCTCCGCGCCGTATCCATGCTCCGGGGTGGAAAGATGCCCGCCTAGTGCCGGGGACAGTGGTGGCCATGCGTGGCTGGGGACGTCCTACACCCGGTATATTCCTTTCCCATGATGTCAATACAACGATTGAGAATGTGAAGGTACATTATGCGGAAGGCATGGGATTGTTGGCACAGCTTTGTGAAAATATTACACTTGAGAAATTTGGCGTATGTTTGAAAGGGGATGCCGATCCGCGTTATTTTACCACGCAGGCAGATGCGACCCATTTTTCCGGTTGTAAGGGTAAGATTGTGTCTTGCAACGGGTTGTATGAGGGGATGATGGATGATGCCATCAATGTACATGGCACTTATTTGAAAGTGGTGAAACGGGTGGACGACCGTACCTTGGTGGGCCGCTATATGCATGGTCAGTCGTGGGGATTCGAGTGGGGATGCCCGGGTGATGAGGTGCAGTTTATCCGTTCGAATACGATGGAACTGGTCGGAAAACAGAATAAGATCATTTCTATCCGTCCTTATGACAAAGAACAGACCGAAGGCGCGCGAGAGTTCCTGATTACGTTTCAGGAACCGGTAGACCAGGTAATTAATGAACAAAGTGGTTTCGGAATAGAGAACCTCACATGGACTCCTGAAGTTTTGTTTTCCGGCAATGTGATCCGTAATAACCGTGCACGCGGTTCTTTGTTCAGTACCCCGCGCAAGACTATCGTCGAGAATAACTTGTTTGACCATACTTCGGGGGCTGCTATTCTGCTTTGCGGCGATTGCAACGGTTGGTTTGAGACCGGTGCCTGCCGTCATGTCATTATCCGTAAGAACCGTTTTGTAAACGCGCTGACTAATCTGTTCCAGTTTACCAATGCGGTTATCTCCATCTATCCGGAGATTCCCGACCTGAAGGGACAGCAGCAATATTTCCACGGCGGACCCGAGGGTGGCATTGTGATTGAAGACAATGAGTTTGAAACCTTCGACGCTCCTATTCTTTATGCCAAGTCTGTCGATGGGTTGGTCTTCCGCAATAACACCATTAAGTTGAATACGGAATACAAACCGTTCCATCCTAACCGGAACCGCTTCTGGCTGGAAAGGGTGACGAATGTGACGATTGCCGAATAAATATTTTCCCCTTGTTTGCAGAGATGTAGTTACAGGCGGAAGAAAGTCTGAATAGTAAGATTAGATAAAGTTATCAGCTGTAAGGGTGGAAATTTCCTCCTTTACAGCTGATTTTTTTATCGGTCTTATCTTATTGTTTTTTCCCTGTCAGTTTCATGAATCCTAGCCTTGTTGTATAGATAAAATATTTACTAATTTGATTTAGACAACAAGAATTATATTGCTATCTTTGGCAGGATAAAACTAATATTGAATATGAAAAATTGGGTTGTAAAGCTGTTACTGTTACTTTTCATTCCTTCTTTTGTGGGAATTTTGTTCACCGTTATCCTGGGTTTTAATCCGGGTGGTTGGTTACAAATTACGACGTATGCTTTACCTCCGTTACTCACTCTCGCCGGAGGGGCTTTTATCGTTGCTTCAAGATGGAAAATTCCTTTTCTTATATTGATGGCAGCTGCAAGTATGGCCTTTAATATTCCTTTACAGAACTGGCTTTTTCATTCGGCAGATGAAGTGGTGCGTTATCATGCTGTTACCGATTTATATAATTTGGAGAATAATGCTCTGTATTTTACTTTCGATACTCTGGAGGTGGATTATGCCCGAAGGAGCAGTGTGACTGTCACTCGTGAGGTGACACGAAGTATGGGCAGACACCGCTATCGTAAGGAACAGAAGCAATATCATTTCTCTGTAGCTCCTGCATTTACCGATTCATTGCCCCATCATAAGTATGAGGAGCGGGAAGTTAAGGCATGGGTTATTCCGGTGAGGCATGAGAAAGGACAAGCCGTTGTATGTTATGAGCGTTGTATTTTTGATTTAGATGATTATCAGAAAGCCATTGATCGGTCCCGCTGTAAACTCCACCATCCTCAAGCTCCGATTATACGACCTTTGTATTCACAGTTCATTACCCGGCAGGAATGGAAAGGGATCTTTTTGAATGTTGCATGGATTGTACTTTCTGTACTGATAGTACTGGGGGTAATTCTGAATTATCAGGCAGACAGGAGGAAAGCATAATATCGGAACAGACTGTATGAAGGGTACTTTATGAATATTATGATCTTCATGCATGAGGCCTGTCAGTACTATTGGTAAATTCTAGAATGATGTTTTCTTTATATAAAACTTTCCCCGGACATTTCATGACAGAAACATCCGGGGAGAGGTTTTTCATTTTTTATTTATTGAAAAGTTTTATTTTGCCTCTACCTTCAGATTGGATAATTCTGTGTCCTTATGGATGGATGGCAGATTATTCTGTTTTACAACAACAGTATGAACTTTTCCTTTTGCCACTTGCGGCAAAGTGAATTTCTGCTTGTAGATAACCTGTTCCGCTGATGGGCGCAGCAGATAGCCTGTTTCTTTTTCAAAGCGGTTGTATATTCTTACCACAATTTGGTTACTGCCTTTTTGAAGCGGTAGCAGCACCTTTTCCTCGCGGAACTTGCAGCGGTAAGGGTTGAGGTGTTTCATTACCGACTTGCCGTTCAGATAGATTTCGATACCGTTTCCGGCACCTACATCTACTAGAATATCTTGTGCTTTGGGCGATTCTACCTGCTGCATCAGGAAGTAACTTTCCAGAATATTGCTGGGGAACATGGCTTTTTCCTCATTCACTTCTTTCCATTGTCCTTTTCTTACCGGTGCTTTGTCCGGATCAGTATGGATGGTGGCAGGAGCATCGAACAATCCGCTGCCCGGTCCGCAGAAGTAACGCTGACCCCATACGGTCTTGGAAGGCAGGTTTAATGCCTGTGCCTTGCCTGCGTCAAGGGTTACAGTGTAAGGTATTCCATCTACTTCAACCAGTAATTCCTTACCGTTCTCCTGCGGAGTATAGGTAAATTCCAATGCGTTGAGGTTGGATTTGTTGATGCTCCATTGATAGCTCACCGTACTGCGGTAGTTGCTGTAATAATCGAAACAGGAATAACTATAATTGGGAGTGCGCTGTGCAGCCATAGGTTGCGGTTTCACCGGTTGGTCGAACGTGGCGCAAATCACTTGGATGTCTTTTCCGTATGCGTCGGCGGGCAGTGTGAAGATCATCTCCTGTCCTTTCTGAATAGCTTTAATGTCTGCTTTTTGCAGTTTGCATCCCGGTACGTTCAAAGTGATTTTACCATCGGCAGGGCGGTTGCCTGATAAGATGAGGTAGAGGTTATTGCCTTTGCGGGTAATGGTTCCCCATTCGAATTGCTCACGGAAAGGAGAGGCTTCTGTGCCATAAATGGCTTCACCGTTTTTCTTCAACCAGATACCGATTTCTTTCAGCACCTCTCTTTCAAAGGGTACTACGGAACCGTCACCTTTGGGACCGATGTTCAGCAGGAAGTTTCCGCCATGGGAAACTACATTGATCAGGCTGCGTAGTTTTTCCATCGCTTTGGTGTGAACGTCCCCCCTTTTCTGCCAGGAACGGTAGCTCCAGGTTTCATCGAACATGGAAGCTGCTGTTTGCCATGCGGTCTGCAAGGAGCCTTCGGGGTATGTGTTGTCTGCCATGACACTGAAGTCATACTGATCGTTGCCCAACCGGCCGCTTACCATACAGTCTGGTTGCAATCTGTGCACCAGTTGATACAGTTCCTTGCTTTGTTCAGGAGTGTTGGAACCCATGTCAAACCATAGTTCGGAGATGGGACCGTAGTTGGTCAACAGTTCGGTAACTTGGGCTTTGGTGAATTCATGATGCTGTGGGGTGATGAAATCACAGTTATGGCTGGAGATAGGATAGGCTTGTGGAAAATGCCAGTCTATCAGTGAGAAATAGATGCCGAAGTTGATTCCGCCACGTTTGCAAGCTTCCGCCATCTCTTTTATGAAGTCGCGCTTGCCGGGGGTGGCATCGTATGAATTATAGTCGGTGGTGGCTGTACGGAACATACAGAAACCGTCGTGATGCTTGGTGGTAATGATGATGGAGCGCATACCGGCTTCTTTGGCCAGTGACACGATAGCGTCTGCATCAAACAGGGTGGGATTGAAACGCAGGGCGGTATCTCCATACCAGTCACTGAAGATTCCCGCAAACGATTGGATTTGTTCACTGTATCCTCGGGTGACGGGGTTGCCTTCCCATACGCCTCCCAGTTCGGAATAAAGACCGAAGTGGATGAACATGGAATACTTGTTCTGATGCCATTTCTCAAATGCTTTTTCCGAGATTTGGGCTGTTGCACCCAGGCTTATGACACAAGCCATGATGAAGGTTAGTAATTTTTTCATGATTGTAATTAGTGGTTAACTGAATGAATATATTGCATAATTTCTGTTTGTTGGTCGGGATGGAACCACACGATGTCTTTGTCCCGTTTGAACCAGGTCATCTGTTTACGAGAGTAAATGCGGGAATTTTGCTTGATTTTCCCGATAGCGAATTCCAATGTCCATTCTCCGTCCAGATACTTGAACATTTCTTTGTATCCTACGGTATTGAGCGAGTTCAGATGCCGGAAAGGATATACCTGCCGGGCTTCTTCCAGCAAGCCGTCCTGCATCATGATGTCCACGCGGCGGTTGATGCGGTCATACAATTCTTCGCGGTCGCGGGTTAATCCTATTTTGATGATGCGGAAAGGGCGTTCCTTGTGAGTACGGGTACGGAAAGAAGTATAAGTTTTTCCGGTCATGTAGCATATTTCCAATGCATGTATTACTCGTTTGGGATTTTTCAAATCCACTATTTTGTAATACTCGGGGTCCAGCAGCCTTAGTTCGGCGCACAGAGTGTCCAGCCCTTCCTGTTCGTAACGTCGTAGCATCAGCTGGCGTGTTTCATTGTCTACAGTGGGGATATCATCTATGCCTTTGCAAATGGCATCTATATACATCATGGAACCTCCGGTCAGTATTACAGTGTCATGGTTTTGGTATAGGATTTCCAGTTGTGCCAGTACGTCTGCTTCGTATTGTGCGGCGCTGTAATAATCTGTTAGCTGTAATGTTCCGACAAAATAATGAGGAACACGCGCCAATTGCTCGGGGGTAGGGGCGGCAGTTCCTATCTTCAGGTCTGCATACAATTGGCGTGAGTCTGCCGAAACAATGGAAGTCCGGAAGTGTTCGGCAATGGAAAGGCTTAGTTCGGTCTTTCCTACACCGGTAGGGCCGATAAGGACGATAAGGGTGTCAGGCATGGTGTTTATAAAAAGAGAGGGGCGGACGTGTAACGTCCGCCCCCGTTAAGATTAATAGTTTTCTTGCTCATAAGGGTCCGGTGAGGAGGCACCGCCCATATCAAATCCTTCGGGATCAAAGTCTTCCATATCGAAGTCCTGGTCGCCGTAGAAATTCTCGTCTATATCCAGATTTCCGCTATTGCTTTTTGCCATCATTTCGTCAAAGTCGACGGTTTGTTTCGGGGCTTCTCCGGCTTTGCGCGAACACACTGCTTTGTCAAGGTCTTTGCCGGTGATGATTTCCGACAGTTCAATGAAAAACACTCGTTCTGCCAACGGATCGAATACATACAGCAATTTTTGCTTTTCGTCTTCCACCAAATCACTCAAGCGGGTTTCTCTCATGATGTAGCTGTCTTCTTCCGAACTGCTTCCCATATCTTCCAGTGTGATTTCCTGGTCTTTCTCCCAGTCGTCATCACAAATGAAGAAAGAGGTCATCTGGTCATCTTTATATCCTGCCGCTTTCAATATTGCTTCGTGCAAATCAAAGAAAGTTGCTTCCGAGTCTATCTTTATTTCTCTTATAAAATCATCGACTTCATCAGAGATTAGTGTAAATCTGTAAATCATATATTTATACTG